>Ga0265297_10008232_pt1 | contig 14008 bp, 19 predicted proteins | sample Munlanlwell13791_FD_192502 | JGI IMG/M metagenome (GOLD analysis project Ga0265297, IMG submission 192502) | Leachate microbial communities from a municipal landfill in Southern Ontario, Canada - Leachate well 137-91 | ecosystem: Engineered > Solid waste > Landfill > Unclassified | place... | reverse complement strand
TAAAGACAACCCAAAAGATTGATGGCGATATTGCACGGGCGCACAACAACCTGACGTTAAGTTTCGAAGCACGAGAAAGCTTGATTAACAACATAGAATGGATACGCGCCTATCAGATTCAACGTACAACGAATAAAAGTATTTATTATGCAGGAGTAGAGGCGTTGGCTGATATTATCAAACAACGCCGGATTGGATACGTTACGACATCGATTGATCCAAAATTTTTCCATATTCTTCACTCAATACGGGGTCCGTTGCGACGATTGCACCCGCCTGTCGATTCAAAAATCGATATTTATAGAAAGCATGAACATTTGGTTCTGGAAATTAAAATTTTATATTAAAGCAGCTTTCCTATCGTCTGAGCAAATTTAACACTCTCTCCGACGATTACGTCAGATTTTACCATCCCCTGCTGTGCCAAGAAGATAATGGTTGAGCCCATCTGAAAACATCCAAAATCATCTCCTTTTTTTAAGTGCAAATTCTCATACGTATATACCCCGCCATTTGAGAGCGTATTGGTTTGAATGCGAGGCTCGAAGCTCACTTCCATTTTTCCCACATTTAATGCACCCACCAAAACCAGATAAAAAATCTTACCGTTTGTACTGATACACTCTAATACTACACGCTCATTTTCGATAAACAAATCCATTTTTCGTTTTAGAGTTGGAATATTGACCGGATAAAGCTTACCGGCAATGTGAACTGCTTTGGTCACTTGCATATCCATAGGAACATGATAACGATGATAATCACGCGGAGAAAGGTAAAAATTAATATAGTCTCCGCCGTGAATACGCTTTTTATGTTCATTTGCTATATTTTCACCCAAAAAGGCGTCCACACTGTAATTCATCCCTTTGATCTGTAATGCTTGATCGGCATTCATCACTCCAGCCTCGGTTACAAGTGAATCACACGGACTGATCATGTCAGCTGGATCAAGCGAAAAAGATCTTGGAGTGTTGAGATGACGAGTAAAAAGGGCATTGAGCGTCTCATACGATTTTGGGTCTTTAAAGTCGCTCATATCCAATCCCATCATGGAAACATACGTATTGTTAACTAAATTTTGAACCGATTTTGAATGCTTTTTGGAGGCAAATTTTCCAAAAACCCTCGACATAGATGACGTAATATGTTGCTTCATTCTTCCTCCTGACTTTCATCGCTGTTAATTTCTCGCTTCGCAATTTCTTCGATTAAAACCGTTGCATAACTTCCCTTTGGAAGGGTAAAATGAAGCTCAAACCATGCCTCATTTTCTTTGTATTGACCCTCTACTTCTTCTGGATATACCCATCCATAGCGCCGTGCTCCATCGATACCGGTTGTAATAGTGTCAAATTCCTGCTCAATCTCTTGCGCCAGTCCAACGGCACGGGTAGCACGCTTACCACTGAGCAGTCCACTGACGGAAATATCGTGTTTGTTAAATCGCTCTATCTCTTCTTCACTATCATAGTGGAACAATTTACCGTAAGGATAATGCATCAATACATCCCCATGAATGAGTTTAAAAGGGTGTTTTTGCCCTTTCATTGATACTATTTCTTCTTTAGGAAGGGTCAAAATATTTGATAATTCTTCCACTTTAAAACTCTCAATGAGTTTAGAAATTTCAATACGACGACTAAGCCAAGCATTAAACAAATAACTTTGATATGAGTTAATATAAAATTGATTTAACTTTCTATTTTTCTCTTTCAAACTCCCGTTTAAAATAGCCTGCCCTTTTTTGTAATTTTCACCATCCAATCCAAAACGCTGGAATCCAAAATAATTGGGCATCCCATTTTTTTTGATTGCTTTAAGAGCTTCTTGGATTTTCATGGCTGAAGTGGGATTGACCTTTTTAAGACGTACAAAAAAACGGTTTCCTTTGAGATGTCCGATCCGAATTTTATTGTTGTGATACTGTTTTTCGAGAATCTTAATCCCCTCATGCTCGAAATTTTCCAACATAAGTTCGTATTTTTTTGGGATAGAAATGTATTGCTTGGTCTGAGCATTTTTGTCTTTTAATCCGGCATAACCGATATCACGGCTTTTAATCCCCAAATGATTACTAAAAATATCGACCATTTGCCAGGTAGAAAGGTTTTTCTTCCTTACGTGCAAGACTAAATGCTCCCCCTCACCGCTAAAAGGGTATAGCGGTATTTCGTCGACAACGAAATCACGAGCGGATTGGCGAAAATGAAATTCGATGACACTGTGAGGGAGATAATATTGACGTTCCATGAAGTACTTCCTAAAAATGGTGTGTTTTACAGCGATTGATCATTTTTCCCCGCTTGGCGGTTCCAACGATATGAATCGGCGTTCGTGTTAATTTTGAAATTTTTTCTAGCTTTTTTGCATTGCGCGGATCAAATGCAATCAGCATCTCATACTCTTCCCCACTGCATCCATGGTTTTTATCCACATGTTTTTTCCATCTGATCCCAAGACGATTAGCCGAACACAGCTTTTGAGAATCACTAAAGAGACCATCGGAAATATCCATTCCGCAACGCAAAAATGATCGTCCTTTGTAAATAAATTGTCCCCGCAGATCGGGACGAACAAATCGGCTCTTTGTATGTACCGATCCACCTGCTATCAAATAGCGTAAATGGCGTAATGATGAGCCAATATTCCCCGTATGCGCGATCATGTCACCCGGTTTCATACCCCGTCTTGTAAGAGGATTTGAACTTTTTGAAATAATGGTGATCGAGAGATCCAATTTAGCGTTGCTGATCGTATCTCCGCCGATAATCTCTACACCAAACTCTCTGGCGCACTCTCTCATACCAAGGGCAAGCTCACCCATATCAGATAAACTCATCTGCTTGGGCATCGCCGCCCCAACCAAAGCGTATTTTGGTTTCGCATTCATAGCGATAGCGTCTGAGATATTAATAATCATCGCTTTATAGCCGATTTGGTAACAAGATAGCCATTGGCGTTTAAAGTGAACATTTTCAAAAAAAATATCTTTACTGTAAATCCATTCCCCTATCACGGCTCCATCGTCGCCTATACGAGATTTTTTTTGACTCATCAACGTTATAAAGTAGTTTTCGATATTCACAGATGACCCAATGTGTACGTTTAATGTAAAAAAGAATTATAGGCTATTTGATGTTATGCATTGGTTAAAGCATTTTTCAATACTTCAATAAAGATTAAAATGTATGATAAAATACTCAACGAATGTAATAATTTTTACGTAAGGTATTCTCATGAAACTCTCTATCCGACAAATATTTTTCAATCTTAAAATGTCCCTTCTTATTCTAGGCAGTGGAATAACCCTCCTTGCTATCATTCTTGTTAGTATTTCTCAATATTCCCAGCGTCTTGGTGCCCTAAAAAATCAGCATATTCTTATCAAAAAAATCACAGCAACCAGTCTGCAGGATTCAGATATGGCTTCCATTACGATCAATGGTGATATTTCAGAACTGGCTTTATTCGCAAAACTTTCCAATAAAGAAACACTTTTAGATTCAATCCTTTCTTCCGATGAAGAACAAAAATCTTTAAGCAGAACACTTATTTCTACGTCAGCAACTTTTCAGGAATCTGCCTTGTTTTGGCTAGAATCTATGCCCATTTCCAGAGAAGCCATGTATGAGCGGATGATTTCTGCCCGCAATCTTTATCTGATTGAAATCGACAGTATGATTGACTATCAAATACGCCTTATTAACGAATCCGTAGTGGTAGCCAAAATAACGGCATTGATTGTTGCACTCCTTGGCTTAATCACCTTTTTCTTTTATCAATGGCGTTTAAATCAAATTTATCGCGATATTAAAAAAGCCTATTCCGTTGATACAGATGGGACACAACATGAGGTTGTAACCGAAGAGATTGATTTTATTATCAAGCGCCTGGCTCGAAAAATACCGGTGATCAACACCAATCCAACGCTTCTGCATCCTCAAAGTGGTCTCAACAATCAAAAAGGGATGCTCAGTATCTACAACATCAAACGAAACAATAAAACCATTGGCTCTCTTTTTGTTATTTTATTGGAAATAGATCAGCAAAAGGATTTGGAGACAAAATTATCCAAAGATGAGATGGCTACTGTTTATAAAAAATTAGCAGATATACTCTCTATGTATGAACAGCCACTTGATATTCTTGCTCATCTTGATAATAATCGCTTTGCCTTTTTAATGGCACGTAATTCAAAAGATTTAGCATTAAATGAAGCTGAAAAAATCGTCGAATCCGTCAAAGAGTCCATTTTTACAACGCAACAGGGAATACACAAAATTACTCTCAGCGGTGGCATAATTCTCAAAATACCGTCTAAAACTCTTGAAGAATCACTGCTTGATGTAGTAAAATTAGTTGAAAAAGCAAAAGAATCAGGTGGAAATCGTATCGCACAACTGCGAGACAAAGCAGATATGTTCCGCTAATATAATTGTCTTGTTACCTTTTTGGACACTTGATCTTCCATAAATTTTCTTAATGAGCTCTCTAACACTTTATTAATTGTATGAAAGTGTTAGAACGCTATAATCACATTAACTTATGCCAATTTGGTATTCGAAAATATTCTATATAAGGATTGTGTATGAGTATTCCCGTTCATACGTATGATGCGATTATCGTTGGCGCTGGTTTAGCCGGATGTGCTGCGGCTCGCGAATTGCAAAAAGCTGGTAAAAAAGTAGTCGTTATCACCAAGCTCCACCCATTACGTTCTCACTCAGGTGCTGCACAAGGTGGAATCAATGCTGCTTTTAGTGATGCAGACAGTGTTGAACTGCATGAATTTGATACGGTAAAAGGTTCTGATTATTTGGCGGATCAAGATGTTGTTGAATTTATGTGTCAAAGAGCTCCCGAAACTATCCGTTGGATTGAGAGAATGGGTGCAGCATTTAGCCGTAATGAAGACGGCACGATTGCACAACGTCCTTTTGGCGGACAATCATCACCACGTGCTTGTTTTGCAAAAGACCGTACAGGGCTCACCCTTCTTCAAACCATTTATGAACAAGCATTCCGTGAGGGTGTAGAGTTCTGGGATGAGTGGTATGTTGCGGATCTTCTTTATACCGACGGGAAGGTATACGGTGTAAGTGCGTACAATATTCGTAACAGTGAAAAAGCGATTTTTAACGCAAAAGCAGTCATGTTCGCAACCGGCGGCTACGCACGTGCTTTCAAAATCAACTCCAATGCCCATGCCAATACCGGTGATGGTCTTTCTCTGGTTGCTCGTCATGGTCTTCCCCTTGAAGATATGGAGTTTGTTCAGTTTCATCCATCGGGACTTTCTGGAAACGGTGTACTGATTTCTGAAGCTGCACGTGGCGAGGGAGGGAAACTTCTCAACTCACTGGGTGAGCGCTTTATGGAAAAATATGCTCCCAATGCGATGGAACTGGCGTCTCGTGACGTTGTTGCCCGTGCTATCATCCAAGAGATTCGTGAAGGACGCGGTGTTGGTCCTCGTAAAGATGCGGTTTTCATTGATCTTGTCCATTTGGGCAAAGAAAAAATCATGGAACGTCTCCCTGAACTTCGTGACCTTGCAATCACATTCTTGGGTCTTGATATGATTAAAGAACCTATTTTGATCTCCGCTACCGCACACTACTCGATGGGTGGTATCCCGATGGACAAACTGGGACACGTTCGTAAAAATAATACTGAATTTGTCGAAGGATTCTACGCAGCGGGTGAATGTTCCTGTTCAAGTGTTCATGGAGCCAATCGCTTGGGTGCAAACTCCGTACTTGAAGCATTGCTCTTTGGTCGTTTCGTCGGTAAAACAATGGTAGATGAAGTGGATGGTATAAAACTGCACGAAGCAACTTCAGCAGACGCAGCACGCATGAACGATGAGCTAAACTGGGTACTCACCAATCATGGTCAAGAATCCGTTGCCGTATTGCGCGATGAGCTTCAAAGCTCAATGACAGACAATGCAGGTGTTTTCCGTACCGCTGAGACATTAACAGCTCAAATGGGAATTTTGGAAGAATTACGTAAACGCTATAAAAATATTAGTATCAAAGATAAATCAAAAATTTTCAATACTGAACTCCAAGAAGCAATCGAATTTGGACACATGTTAGACTATTCACTCTTTATTGTAGCCAGCGGTCTTGCACGTCAAGAGAGCCGCGGGGCACATTTCCGTGAAGATTTCCCAACGCGTGATGATGAAAAATTTCTAAAACACACCATGGCATACATGGATGAAAACGGCGCACTTACCCTTGATTACATGGACGTTACCCTAGGTCGTCATGAACTCAAAGCTAGATCTTACTAAGGAAATGACTATGGATGCATTAACATCACAAAAGGTAACGTTTAAAGTCTTTCGTTTCAACGAAGAGACCGATTATCTCCCTTATTATAATACCTATACCCTAGACGTTACGCATGAAGAGGTTGTCTTAGACATTTTAAATCGTATCAAATGGGATCATGACGGTAGTTTGTCCTACCGTCGAAGCTGTCGGCACGGAATCTGCGGCGTTTGTTCGATCAAGGTTAATGGAAAAGCCATTTTGGCGTGTAAATCGCGCCTATTTGATCTTATCAATGTATTTGGCAATGAACTTGTCATTGAACCGCTCAGTACTAAACGTGCTATTAAAGATTTAATTATTGACAAAAAAGATTTTTGGGACAAACACGCTGAAGTAAAACCATTTTTGACAGGCGAAATTGAAGAGACTCCTCAGTCAGAACACCTTGTTAGCCCGCATGATGCTGAAAAACTATTGGAAGCAGATTATTGTATCCAATGCGGTGCGTGCCATTACTCCTGTCCTGCGCTTGCTATCAATGAGCAGTTTATAGGGCCTGCTGCTTTTGCTGCAGCGTATCGTTTTTCTGCGGATGTACGTGACGAATCAGCGCTTGAGCGTCTTCATATTGTTAATGAAGAAGCAAGCGGTGTCTGGGATTGTGTCAAATGTATGGAATGTGCGGAAGCGTGTCCTAAAGATGTGAATCCAATTGAAAAAATCACAAAACTTCATAATATGATTTTTGAAGCCAATATTGCTAAGAACAATGTGGCTACACGTCATGCTGTCGGTTTTGCCCACTCAATTGCTAAACATGGTCTTTTGGATGAAGGTGAACTTGTACGTTACTCTGAAGGTAATATCGGTGTCCTTAAACACGTTCCAGTTGCACTCAAAATGTTTACTAAAGGTAAAATTGTTCTACCATGGAATATGCCAAAAGCAGATAAGTTAGACGAGATCAGAAAACTTATCAAGTCGTCATCAACAGTAAAGTTTTAGGGAGTTATACGCAATGAAAGAATTAAAATACGCACTTTTTACCGGTTGTACTGCTAAAGAGAGTACTCCTGAGCAGATGATGTCTACCCTGGCAGTTGCAAAGAAACTTGGGATAGAACTCATAGAACTTACTGAAGCTTCATGTTGTGGTGCTTCACACTTGCAAGATTATGATGACTTTTTATCTTTAGTTTTAAATGCACGTAATATTGCTTATGCTGAAATGCATGGTCTGACAATGGTTACTATCTGTAATACCTGTCAGCTCAACACAGCAATGACAAAACATAGACTTGACCAGAATCCAGCACTCAAAGCGAAAGTCAATGAAAAACTTGCAGAAGTTGGTCTGGAGTATAAAGGTACTTCACTGATCACTCACTTCTTGTATGCTATCATCGATGATTTTGGTTTAGATAAGATTAAAGAAATGGTTGTAAAACCTTTGAGCCAATTCAACATTGCACCGTTTTATGGTTGTCACAACATTCGTCCCTCAGAGCTTCAAAATGAGACTCATAAAGGTCATGAAAATCCTTATACCCCAACATCGCTCGATGATCTTATCATCGCATGTGGCGGTAAGAATGTTGATTATGTTGAGAAAAACAAATGTTGCGGTTTCCATGCTGAGCTTCAAGCACCTCATACGGCTGCTGTTCTAACTGGAAATGCAGTAGCAGGTGCCATGGATGCCAATGCAGACTGGATGGTAACCCCCTGCCCTCTTTGTCACCTTAAGCTTGATACGCAGACACACCATGCATCTGTTGCTATTGGTCGTGATGTATCTCTGCCAGTGCTTCATATGCAGCAAATGGTAGGTCTTGCGCTTGGATGTACTTCAGCTGAATTAGGTCTAAAGCACCACGTTACCAAAGTCGATTTCGTATAATACTATTCCTCGCACAAACGTGTGCGGAATAATCAAAATCGGTATTTAATCTCAATTCCAATTTCTTTTGTATTATTTTTAGGTTCATATCCGTAATATATATTTGTTCCATCCGTATAATAATTTATCTCTGAATCTCCAATATGCCAATAATTAAAAAATGCCCCTATTGACCAATTTTGTTCCTCATACGCAGAGTTAATACGTGCGCCATAGCCCTTTTTTTGTTTATTCACTGGATCGCCGTAAACACTGGCATACCATGGGCTTACATCGGATAAATAGCTTTTTTGTTCTCCCCATGCAAAATAATCGTACTCAATACTTGTAGAGATACGGGACATTTTGTCTATTAAAAAACGATGCGTGATACCAATAGGCAGATACAAATATTGGCTGACACGTCGGTAGCCGCCACTTCCCAAATCTCTTAAATCATTATCCAAATGACGATATCCTACACCAATATACGAAGATAAAAGATAATTTTCTATGATAGCTTCATTACCAACTATCAACCGCCCCTCATATACATCATCCGAAACATTACCGGTACCTGTAGCACTTTTATAGTGAACATCACCCGTTGCATAACGTATATCTCCGATTACATAATAATCATTCCCAAGAGTTTTGATCCCACTAACTGAGATACCGTATTTATAGCCCGTATTAGACATGAAAAAAGCTCCATCAACCTCTTCTTCATAGTTGACCCAATAGTTTTGTAACCCTACATCAAAGCCATCTCTTGTCTTAAGGAACATCGTCTGCTCAATATCTCTCTCCTGATTACTCTCTGCGGCAAACGTATTGGCAAGTGTTATCGTCATCAAAAACAAACTTGCTATAAAAAATTTACTTTGCATTCAAACCCCTTTTTATTCAAGATGAACGATACACTTATAGGACCATCCATCACCTTTAGATGTTTAGTCGGCACCGCGTAACGTTAATTAGCGATTGTAACATATTTTCATAATAAAGATTATATAATTTGATTGATACTTAGCAGCTAAAAAAGGTAGGTACACATAAGCCGTGTTCTTTATTACACGCATACACGGTAATTAGGCAATATCAGTGACAGAATCCCCATGTTTCTGTATGATTTTTGACACTAATTTGTCACTGTAAAAAACCCTACAAACACCTCTCCATCGCCGCTTCAAAATCATAAAGACAACTCTCTAGCTTTGGATAGTTTTCTAACCTTGCTTTAGTCCACTGGACAATATCGCCAATTTCTGGGGTAAGCTCTTGGCATTTAGGCTTTTTGGTTTCGCATTTTTTTGTGATTGTAATTGGACCAGTTGGGACCACTTCTTTACCGGCACAACCTGAGAATATTAAAACTACTGTCAACACTATCAAATAACTCGTTTTCATAATTGACTCCCTTCGGAATTTGTACGTGCAGCTTCTGCGATTGCATTAAGATCCACGCAATTGTTCCCAGTTGCAACATATTCGATCTTTGTTTTGAATGCCGGCTTTGCTGCCATCGTTCGATTGAAATCTACTTCTTTTGCTATAGAGTCCAATTTGTCCCGCTCCATCCATGCCTTATAAAAAGTGACATTATCCTTTTGCCGTTGTGTTTCAGCGTCTTTCGTCTTGACGGTTTCTTTAAGAACGTTTCGCTCTCCGGACACGGTTAACGTGTAAAATCCAAGTGCGATTAAAACCCCAACTAAAAAAACGATTACCCAAATAAGGACTTTACCAATACCGATATTGGCTACTTCTGATAGTTGCATATTTTTCTCCATATTTATAAACTTGGGTTGAATAATCATAGTTGATCTCGCAGTTCGAGACACACTCTTTTTTACCTGATGGGTATGTAAAGCAACTCTGACCACGTTTGCAGCTTGCCTTTGCTTTTTCCCAATCCTCAGCTCCAGCACGACGGATCTCTTTTAGAACTAATCCTCCTCCGTTATACACCTGATACGTTACCCATAAACCATATTTTGGCTGATAGACTGACTTCATGATTATTGCTTGAGCTTTGAGTTGATTTGGTATAGCCTTGATACTCTCTACGCCTTTAGCCTTAAGAGATTTTTGCCAAAGGCGGTATGTGATTTGAGGAAGGCCTTCTGACCCTACCCCATCATATGAGATAATATTACGACATCCCGACTCTTGGACGAGTTGCCCTAGCCCGTACTGGTACGGGTAGTCAATGCCAAACTGTGAGAAATGAGCCTTACGCACTTCTTGAACATACGATTGACACCGCTGCATCGATCCTGCATATAGTGTCATCGATACGAAAAGAAGTACAATTAGCTTCATATCACCCACCCATTGCGAAACAGTAAATAATAATAAGATAAAAAGCGACCACGGCAACAGTAAGCTGCCAATTATTATCATTATCCCACTCAATAGGTGGAAACAAAAACTTACGCAAAATATGCGCCACAATCACCCCTGCTGTTACGAGTAAGAACTTTGATAATACGAGTTGAATAACGGGAGGGAAATTCTCATAAACCCCACTGATAAACACACTCAACAAAATAACCGTCAGAACCATGACGAACCACATACGTTTAAACTCTTTTTTCATTCTTTACCTCCTTCATAAAATTGGGCCACAAGCTCTTGAAGCTGTCCATTGTTTTCACAAAGAGTCACCATCACATGAGCATCTGCATTAAGTCTTTTATAGTCATCGATAATCTTCCACCCCTGCCAAGCTGGAAACTGATTACGGTTAATACCTTTATATTCGTCCATTATTTATCCGCCTTTCCATCTAGCTTGTCGAAAATCTTGTCAAGCTTTTTAAACATTGCGTCCATCTTTGCTTCAAATTCAGATTTCATCACATAGTTTCCAGCTACTAAAAGTTCAACTGCTTGGACTTTCTCTGTCAACTTTGAAGCATCAAGCTCTATTTCATGGATACTTTCATTAACTGATTTAAATGAGTTATCCATATTATTTTTAAGTGAGTTATAAAGTGCAGTACCCACAATACCTAAAATTACAAAAGCACCATTAGCTATCCATTGCCAGTCCATCACCGAACCTCATTATCAAAACAATCAATATCATCCTGTACAAGATAATACCCACGCTCGACCATCTTTGCTCGTAGGCACTCTTTAGCTTTAGGGGTTGCCTTATAAACTAAAGTACCCTTATCATCTCCTAGAAACTCTAGAGCTTTCTCGTGTTGTCCTTCGACTTGCGTAGACTCCATAAAATCAACGACTTTTATCGTACACCCTGCAAATATCAACACTGCCATAGCCATAAAAGCCAACAACCATACTTTTTTCATATTAGAATCTCCATTCATATTGAGCTGAAATCAACGAACCACTAACAGCACCGAGAGTATCAGCGTAAACATCGCCTACGTCCTCAGTGCCGTACCCTTTTCCATCGATAGCCTCTTTAGCAATGCCAATGAGTAAAGCCGTGCCGATACCGATAAACACAGCTTCAAACTTGTTGCTTCCATAATGCTTTGCCAGCCCCGAAGCCGTTGCACCAATGACGGCAGAACCCACAAAGTGCTTCTGCTTGTCATCTTGCAAATACATCGGTTCTGCACTGAGCATTACTGCCATGAGTAGCAGTAGCAATGCTTTCATCTTAGTAACCGATCTCTGCTTTGAGCGCATTACCTACAGCGATACACTCAGATACATACGCTTCATACGCTACACGTTTAGCATCCGCAGCAGTACGCTTACTCATACCAAGCTCATCCGCAAAACTGTACTTTTCACCAATCTTCTCAGCGACAACTTCTCGAATACGCTTAAGCTGCAAGCTCTCACCCACCAACGCTTTGAACTCAGATTGTTCTACAAGCGTACATTCAAAACCTTGCAAAGCGATAAGCTCGTTGACTTCTTTAAGGGTTCCATCAACAGAAACAACAGCAGCAGAAAACGAATGAACTTTCCCCTCAAACACACCAACAACACGAAAGTTTTCACCCTCATTAAATTTTACGTAAAACATTGAATACTCCTAGTCGGCAATTTAATACCGTAATCAGGCATATGAGTCTCAAGCATTCTTTTAAAATAACTCAAGCTCTTTGTACCTTTTGCATGACCGATCAGCGAGATGATCGAATCAACCTTTTGTTTGATAGCCGCCTTTTTAAACGTATACAGCGAATGCTTTCTTACAAATTTTACGCTCCTCCAAGTTCTGTAACCGACAAAATTTATCCCCCGACGTATCTTTTGAATATGCCAGTGGCTAAACTCAAGCCCAAGTTCTTGCTGCACGAATTTCTCACATCGATCTTTAAACTCTTTTGCTTGTTCGAACGATAATCCGATCATCACGAAATCATCAACATAGCGGACATAGCTTTTAACTTTTAACTCTCTCTTAATAAAGTGATCAAGTGGGTTGAGACAAATAAGCGCATATATCTGTGACAGCAAGTTCCCGATAGGAATTCCTATAGGAGACGGCATATCAGCGAATAAACACATGACATCAACAAACCGTTTATCTTTTATCTTTTTCTCAAAAAGCTTTCTCAGCATAGGTCGTGGTATAGAATAAAAGAACTTGCGAATATCAAGCTTTGCGAAATAGCTATCTCTGCTATATTTTCTCATCTCGTTTTGAGTATAGACGCTTGCTTTATGCGTTCCGCCATTTTTGCGACAAGCGAAACTTGTATCGATGAAACTTACATTAAAAATATTGTAGATCACGCGATAGATAGCGTGTTGAACAACCAAGTCTCCAAAATCAGGAGCATGGATGATTCTCTTTTTAGGCTCATAAACGACAAACTCACGGTACGGTTTTGGAGCATACGTTCCATTGTGTAACTCTTCGTGGAGTCTGTTTATATTTTCACCCAAACTTTTTTCGAACAAGTACGTTCCGACTTTCTTACGCTTCCCCTTACGTGCATCCAAATACGCATCATAAAGATTCTCTATCGTAAAAGCTTTCTCATACAGATACCCATATCGTTTCGAGGTTTTTGGAATTTCTAAACCGTGCTTATGTTGCATAAGATTAGTCATACTCTAACATCTCCCTCTTGTAAAATTTCGCTTAACGCCGGACTCCACACCCCTCTGTTCCAATCTTGCTGTGAAGCATTTTAGGATTGAATAAGAGTCGAAACCGCCAACATTGTTATTCGAATTGACCGAATAGTTATTCAAATTGAGCGCGAAAGAACCCGCATTCGCGGCATTATTCCAATTCCCGCCAACAATCGGCACAAGACGCACACATCATATCAATGTAGTAGCCCGTTGGAGAGTTAAAACTCTCCGTTACTTCTTAGCTTGTTAATCCAAGCACCTATGATTTTCCCTATCTCATCGATCAGGCGTGAAACCGCAAGATATCGATGCTCTGGTTTTGCTAAAGAGGGGTTATTCACCCCATCTTTAAAAGCAAAATACCCAAGCTCATTGGCAAGAAAGAGTTGCATACGCAATTTTTCATGCTCGATATCTAAACTACTCAACGAAGTTTTTTTGTAATACTTCTTTTGACACTCTGTGATTAGATCATAAACGGCATACGCCGTATTTCTAATCGTATTTGATAGAGCATATTTTTCAAATCTTGGAAAGTGATTAAGATAAACATTGAGCAAGCTCATCATCTCAACAAACTTACGATTTAAACTCACTTCACCTTTTTCTACACTCATCGTTCGCTACCGCTCTCTACTACAGAGAAACGGAGGCAAAACCGCCAACATAGTAATGCGAAGCGACCGAATCGTAAGCCAAAAGGAGCGCGAAAGAACCCGCATACGCGGCAGAAACCCAATCCCCGCCAACAATCGGCACAAGAC
>Ga0265297_10008231_pt1 | contig 14009 bp, 9 predicted proteins | sample Munlanlwell13791_FD_192502 | JGI IMG/M metagenome (GOLD analysis project Ga0265297, IMG submission 192502) | Leachate microbial communities from a municipal landfill in Southern Ontario, Canada - Leachate well 137-91 | ecosystem: Engineered > Solid waste > Landfill > Unclassified | place... | reverse complement strand
ATTCCTGTATCAATGAAGTCCGGAATAAAAGCTCTTACCGAACCGCAGCTATGAAGTAATATTTTTGCTCCGGTTTTACTTCTGATAAAATCATTTAATCTCTTGTGAGCTTTTTTAAAAAATTTTTTATATATTGAGGGCGAAATCATGGGCCCATTCTGCATACCATAATCATCAGAAGTTTCAACAATTTGAATATATTGTCCAACTGCATCCAGGGCTGAGTCATAAAATCCCATCAGGAGTTCAAGCTCTTTTTCCACCAGAGTAAAAACAAACTTTTCATTTGTAATTAGATCCACCATAAATTGTTCAAATCCTCTGAGCATACAGCTGATCTCATTGAATAGACTCATCGGGTCGGTCAATTTTATTGCATAATCCGTATTTTCAAATAATCTTTTGGCTTTTTCCCGTAATCCTACTACTCTTCCGGGGTCATGGGGATCCGGCCAATGAAAATTTTTTAAATCATCTATTGTCAAGACACTCAGGGGATTATGAATTATTTGAGAATAATCACCTGTATTCTTTCTGCGTATGCCCCATTCATTCTCAAAAATATCTTCTGACTCAGAATAATTAAATGATTTATATCCCTGCGGCTGTCCCATATGTATTTCACGAATATCAATATTTAAAAGCTCAAGTATTTCCTCATCAAAATTTTCAACAGTACGCCATTCAGAGAAAGCTGCAGTATGATTTTTTATACCGAGGTAATGAGTTAACTTCCTATATGCAATATCGGTCATTCCCGATGAATTGCCTCCCAGATCCACCGGGATCCTATCCGGTTCTTTATGATTTAATGTCTTACAAACACGTTCCCTTGATGTCATTATTTTCTTATAATAATCTTCTTTTTATTCCTGAGGATAATCTTCCTTTCAAATTCTTACTTAAATAAGAATTTATCTTATTACTTTTAATACCTTGAGAACCTTAAACTTAAAGTATATGGATCAGGGAAACTGCATCCCATTTATAAAATGATCATCAAAACCGGGATATGAAACCAGTTCGAGGTAATTGATTTTTTTTGCTATTCTTTCGGCATCGATTCTCTGCTCCTTTGAAATCAGTATCATCCTTGCTCCGACTCCTGCTGCATTGCCGACCTGTCTGATCTTTTTTAATGGAATACCCGGAAACATACCAATGTCTATAACATTTTTGGGGTCTATGTAAGAGCCAAAGGCACCCGCAATTATGGTTCCATCAATTTCTCTAACATTTATGCCTGAGTGTTCAAGAAGTATTTCGATACCTGCTCTTATTGCTCCCTTTGCCAGCTGGATCTCTACAATATCTTTCTGGCTTATCGAAATATCTTTTTCCCCGCACGGCGGAACAAAACTACTGCCTGAAGGAGCCAATATATAATTTAATTCTCCTTTACTGTCCCTGCAGATATTACCAGAATCAGTTTTGAATTTACCTTTTTTATCTATAAGACCCGTCTTTAATAATGCGGCCACTGCATCCAGAATCCCCGAACCACAGATACCGGCCGGTGCTTTATCATCGATAGTCTGGATAGACGGCAGCCCTGTATCGGGATCGATTATTACTCTTTCTATGGCACCGGGTGACGCTCTCATGCCATGTTTTATATGTGCTCCCTCAAACGCCGGTCCCGAAGCAGTGGAAACACTGGTGAGTTCTTCTCCGGCTTTAAGTACAACTTCTGTATTGGTCCCGATATCTATACCCAGATAGTTTCCTTTTCTTTTATAAATCCCTGCGGCAAGGATCATAGCCAGGTGATCCGATCCTATAAACCCGGCTACCGGTGGAAGTAAAAAGATATATCCGCCGGCTGTAATTTTAATACCGAGATCTCTTGCCTTGATATCCAGAGATTCTTTTATCGATGAGACAAACGGAGACAGACATAGTTTATTTACCGGTAATTTCAGCAACAAATGAAGCATCGCGGTATTACCGACGATAGTCATCTCGGTTATTTCTTTATCTGCCAGTTTGTTTTTTATGCAGATTTCACTTATCGCCTCATTTATCTTATCCACCACTATCTTCTGGATTTTATTTGCATTATCATTATTCTGTATGGCAAAATTAAGTCTGTTCATCACATCTTCCCCATAAATTATCTGGGGATTAATGATTCCTTTGCTGTCGATGGTATCTCCTGTTATCAGATCAACCAGAAAAATTGCTATTTTTGTAGTTCCAAGGTCAATGGCCAGACCATGATTATTTGAAGTTCTGTCTCTGTCTTCAATTAAAATAATCTCATGATTTCTTACAGTAACCGTAATCTCACATGAATTTTTCCTGATAATAGAAGTTATTTCAGCCAGTACTTTTTGGTCGATCGAATCAACTCCTACATTATATTTATCCTTGAGAGCATTTTTGATTCTATCGAAATAAGCCTGCAAATCTCCGGGTCCGGTCCCTTTTAGTTTTATAAAATATTTTTTACAAACCGGATCCGGTTTGATTAATTCTTCCTCTCCCCCAATTTGCAGTTTCTGTTCTTCGCTTAACGAGGAAGAAGGTATATATACCGTAAGATTCCTATCAAAAATCTGCTGGCATGCCAGCCTTACCCCGCCGCTGATCTCAATGGGGGTCAATATCTCCAGTTCCTTATTGTTTACATGCCTTTTTTCTCCATCCAGTAATATTATCCGGCATTTGCCGCATGTTCCTTTTCCGGCACATACCGATTTTATTTCGATGCCGGCATCTATAATCGATTTAAGACCGTTTGCAGATTCGTTCAGAAGAATCCTTCTACCAATAGGCTGTATATCTATCTTTATTTTTTTATCTGACATATTATCTTATTCCCTATATATTCTGCTTGTTCTGAATCCTTATAAATATATATTAATTAGTCACAATTTCACCTAAAACAATATCTGTATTATATTAATTTTTATAATGTTTAGAAAGGTTTCCATATCAGCTTTCAAATGAAATATTTTATTTCCTACTGGTTATGTGTTAAAATAAAAAATATATGCTATTAATATTAAATATTAATATCTTATTTTTTCGTACTGAAATAGATAGCGGAAATACTTAAATATTAACAAGTAATATAAGTTTTTAAGTTAATTTGATTTTTACATAAAAATAGTATAAAGTATTTCACGTTTTACGTTTGGCAAACATTTTATAAATTAATAAATTTTTAACAAAGGTCGGTGACAAGAATGGCAAAAAATACTGATAGTAAGAAAAAATCAGAGGAAATAGGAATAAACGGGTTAAACAGTATAAGTAACCTGGAAGCTGAGATAATGAAAATTATCTGGGAAAAAGGTAAAGTTACAGTAAGAGAAGTACATGAGAACATGTTGAGAAAGGAAATCGAGAGTAAGGAACAGGGATTTATCCCTTATACAACCGTTATGTCGACAATGACTACTCTTGCAGAAAAGAAACTGCTCAAACAGGATAAAACTGCTAAAACCTATATATATTCCGCTGCAGTCAATAAAAAAGAACTTTCAAAAAGTATAATAAAATCCGTTTCAGATAAACTGCTTGAAGAAAGTACCAGTGGCATGGTTTCAAAGTTCCTGTCTGACAGCAAAAATATTTCAAAAGAAGGCATAGAAAAACTATTAGAAGAAATAGACAAATTTTAAACATTTGCCTATTCCGATTAAATCCGTTGGATATCCTGCAGGCATTTAAAAATGCAAGCAATCAGTAATATTGAAAGTCAGCGAGATTATTATCTTATTAAATCGTAAATCGCTTTGGATACAATATCTGGTTTTTTATATATCCCGTATTACAATAACACTGAATTCTATATAATTTTTATCGATTGATATGTTTTTCTTAGAGATATTGATAAGTTACATCCTGCCAATTCTTTACAGCAGTCTGGTAAGTCTGGTTCTGGTTCTGCTGATCCTATTTATTTTCAGGATAAAGGATTCGAATATAAGGATTTTATTTTTTTTCCTGCCCCTTATAAAACCATTCATAATCATTACCGAAAAGATTGATATTGGTTCACAATATTTTAAATCAAATGTTAGTACTGCAGGAATGAGATTCCCCGATCCAAATAATATTATCAAGATAATCAGAAGCTTAGAAAAAGGGCCATCGATCCTTTCCGATATGAATTATTTAACCCTGTTATTAATAATGATTGGCATAACAGCCATACTGATCATCAGGTGGATCATTCTGTATCTTTTCTATAAAGATCTGGCATATGAAGATAAAGTCGGGAGAAAAGATGCGCCTGATATTTATAGTATTATAGATAATTTTATTAAAAAAATAAAAATAAAGGCACCCGATGTAAGTTTGACACATAGAAAATATGTCTCCCCTTTTGTAATAGGAATCAAAAGGCCCACGTTAGTTTTATCCCCGCACCTGTTGGAAAAATTGAATACAAATGAAAAGGAGACTCTTATCCAGCATGAACTTTCACATATTAAAAGAAAAGACAATTTAATAGGCTGGGCAGCTCTGATATTAAGAGACTTTTTATTCTATAATCCTTTTGCTTATATAGCCTATAATTTAATTAAAGCAGAACAGGAAAGAGACAGCGATAAATTGGTCGTGAAATATTCCAATAAGCCCAAGAAAGAGGTGGCTACAAATATTCTTAATACTATTTTAAAGATCAGATCCATTTCAACATCCAGACCCAGTCCCCAGCCAGCCCAGACTTTCCAAAACAAACCGCTTAGTTTTTTCAATCAGCTGAGATTGAAAAATAGGATTAACTCGATCCTCAATGTAAAAACCCCTGAGATCTATAGCCGTGTTTTCCCAAAAGTCCTGATGTGCATCTTTTTCCTGGTGCTTCTGGTATTACAGCTTATGTTCGTAGTAAAAATTAATAATTTTTATATATTTTTAAGATAAGCTTCAAATATATCCCTGAGTTACTAAAAATATTTTTTTAGCATTAATCTGCTATAATTTAAGATATAAAAATCTTTTAGAAAGGAGGAATGTAATGAAATCCATAAATAGGACCAAAAACCTCTGGAACAATGATCTGACCCTTAAAGGACTAAAAAATAATATTGGCCCGATGTGCTGCTGGTACTGGTGCTGGATATATCTCAGCAGAAAATAATTGATTTACAGATTTGAGATGAAGTTATTTGCGAGTAAATATAATTACTCAAAAAGAATAAACTCCAGATATACTCTCATAAATAATACTCTGACAGGTGCACTTGATATTATCGGGAATGATATTCAGGATTTGGTAGCGACTAAAAAATTTAATAGTATCCGTCCCAATATCATATCGAGATTAAGAAACCGGGGTTATTTTTATTCCGATCCTGAAAAAGAAGATAAAATACTGCAGGAACTTTATAATAATTATGTAAAAAAAGCATCCGAAAGACCACAAAGATTTGTATTCTGTCCTTCCTACCAGTGCAACTTAAGATGTATTTACTGCTTTGAAACAGATCTGCCCTCCAATCCAAACAAATACATGACCGGAAAGATTCTTGATGATTCTCTTACTGCTGCAGAGAAAATTATAAAGGAAAAATCCGGTAAAATAGATTCTGTCGAATTATTCGGAGGTGAACCCCTTCTTTTAAAAAATAAACCTTCTGTAGAAAAAATTCTGAAGTTTGCCGGAAAAAAAGAAGCACCAATAACCATTATTACCAATGGAGTATCTATCAAAGAATTCATTGGGATATTATTACCCGTAAAAGAAAGGATAGAGATGCTTCAGATAACCATCGACGGGCCCAGGGAAATTCACGACAAGCGGCGAAAGTATGCTTCCGGTAAAGGCAGCTTTGATCAAATATCAAAAAATATCGATTTACTCCTCAAAAACAATATACGTACAAATGTCAGGATAAATATCGATAATACCAATATAGAATATATACCGGATCTCTACGAATATGTTTCCGGAAAAAATTGGATGCGGCACCCTGATTTCAGCATAAGACTGGCACCTGTTACGGATCATACTACACTTGATTATGACAATATAGTAATTCCCGAAGAGAAGCTGCTGGAAAGATTGATCCGCGTATACGATGAGTATCCGGTACTGGAAGAAATATTTGGTTTTTATCTATTTAAACCACTGAGGCATATTCTGGACATATTGAATGGTGCGCCCAATGTCTCTCCCAAATTTTTTAATTGTGAGAGTAATCTGCTTGAGCTCAATGTCTTCTGCCCAGATGGATATATATACGCATGCGGAGAATCCATAGGCAAACCTTATCTGGCTATCGGTAGATTCAGCCCGGAACTTGAATTTTATCCCGATAAAAAAACTTTATGGACAGAAAGAACCATACTGAACATAAAGAAATGCAGGACCTGCCGTTTTGCTCCGGTTTGCGGCGGTGGATGTGCCTTTTCTTCTCTTCTTATATATAAAGACAGCCGTGAACCAATATGCGAGAGATATCAGGAAGTACTGGATACATTTCTGAAGTTAAGAGGCGAAAAGATACTGAAAAAATACATGACTGAGTCTTGAAAACTACCTGCTCTTGAACCATTGATTCAGTTTTACATCCATGGGAAATTAAGGATTATTTACCAGACCTATCTTTTGATAAATCTATGTTCACTATTTGATTCCGGCGATATTCTTTGCAGCCTTCAATGTATTTTTTAAAAGCATTGCAATGGTCATGGGCCCCACACCGCCAGGCACGGGCGATATGTAGCTTGCCTTTGGTTCCACTCTCAAGAAATCCACATCACCGATCAAAGTGGCACCTTTGGTTTCAAAATCGTTTTTTCTCCACTCGAGTAATTCCTGACTGGCTTTATCTCTGGTTATCCTGTTGATGCCTACATCTATGACCACCGCTCCCTCTTTAACCATATCTCCTTTAATCAAATACGGCACACCTGTTGCAACAATAAGAATATCGGCATCTATAGTATGCATTTTTAAATCTCCGGTTTCTATATGGCATATTGAAACCGTGGCCCATTCATTCAAAAGAAGAAGACTTACAGGTTTTCCGACTATCTCGCTGTGCCCCACAACTGTTGCATTCTTGCCTTTTATCGTTATGTTTTCCCGTTTCAACATTTCTATTATGCCCGAGGGAGTTGCCGGCACCAGGCACTCCTGCTGAGCGACCAGCCTGCCCATGTTTATGGGGTGGAATCCATCAACATCTTTATCAGGATATATTGCTTCCAGCACTTTCGCCTTGTTTATCTGAGGAGGCAGCGGCAGCTGGACGAGAATGCCATGGACGTCTTTCCTTTTATTTAACTTTTCAAGTTCTTCCAGTACATCATCGGTTGATACGCTTTTTTCCATCTTTATTGTTTCGGATTTGAAGCCAACTTCATCGCATCCTTTCTGCTTGTTTCCTACATATACTTTCGAAGCCGGATCTTCACCTACCAGTATTACTGAAAGACCCGGCACAAAACCTCTGGTTTCCTTTAACTCTTTTACTTCCCCTGTTATTTCATTTTTAATATCCTGCGATATCCTGTTTCCATCGATTAATTTAGCTATTTTAACCACTCCCTTTATATTTAATTTAAAATTTATATTTCATTATGATTTATTTAATCATAAAGACCAAATCTTATACTTACGAAATCAAATCTTTAAAATCAATTCTTTATTTAGAACAATCCTACAATATTGCCATTATCGTCAATATCTACTTTTGTTCCGGCAGGTATTTTTGGAAGGCCCGGCATTGTCCTCATCAGGCCAAGCAATGGATAAAGAAATCCTGCACCGACGGAAGCCCTTATATCTCTTATTGGGATCGTATATCCTCTGGGTCTTCCTTTTAAATCAGGGTCATGACTTAGAGAAAGATGGGTTTTTGCCATACAGATAGGTAACTTATCGAATCCCTGCTTTGTATATAGCTCTATTTTCTTTTCCGCTTCGGGTAAATAACTTATACCGTCCGCACCATAGATCATGGTGGCAATCGTTTCGATTTTTTTCTTTATGGGCCAGTCCAGCGGATAAAGAAATTTGAAATCCGATTTTTTCTCTGCCGCTCTGGCCACAGCTTCGGCTAATTCAATTCCTCCGTCACCTCCGCTTAACCATACCTTACTGATAACTGCGTCTTCGGCACCTGCCTTAATGGCTCTTTCTTTGACTGCTTCGATCTCTTCTTTGCTGTCAGCTTCAAAATGATTCACCGCAACTACTACGGGGATCCCAAATAGTTTCATATTCTCAATCATCTTTTCCAGATTTTCACAACCTTTCAGGACACCTTCCACGTCAGGTGCATTCATGAGTTTTTCATCAACACCCTGTCCGGGGATAAATTCAAAAACTCCTCCGTGCATTTTCAATGCCCTTACAGTTGCTACAATAACTACTGCATTCGGTTTCAATCCCGAATATCTGCATTTGATATTCATAAATTTTTCAGCTCCACAATCCGCACCAAAACCACTTTCAGTTACAACATAATCTCCAAGTTTTATAGCTATTTGATCCGCCAGAATAGAGCTGTTCCCATGAGCGATATTGGCAAAAGGACCTGCATGCACAAAACAAGGAGTATGCTCGATAGTTTGCAGCAGATTGGGTTTTATGGCATCTTTCAGAAGAACGGTCATGGAACCGGCACACTTCAAATCTTCGGCGGTAACAGGCTTTCCATCATAAGTGGAACCAATCACTATCCTTGCCAGTTTTTGTCTGATGTCTTTAAGACCGGTGGTCAGAGCAAGAATTGCCATTACTTCCGAAGCAACTGTTATATCGTATCCTGTTTCTCTGGGAACCCCGTTTAATGGTCCTCCCAGACCTATTACGATATTCCGGAGCGCCCTATCGCTTACATCAACCACCCTGTTTAAAGTAATGCTGAAAGGATCTATGTTTAGATCATTACCCTTCATAATATGTGTATCCAGAAAAGCAGCCAGAAGATTATGTGCTATACCAACGGCATGAGTATCCCCGGTCAGATGGAGATTGAAATCTTCCATTGGAAGAACCTGAGAATAACCACCTCCGGCGGCACCTCCCTTTATACCGAACACAGGACCCAGAGATGGCTGCCTTATGCAGGTAATTGTTTTTTTACCGATTTTATTCAGTGCCATTGCCAGACCTATTGTGGTCACAGTTTTGCCCTCTCCGAGTGGAGTGGGGGTAATAGCGGTCACATCGATATATTTTCCATCCGGTCTGTCTTTGAAATTCTCCAGGACTTCCAGCTTTACCTTTGCTTTATGATTTCCATATAACTCCAGGAACTTTTCATCAAGACCGATTCCTCCGGCAATTTCTCTAATATCCTTCATCTTTGATGCTTGAGCAATTTCGATATCGCTTTTCATAAAACCCCTCTTATTTTTATTGTTTTAAAAACCAAAATACATCAAGAAATTATACAAGAATCACCAGCCTGTTACAATTAAATCAGGAACATTAAGCTGCAAACAGAGCCGGTGCAGAGACAAGTTTTCAATTACAGGATTTAAAAATCAAAATGGAAGACATCTTTTGGATGGATGTCTCCCATTTTCTTATTTTTATTTATCGGATTTCTTTCTTTAATTATATAAATCCCTATATCCATATAAAAATGCTACATCTCACTTACAGAAATGGTCACCACTGTACTTTCATCGGTCTCTATAATAGTCACTATCAGAGTATATGTGCCATTATCAGCAGAGATTGAGGAAAGTGTCTCGCCCTCACTCTTATTAGTAAACTGATTTACGTTTTGCCATCCTCCCAGTTGACTTATATACCAGTCAAATATTGTGCTTCCGGAGTCGCTGGATGATGCAGCAATAGAGAATGCTTCCAGATCATCTTCCGTAGTTTTCCAGGATGTTGTAATTACCATATTAGCATATACAGGAATCGCATCCGGAAATCCATCGGGTAAATCGGTTCCCTCTCCTATGGTCATTTCGCCTTCGTCCGTGGTTATAGTTGCTTCCCCTTCGCTTATATCGACTTCTGCATTTCCGCCTTCGCTTTCAATGGCCTCTTCTATAGCTGCTTCCACACTTTCTTCTGTTATTTCCCTCCTGCATCCACCGGCAGAAAACAACATAAAAATCACCAGACTTAATACCACTACCAGAGTTATTATTTTTTTCATTCCAGATCTCCTTAATACCTGCGTGTTATTTTTTTATTTTAGCAATCCTTATTTTACTAAAATAATTTTTTTTATTAAATAAATAAAAGTTCTTTTTACTATTTTTCTACATCCAGTTTATAAAAACTCATGAAGGCTTCTCCGGGTATTTCAACTTTACCGATTCTTTTCATTTTTTTCTTACCCAGTTTTTGCTTTTCAAGCACTTTCCTTTTCCTGGTTATATCCCCACCGTAAAGCCCGGCAGTAACATCTTTTCTGTATGGTGCTATTCTCTCCTTGGCAATAATTTTGCTCCCGATTGCAGCCTGAATGGGTACTTCAAAGTTCTGCCTTGGTATCAGCTTTCTTAATCGTTGCGTTAATTCCCTTCCCACCTGATACGCCTTTTCTTTGTGTATAATACTTGACAGTTCGCTGACCTTCTCTCCCGCTACCAGTATATCCAATTTAACCAGATCAGAAGATTTATATTCCGTAAGTTCATAATCCAGCGAAGCAAACCCGGATGTTATCGATTTTAACAGGTCAAAAAAATCCACAATTATTTCTGAAAGCGGCATTGCATATTTTATCTCCACTCTTTCAGGCGAGATATACTGCATGTCCTTATAATTACCTCTTTTCTGGTTCGCAAGCTTCATTACGTCCCCGATATAATCTTTGGGGGTAATTATGGTTGCTGCAACATAAGGTTCTTCTATTTTTAATATTTTCTCCTGGGCCGGGAAATCGGAGGGCCTTTTTACTTCAATAACCGAATTATCGCTTCTGGTTATTCTATATGCTACGTTAGGCGCCGATGTTATGAGCCTTAATCCGTATTCCCTTTCAAGTCTTTCTCTTACTATATCCATATGAAGCAGTCCCAGAAAACCACACCTAAAACCAAAACCCAGCGCGCTGGATACCTCCGGGGAAAAATCCAGAGAGGAATCATTCAAAGAAAGTTTCCCCAGGGCATCTCTTAAATTTTCATAATCCACTCCATCTACAGGAAAAAGACCGGAGTAAACCATAGGTTTTGGTTTTTTGTATCCCGGAAGGCTTTTTTCTGCAGGATTTATTAAAGAGGTTACGGTATCACCTACTATTATATTTCCCACTTCTTTGACCCCGGTAATAATATAACCTACTTCGCCTGCGGTCAGCGTTTCCTTTTTTATCATATCCGGACCGAATATCCCCACCTCTTCGACCTCACTTGTGAGATTCTCTCCAATAAATTTTATTTTACTGTTTTTATTAATAGTTCCATTTACAACTCTTATGAGAACCACTATTCCTCTGTAAGAATCATATTGTGAATCGAATATCAACGCCTGAAGCGGGCTATCCGGGTTCCCGCCCGGAGGCGGTATATCCGACACTATCCTCTCCAGAATTTCTTCGATTCCGGAACCTGTTTTTGCACTTGCTTTCAGTATTTTCTCTTCTTTAATACCCAGTACATTTCCAAGTTCCATTATCACTTCATCGATCCTTGCGCTTTTAAGATCTATCTTATTTATAACAGGAATAATTTCCAGATTGTTGTTCATTGCCAGATAAACATTTGCCAGAGTCTGGGCCTGGATTCCCTGGGTAGCATCGACAACCAGAATCGCCCCTTCGCATGCGGCGAGACTTCTTGAAACCTCATAGCTGAAATCCACATGTCCGGGCGTATCTATCAGATTAAAAATATACTGGTTACCATCTGTTTTACTTCTGTAGAGAACCCTTACTGAGTGGGCTTTTATGGTAATTCCTCGTTCCCTTTCAAGGTCCATATCATCCAGGAATTGGTCCAGCATCTCTCTCTTGCTTACGGTATCGGTTATTTCCAGAATCCTGTCTGCCAGAGTAGATTTTCCGTGATCTATATGAGCAATTATTGAAAAATTTCTGATAAGCTTACTGTCTGTCATAATGTAATAAAATAATGAGTTATAAAAAAAGAATTAACTATTTTTCCTTAATCTCTTAAATAATCCAGCTACGAATTTTACCTCTTCCATCTTAAATAAGATAGTACAGCCAACATATATACTAATACCAGTAAAAATCACCAGGAAAAGAAGCAGGATAAAAGGCCATAGGCCCTGATAGGCATAATTTTCAAGCCATTTCCATAGAAAGTATATTGCAGTACCCATTAATATCGTTGCGGCGATAATTTTACCATATGATATGAATATTCTTTTTCCTCCAAAATTTCCTATTTTTTTTCTGAGTATGATAATTAATATCACAACGTTACATAACGCAACAAAAGATGTTGACAGTGCCAGCCCTCCGACTCCTAAAAACTGCATTAATATCCAGTCAAAAATAACATTTAGAGCAATAGAAAGACCTGCTACTTTAAGAGGAGTCTTTACGTTTTTAAATGCATAAAAAACACGGTTAAGGATCATAAGAAGCCCGAAAAATATAAGGCCGAGACTGTGAAATATCAGGATATACGCTACTCTTTCCGTATCTGCCGGAACAAAATTATAGCGTTCGAATAATAATTTTATTATGGGGTAGCTTAAAATAACCAGTCCTGACGTTGCCGGGATCATCATATATCCGATCTCCCTCACACCCAGGGAAAAACTTTCCTTTATCCCCTTAATATCATCTCCTGCAGCCTGACGGGAAATCAATGGGTACAGTACGGTTATAATCGCAACCGAAAATACCCCGAGCGGTAAATTGGCAATTCTCCAGGACAACCCCAGAGCAGTGAAATTTCCTTCTCCAAGACGCAATGCAAAAAAATAGTCCACACCATTATTAAGCTGGACTGCACCCAGACTAAGTACTATGGGAAGCATAAGGGAAAAGATTTCCCTTACTCCCTTATGTCTGAAATCAATGGCAAACCTGTATTTTAAGTTCGAAACTTTTATCTGGGGTAACTGCACCACTAACTGCATAAGTGAACCGGCCATTATCCCTATTGCCATGCTGTATATCCCGAGTCGTCTAAAAAGCAGGACAACAGAAATTATGGTAACTATATTCATAACGAAAGGCGCAAGAGAAGGAACGGTAAAAATATTATGTGAGTTCAGTATGCCGGTAGCCAGACTGGATAGAGACATCACAACAAGGGAAAAAATCATGATTCTGCTCATTATCACAAATTTATATATATCCATCTGATTATTGGTTATTCTTGAAAGCAATATCCCGATTTGGGGAGATAGAATGAATATGATGGCAGAGAGTGCTGTAAATACCAGAATTATTATGTTTATAACCGAATTTACGAATATTTTTAGATCATCCCTCTGGTTTCTTTTTAAATATGCCGAATAAATGGGTATGAACGCCGCAATTATTAGGCTTTCAGCAAAAAGTATCCGGAAGAGATTCGGAATGTAATCCGCCGAGTTAAAAACATCAGTTTCATAGCTGACTCCAAAATAGCCTGTCATTATCTGATCCCGCACAAGTCCGGAAATCTTTGATAGTAAAATAGCCAGGATTACCAGGAATGTGGCATTAAAAATTCTTCTTCTTGATAGTAACCGATCTTCATCCATAGCAATATTATATTACAGATGATATTAAAAAAGGTATTATATCATTTATATGAGACCGGTAATAAATGTTTTTATTTATTTGAAAAAATGCTAAAATGTAAAATCGTTTAAAATAGATAGTCATCGGAGAGGAAATAAATAGATGCCAAATATAAAATCACAGGAAAAGAGAGACAGACAGAATATCAAAAGAAGAATAAAAAACAGAGTTCTAAAGACCCGGATAAAAACCGATCAAAAAAGACTTGCTGAGGCTGTAAAGAACAAAAATAAAGAAGAAGCTGAAAAGAGTTTTGATATACTTTCCAAACATCTCGATAAAGCCGTAAAAGGAAGTGCCGTCCATAAGAACTTTTCAGCCAATAAAAAATCAAAAGCGGCAAAGCAGGTCGCCTCTATT
>Ga0265297_10008229_pt1 | contig 14012 bp, 16 predicted proteins | sample Munlanlwell13791_FD_192502 | JGI IMG/M metagenome (GOLD analysis project Ga0265297, IMG submission 192502) | Leachate microbial communities from a municipal landfill in Southern Ontario, Canada - Leachate well 137-91 | ecosystem: Engineered > Solid waste > Landfill > Unclassified | place... | reverse complement strand
AAAGAGGATAAAAAAAACTGAATAAAAGAAAGCCATGGGTCACAAGTTTGTGATAAACAAACAGTGATTCATGGCTTTTATTATGGCTTAATTTAGCTTTAAAACAGCTTATAATATTGACATTTTGGATAAATTATGCTATCTTTAATCATCATAAATTATTTTAAAACCCGGTAAAAAGATTTAGCGGCGTTCGCACCAAATAAATCTTAAGCTGAGTTTTTCAATAAGAAATTCAGTCTTTTTAGCAATTTTAACAATTTAAGGAAGAGGGGACAGGTGAAAAGAAGATGAAGAAGAGGAATGTATTTTGGGCTCTGTGCTTTTTGGCTGTTTTTTTAGTTGTCAGTTTTGTTTTGATCCCGATATCACCTGCAAGTGAATACCAGACCCTTTATGCCGAAGATACTTCTCAACCGACCGAAGAAGTCATTTTGGCCACTATGGTCAATAATGTCCGTAATGCCAATAGTGTTGAGAATTTATGCTATATTGAAGACAGTATTTTGTCTCAAATTGCCAAATTAAGGGCTCAGGATATGATTAACCGCTGCTATTTCAGCCATTACACTCCTGAGGGAACAACTTTCCTTACTTTGATGAAAAGTTTTGGCATTAACAAGAAATATCGTGGCGAAAATCTAGCCAGAATCAGACCAGCGTCATATGGTACCTTAGAGGAAATCATCAACGCCTGGATGGCAAGTGAAACTCATAGAAATAATTTGTTAAAAAAAGCATATAGTCAAATAGGAGTCGGCATTGAATTCAGAGGCGAAGAAGAAAAAATTATTGTTCTGTTATTCACAAACTGATAAAAACAAGCTTAAAGCTGAAATAAAAACCACCAAAATTGGGAGATCCTAATAAGATCGTTACAACCAATTTGGTGGTTTTTTATGGCCTAAATTTTCTCTTGATTATTTTTTATGATTGGTTTATCCTTAGAATGATGAAAGATTTGAAAAAATTCTTTAAAACCGATTACGGCAGATTGATTGGCTTTCTTCTGATTATTCTTGGAATTTTTACTCTTTATTTTCGTTTTGTCGGACCGATTCCTTTCTCCGTTTCCCAGACAACCACCGAGAAAAAAAGTACCTTTGATGTTGAGGCCGACGGGAAAGTAACGGTTATCCCGGATACCGGAGAAATTAATGTTGGCATCCAGGTCAACAAGCCGACGGTTGAAGCGGCCCAAAAAGAAGCCAACGAAAAAATCAATAAAGTGACGGGGGAGATTAAAAAATTGGGGATTGATGAAAAATATATTAAAACCGTCAACTATAGCGTTTACCCCGAATATGATTACCGAGCCGGCCAGAAAATCATCGGCTACAACGTTAATATTACTCTGGTAATTAAGGTGAAGGATTTTGACAAGATCAACCAGGTGATAGACACCGCAACCTCTTTAGGAGCCAACCAGATCGGCAATTTAAGCTTCACGATTGACGATGAGAAAACGGAAGAACTGAAAATGGAAGCGCGAAAGCAGGCCATTGAGAAAGCCAAAACCAAGGCCAAAGAGATTGCCAACATCGGCGGTCTTAAATTGGGACGAATCGTCAATATCAGTGAAAGCACTGCTGCCAGCAGTAACCGCCTTTACGCCCCTAAAGGCCTGGGTGGCAGCGAAGTAGATTCTGCTGAACCGGTAGCCCAAATTCAGCCAGGCGAATCAGAAATTATTGTCTCGGTTGTCTTAAGCTACGAAACTTTTTAAAATCTTCTTTATCCTATAATAGCTTGACTTTCAGGCTAGAAGTGCTACAATAAAACCATCTTTTAGCTTTGGCTGAAAGTTTTTCTTTTTTATAAGTGAAGACAACGCTTTAAAGCTTAGGCGCTGTTAAAAGCTTGTTTTTGCTTTTAATCATATTAGAAGTCCTTTAAAAAAATTAAACAAAGAGGTGAGACGAAAAATGGAATTAGTTAATTTCTTTGCGTTGATTGACAAAATAAGTTTCTTAAGACTTCTTGGGAAGGGTGAGTTTGATGATATCGATTTCATCTCGCCGGAAGACTCTGATATTGAAATGGATCAAAGAAATCTTCCACACCAAAGATTCTTTAATGAAATAGGAGTTAAAGAAGTCCTTCATGCCGATTACCGGAGATTCCGTGATTTGGAGGCTCTCAGAAAGGGGATTATTGTTTTCCCGAGGCATCAACTTTATGGCTGTAAGATTGTTAATAACGTTTTACATTCCTCAGTGAGAGTTTCTCCGATGAAAAAAAGAGAAACTGTAAATATTCATTCTAAGAAGAAAAATTTTTTAATGGTAGAATTGAATATTTTTCCGCCGGAAGGAAGCATTGCCTTTGTTTTGAGCTGGGAATCGTTATTAAGAGGGAATTATGCCTTTTTCTTTAGAGAAAAGGTCAATTCTGGACAAAAAATTTTGATTGAAAGATTATGCCCAACATCAAAGCTTACAGCAAGAAATAAAATCTTCAATCCAAAATATTTAGTACGATATCTTTTGCCCTACGATTGGCAGAAAATCAAGAATGAAGATTTGGGTTTTTGTCAGGCAAAATTATTTCGACCGGAAGAAGTTGATAACAATCCTTGGCTTAAGGCAAATTGTATCCCTACAAGTCTTCGGCTGATAAATGACAGAAAACCAAAAGTCTTAACCGCTTAATTGTTAAAAAGTTTTTAACGGAAAAGATAAATATTAATGGCCAGTGGCTTTTTGAAAAATAAAAAGCCCTGGCCATTTTTTGTTCTTGTGTATTTTTATCATTTTTCGTGCTTGTTTTTTATTCTTACCGGAATTAAAATAAAAAACCTTCCCTAAAATAAAAATTAAGAAATGTCGCCAGAAATTCCTATCCCAAAAAAAATTGAGAAAAGAGAAAAAGATGTTACTGCTAATATCATCAACATCTATACAACTGATAAGATTGCTTTAGAAAAGCTTTGTAGCGGAGATGGAAAAGATATTCATCAAATACCTATTATGACGGGAACCGAAGCTCAAACAGGACTGGAAAAATCTTTAATTAACGGAGAAGAGCCTCAATGGCTTATCCAAGTTACGCTCAAAAAAGCCAAAAACCAAGATTTAGAAAAACTTAAGGAAGGAGAGGTTTGGGCGCCAAGACAAGTGTGGAAATATTACCGAGGAAAAGAAAAAAGAGGAGAGATAGGACCGCACCGCTTTTACGATTATTTTTTCCCTGTCGAAAAAAATTTACAAAAGATCATTGAAAAGGATCAATCGACTATTCCCAATCATTATTCTAATAAGATCTTAGGAGAAAAAATTGACCGAATAAACGAAATGCGTAAGGAAAATATACTAAAAGCGTTTATTAAATTAGAAATTATTGATATTGTCGAAGCAAATTAAAAAATCTTCTTAAAAACAAAGAAATTATTACTTCCCCTTGCCATGAAAGGCTTCATGAACATCGCGCAACTGCTTGTTGGTCACATGGGTGTATATCTGGGTGGTGGAAATGTTTTTATGACCCAGCAATTCCTGGACACTGCGGATGTCCGCCCCGGCAATCAGCAGATCCGTGGCAAATGAGTGCCGCAAACCGTGAGGACTGATATCAACCGGGATTTTAGCCTTCCTGACGTACTTTTTAACGATGCGTTGGATGGAACGGGGTGTTAATCTTAACCTCTTACCGTCTTCGGTAATGTCAGGGTTCTTAATAATCCTGATAAACAATGGGTCCCATTTGTCCGCACGGGAAGCCAAGTACTTGCCAATCCATTCCGCCGCGCTTGAGGACAAAAAAACCACTCTGGCCCGACCGCCTTTGCCGATCACCCCAAATTCCCTGCGGTTCAAATCAATTTTATCGCGGTTAACCCTTACCAATTCGCTAACCCGCAGCCCGGTGGAAAACAACATTTCCAAAATGGCCTTGTCGCGTAACCCTTGCGGTTTGGAAATTTCCGGCTGGCCCAACAAGCGCTCCACCTGCTCGGTGGTCAAGAACTTTAGACTGCGGCTTTCGAGCTTCGGCAGCTCAATTTTTTCGGGGGCAAGAGTCCTATAGTCATTCTTAATCAAAAACTTCAAAAAAGCCCTCAAAGCTATCACATGGTAGCTTTGAGTGATACGCGAGAGAGAAGTGCCGTTTTTGGCTGTAAATCGAGATAAAAATACCCTGTATTTCTTAATTATTTCAAGATCAAACGAAGCTGGCTCAATTTTAGGGTAATTACTCTTTAACCAATCGGAAAAGCGCCCAAGATAATGTTTATAGTTCCGAATGGTAAGAGGGGAGTTGTTTTTTTCAATTTCCAAATATTCCAAAAATTCTTCAATGAGCCGATCGACCTCTGTGCGGACAATTTTTTTCTCTTCAGACATTAGAAATATTGTACGACATTATGAAAGAAGAAACAAGCCATCAAAAAAGCCGGCCTTAAACCGACTCTCTTGAAAAACAACAAGGCAAGAAAATTTTTTAACTTAGGTAGTGATTAAGCAACCAGCTCAACAAATGCTCACACTACCTAAGTCAATTTTTTATTTAATCTGCCGATTAATCTTGTCTTTCTTTTTTAACTTCACCAGAAGATAAAGACGATATGACTTTGCAGCCACAATTGCTATGCTAGCTATAAGAATAAACAAATATTGCGGTTGCGGTATCAGCAGATTAAACAGCAAAGGATTCATTAAAATCCCTTCTTTCTTACTTAACGATTATTTTTCTTGCCTTGTATTAATATAAAAGAACTTTTTTAACCTATATTATTTATAGGTAAGGGGAGTACAGCATGACCCATAATATGGTTCAACTTCCCTTCAACCGAAAAAGGAAATGCTAATCAACCGAATTAAAAAATGTTTTTTCCAAAAGATTAATGACTGCGTCAATAAAAACGATCAAAATCTTTTTTTCCCTTAACGGGACCAATTCATCTTGAAACTCTTGTGCCTTAACCATACCTCTTTTTCCTTTCTTAGATTGTTTTATTAAAGGGCTTTTTTGCCACCTAGAAGGCCAGCAAAAGCCATACTACCACATCTTCTCCCTGGGTACAATAAATCGCAGGGAAGTCTTATGACTAATTTGAGGCTGTTTGAAGCTAAATATTCGGGTTTTCTTAGGGGATCGACTAAAATAACCAAAGAGGCCTTATTAGGGAGAAATAGAGAAAAATAAAGAATCTTAAGAATTTTTTTCCCGGTAAATTTTTTTTATTTTCTCCGGATTTTAATTTTTTATTTTGGCTACTCTTCCTCAGAGTCAGATTCAGAAGACGTCGCAAAAGCTACATTGTGCGACAATATATCCAATTCAAAACCTCTTATCCTCTTTAAGTCTTTGACTCTCTTTTAGGGGGATAAAGATCGGGGTTATTAATCTTTTAAAAGAAAAAATTAACTCTTAACCCTCTTTATATTTTCTCTTCTTATTTTTCTTTAAAAGGTCTTCCCCAAGTTATCCACAACCCCTTCCGGCAACTATATCAAAGGATGTCAACTGGCAGGTCTTAATTTTTTTTGCCAATTCGTGAAAACTACCCTATAATTATTGTGAAAACTACTCTTTTATTATAGGATAGATGTCTTATAAAGAAGATTTGAGAAGCGCCTCCCCTCTCCCCGGCCACCGGGATCTCATTTTTTTTCTAACCGCCCCAATGAGTTGTTAAGAAAATTACGATCAAAACAGCCACGCCGACGCCAATATATTCATTAACGGTCCGTCGAAAGAGTCTCTCGCTTAGGTGGTGCTGAGAGAGGCCCAAAAGAATATAAAGGCTGGTGGTTAAAGACAAAGAGCCAACTGCCACACTCACCGGCCAGAAGGAAAAAGCCAAAGCAATTTCCCCCATTACAAAAGATAATCCCAAAGAGTAAAGCCAAATCTTTTTGGTTAATTTTTCCTCCAGATTAATACACCAAAGACCTTGAAGAAAAATCGGCAGACTAACCAAAAAAGTTAAGCCGAAATTAAACCATGACTCACCCCGGAAAGACAAAATAACGTTATAAAGAAAAAACGAAGTAGCCAGAGTCAGCAGAAAAGAAACGGCATGAGCGGAACGTAACAACTGGATGGTTCTGATGGCCGCTACCGAAAAGATGTTTTCGGTTAGTAAAAGACTGTAAAGACCAACCCCATAAAGTAAGATCATGGGCAAACGAGCCAGCCATGAGTCAGGAGTCAAGAAATAAAAAAGACTTACCCCAGCGGTAAAAAGGGCCGGCAGGGCTAAAACCGAAAACCATTCGACTCCGTCCAGCCCTTCGGACAAAGACCAGGCTGACAAAAAATAGGTTATGATTGCCAAAAGGCCAATAGACTGGTAGTACCAGGGAAGACCGAAGAACTGAATTGATAATAAACCCAGGGAAGAAATAATTGCTGTCAGGATAAATTTTTTTCTCTTATCTAATTTGAATTTGGGTTTGAAATTAAAATTAAATTTTATTTTCATTAGTTCTTGTTAATTTTATTTAAGACTTCATCGGTAATATTAAAATTGGCATAAACTTTTTGAACATCATCATGTTCTTCCAAAGATTCGGTGAATTTCAAAATCTTTTCCGCTTTTTGAAGGTCCTGAATCTGGACTTCGTTGATTGCTTCCATTGTTAACTCTTCGGATAAAACTTTAAAGCCCAGCTGTTCGATTTTATTCCTTGTTTCTCGCAGCTGCTCCGGCTTAACGTAGATTTCAATCGCATCAGTCACCTCCTGAACATCTTCTACCCCCAAATCCATGAGCTTTAAAATTTGTTCATCAGAGGATTCTGTTTTTTCCACACTGATAAAACCCGTCTTTTTAAACTGAAAGGCTACGGCTCCGGGACTGGAGATACCTCCCCCTCCCCTTTCAAAAATATTTTTAATCTCTGAAGTAGTTCTGTTTTTATTATCGGTAGCGGCCTCAACAATCACCGCAATACTTTCGGGGCCATAGCCTTCATAAACAACCTCTGACCAATTTGCCCCCTCTTTGCCTCCCCCGCCCTTGGCAATCGCCCGCGCAATATTTTCTTTAGGAACATTCAGGGCTCTGGCTTTATCAACCGCCAATCTTAATCTAAAATTTTTCTCCGGATCGGTAATCCCCCCGCCGGCCAAAACCGCTACGGTAATTGACTTGGCCAATTTGGTAAAAACCTGTCCGCGCTTGGCGTCTTTTGATTCCTTCTGGCGCTTAATCGTTGACCATTTGGAGTGTCCTGACATGAAATTAATTTTACCTTTAAAATCGCTTCTTGACAACCATGGCAGAAAATTATAATCTTGACCACAATGACAACTGCCAACTGGGAAGAACAAGCCATTAAGGCCGCCCTGATTCGAAATTGGACAAAAGCGGCTGACCTCAACAAAAAAATCTTAAAGGAAAAACCTCAAAACGTCCCTGCTTTAAACAGACTGGGAAAAGCTTTTTGGGAAATGGACAAAGTCCAGGAAGCCAATAAGATTTACAAAAAAGTTCTCAAAATCGACCCCATCAATACAATCGCCAATAAAAATCTTAAAAGATTAACCAAGGTTAAAAAGAAACCTAAAAATAATTTGGGGGAACAGTTTTTTTCTTCAGAAGAAGTGTTTTTAGAAGAACCAGGCAGAACCAAGCTCGTCCGCCTGACTCGTCTGGCTTCACCTTCAGTTTTAGCTCAGCAGGACAACGGCGACCCGGTCTCCCTGATCGTCAAAAAAAGATTCGTCAACGTGGTAGACGTTTCACAGAACTATCTGGGGGTTATTCCGGAAGATTTATCGCAAAAACTCATTAGATTCATTAACGGCGGTAATCAATATCAGGGATTTGTTAAAAGCGTTGACCGGCAAAAACTAGAAGTCTTTATCAAAGAGATTTCGCGTAGCAAGAAATTTTCAACAACTCCTTCGTTTCCTCAAGGCAAAGCAAGTTTTGACCAATAATCTTCTCCCAAATAAAGATTAATCTGCGTCCGCTGGTCAGGCGATTTTTCTTCCAGCCACTGGCAATCAAAAATCTTAATTAATTTTTCCACCGTGTATGATTTCTTATATTTTTTCTCGCTTTTGATCTGGCAATGTCTGTCTTGGTTGTCTTGTTTTTGATTGCTGAGCTGAACAACCCGGCCGCCGATGTTTCCGATAATTCTGGCGGCTTTGTTGGCCAGTCCAAGATGTTCGGTTTTATTCAAAATACCCACCGACAGATCCTCTTCTTTGATCTTTTCATCAAAGAAAAACTGGTTGATGATTTTTTCCAAACGATCTTGGTCAATCTTCATCGCCCGGCTGCCGTCAGGCAAGTCAACCTCCTGACTGGCACTGGTTTGCGACAAGTCGATTAAATTTATTTTGTCTTCACGAACCATTTTGATTTGCCACCAGAGTCTGAATTGATCCCAACGGCTCAAATTGGTTTTCCCCCGCGAACTGAGCGAAACAAAAAATTGGTTTAGAAGAAAACTTTTCAGGCCCTTCTGTTCTTGGGGTAATTTCCCCCCGTTCAAAAAACCGTCAATATTAAGACCGAAATAATCCTGAAGACTGTCGGCCAAAAGCTGTCCGCCCTCGCCTTTAATTTCCCCTAATTTGTAAATCGATTCAATCCGGTATGGCCCATATCCATGAATCGTTTCGATAAAAGTCCCGTCGGGAATTTTTAGAATATTGATATCTTTCCCCTGATAATTAAATGAAACAATCACGACCGGCTGGGAGTTGACCGCCAAATTAAACTGGCTCTCCCCGTCCCAAAGGCTCCGGCCAATCGAAGAACAGATTTTAAAAACCAAGAAAACCAAAGCCGCCAGAAGCAACAGGACAAAAAGCAAAACCGGCCATTTTCTTTTTTTCTTTTTTTTTATTGTTCTAGCCATTTTTCTTTCAGTTTTAAAAATTCGCCCTTTTTGATGGACTCTCTTATCTTAACAAAAAGCTGCTCCATGAAAAAGAGATTATGATAAGTGGCCAAGCGATAGGCCAAAAGCTCATGGGCGCGGAAAAGGTGATGCAGATAAGCTTTGGAAAAATTTCGGCAGACTTGGCAGCGACAATCATCCCCTACAGGACTTGGGTCTTGGGCAAATTGGCTTTTGTTAATGTCATATTTAAAATCCCTTTGGCGGTCTTCAATCAGCAGCCAACCCATTCTCCCCAAACGAGTCGGCATCACACAGTCCAGACTGTCTACTCCCCTCTCCACGGCCTGAAAAATATCATCAATTTCACCGACGCCGAGCAAATGAACCGGCCGCTGGTTTTTTTCTTTTGGTAAAAGAGGCATGACCCAATCCAAAACCTTAACCATTTCGTTCTTTTCCTCCCCCACGGCGACGCCGCCAATCGCCAAACCGTCAAAGGCCAAAGAAGCAATGAACTGGGCCGATTTTTTTCTTAAGCTTTCCTCAATCCCCCCCTGAATAACCCCAAAAAGAAATTGGTTTTTTCTTTTTTGGGCGGCCGCCAGACTTTGTTTAGCCCAGCGGTGAGTTCTTTCCATGGCCGATCGGACATAATCAAAATCAGCCGGATAAGGGGCACAATGGTCAAAAGCAATCATGATATCGGCTCCCAGCTTCATTTGGATTTCGATTGATTTTTCCGGCGTAAAATAATGCTTAGAGCCGTCAAGATGTGAACGAAAAGTCACCCCCTGATAATCAATTTTAACCAAATCGCTTCGGCCCAAGGAAAAAACCTGAAAACCGCCCGAATCAGACATCAACGGCCGAGGCCAATTGGCAAAGCGATGCAAACCGCATAATTTTTCGATAATCTTTTCTCCCGGCCTTAAATAAAGATGATAAGTGTTGGCAAAAAAGACTTGGGTGCCGATTTTCAGCAAGTCATCCGTGTCCAGGCTTTTAACGGTAGCCTGACTGCCGACCGGAACAAAAGCCGGGGTTAAAATTTTACCGTGAGAAGTTTCAATCTGCCCGATTCTGGCTTGGGAATTTCGATCAGAAGAAAAAACTTGAAAAAAAGTCTTAGGACATCCCATGTTCAATTTTCAATCTCTTTATTTTCCCGGCAATCTCTTCATCGCTGACTCCGAAGAACTGCAAAACCCGGTGGATAATCGACAGAGCCGCTTCAAATTCAGGCTGAATCAAACAAGAAACGCCTAAAGTTTTTAAACGGGAAAGCGCCTCTTTTTGGTGAATGCGGGAAATAATTTTAACCTCCTTGTTTAAAGTCTGGCAATTGGTCACCACGACTTCTTGGGTCGCCTGATCGGGAATGGCCACCACCACCACTTTGGCCTTATCCACCTGAGCATAGTCCAAGACGTCAATATCCGCCGGATCGCCGTATAAAGCATTGACGCCTTTTGATTTCAGCTCGGTAATCATCTGATGATTGTAGTCAATCACCACATAAGGCAATTCCAAAAGCTGCAGGGCCCGGGCCAGCCAGCTGCCGACACGTCCATGGCCGCAAATCACGACATGATCCTGCAGTTCCAAACCATCCATATCTTTCACCCGGTCCAAAGCCACAAAAAATTTCTGATGAATTTTGGGGAATCTTTTGCTGAATTTTTGCAGATGAAAATAGATCTTGGGGGCAGAAAACATCAGCCATGGAGTCACTAAAATCGTCACCAAAGCCACGGACAAAATCAAAGAATGAACGTCATCGGAAATTAAAGCATCGCTTTGGCCCAAACGGGATAAAATAAAAGCAAATTCGCCGACTTGGGTTAAACCCATCCCGACAATTAAAGAAGTTTTAGAATGGTAGCCTAAGTAAGAAACCAAAATCGTGACCATTAAAAATTTGAGCAAAATCACTATTAAGCTGATCCCCAAAACCAAGGGCAGATGGGAAAACAAAAAGTAAGGATTCAGAAACATTCCTAAAGAAACGAAAAAGACAATCGAAAATAAATCCCGCAAAGGCCTGATCTCAGAAAAAATGGCGTGATTCTCCGAACTTTTGGAGATAACCAAACCGGCCAGGAAAGCCCCCAAGGCCAACGACAAACCCAAAGCCGAAGTCAAAATGGCGGTCAGCAAGCATAAAGCCACTACCGCAATCAACAGCAATTCACGGGAGCCGAAGTCGGCCACCCATTTGATAAATTTCGGCAGCAGGTTTTTGCCCAGAAACCAAACCGCAGACAAAACCAACGCAGCTTTAACAATACTTATTAAAAGCGTACCGAGATTATGGCCAACCGAAAGAGCCGGCAAAATAGCCACCATGGGCAAAACCGCCAAATCCTGAACCAAAAGCCAGCCCAGCATAATCTCTCCGGGCAAAGTTTCCACCTCCCCTTTTTCCGATAAGATTTTCATGACAATCGCCGTTGAAGAACCGGAAAAAGCGAAACTCATTAACAAAGAAGTGGTAAAGTCAAAACCGAAACGGGGAAAAATAAAAATTCCCAGGATGATAAAAAGCAGCATTTGAATAATCGCCCCCCATAAAGCCACGGTTTTCACCCGACGCAATAAATCCCAGGAAAGTTCCAAACCCAAAGTAAACAGCAAAAAGGCAATGCCGATTTCGGAAAAAAAGGAAAGAAGGTCCTTGACCGGTAAAAACTTACCGGCAACAAAACTTAACAGAATCCCGGCGATTAAATAACCGACAACCGCCGGCTGTTTAATTTTTTTGGCGGCAAAACCGCCTAAAAAAGCGACCGCTAAAATCAAACCCAATCCCGCAGTCAAAAGAAAATCTTGATTCATTTTGTTTATTCAAAGAGGGCTTCTGATTTTTTTAAATTCAGGAGCTTAAATTCATCATAGCAAGTTGAAGATCAGAAGGCAATTCCGAAGACAGCTCGATTTTTTTCCCGCCGGAAGGATGACTAAAGGACAAGCCGGCGGCGTGCAGGAAGAGTCGCGGGCACCAGAGTTTGTCTTTTTTAAATGTTTTGCGCCCCACATATTTTTCATCAGAGACAATCGGGTAATTGATAAATTTTAGATGGACTCTTAGCTGATGTGTCCGTCCCGTTTCCGGAAACAATTCCAACAGGGAAAACTTCTCCCCTTTTTGCTGATAATCTTTAATTTTCCGGTATTTGGTGACTGCTTCTCTTCCCCCTAAAAAAACGCCGAATTTTTTACGGTCAAAGGGATTGCGGGTAATGGAAGCCTGAATTGTCCCCTCTTGCGGCGAAACTGAACCATGAACCAAAGCTACATATTTCTTTTTCACCTGCCTTTGCTTAAATTGATCCTGACAGGCCAAAAAAGCCTGCTCGGTTTTGGCCAAAATTAAAAGACCGCTGGTCTCCTTGTCCAATCGGTGGACAACGCCGTTTCTTAAAGAATCGTTATCAGACAAAGGGAAATGAAAGTTGTCCTTAACCCAATCCTGAACCGTTACCTGGCCCTGGGTTGTTTCGGCCCGATTGACCGTCATTCCGGCCGGCTTGTTAATCACTAAAAGGTGTTCGTCTTCGAAGATAATTTGAGGGGTTTGTTTCACTTCTCTTTCTTTTTCTCACAAGTCACACAAAGGGTTGATTCCGGCATAATCATCAGCCGATCGGTATCAATCATTTTACCGCATTTCTCACAAAGGCCATATTTCCCGATTTTAATTCTGGTTAGGGCTTTTTTAATTTGAATTAATTTGCGGTTGATCTGCCCTTCCAGGGCTTTGACCCGCGCATGACCGATTTGTTCAACCATATCCGTATCCGGCGAGGCATTGTCGGAAATACGAGCAGAATCCGCAAAAGGATCCTCCTGCGCAATGCTTTTCTTTTTCCGTTCCAAACGCAAAACTTCCTGGGTTAAAAAATTCGCCACAGGCTGAAGGATCTTTAAAGGAAAACCCTTAGTTTTTGACTGAGGGCCTGCAGATTTATTTATTTTATTTGTTTTCTTTTTTTTCTTTGCCATAAGCTCTTTTAAAACTCCGACCGGAACGAACGTAGAAAAAGGAAAAAACACCCAAAAAGCCGAATAAATTCAAAAGGATCTCTGCCCAGTAAAAGTATATCTCACTCTCCTTGAGAAATGCAAGCGGAAGATTGGCCAGTAGAACCAAACCCAAAAACAGCAGGAAAATAAAGCCGCTTTCTTTACTTTTATACCACTCCCAAACCCGCCAGTGTCTTTCGATTTTCAAAAGAAAAAACCAAATCGCAAAAAGAAAAATGGCCGAGAATAAAGAAAGCGGATGTCTTTTTAAAAGAATGCCGGAAAAATAAACTCCCCAGGGCATGCTTGTCACCCGGCCAAAACCTGAGCCGTCCAAAAAAGAGCCTATTTGAAGCAAAATCAGAAACGGCAAGACACCAAAACTCACTTCATCAGCCACTTGCCAAAAATCCCATTTTTCTTTTTGGGCAAAACGCCACAGGGCCAAGAAAAACCCCAAAGCCCAGCCAAAAACGGAAAAACCGGGAAAACGGATAAGCAGGAACCAGCGCTCCGGCTGAAACCCAAAACTCTGCCAATTTTCAACGATAAAAATCAAACGGGAAAAAACTAACCCTAAAAGCAAGCCAAAAATCAAAAAATCAATGATTTTTTCTTCTTTAAAACCCAAGTCTTTTAGACGACGCCAACTGATAAAAGTTTTTAAGAAAACTCCTAAAGCCAGCAAAAAACCAAAAGTATAAACGGTTAGCGGTCCAGCGGAAAAGATAATCGGTAACATTTTTTTCTTATTTAAGTTATGTTATTATAACACCTAGACCGTTTTTTTGACTATATGCTGGCGACCACCCATTCTCTAACATCAGCTGTTATCATTACCAAAGTTTCTCCGCCCTGGCTTGCTTTCCCTTTAATCCTGATTTTCCACTATCTTTTGGATTTAATCCCCCACTGGGACACCGGCTCAGGTCTAACCAAAGGTTTAAAAACTAAAAAGAAAGCGGTTTTGGAAACTTTAATTGATCTTTTAGTAGCCGGCCTGCTGGTTTTTTTCTTTTTCCAAAAAGGCCAGCCATTCTCCCTTAAGCTTTGGCTCGCGGTCATCCTGGGTATTCTGCCGGATCTGATTGAATTCCCCTCTTTATTTTTTGATTTCAGGCCTTTTCCTTTAAATGTTTTGGAAAAATTTCACAGTAAGACCATGCACCGGAGAGGAAAACT
>Ga0265297_10008228_pt1 | contig 14015 bp, 10 predicted proteins | sample Munlanlwell13791_FD_192502 | JGI IMG/M metagenome (GOLD analysis project Ga0265297, IMG submission 192502) | Leachate microbial communities from a municipal landfill in Southern Ontario, Canada - Leachate well 137-91 | ecosystem: Engineered > Solid waste > Landfill > Unclassified | place... | reverse complement strand
CAGATCCTCTTCCGCTACGCCACGCCGGATGGCCAGGTGACGGCGGAGGCGAACCCGAACGGATCGCTGGAAAACATCGCCGGGGTGACGAACCAGGCCGGCAACGTCGTCGGCCTGATGCCCCACCCCGAGCGGGCGGCCGAGGCGATCCTGGGCTCGGAGGACGGCCTCCCGCTGTTCCGAGGCGCTGTCCAGGCGGCTCGCTAGCCCGCGGGCCCGGGCGGCATTCTCGCCCTGCGCCCTCGGCTTGCCGTCCCGTTGAACGTCTTTCGCTGGGGACCCACATGCGCGAACCGGAACGCATCACCCCTGAGCTCATCGCGAGCCACGGCATCACGGAGGAGGAGTACGGCCGGATCCGTGAGATCCTGGGCCGGGAGCCCAACTTCACCGAGCTGGGCATCTTCTCGGTGATGTGGTCGGAGCATTGCAGCTACAAGAGCTCCCGGGTTCACCTGAAGAGTCTGCCGACCCAGGGTCCGTGCATCCTGCAGGGGCCGGGCGAGAATGCGGGTGTGGTGGATATCGGGGACGGCCTGGCCATCGTCTTCAAGATCGAGAGCCACAACCACCCCTCCTTCATCGAGCCCTACCAGGGGGCGGCCACCGGCGTGGGGGGGATCATCCGCGACATCTTCACCATGGGAGCGCGCCCCATCGCGCTCCTCGACCCGCTGCGCTTCGGGCTGCTTTCCGACGCGAAGAGCCGCTTCATCGCACGGGGGGTGGTGGCGGGCATCTCGGGCTACGGCAACGCCGTGGGGGTTCCCACCGTGGGCGGAGAGTTCTCCGTCTCCGAGAGCTATGCCGGCAATCCCCTGGTGAACGTCTTCTGCCTGGGGATCGCCCCCGCGGAGCGCATCTGGCTGGCGCGGGCGGGAGGCGAGGGCAACCCGGTCATCTACGCGGGAGCCAAGACGGGGCGCGACGGCATCCACGGAGCCACCATGGCCTCCGAGACCTTCGACGAGAGCTCGGAGGAGCGGCGGCCGACCGTGCAGGTCGGCGACCCCTTCCGGGAGAAGCTCCTGATCGAGGCCTGTCTCGAGCTCATGGCCGGAGACGCGCTGGTCGGCATCCAGGACATGGGAGCGGCGGGGCTGACCTGCTCGACCTGCGAGATGGCCAGCCGGGGCGGGGTGGGGATCGAGATCGATCTCGCCCTGGTCCCGTGCCGCGAGACGGGGATGATTCCCTACGAGGTGATGCTGTCCGAATCGCAGGAGCGGATGCTCCTGGTCGCGAAGCGCGGCCGGGAGGCCGAGGTCATGCGCATCTTCCAGAAGTGGGATCTCGACGCCGTGATCATCGGCCGGGTCACGCAGGACGGCCTGATGCGGGTGACGGAGAACGGCCGGATCGTGGCGGAGATCCCGGCCGTCCCCCTGGCGGACGACGCGCCGGTCTACCGCCGGCCCATGGCGCGGCCGGCCTACCTGGACGAGACGGAGCGGGCGGATCTTGGCCGCCTGGTCGTGCCCGACCGCCTGGACGAGGCGCTCCTGGAGCTTCTGGCCTCGCCCAACATCGCCTCGAAGCGGGGGGTCTGGCGGCAGTACGACCATATGCTCTTCTGCAACAGCGTGGTGGAGCCGGGGTCGGACGCCGCCGTGCTGCGCGTGCAGGGCACGCGGAAGGGACTGGCCCTCTCCACCGACGGGAACGGGCGCCACACCTACCTCGATCCCTACGAGGGGGGGAAGCTGGCCGTGGCCGAGGCCGCCCGCAACGTGGTCTGCGCGGGGGCGCGGCCGCTGGCGGTCACCAACTGCCTCAACTTCGGCAACCCGGAGCGGCCCGAGATCATGTGGCAGTTCGCCGAGGCGGTGCGGGGCATGGCCGACGCCTGCCGCGCCTTCGAGACGCCCGTGACCGGCGGGAACGTGAGCCTCTACAACGAGACGCTGGGGACCGCCATCTTCCCCACCCCCGTCATCGGCATGGTGGGACTCCTGGAGGATATCCGGCATGCCACGACCCAGTGGTTCAAGGATGCGGGTGACCTCGTCTACCTTCTGGGCGTGACAGCCGACGAGCTGGGCGGGAGCGAGTACCTGAAGGTCCGGCACGGGCTGGAGACGGGGCGTCCCCCCCGCCTCGACCTCGACCGGGAGCGGGCGGTCCAGGCCGCGTGCCTGGCGGCCATCCGGGACGGGATCGTGCGCTCGGCCCACGACTGCGCCGACGGCGGATTGGCGGTGGCCCTGGCCGAATGCTGCATGACCGGGCCGACCCTGCGGGGAGCCGCTGTGGCGGTCCCGGGGGATATCCGGCCGGACGCGCTCCTCTTCGGCGAGTCGGCCTCGCGCATCCTGGTGAGCGTGGCGCCGCGCGATGCCGCCCGGCTGGAGGCTTTCGCCGCCCGGCACGGGGCTCCCTGCGCCAGGCTGGGCGCGGTCGGAGGCGAGGCGCTCTGCCTGACGGGGCGGGGGTTCGAGTGCCGGGTGCCGGTGGCGAAGCTCTTCGCGGTCTGGTCCACGGCCCTCGAGGGGCTGCTGGGGTGGGGGGAGCGGGGCGAGGGCGGCGACCGGTAGCGCGGGACGCTCGCGGCGCGGTGCCGGGGCCGCGAGGTATTTCCAATCTGACCATCGAGGGAAAGCGAGACGGCGCGGATGAAGACCATCAACATCGGTATCCTTGGCATGGGGACGGTGGGATCGGGGGTCGTGAAGATCCTGCAAGAGCAGCAGGGGCTCCTGGACCGGCGGGTGGGGGCGAAGCTCCGCATCAAGCGGGTCGCCGTTCGCCGGCCGCGGCCCGACGGGGACCCCACGCTCCTCACCACCGACCCCATGGAGGTCGTGGCCGACCCGCAGATCGACATCGTGGTGGAGTTGATCGGCGGGACCGCCGCCGCCCGAACCCTCTGCCTGGAGGCGGTCAACCGGGGCAAGCACCTGGTCACCGCCAACAAGGCGCTGCTGGCGGAGCACGGCCTGGAGATCTTCCAGGCCGCCGCCGCCCGCCGCGTCGATCTGGGGATCGAGGCCAGCGTCTGCGGGGCCATCCCGATCCTTCGCTCGGTGCGGGAGGGGCTGGTGGCCAACCGGATCCGCTCGATCATGGGCATCGTGAACGGGACCACCAACTACATCCTGACCAGGCCTTCGCCGATGTGCTCGCGGAGGCACAGGCCAAAGGGTACGCCGAGGCCGATCCGACCCTGGATGTCGGCGGAGTCGACGCCGCGCACAAGCTCCAGATCCTGGCCTCGCTGGCCTACAACGGGTATGTTCACTTCCCGGACATCCATGTCGAGGGAATCCAGAAGGTGGAGGCGGTGGACGTGGAGTTTGCCCGGGAGCTGGGATGCCGCATCAAGCTCCTGGCCATCGCCAAGGAGGAGCAGGGGGAGCTGGAGGTCCGCGTCCAGCCGACGATGATCCCGGAGACGCACTTCCTGGCCTCGGTGGGGGGAGTCTACAACGCGGTGCTGCTCCGGGGGGACTCGGCCGGCTCCCTGATGTTCTCGGGGCGGGGGGCAGGCCAGATGCCGACCGCCTCGTCGGTGGTCGCCGACGTGGTGGAGATCGCCCACAACATCGTCTTCCGCCGGCCGTCCCGGGCTTCGCTGCTCCCCACGGCGCCCATGGCCGACGAAGGTATCCGGATCAGGCCGATCGAGCGGATCCGCAGCCGCTACTACGTGCGCATCATGGCCGTGGACAAGCCCGGGGTGCTCTCCCGGGTCTCCGGGGTGCTCGGCGAGCACCACATCAGCATCGCCACGATGCTTCAGAAGGGACGGGCAGAGCAGGCGGCGGTCCCCATCGTCATGCTGACCCACGAGGCCGTGGAGGGGGACATGCAGAAGGCCCTCAAGCGGATCAACCACCTGGACGTCGTGGCCCAGGATGCGGCGGTCTGCCGCATGGAAGGAATCGAGGATTAGCCAGACCGCGGAATCCGGCCCGCCCGCCTCGCGGGCGGGGCCTGGCGGCGCTGGACGGCTGAACCCTGAAGCGGGAATCGCGAACATGCGCTGGCGCGGATTGATCCACGAGTACCGACCGTATCTGCCGATCAGTGACCGGACGCCGGTGGTCACCCTCAACGAGGGGAACACCCCCCTTATCCGCTCGGAGCGGCTGGCCTGCGAGCTGGGCATCCCGTGTCCGGTCTACCTGAAATTCGAGGGATTGAACCCGACCGGATCGTTCAAGGACCGTGGGATGACCGTGGCCATCAGCAAGGCGCTCGAGCGGGGGGCGAGGGCGGTCATCTGTGCGTCCACCGGCAACACCTCGGCCTCGGCCGCGGCCTACGCGGCGCGGGCCGGCATCCGGGCCTACGTGCTCATCCCGGAGGGGAAGATCGCCCTGGGCAAACTGGCACAGGCCATGATTCACGGGGCCCAGGTCCTCCAGATCCGCGGCAACTTCGACGAGGCGCTCGCGCTGGTGCGGGAGGTCTCGGAGAAGCATCCGGTGGTCCTGGTCAACTCGGTCAATCCCGACCGGATCGAAGGGCAGAAGACGGGTGCCTTCGAGATCTGCGATCAGCTCGAGGGGCCGCCCACCCACCACTTCATCCCCGTCGGCAACGCCGGGAACATCACCGCCTACTGGCGGGGCTACCGGGAGTACCACCGGCTGGGGAAGATCGACCGCCTGCCCCGGATGATCGGCTGGCAGGCCGAGGGGGCGGCTCCCATCGTGCGGGGTCACATCGTCGAACGGCCCGAGACCGTGGCCTCGGCCATCCGGATCGGCAATCCCGCCAGCTGGCAGGGGGCCCTGGCGGCCCTGCGGGAGTCTCAGGGGGCCATCGACCTCGTGACGGACGAAGAGATCCTGGAGGCCTACGGCCTGCTCACGCGCCTCGACGGCGTCTTCTGCGAGCCCGCCTCGGCGGCCTCGGTGGCTGGCCTCGCCAGGTGGGCCCGGGGCAAGCGGTTTTCTCCGGAGGATCGGGTGGTTTGCATCCTGACGGGGAACGGCCTGAAGGATCCCGACACGGCGGTGCGCTGCTCGACCCGTCCCGTGAGCGTCGGGGCCAACCTCGCCGAGGTCCTCGGCGCCCTGCGGTTGTGATCCCGTGAGGCGTTGCGGTCGAAATTCGGCGTTGACAGTCCGCGAGATCTCCTGCTATTCTCCGTTCCCGTTGCGGGAATAGCTCAGCTGGTAGAGCACAACCTTGCCAAGGTTGGGGTCGCGGGTTCGAATCCCGTTTCCCGCTCCAGCAGGATCGCGGAAGGGGTTGCGAGGGGTGCCTTGCAACCCCTTCCTGTTGGAGCAGCCGGCGGTTGACCGGTCGGCGCACATGGCCTATGATATGAGCAGGGCGCGGTACCCAAGGGGCTAAGGGAGAGGTCTGCAAAACCTTTATTCGGCGGTTCGAGTCCGCCCCGCGCCTCCACTTCATCCGCCAGCAGAACGGCCGCCGGGATATCCTGGCGGCCGTTCTGCTTCAGGGGCTCCACGGTCAGTTCGGGCCGTCAGAGGAGGCGCCCGCGGGAGTCGCGCCTTCTTGCCGACAACGGGCTGCTGACCGCTGACGGCTTTCGCGGTGGCTCCTGCCCACCCTCAGGTGCCGGTGGACAACCGTCCTGGGCCTGTGATAGGAATCTGCACGCTGCACGTCCTGCGGGAGTGGCGAAACTGGTAGACGCCCGAGACTTAAAATCTTGTGCGCTTCGGCGCGTGAGGGTTCGAGTCCCTCCTCCCGCACCACCGTCCTTCCTGTGCGCGCGGCACCGGCAGCGCTCCCGTTCGTCGCCCGCATGTCCAGCCGCTTCGCCCTCCGGTTCCAGGGCAGAGCGGGATTGGAGCAAGGCAAGGAGGGGCAGCTTTCGCCGCGGTGTCTCGATGGCGCGCCTCGTCGGGCGATCGGGAGCCGTCGCCTTCGCCTGCGAAGGCGCGCGGGGATGTGGGCGACTGCGGAGATTCCGACGCGGGGACTCAGCGGGTGGAGGCGCCGAAGCCGGCGGGGAGCAGGAACCGGTCCCCGTGGTGTGACAGCAGGACCCCGTCCGGCTGGATGGCCTCCACGAGGTACCGCTCCTCCACCGTGTCCCCCTCCGCGTAGCGCCGGCCGTTGATGTAGACGAGGCGGTCGCGCGCGTCCGCCGAGTGGACAAGGACCGTGATGGAGAGCGTGGCCGGCGCCTCCTGCCTGGCGGGCTGCGGCGCGGGGGCGCCGCCGGCCGCCGGGGCTCCCGCGCCCTTCGCGGGCGGCGGGGGCGCTGGAGCGGACGTCGCCGCGGATTCCGCAGCGGCGGGTGCGGCCTGGCGGAGAGGCGTTTCGGCGGACCGAACCCCCTCGGGGGCGGTCGCTCGACTCTCGAGCAGACGCCGCGAGGCTGCGGACGGTCTGACGGGGGTCGTGGGAGGTTCGGCGACCGGCGGAGGCGCAGCCGGAGGGTGCGCGGGCGAGGGAGTCGGAACGCCGCGGGCCACGGGCTCGGAGGCGGGGACGGCGGCCGCCGGGGGCGCCGCCTCGACCCGGCCTGGCGGGGCAGGACGAGCCGGTTCCTCCTCCGGGATTCGCATCAGCAGCCAGCCGGAGAGGGGAAGCAGGCCAAGCGCCAACCCGACCGCGATCCACCAGCGCCGCCGCCGCGGTCGCTTTGGCTCGCCGTGGAGGGTCCGCAGCAGAGGCGACCGGGAGCGCTCCCGCTCGCGGTCGGCCTTCCTCAGGGCTTCCAGGATGTAGGACATCGCCTCGTCACCGACTCATGGCCGCGCGACCCCCGGGGCCGGGGCTTCCACCCCCGGCCGGGCCGCCGCCGTGCTGTCCGGCGGCGGCGGAGATTTCATGGTCCGCCACTGGTGCGCCGCGAGGAGGCCTCCGGCGGTCACGCCTCCCGCGACGGCCGCGATCACCGCGGCCCGGGCCAGCCTGGCGGTCCAGGCGGGACGGGCCCGTTCGCCCCGCACCTCCCTGGCGGCCCGACGAACCGTGCCGGCATCGACACGGCGGGCGTCCCCGGCGTAGGCGCCAAGCAGGGCCCGGTCGCAGATGACGTTGATCAGCCGCGGGATGCCCCCCGACCAGCGGTGAACCAGGAAGAGGGCCGCCGGGGTGAACAGCCCCTCTGCGCCGCCGCAGACCCGCAGCCGGTGGGCCACGTAGGCGGCGGTATCGCGGAGCGCGAAGGGGCGGAGGTGGTAGCGGGCGGTGATCCGCTGGGCGAGCTGCCGCAGGAGGGGCCGCTCGAGCAGGTGAAGCAGCTCCGGCTGGCCGATCAGGATGACCTGGAGGAGCTTCTCGGTTGTCGTCTCGAGGTTGGTCAGGAGGCGGATCTGCTCCAGCACGCTGGGGGGAAGGCTCTGGGCCTCGTCGATGATGAGCACCGTCCGCCGCCCGCGGGCGTGGGCGGAGAGCAGGTACCGGCGGAGGGCGTCCACGAGAAGCTTGAGACTCGGGCTGCCTCCGGGGTAGAAGATGCGCAGCTCGTCGCAGAGCGACGCCAGGAACTCCGCCGGGGTGACCTGCGGATTGAGGATCAGGGCCACGTCGACTTCTGGGGGCAGCTGTTCGAGGAGGCAGCGGCAGAGGGTGGTCTTGCCCGTTCCCACCTCGCCCGTGAGCTGGACGAAGCCGCCGGGCTGTCGGATCCCGTAGAGGAGATGGGCAAGCCCCTCCCGGTGCCGATCGCTTCCGTACAGGAAGCGGGGGTCGGGAGTGATCGCGAACGGGGATGCGCTGAGGCCGAAGTGCCTGGTATACATGCCTGACCGTCGGGCCGTGGGGTGGTTCATCCCGCCTCCTTCGTGGAGGGGATGAGGCGGGTGCGGGCAGAATTGCGCCGAAACCCTGGGAAGTCAAGGGGATTTCGCCCTCCAGGAGCGCGGTGCGCCGGAGGCTCCGCCAGCCTCCCCCGCCCCCCGGGCCGCGGCCGCCCCTGTGCGGGGTTTCCCGCCCGGGCACCCGGCGTCAGGCACGCGCCTCGCGGGTGTGGCGGTCGACGCGATGGGGATGGAGCGGCCATATTCTGGCTATCCCCGTATTTTCCTTGACACTTTCGGTCTTTCGGGTATAAATATCCGTCGCTCGCAGTGTGGGAAGTGCCCTGGAGCGGCAGAGCAGGAATCGGGCGCGTAGCTCAGGGGGAGAGCGCTTGCTTGACACGCAAGAGGTCGGTGGTTCGATACCACCCGTGCCCACCACGTGCGGTTCAGTGACGGTCTAGCGTTCGGTAGAGCATCACGATGGCGGTGGTGTCGTGGTGCTTTTTTCATCCGTGGAGTCCAATGGAGAATCTGAATCTGGTTCTGGTCGATGGGCAGCCCGTGAGCGTGCCTGCGGATTCGCCGGAGGGGCTGTCGGTCATCAGGCATAGCGTCGCCCATCTCATGGCGGCCGCGGTGCAGCGGATCTTTCCTGAGGCGAAGTTTGCCATCGGTCCGGCCATCGAGGACGGTTTCTATTACGACATGGAGCTGCCGCGGGCTCTCACGCCCGAGGACCTGCCCGTCATCGAGGCCTCGATGCGGGAGCTGGCTGCCGCCAGGACTCCTTTCCTGCGCCGTGAAGTCACCCTGGAGGACGCCCTGACCTGGGCGAGACAGTCGGTCCAGCCGTACAAGGTCGAGATCCTGGAAGCGATCCGGGACACCGGGACGTCCCGAGCCGGGAGCCGGGTGCCGGGGACCGAGAGCGCGCCGGGTGAAGCGGCCGAGCTGGCCGGGGAGGCCGCGCCGGAGCGCGGGACGGTGAGCCTCTACCAGACCGGCGACTTCGTGGACCTGTGCCGCGGTCCCCACGTGTCGGATGCCTCCTGCCTCACCGCCTTCCGGCTGACGCACATCGCCGGGGCCTACTGGCGCGGTGACGAGCGGCGTCCCATGCTGCAGCGGATTTACGGGACGGCCTTTCCGACCGCGGAGGCGCTGGAGCGGCACCTGCACCTGCTGGAGGAGGCGCGTCGCCGCGATCACCGGCGCCTGGGATCGGAGCTGGATCTCTTCAGCATCGCCGACGAGGTGGGCGGAGGACTGGTCCTCTGGCACCCCAAGGGGGGCATGGTCCGGAAGCTCATCGAGGACTTCTGGCGGGACGAGCACCTCAAGAACGGGTACGATCTCGTCTACAGCCCCCACGTGGGCCGGGCTGCGCTCTGGCAGACCAGCGGCCATCTGGACTTCTACCAGGAGATGATGTACCCGCGCATGGAGCGGGAAGGGAACGAGTATTTCGTCAAGCCGATGAACTGCCCGTTCCACGTCATGATCTATCAGTCCCGGGTGCGCAGCTACCGCGACCTGCCGCTGCGCTTTGCCGAGCTGGGGACGGTCTACCGGTTCGAGCGGGCGGGGGTGCTGCACGGCCTCCTGCGCGTGCGCGGGTTCACCCAGGACGACGCCCACATCTTCTGCACGCCGGAGCAGATGGGAGAGGAGATCGCGAGCGCGGTCCGCTTCAGCCTCTTCTTCCTGCGGACCTTCGGCTTCACCGATTACGAGCTGTACCTCGCCACCCGGCCGGAGAAGTTCGTGGGCGATCCGGAAGCCTGGGATGCCGCCACCGAGGCGCTGAAGCGGGCGGCCGAGGCAGCCGGCCAGCGCTACGTGGTCGATCCCGGGGGCGGGGCGTTCTACGGGCCGAAGATCGACATCAAGGTGAAGGATGCCCTGGGGCGGCCCTGGCAGTGCACCACGGTGCAGTTCGACTTCAACATGGCGGAGCGGTTCGGCATCACCTATGTCGGGGAGGACAACCGGCAGCACCGACCCTACATGGTCCATCGGGCCCTCCTCGGTTCCCTGGAGCGGTTCCTGGGGGTGCTGATCGAGCATTACGGCGGGGCGTTCCCGTTCTGGCTGGCCCCCGTCCAGTTCCGCATCCTGCCGGTGGCGGATCGGCACCACGGCTACGCCCGCGGGATGCAGGCGCGCCTCGTGGCGGCGGGGCTGCGGGGCGAGGTGGACGCGCGCAACGAGAAGATCGGCTTCAAGATCCGGGAGGCCGAGGTCCAGAAGATTCCATACATCCTGGTGGTCGGGGACAAGGAAGTGGCGGCGGATACGGCGGCGGTGCGCCAGCGGGGCGGCCAAGATCGTGGCGTGATGCCCCTGGGGGACCTGCTTGCCGTCCTCACTGCCGAGAATGCGCCGCAGGTTGCCTGAAGGATCGGCTGCCGATCGCGGCGGGAGGGAACACCATCAGTAAGGGACTTCGGATCAACGAGCGGATCCGCATTCGAGAGGTCCGGGTGATCAATCCGGACGGCAGCCAGGCCGGCATCCTGCCGACCGAGCAGGCGCTGCAGATCGCCTACTCGCAGCAGCTCGACCTGGTCGAAGTCGCCCCCGAGGCGCGGCCCCCGGTCTGCCGGATCATGGACTACGGCAAGTTCCGGTACGAGCAGAGCAAGAAGGCGCGCGAGGCCAAGAAGAAGCAGACGGTGATCGAGATCAAGGAGGTCAAGCTCCGTCCCAAGACGGACGAGCACGACTTCGATTTCAAGGTCCGGCACGCCGAGCGGTTCCTGCAGGAGGGGAACAAGGCCAAGATCACCATGATGTTCCGCGGGCGCGAGATGATCCGCATGGACCGCGGCCGGGTCCTGCTCGAGAAGTTCGTGGAGGCCCTGAAAGAGATTGCCGTTGTCGAGCAGGCCCCCAAGGTCGAGGGCCGGAACCTCTCCCTGATGCTGACCCCCAAGCCGGGGACAGGAAAGGCCGAGGCGCCGCGCCCGAAGGCGGAGGCCCCATCCGCAAAGCCCGAAGGGCAATCCCCCACGCCGGACGCACCACTTCCGGCCGCGGCTGAGTAACGGTGGCCCGTGGCGGAGCAGACGCTTCCGCCTCGGGAGATGATTCGGAAAGGGATGACGCATGCCGAAGATGAAGAGCAACCGGGGCGCAGCAAAGCGGTTCAAGACCACGGCGACCGGGAAGATCCGCCGGGCGCGGGCCAGCAAGGGACACCTCCTCACCGGCAAATCCGGCAAGCGGATGCGTCCCCTGCGGAAGTCGGTCCTGGTGCATCCCGCCGACGCGAAGCGGATGCGGATCCTGGCGCCGTACGTGTAGATCGGCTCATGGCGGACGGCGCATGGGGGACGGGCATTCCCAGGCGCGGGAGGCGATGAGCCGTGCATAAGGGCGTCCCCGCGCCGGAGGCGGGGGCACTTTCGAGAAGGAGCGGCAGTCATGCCACGGGCAAAGGGCGGATTCAAGACACGACAGCGGCGCAATCGGGTGCTCAAGCAGGCCGAGGGCTACTGGGGCAAGCGGAAGAGCAGCTTCCGGAGCGCGCAGGAGGCGGTGGATCGGGCGCTGGCCTACAGCTACCGCGATCGGCGGAACCGGAAGCGGGAATTCCGCAGCCTCTGGATCGTCCGCATCAACGCGGCGGCCCGGCTGGCCGGCCTATCGTACAGCCGGCTGATGGAGGGGCTGAAGAAGGCGGGCGTCGCCATCGACCGGAAGGTCCTGGCGGATCTGGCGGTGCGGGACGCGGCCGCCTTCAACACGCTGGCCGATCTGGCAAAGGGGCAGGCGGCGGCCTGACCGCCCCGGTGGAACCCACTGCGCCCCGAGCCTCTCGGGGCGCTTTTTTCTGGTAGCGAGGCATGACGAGCGAACTGAGCGACGCATTGCGGGGGCTGGAGACCGCGGCCCAGGCCGACCTGTCCGCGGCGAAAGACGCCGCCGGGCTGGAGCAGGTGCGGATTGCCTACCTCGGCCGCAAGGGGGCGCTCGCCGGCCTGATGGCCAGGCTGCCGAGCGTGGATCCGGTCGAGCGGCCGGCGGTCGGCAAGCTGGCCAACGAGGTGAAGCGGCGGCTGGAGGCGACGCTCCAGGCGCGCCAGGCGGTCCTGGAGGAAGCTGGCCATGCCGCAGCCGCGGCGGCGGGCCGACTGGACGTCACCCTGCCGGGCCGGCCGCTGTCGATGGGCCGGCTGCACCCCAGCACCCAGGTCCTGCGGCGAATCTGCCAGATCTGGGCCGACATGGGATTTCAGGTCTACCGGAGCCGCGACGTGGAGACGGATGAGCGGAACTTCGGCCTCCTGAACATCCCTCCCCACCATCCCGCCCGGGACATGTGGGATACCTTCTACACCGCGGAGGAGGGCATCCTGCTCCGTACCCATACCTCCCCCGGCCAGATCCACGCCATGCGCGAGTACTGCCCCCAGCCCATCCGGGTCATCCTCCCCGGGATGTGCTACCGCTACGAGCAGATCACCGCCCGCTCGGAGATCCAGTTTCACCAGGTGGAGGGGCTGGCAGTGGGCCGCGACATCACCTTGACCGACCTCAAGGGAACGCTGATCAGCTTCGCGCACCGCATGTTCGGGGAAAAGCGCCGCGTGCGGTTCCGGGCCAGCCACTTCCCCTTCACCGAGCCGAGCGCCGAGATGGACGTGGAGTGCATCATCTGCGCCGGCAAGGGCTGCCCCATCTGCAAGAAGAGCGGCTGGCTGGAGATCCTGGGCTGCGGCATGGTCCACCCCGTGGTGCTCGAGAACGGCGGCTACGATCCCACGCGCTTCTCGGGCTTTGCCTTCGGGATGGGCCCGGAGCGGATCACCATGCTGCGCCACCGGATCGAGGATATCCGCTACTTCTGGGGAAACGACCTGCGCTTCCTGGAGCAGTTCTAATGCGCGTGCCGATCAGCTGGCTCACGGAATACGTCGATATTTCCGTTCCCATCCCCGAACTGGCCGAGCGGCTCACCTTCGCCGGACTGGAGGTGTCCGCCGTCGAGACGATCGGGCTGCCCGGGAGCCCCCTGCCGTGGGACGCCGAGCGCGTCCTGGTGGGGCAGGTCCGCGCCGTGCGCCCGCACCCCAACGCCGACCGGCTGGTATTGGCCGACGTGGCCTGCGGACCGGATCGGCAGATCACGGTCGTCACCGGGGCGCCCAACCTCGCGGTGGGGGAGGCGGGACAGAAGGTGGCGCTGGCGCTGGAAGGGGCGCGGCTCCGGGACGCCTACGGGGCGACCCCCGCCATTCTCACCCTCAAGGGGCGGAAGGTGCGGGGGGTCTACTCCGACGCCATGATCTGCTCGGAGAAGGAGCTGGGGCTGTCGGACGATCACAGCGGGGTCCTGGTCCTGGATCCGGAGGCCCCGCTGGGGTCGCCGCTCTGCGAGGTGCTGGGGGACGTGGTCCTGGATGTGGAGATCACCCCCAACATGGCGCGCTGCATGTCCATGCTGGGGGTGGCCCGCGAGGTGGCCGCCCTGACGGGAGGCCGGGTTCGCCAGCCGGAGTCCGCGATCACGACCGGCGGGCCGGCGATCGAGGGGATGGTGGCGGTGGAAATCGCCGATCCCGCCCTCTGCGCCCGCTACACGGCGCGGCTGATCTCCGGGATCCGCATCGGGCCGTCGCCGTCCTGGCTCGCCCGGCGGCTCCGGCTGGCGGGGGTCCGCCCCATCAACAACGTCGTGGACGTGACCAACTACGTCATGCTGGAGTGGGGGCAGCCCCTGCACGCCTTCGACTACGACGCCCTGGTGCGCCGCGCCAAGGGAGCGCCCCGCATCGTCGTGCGGCCCGCCCGGCCCGGCGAGACCATCGTCACGCTGGACGGGGTCCGGCGTCCGCTGTCGCCGGAACGGCTCCTCATCGCCGACACCGCCGGGCCCATCGCCGTGGCGGGGGTCATGGGCGGGGCGGAGACCGAGGTCACCGAGGCCAGCACCTCCGTGCTCCTGGAGTCCGCCAGCTTCCACTTCGTCTCCATCCGCCGGACCACCCAGGCGCTGAAGCTCCCCAGCGAGGCCAGCGCCCGGTTCGGCCGCGGCGTCCCGCCGTCGATCGCCGCACCGGCCTCCCTCCGCGCGATCGGCCTGATGCAGGGGCTGTCGGGAGGGGAGGCGGCGCCGGGGATGGCAGACTGCTACCCCGCGACGCAGCGCGCGGCCGAGGTCACGCTCTCCGCCGGCGATGTCCGGCGGATCCTGGGGATCGATCTGCCGCGGGAGGAGATCGGCCGCATCCTGACCGGGCTGGAGTTCGCCTGCGAGCCGGTCGGCGAGACGGCCCTGGCGGTCACGGCCCCGCTACACCGGCTGGATATCGGGGCGGGCGTGGTCGGGGTGGCGGA
>Ga0265297_10008227_pt1 | contig 14016 bp, 12 predicted proteins | sample Munlanlwell13791_FD_192502 | JGI IMG/M metagenome (GOLD analysis project Ga0265297, IMG submission 192502) | Leachate microbial communities from a municipal landfill in Southern Ontario, Canada - Leachate well 137-91 | ecosystem: Engineered > Solid waste > Landfill > Unclassified | place... | reverse complement strand
CCTTCCCCAATCTTCATGTTAAAACCGTGTACGCGTTCTGTTATTTGCGCTTCAGAGTGCGCGTTGGAAAGTATTTGTGGAAAGACCCGTTGTCCGTCTGCCGGTGGGGTTGCGTATTTATTTAAAAGATCCTGAAGTGCAGGGATTACAGGAATAAAAACCCTTGTAGGGGCTTTAGAACTAGTCTTAGACCGGATAAAAGTCAATTCTTTGTCGTAGGTGTAATGATCTGTCCAGGTGAGAGTGGCCAGGTCACGAAGGTTACAACCGTTGCATAAGTATAGGATGATCCACCAATCTGCAGCCCATTTATTCGTGCCTTGGTAATCCCTGATCTTTAATATGTCGAGGACGGTTAAGAAATCGTCTTGCCGACGCTCTCCCGTATCGATTGTGAATTTCAATCTAGGCATTTTACCTTTCTCGGCCAAATGAATCATCAGGGCACGGAAGGATCGAAGATACATTCCCTGGCTCGCTATAGTAAGTCCATCTGCTGTCATTTTATTGCGCCAGCTCTCAACCATATGTGTTGTAATCTCATTGGGTTTGAGCCGTATTTTTGTGCCCTTAACAGCCATTTTGCGTTGCAGCGTGCCATCTTCCTTTATCCGGGCTAAGTGACAACCAAGAGACTTATAGAATGAATTACAGGACTGTAAATATTGGTCTCTGGTCTTTTGAGCTTTCTTTCCTATGGCGAAATCCTGCCATTCCTCGAGAAATGTTTTTGCTTTAGTAGCAGAAGCGCGGCCCAGTTCTTCGCGGAGCCTGTTCATAGAAAAAACATCCGTACTGTTTAGCTTTTTTATGATGGTGCATACCTTATCAAAGAATTCCTTTATTTCGTTCTTTATAACAGAAAATTCTCCTTTGGTTCCACGTGCTTTTAATAAGCCTTCGTATCCTTCCCATGTGATCCTTTTGCCAGTTTGAATATATGTTTTTTCTCGGTTGTGGGCAATACGAATACAAAGTCGGTAAGTTTCATCTGAAGTGGGTTTGCGTGTGTCCAATGTCGCAGTCACGACTATACCTTCAATATTGTCTTTAAAAAGGTACCCAATTTCCATATAAATTTTCTCCTGTATTTTCCGAGTGAACTCCGAGTGAACTCCTAAATATAAAACAATACAAAACTAAGAAAAACATTTATAATTACAAATAGCTGGTAAATAGGAGTTAATAGAGCACATTTAAGTACGGGGAGTAATGCAGAAAAACAAAAAAATATGACTCATAATCAGGGGGTCGCTGGTTCAAGCCCAGCTGGGCCCACGGACAAAAAGGCACTTGCGTGTTGCGCAGGTGCCTTTTTTTGTCCGTGGGCCCCGGGCCCCTTTAAGTTTGATTCCCCCATCACCGCCTCCCCCAGGGGAGGCCCTGCGGCCGCAAAAACCGCAGGCAAGTGCCAGAAGCGGTCTGGAACAGATTACTTCTTGGCTCGGCATTCATGTCTCTAACCTTCCTTGTAACGAGTATCCCTGCATGGCTGAACATTGTGGGAATGATCTTTTGCTTTACACTTGCTTGTTTTCTTTTTGTGCGGTGGTCAAAACGTTCCGGATGGTCTGCCAGGCATTCTTTAATGGTTCTGGGTGGTTTGCTTGTAACATATATCTGGTACGGTTTTGTACAGGTTCCGTCTATCGGGAACATTTCTCCGCGTGGAGACTCTTTGGGAAATATTTTGTTTTCATGTTTTACAATCGGTCTTCTGCTGGTAGCGTGGAGGAATACCCGGATTGTTAATAACCCGTGCGACTGAGGGGTTGTGATTCGTAGCAAAACAGGGAGAAGAGCAGGGGATCCTGCAATATCCGGGCTAGCCGGTACTCTTTTCCGTCAATGAACACCTTGTTGGAAATCAGTCGGATACCGTGACTATAATCCACATAGGTGTCTATATGACCGTTATATTCCGGCTGAATGGGTTTGCCGTCTGTTTTGTGCCAGCCGTAAATGATTACATGATGTGTCCGTTGCGGGTCGGAAAGTTTGGCCGAGATAACAACGTCTTTTTTTGTCCCTGCCACCAATTCACCACGGGAGCCTCCTGCCGCTTTTTCCTGTGCATAGATAACCTGCGAGTGATCAAAAAAAAGGTCCGGATCTGAATTTCTCACTCCCCGTGGTATATAATTAAATGGTTCCGGTTTTACTGTGGCTGCATTGTAAATGATGTCCACTATCTTGGGAGTGGGAAGCGAGCAGTCCAGTGAGTCGGCTACCTGCTGTGCGGTACGCGGTGTCATGGGAATGATAAAAGGAACGGTATTATTATTGCCGCCAATAGTCAGGTAGTCAGGTTTCACATACAACGTCACGCGGTGTTTTTTGCCGGCTGCATCGCGTTGGTTTGTTTTAACGGCAATAAATCCGATCATATAATCCGGTACATTCCCCGCCAGGATCTCTTTGCAGATCATTTTTTCCCGTTCCTGTAGCGGCAATTCCCGCATAGCCTCGTAGAAAGGCGAATCTCCTTTCTTAACTTGTGCCTGGACCGTCAGGCAGCTGAGTGCAGTAATAATAATGATCAAAAAAGTTTTCATTGCATTAATATACAAATTTCTTTTGCGCGGCAAATCGAGAATTAGAATTTTTATATAACTTTGCATCACAAAGTGCTTTTTATTGTATTTGGAAAAACAAATTGCCGTATGAATAATGAGATAAATTCTCTTGAGGATATAAAAGCCATAAGAAAAATTATGGAAGAATCCACCCGGTTTCTTTCTCTAAGCGGTTTATCGGGGGTGCTGGCCGGTATCGCAGCGCTTGCCGGGGCGCTTATCGCCTGGCTGTTTATAGATGATTCGTGGTCTCTTATGGGTGTCGCGGCTGTTGTATTGGTATTGTCCTTGTCGGTTGCTTTTTGGTTATCTGTAAAAAAAGCGAAGCGCGAAGGCAAGCATTTCTGGACACCGGTTTCAAAGAAAATGCTGGTGCATCTTTTTATCCCTTTGGTTACCGGCGGGATCCTGGCTGTTGTATTTATGTCCCAGGGAAACATGCAGTTAGTCGTTCCCGTGTTCCTGATCTTTTACGGGTTGGCACTGGTCAATGCCGCAAAGTATACTTTGGGTGAGATTTTTTACCTCGGGATTCTGGAAATAATAACAGGTCTGGTTTTGACAATATTTCCCGGGTGGTGGCTTATAGGTTGGTCGTTCGGTTTTGGTATCCTGCATGTGGTGTACGGGCTGGTTATGTATGGAAAATACGGAAGATGAAAAATCTGATCTCAAATCTGGATAAAACATTTGAAAGCAGGATAAGGCTGGGGATCATGTCGGTTTTATCCGTTAACGAAACCTATGATTTCAATAGTCTTAAAGAAACGCTTCAGGTCACCGACGGTAATTTGGCCAGTCACCTTAAAGCCCTGGAAAAGGCAGGAATGATCCAGGTAGAAAAACAATTCATTAACCGGAAACCCAACACGAGTTATTCTGCCACTGAAAAAGGGCTGGCCGCTTTTAGACAGCATATTGCTGCACTTGAGAACCTTATTGGAATTCATTAAAGTTGGTAAACTTATATTTTTTGCCCATTAACTTTGAATTACAAAGAACTTTTAACAAATATTACTATGAAAATTGAAATTACCGATCCCGCCAAATGGTACCGTTCGTTTACCGTTAAGCTGGCCTTACTGGCCGTTTTAGGATTATTATTGCTGATTCCTTTACAGATGATCAAAGAGATTATCAAAGAAAGGCAATCCAATGCAGACGAAGTTCGTAAGGAGATATCTGAACAGTGGGCGGCCAAACAATGCTTTTCCGGGCCTGTTCTGAATATTCCCGCACGAACCATACCTACAGAAAAAGATGAAAAACCGGTTATTCAGATATGGCACATTCTGCCTGAAAACCTTGAAATTACCGGTAATCTTTTCCCGGAGATAAGGTATAGAAGTATTTATAAATCGGTTGTATATAATTCCGAATTAAAGATCAGTGGCTATTTTGTCATTCCTGCTGCGGAAGTTGTTAAAGAATATGAAATCCTATGGGATGGAGCCTATTATACGGCAGGCATATCGGACAACAGGGGCCTGAAAGGGGACATCAATATGACCATTGACACCGTTACGCTCAGTGCAGAACCCGGCGTTAAGGACCGGGATCTTTTTGAGTCTGGTGTTTCGTTTACCTCTCCCGTTCGTAATGCGGGTCAAAAGATTGATTTTAAAATGGATATCAATTTGGCCGGTTCAGAGGGCCTTGAACTTACCCCTCTTGGTAAGATTACTGTAACACACCTGAAATCCGACTGGCCGTCTCCCGGTTTTACAGGAAGTTTTCTGCCGATAGTCAGAACAGTAGATAAGACAGGCTTTTCTGCTGACTGGGAGGTTACCCATCTGAACAGGAATTATCCGCAGAATTGGGTGGGAAAAGCCTTCCAGCCCATGGAAAGCGCTTTTGGCCTGGACCTTGTGCAGTCGGTAGATCATTACCAGAAATCCTGGAGAAGTGCCCGTTACGGAATCCTGATCATTGCGCTCACATTCCTGGTGCTCGTATTTCTTGAGATCAGGCGAAAGGAAGCAATCCCTGTATTTCATTATCTGCTTGTATCTCTGGGGCTTGTTCTTTTTTTCTCACTGCTGAATGCACTCGGCGAACAGATTGGGTTTAATGCGGCATACCTTATTGCTTCCGTTGCCACCATCTCACTCATCTCATGGTTTACCGGGTCTATACTAAAAGATAAAAAAACGGCATGGATTGTTCTGGGCCTGCTTATGCTTCTGTATATATTTATATTTGTGCTGCTAACACTAAATGATTATGCATACCTGGCAGGAAATATTGGTTTGTTCGTGATATTGGCCGTGATTATGTTTCAATCGGTTAAATGGACTGCAATCCGCAAATAAAGTCTATTTTGTATATTTACAAAATAAAAAATTAAATAATGAGTAAACTGGAAATCCTCCGGGACAATCGGGAAGAACAGGTATTACTTAGTTGTTCCGGCCGTTTGGATGCAACCAGTACGGACCATCTTACAGATTACCTGGACCGGCTTGTCCGGGAAGGTAAATACTATATTGCTCTTGACCTTTCACGGATAGATTACCTGAGTTCGGCGGGTATCAGGGCTTTGGTCGTTCAATACAAAAATCTAAATGCGCTCAACGGCCGGTTCTCTATTTCTGCGCTTTCGGAAAATGTAAAAGAGGTGCTTGATATGGTGGGAATGACCGGGATGTTCGTCGTTCCGGAGGTTCAGGAAAAAGAATATGCCGGGCACAAAGAACCGCTTTCTGTCCGTTCCGAATGGGACCGTTATGCGTTTCACCTGAGGGAGCTGAATGCCGGGGCTGCCACTGCGGTTACCTGCTGCGGGCAGCCTTCGCGGATTGTTTTGTCTGATTATTCCCCGGGGGATACCCGGCAGGTTCTCTCGGGACAAGGGCAATATGCCCTGGGGTTGGGTGCGATAGGAGATTCCTATGAGGCATGCCGGGATCGGTTTGGAGAATACATACTGTTCAACGGGACCGCAGCCTACCTGCCTGCCGACGGATCAAAGAAACCGGATTATCTGATTAGCAGGGGAAAGCTTGTAGTGTCGATTACCGAGGTCTACGGGCTTCATTTTACCGGACCTTTTTCACACCGGCTCCAATTTGAACCTCAGGAAGGCGTCTCCGGTCTGGAATTTTCGGCGTTGGCCCGGCATGTTGCCCGGCTGACCGGTTACGGAACCTGGGCTTTTGTGATGATTGCCGAGAGTGCCGGTCTGATAGGTACTTCACTTAACGCTTCGCCGGTAGGCGGCAGATTGTTATTCACGTATCCCGAAATCAGGGAAACGGTTCGTTTTACTACAGAACCGGCACATCTGCGGATGCAGACAATTTCTGCGGGTGTGGTCTCCAATGAACCCCCGGGTGATCACGAGCAATTTATGAAACCACTGAATGACAAGTCTTTACGAGGACACGTGCATACGGCCGTGTTTCATTATATTCCCTTGAAAAAGAACGATATAGTCCCCGACGATACGATAGACCATCTTTTCAACAATGCCGGACTCACCGATTTGTTGCATTTAATTGCCGATGACCGTCCCCTGTCGGGTCTGGGAGAAAGTCGTTTTCTACAGGGTGTCTGTTGGATTGTTCCTGTTGAATGCATTTACAACTAAAGGCCGCTGTTATGTCCATTCTCATTACTTCTGTAATCATTGGTCTGATACTGTCCCTGCTCGCACTGGGGATTTTTATCAGTTTCAAAGTTTTTGATTTTCCTGATATCACCGTAGAAGGCTCTTTTACCCTGGGAGCGGCTTTTTCGGCAGCGCTTATTGTAAAAGGAGTGGATCCGCTCTCAGCCGGTTTTATTGCTTTTGTCGGAGGTATGGCTGCCGGAGCCCTTACAGGATTCATTCATACGCAATTCAGGATTAATCCCCTGTTGTCCGGTATCCTGGTTATGACGGCGCTCTATTCTGTGAATCTTCATATTATGGGCAGAAGTAATCTGCCCATGCCCGGATCCGATACAATTTTTAGCCGGCTGGGAAATTTCTGGGAAACGGTGGTGGGACCAAATCATAAAATGGCACTCCTGGGCTGGAGTGTAGATTCTAAAGACCTGCTGATTCTGCTGGTCAGCCTTTTGGCTGTGTCCCTCACAGGTATATTGCTACGCTGGTTTTTTCGTACTCATATAGGGACCGCCATGAGGGCAACGGGAGATAATGCCCAGATGATAAGGGCTCTGGGGGTAAATATAAAGACTATGATTGTTCTGGGGATTGCCCTGGCAAACGGATTTGTGGCGTTATCGGGTGCCGTATTGGCCCAGTACCAGGGTTTTGCAGATGTCCAGATGGGCATAGGGATGATGGTGTGGGGGCTGGCCAGTGTCATAATAGGACAGGCTGTTGTGGGAGAATCCGGTGTGGGATATCTTATTTTCGGGACCATCCTGGGCTCAGTACTTTTCAGGTTGTTGGTTGCCATTGCCCTGCGCCTGGGCATGAATCCCAACGATCTTAAAATTATAACCGCTCTGTTTGTTTTTGCAGCCCTCATTCTGCCCGTACTTCTCAAACGCAGGAAAGGATTCTTCAAGAGAAAAGATTATGCTTAGTGTAACTAACCTCCATAAAACATTTAACGCCGGTACGGTAAATGAAGTACAGGCCCTCCGGGGCGTTTCATTCACGCTGGAAGACGGTGGGTGTACCTGTGTGCTGGGAACCAACGGATCCGGCAAGTCCACCTTATTAAATGCCGTGGCGGGAGCTTTTTTCCCGGACAGGGGAACGATTGTGCTAGACGGAGTGGATATAACACTCTGGCCCGAGTATAAAAGAGCCCAATACGTTGGTCGTGTTTTTCAAAACCCGCTGAGCGGTACGGCTCCCGATATGTCCATAGCTGAGAATCTTTCGCTGGCCCTGAAACGGGGTAAACCCAGGGGTCTGGGACGCGGAATATCCGGAAAGCTAAAAGAGGAATTCTGCCGGATGGTTAAACCCCTGAATATGGATCTGGAAGACCGCCTGGACAGTCCCATTGGAAAACTTTCGGGCGGCCAGCGACAGGCGCTTACACTGCTTATGGCCTCGGCGCTCAAACCCAAATTGCTCCTGCTGGACGAGCATACGGCGGCACTCGATCCCGGGACGGCGGCCAAAGTCATTGACCTTACCCAGATGATCGTCACCAGGGACAGGCTGACCACTTTGATGGTGACCCATTCCATGCAACAGGCAGTGAATATGGGGGATCGTATCCTTATGATGCATCAGGGCAGGGTGGCATACGATTTTAAAGGCGAATACAAGCAACGCCTGAAAGTGAATGATCTGCTGGCCCTTTTTGAAGAATTGAGAAGGAAGGATGCCATAGATGTATCTGTTGCCACTTTATTGACCAATAAATACGTGTAATGAAAAGTATATTCAGAGGACTTTTTCTTTTGTTTCTGGTCGCCGGTATTTTATTGCTGCTCGATCTCGGTAACCGTGAAAAAAGAATAAATGACGAACTGACCATTGCCGTTTTTAAAATGACGGCTCGTCCCTCGCTGGATGAAACCGAAATAGGCGTGTTGGAGGCCCTGAAAGAAAGGGGCTACATTAACGGAGATAATTGTACTATCAACCGTTTCTCTGCCGACGGAGATATGGTTACCGCCAATTCCATTGCGCAAAGTATTGTGGGCAGGCGTTATGACCTGGTTGTGACCATCAGTACGCCTGCTCTCCAGATTATGGCCAACGCTAATAAGAAAGGCGAGGTCATGCATGTTTTTTGTACGGTAACGGATCCTTATGTTTCGGGGGTAGGTATTACCGGGCCAGACCCCGGGCAGCATCCGCCCCATCTGGTGGGGATCGGTACATTTCAGCCGGTTGAAAAAGCCTTTGAAATTGCCAGAGAAATGAACCCCGGGTTAAAAAAGGTCGGAACCGTCTGGTGCACGAGTGAAACCTGTTCCGAAGCCTGTGTTAAACTGGCCCGCTCAAAGTGCAGCGAATTAGGAATTGAATTGATTGAGATGAGCGTCGAGAATACCACACAGGTTCTTGAAACGGCCATGTCTGTCACAGCCAGGGGCGTGGATGCGTTATGGGTGGGAGGTGACAATGTGGTGGAAGCTGCCATTGACCAAGTGATCACAGCAGCCTCAAAAGCCCGGTTACCCTTATTCACGAACAATACGGAAAATGTCTATGGCAATACCATTTTTGGTTTGGGGGCCAAGTATGTAGAAGTGGGCCGTATAGCCGGTCAAATGGCGGCTGATATTCTTGAAGGCAAACCTACAGGAGAAATAGGCGTAAGCAATGTGGTGCCTTTAAATCTGGTGGTGAATCCCGGGGCCCTCGACAACATGAAAGAACAATGGGATATTCATTCCGTGTCGGAGTCCCAGTCCAATAACCGCTTTTCTCCTTCTAATCCCTGAATGTCGGTGATATCCTGACTCACTTCCAGGACTCCTTTATATACTCCCTGGTCGTTTCTGAGCGCATAATAGCGAATAAGGATATACCGGCCGCGGACATGTACTCTGAATTCGGCAGTATCCTTTTTTCCGGCCCGGAATGACCGTATGATTTTTTCCACTACATGTACGCTTTCTGGCGGATGGCAAAGCTGTACGCTGCGTCCAATGATAGCCGGAGAACGGGGGAAAGTCCGGTCGGCAGCCTTGTTAAAGAACCTGACTTTATCCTCTTCGTCAACCAGGGTAATATCAACCGGCAGGTTATTGAAAGCCAGAAGAGCCTGTTCCACTGTGAGTTCTCCGGAAGTCGAAGGAATGGTGGCGCGTTCTGCCTCGGTTTGGTACACAATAACATGAGGCATAGGCGGCGTTTCAATAAAAGGAAAAGGATATTCAAAGCTTTCCATTAACATCTCGTCCCACAGATCTTTTCTGAGATTCTCTGTTGCCACCGGGAATAAAACCAGGTTTTCTTTCTGGATCATGCCGAAAACCAAAAAGAAATAAAGACCCATTTCTTTGCTTAATTCTTTCCATGTGCTTTCCGGATCTTCCAGAATATGCAGGATCAGTTTGAGCTTCCTGCGGATATCGTCATGAAGTGACCACATAATACTCAGGGGCCTGGACTGCTTCCATCTCTTTTCAAGAAAAGGAAAGAGAATGGTTTCTTTTTTGATATAGTGGTAGTTGAATTCCAGAAAATCCCTGAACCGGGGCAGCAATTCTTCCTTTAACAGCTCATAATCACAGGTTTCTCTTCCTTTGTATAATTTCACGATTTTTTTGACCTGGTTCAACCGAAAGGTAAAAGCCTCATTCTCGAGCATCAGATAATACAGGAAAGTATCTTCTTCCGGTTTGTCCCATCGGTACTTGCTCAGACCTTTGTAAAAAAGGCTGATTACTTTCTGAAGATCTTTCTTGATAGTTTCGGGAGTAATTCCCATCCTGATCTGCTGATCCTCCAGGGCTATCATATCGTACGGAGTGATATGTTCAATGGCATCACGGTATTTTTCCATCAATATCCTGGCATCCATGCCGTGCATAATGCCCGTAGAAACTGCCAACAGGTCATTGACCCGTTCCTGGTTGATTTTTTGTGCGCGGTTATTTATGAATTCAGACATAATCACAAATATAATTATTTCTTATCTGATTGTCTGTTTTTTACAATTCCTGCCAATGCGGTTGTTGTACTTTTGCCACCCAATTATCCTTATTATGATATCAGAAATAATTATTGGGAATGTATGCAAGAAATACCCCAATGGTATTGAAGCACTGAAAGATGTGAGTCTGGAGATTTTCAAAGGACAGTTTTTTACCCTGTTGGGTCCTAACGGGGCGGGTAAATCCACCCTGGTTAGGATTCTGACTACTCTGGCCCGGAAGGATTCCGGCCATTTTCTGATTGCCGGCCTGGATCCGGAAACCGATTACAGAAAAATACAAAAACTGATTGGCGTCGCTTTGCAGGACAACGAAATTGATCCTGCCGGAACAGTGGAAAACCTGCTGATATTTCAGGCCAGACTTTTTGGAATATCGGCAAAAGACGCAACGCAAAAAGCCGGAGTGCTCATTGAGTTGTTTGAACTGGGTAATGAATGCCGGAAAAAGGCCGGAGAACTTTCGGGTGGAAATAAACGACGTCTTCACTGCGCACTGGCCCTGGTCCATAAGCCGCAGGTTCTTTTTCTTGACGAGCCTACCGTGGGGATGGACCCCCTGGCCCGGGCAAATTTCTGGGAAATAATCACTCAGATGAACCAGACCGAAAACGTAACGGTTTTTCTTACTACCCAATACCTGGAAGAAGCAGACCGGTACGCCAGTAATATGGCCCTCATAAACGAAGGTAAGATATGCTATAACGGAACCATTGCAGGATTCAAAAAAATGGTGAACCCAGATCGGACTCTTTCTCTGGACGATGCATATCTCAAATACATTAAAACCAATCACAGACAATGATAAATTCAGCCAGCTTTTTACTCATAAAAAGATGTATTGTTAAACTCATAAAACAACCGGCTTCGCCCCTTACGGGATTTGGCATGAGCCTTTTCTTTCTTCTTGTATATAATGCCGGGATAGGCGGTATTGGAGATCTGGAAGCCTTTGGGAATGCCGGATATTTGTCCTTCGTGTTTCCTATTACCATTATTTCGCTGGCCATGGGCTCTTCGGCAGGGGCCGGCCAGACTCTTAACGCCGATATGCAATCGGGGTACTTCAAACGCCTTTACCTGAGCCCCGCTCCGCGCACAATCCTTGTTCTGGCTCCGATAATTGCCGATACGCTATCCTCGTTGTTTTTTTCCATGCTGCTCATTGCCATTGGAGCAGCATTTGGAGTGGTTTTCAAATTCGGATTGCTGTCCGTTCTGGGCGTATTGCTGCTTTCTTTCCTCTGGAGCCTTACCCTGTGCGGGTTTTCATCAGGGGTCATGATCCGCACCGGTCAGCATCAGAGCGCCTCGATTGTGACCAATGCGGTGTTCCCGTTGTTGTTTTTAAGCACTACTTTCCTGCCCCGGGAACTGATGCAGGCAAAATGGCTGCTCGCCGTATCGTGGGCCAATCCCGTTACCTATGTGCTGGAGGGGAACCGTTACCTGCTCGCAGGTACTTCTTCGGCCGTTTTTTTTTACCTGGCGGTACTCATTTTGGGCGTTACTTCGGTTTTATCTGTCATTTATGCACTCTCGGGTGCCGGTAAAATAAAAGTATAAGATCATGAAGTAATTGTATATCTTCGTACTATGAACAGGCACAATGTCCATACTATGCTCAGACAGGCCGCTTATCAGGAGGCGCTGCATGTTCCGGAGGGGACCGTCAGGTGCCTTTTGTGTCCGCACGGTTGCCTCATAGGCGAGGGCAAACGCGGAATCTGCCGTACCCGTGTGAACCATGCAGGTTGTTTGTATACGCTGGCTTACGGCAATCCCTGCTCTCTGGCTATTGATCCCATTGAAAAGAAACCTTTATACCATTTTTTCCCGGGTACTGACATTTATTCATTTGCCACAGCCGGGTGTAATTTTCATTGCCTCAATTGCCAGAACTGGTCTATCTCGCAGGAATCGCCCGATAAAATAAACCATTACAACCTGACACCCCGGGAAGTGATTGAGCAGGCTTTGAGTTATCACGTTCCGGGGATTGCCTTTACTTATACCGAGCCGGCTGTTTTCTACGAATACATGCTGGATGTGGCGGAACAGGCCCGTCAGGAAAGATTAAAAACCGTGCTTGTGTCCAATGGATATATCAACCCCATCCCGCTGGAAAACCTCTGCCGATGCCTCGATGCCGCCAATATCGACCTGAAATGTTTTGATGACACGTGCTACCGCGAGTTAACCGGAGGCCGGCTTCAGCCGGTACTTGAAACCCTGCTTGCATTGCAGGCGGCTCGTATATGGACCGAGATTACTCATTTGATCATTCCGGGCCGGACTGACAATCCCATTCTGTTTGAAGCCATGTGCCGGTGGCTCGTGGAAAACGGCTTTGCCGACACTCCGTTGCATATCAGCCGCTTCTTCCCGACCTATAAACTTTCCGGTCTGGCGCCCACGCCTCTGAAAACTTTGGCAGAGGCCAGGGATACGGCTTTAAAGCAGGGGATCCGGTATGTCTATATTGGGAATGCTCCTGAGCTGGACGCCGGGCATACGGTCTGTCCCGGCTGCCACCAGGTGGTGGTGAATCGGGATGGCTACGGTTCAGGCAAAATACATATAAAAGAAAACCGATGCACCTATTGCGGTGCTGTTGTGCCCGGTATCTGGGAGTAAATAATGTGTGAGGACCGGAAGCCGATCAACTGAAGACGGTTGCCGTAAATACGTAAAGATTGGCTTTTTTCCATCCGTCCCATCCCAGTCCGGCCTTATCCCGGGAACAATGTCCCAGGAACTCTTCTTTGCTCCAGCCGGTCTCAGTGGCGACCTGAGGCAGAAAAACGCCGCTCCGGCCCCGATCTTCAATGAGAATACCGTGTTTACCGAGCTCAATCTCAGCCGCATCGTTAATTTTTATTAGCGGCGACAGAACGGATATTTCAAAGGCCAGGTCCGGAAGTTCCTGTTTTTCCACAGCCCCGAACCGGTAATCCCTGAAAGCGGCTGATAACGCCATTTCCCCGATCATTCTGTAAAGAGGCATATCGCCCGTCATATGGCCAATGCAGCCTCTCAGCTTTCCTTTATAGTGTAATGTAACAAACGCGCCACATTTTTGACGGAGGGAGGCCGGGTATTTGCCCGGGTCAGCCTTTTCTACAGGGTCCGGGAAGTTTCTGTCCCCTTTTTTCAGGGCAGATTCCACTGCTTCGTGCGCAATCTTCAACAGGGTGGCTTTGTCTTCTTGTGAGAGAAGGGTCTTCGTGTCTGTCTGCTCGCATACGGCAATGCTCCAATATCCCACTACGCTATCTTTATCAAAGCAATAATCGCCGTCTCCCGAATTCCTGTATTCGATGGCTTTGTAAATCAGATTGTTATTACCTGTTGTCATATAAAGCAGCGTGAGTACCGAGGTCCATCCGCACAAACTGGTGACCAGCCCCTGAGTTCGTTGACGGCTGTTATTTATGAGCGTGTCCATGAGCGTGACGGGATTATTTTCCAGGATGGCGTTTTTGGTTATTTCGTCTGTATTGCGCGCGTCCCGGTAAGAAGGGTAGTGTGAAAAATCGGAACTGATAATAAACAGATTCTCCCGCGTAAAATAAGGTTTGAGCACCTGTGCTATCCTGCCGCAGGTCTCAGGGTGAGAAGTCCCAATAATAATGGGCACAATGCGGTATTCAGATTGCATCACATAATGCAGCAGGGGAAGCTCCACTTCCAAACAGTGTTCTTCGCGGTGGGCCGCACGGTCCGATACAAAAAGATAGGGATGCGACGCAATGAGCTGCCTGCAAAAGGCCGTGTCCACTTTCTCTTTCCCGTAAGGCATAAGAAAATCTCCCTCGTCATATACGACGGCCCCCTCCAGGCTTACGTGATGA
>Ga0265297_10008226_pt1 | contig 14017 bp, 14 predicted proteins | sample Munlanlwell13791_FD_192502 | JGI IMG/M metagenome (GOLD analysis project Ga0265297, IMG submission 192502) | Leachate microbial communities from a municipal landfill in Southern Ontario, Canada - Leachate well 137-91 | ecosystem: Engineered > Solid waste > Landfill > Unclassified | place... | reverse complement strand
TTTGGCGACGAACTGGGTCAAAGGAGGAAAGGACAATTGAGCCCGGGGTGTCATCAATAATCACTTCTACCCCCGTGGCCTTCTCAAAGGCGCGGATATTTCGTCCTTCTTTGCCGATAATTTTTCCCTTCAGGTCGTCGGAGGCAATATCAACAATGGTGGACATAACTTCGGGCACCGTCGAGGTGGAGAGACGTTGAACAACGGTCATCATCACCTCTTTGGCTTTTTGTTCAAGCCGGTCGGCCCCGTCAATCTCTAATTTTCTTAGGCGCGAGAGGATATCGTCTTCGTAATTTTTTTCGACAACGTTAATCAATTCTTGCTTAGCTTCGTCGGTCGAGAGATGGGCGACGCGCTCTAATTCTCTCTTTTTTACCTCTTCGGCTTGGGTAACTCGTTCTTTAATCTCCTTAACCTCTTCAATTTTCTTTTTAATTTCGTCAGCCTCCTTATCAATGTCGGTTTGTCGTTTGTCGAGTAACTCGTCTTTGTTAATTAAGCGATCTTCGCGCTTTTTTAACTCGGCTTCTTTAACTTCAGCTTTGGCTTTGGCCTCATCAACGGTTTTATTAGCCTCGGCTTCGGCGGTGGCCACAATTTTTTGGGCTTGGTCCTTAGCCTCAAGCAGGCTTTGTTTAACCTGCAATTCCATCGAACCCTTTTGGGCCGAGAGGATCAGGTAACGCAAAATGTAGCCAATGGCGATACCCAAAAGGCCAGCAGCTCCGGCGAGGAGAAATACAATTTTTAGACTCATAGGTTTATTGCCGCCCTGTTTTTAGTCGATTCTAAATTTGCGATGAAACGTAGGGAATATCGAATTTTTAGACTTAAAGTAAGACAAAGCGGACTTAAATTTAATATTTTCTAATAAATTACAACCAATTTTAATTTCGAATACTTAGATGATATCACACCCCTTGACGGTCGTCAAATGACCCAAAACCCTTTATTTGGGCGAGTTTTTTTGCTTTACTAAAAAAGGATAATAATGGCAATTTAACCGAAAGGGTTTGTCCATGAAAATTTTTTTTAGGAGAGTGGTAGGGATCCTTATTTCCTTAGCCATTACCTCTTTGGGCGGGTTTTTCCTCTGGCTTTTTTCTTCCGATTTGTACTCTGGACGGGCTGATCCCGGAATAGCTGGCCCCGGAGCGTTTGGTGGCCTTTGTCTCATGGCTATCTTTGGCGGAATCGCCCTCTCCTTTGTAAAAGATATTGCTTGCGATCTTCATCGATTTTTCGCCAAGATGTAGCCACCTCTGTTTCGGCCAGGTACCCCGTTGGGTCCCTGGCCGGTTTGCGTTAATTTTTCTTGTGTCTATACTGAAACCAGAATTGGTCGCTGGGTGCAGAATTGTTCTGCCTTGGCTAAATAAGAATAAACAAACGAGGAGGAGAATTCCATGGATTTTTCGGGCAAAAAACTTCCCTTCTTGTTTAATGAATATTACCAAGGAGGGTTATTGCAATTGGTGTCGGTCGAAGAGGCGGCTGATGAAGTTGCTCCTGGTTGTGACCTAAAACCCTTGGTTGATCTTTGGCGCTTTATCGGTGGTGTCCGGCTTGTCCCTAAGTGGCCAGAGGATTGGGAAGGGGTAGAAATAGTCGATGTTGATGAGGAAGAAAGTTCCTCTTCCCATCCGGGTGTCCCATTGAGATTTCTCAAGAACATTCCGGGGACAAAGCTGGCTTCATTATCGGGCAAGAAGGAGGTAACCGAATTGGCTGATGGACCGGTAAGGGTCGACGAAGAGGTTTGGTTAATGTCTCTCAAGCGACTGGAGGAGGAGATTCTCCCCGGGCTCGACGATATCGTTCGAGCGGAATTAACCTGGCAAATTGCGGTGATGGAAAATTTGCGCCGAACCTTTCCCTCGACTCGCTATCTGGTCTTGGCGATTGAGGCGAATCCCCTTGGTGACCATTGTCTTTTGCAAACGCCCAAACGAGAGAAAGTTCTTTTGTCTGCCCATCTGCTTGTTCCTTGTAATCGTGCTCCAAAAAAGAGGAGATTTAGATTCTAAAAGGGCCGGCGAATTTTTTCGTCGGCCCCTTTGCTTTTATATTTTTTTTTATTTCCCGTTCTTTAGCCCGTTTTTGCCTTTAATGATCTCGTCAATGATGCCGTATTTTTTGGCTTCGTCGGAGTCCATGAAGAAGTCGCGGTCAACATCTTTTTCAATCTTATTAATTGGCTGGCCGGTGTTTTTGGCCAGAATTTCGTTTAGCAAACGGCGATTTTTAAGAATGCGTTTGGCGCTAATCTCAATATCGGTGGCTTGCCCCTCTACTCCGCCGTGGGGTTGATGAATCATAATCTCGGAATTGGGTAAGGCAAAACGTTTGCCCTTCTGGCCAGAGGAAAGGATTACGGCCCCCATTGAGGCGGCCATACCAACGCAAACCGTTGAAACGTCGGGTTTAACAAAATTCATTGTATCAACAATCGCGAGACCCGAAGTAACTTGGCCACCCGGCGAATTAACATAAAGAGTAATATCTTTGGTTGAGTCCTCGGCGGTTAAAAAGAGAAGTTGGGCAATGACGATATTAGCGACATCGTCATCAATCGGTCCACCCAAAAAGACGATCCGGTCTTTTAAGAGACGCGAATAAATATCATAGGCGCGCTCGCCCATGGGTGACTTCTCGATAACAGTGGGGATTAACATATGCCGATAATATAACACAAAAAATATAACTTGCAATTTTAGATTTTTCTGATAGTAATGATAATTAGATTTTTGGGCTCAGAAGAAAGAAAGGAGAATCCAAATGCCTGAAACAACAGAAACTTCGACTCAGGGCAAATTTATCCCAGCCAAAGCGTTCAAGGTCGGTACGATCTTGGAGTTTGAGCATCCGCAAGATATTTTTGCGAGTTCCTCGCTGAACATGAAGGATCTGGATGCGACGATGACCCTTTTTCGTAACTGTAATGGGCCATTTACGGTCGAGAAGGTCACGAAAAAGAGGGTGACTTTCTCCATGGCTCATCCTAGCGGGACTCGTCATGACCTTTTTTATTTCAGCCGTCCCGTCTCCGATTTTGCCTAAGGAGACAGACAATCCCCGCTAACCACGAAGGTTAGCGGGGGTGTTTTTTTAGTCGGGGAGGGGGTATTGTTGGGATACTTTCAGGTTACGAACCTGTTCGGTATCTGTAATCCTTTTATTTCCCCCCGTCTGCTCTTTGAGAAACTGGTTGGCCTGGTCGCGGTTGATTTTTCCCATCAAAATCAAGATGCTGGCCGTTCCAAGTTTTTCCCAACCCGGTTGCTTTTTCCGAAAAAGAGCTTTTTCCAGATCTTCTTCGGACACCTTACCTTTTTCTACCAAGGCTCGGCCGATTTTTCCACTATCATCTACTATTGACATGGTTTTTCCTCCCATGGTTGCTTCTCTTCCCCCATTCTGCCCAAACCGGCCAGTTTTGCAAGTGTCTTTATGGCGAAGGTCATTTTTGTTGACGCAGATAAAATGCCATGCCACAATTGCCCTAGATTGCCCACAATAAGGGGAATTGCTATTATTATCAAAGTTAATAATTAATCATTAAAATTATCATGTCTAAAACTATTAAATGGGTTATCGCTCTTGTTGTCATTGTCCTAGTTATTATTGGGGTTTGGTATTATGGCTCAAAGCCAACAATGCCAGCCGAAACGGGGCCAATTAAGATTGGCTTTATTTCTGCCCTGTCAGGAGAGGCTGGAGTTTGGGGCCAAAATCTTAAAGAGGGCTTTGATTTTGCACTAAAGGAAATTAATGATAAAGGGGGAGTAAATGGAAGAAAAATCGAAGTCTATTATGATGACGATAAATGTGACGCGACGGCTGGGGTCACCGCCTTTAATAAAGCCATTGATCTTGATAAGGTGAAGATTATAACCGGGTCGGTTTGTTCTTCGGTTGCGATGTCGGTAGCTAAAAAAACTCAAGAAAGTGGTGTTCTCTATATCGCTTCTGGAGCTACCAATCCAGATGTTCCCAAACAGGGGGGATTTAATTTTTCGTTTGTGGGCGTCTGATGCTTACGAAGCTAGGGCCATTGCCGAGTATGCAACTGGTGTCTTAAAATTGAAAACTTTTGGGATTGCCCATGTCAATGATAATCCTGCCGGGCTATCTTTAAGAGACGAATTTAAATCAGTAGCTGAATCTAAAGGTGGGAAAATTTTGGGAATTGAGAGCTTTTCTTCTAAAGAAAGGGATTATAAGACATATATAACCAAATTAATGGCGAGCAAGCCAGATGCCCTTTATGTGATGGTTTTAGCTGAACCGATGCCAATTATTATCAATCAAATTAGAAGTATGGGCTACAAGGGCGTTATTCTTGCCTATAGCCCCTCGATGGTGGCTGAAGGGATTATTGATAAAATAAAGATTAAAGATAACCTCTACTATTCGACCCCGGTTGATAAAAAGGAGACAAATTTCTGGAATGATTATCGTTTGTTTGCCGGGAAGGATGCCGACATGCTGACTGCTTTAGGCTATGACAGCCTGAAAATCATTGAAGCCGGCCTCTCTAAGTGTGGAGAAGATAATCAATGTATAAAAAATTATCTATTGGCTCTCAAAGATTATCAAAGCGCCCGAGGGAAATTAAACTTTGATAAATATGGTGATCTAACCAATATCGAATTCCAAACGATCAAAGTAAAGTAGGGGGCCCTTGCAAATTTTGGGTCGTCATTTCCCACATACTGCTAAAAATTGTTCTGACCATGTCAGAGAAGTCATTGCTCTCAATGATAAAACCAAAACTTTCTTTACGAGAGGAAAGATAGGCTACTTTATTGTCGAAGACACAGAGAGCCCCATTGAAGAGAACTTTTTGGGGTAACCAGTGAATTTCTCTCATGCCGTGCTCTGAAGCCTGAAACTCGGGTTCCAAATTCTTATCGTTTATTCTAAGGACTATTGTTTTAATTTTTCTTTTTACCCGTCTCCTTACCCATTGAGAGATGTAACGTTTTCCTAGGACGTCAACAAGATCATTGATGGCACTCCACCAAAACTGCTCCTTGCCATTCATGAGCAAGGTTTCTTCCATAATATTCCTTACCCCATTTATTCCATCATAAAATTTGACGAGGGGACGGGGGACCGTCTTAGATCTCAAGGTATTCAATAGAGGCACCAGATACTTCACATCAGAAAGATTTTGTTCGAATTTCCCAATAAGGAGAGCGGGGTCTTCAACGATGAAAAGACGTCTTTTCCCCTTCTTTGCTTCAGCCACATAGCCCGCCTCGATCAAATCCATGACAATTGAGTAGACGGTTGTTCTTTTTATTGATGTTTTTTTGGCAATTTCTATGGTTGTTGCTCTCCCTTGATCTAAAATTGCCAAATAAATCTGAGCTTCTTTCTCGGATAGGCCCAATTTCTTTAATTCTTTTAGTATTTTCATATCATAAAATGACGATATTTTTCGTCAAAATCACCAATTGCTTAATTATGGGGTAGTTTTATGATGGTGTCAATCATTAATAATTAAAGAGATAAAAAGATGAAAAACAAAAACATTTTAGCGGCCATTTTTATTATCGCGGCAGGCCTTCTGTCGATTGGAGTTTTTTGGGGGCGCTTGCCAGGAGCAGAAATGGAGAATAAGAACTCAATTAAGATTGGGGCCGTTCTCCCCCTTACTGGGGGATCGAGTATTACCGGGGAACAAAGTCGGCAAGGCTTGGACTTGGCTTTAGAGAAAATAAATGCCCAGGGAGGGGTTAACGGCCGCTCCCTCGCAATCTTATATGAGGATAGCCAAGCTAAAACAGAAGTCGGTTTGACCGCCTTCTTGAAACTTAAGAGCGCCGACAATATTAAATTTGTTGTTACTAGCGCGAGCGGTGTGGCTCTGGCCATATCGCCAGTTGCTAATAATAATAAAATTGTCCAGATGGACGTTGTCTCGGCGACGCCGAAGTACTCAACCCCTAATGATTTCACTTTTCGGACCGGCATAAGTTCCTCTTATTTTGCCAAGAAGATGTCTGAGACTATGATTAGTAAGGGTGCCGACAGAATCGCGATTCTCTTCCTCAATAATGATTATGGCCTTGGTTACAAAGAAGCGTTCCAAAGTATTTACCAGAAGAATAACGGTCAGATTGTCTTAGCGGAATCTTATGCTATGGAAGATAAGGATTTCAAAACCCAGATTGTCAAAATAAAAAATTCTAAGCCCGAGGCTATTCTTCTTATCTCTTTGCAAAAAGAAACCCCCATTATCTTGAGGCAGATGGAGCAACTTGGCATAAATTTACCTATCTACTCGGATATTTATTCGGCTGAATTGCCAGACAATCTCAAACTTAAGATTGCCGAGAATCTCATTTATCTTAAGCCCGTGATTAATTCGGGTGGTACCAATGCTGTCGCCAAAGAATTCGGGGATAATTATTGGAAGAAATTTGGCCAAGAACCCGACTTCGTCGTGGCCCAAGGCTATGATGGGTTGAATCTGCTCACCTCCGCCATGCGGCAATGCCCTCAACCTGAGGATACCGTTTGTGTTAAAGATAATTTGTACAAAATTAAGAATTACCAAGGGGTTGTTTCTTCCAGCATCTCGTTTGATTTAAACGGTGATATTGGAGATCGACCCTTAGAACTTAAGACCATTCGAAATGGTCAATTTGTGAAATTTTAGATTTAAACAAATTTATTTAATCCCTTCTAAAAACTCAAAAACTTTTTCGTTGATGATGAGGCTACTGGCGTAAGCGGTGAGGCGATCTTCGGGCACATCTTTATATTGATTTTTTAGATAATCGACTTCGCGCTTGAGATCTTCGGCCGGGGCTTCGATTTTTTCGAGGCTGGCAATATTGGCCAAAATTAAACCAAAAGCCACGCGCTGGCGAGCCTCTTTGTCCCAACTGCCCTTTAGCTCCTCACGAGTTTTTTTGAGGTGAGCGAGATAATCATCAAATTTAAGTCCCATGTAGCCAATTTGCGATTCCATTTCGGCCAGCATTTTTTCTTTCTCACTTTCGATTAAGAGACTGGCAATTTTAATATCCGAAGTTTTGATTATTTCTTCGACAATCTCAACGCGCTTTTTGTCTTTGGCCTTATTCTTTTTTTCTAGCTCGAGATTTTCTTTAATTTTGGCCCTGAGGGCATCAAGGTTCTCGAAAGCCCCTAAACTTTTGGCAAAATCATCATTCAGCTCAGGGAGGATCGGTTCATGTCCCGCCTCCGCAGAATGCTCCGGCGAGGCGCTGTCACACTTTTCGCCTTCTTTGTGCTCATGTTTTGAATGATCCGCAGTGGCGCGACTCTTTCTGATTTCTTCTAAAACTTTCTCAATTTCTTCGTCGCTGGCTAACCAAGGACTACCCTTGGACTCACTTAAGGGTAGTTCTTGGTTAGCTTTTGTAGCGATTTTTTTATAATCACCAATTTTGATCTCTGGCATGACGGCAGTTTTAATTTTAAAACCAAGCGGGTTATCCTTGGCAATTTTGGTGATGGCGACCTCGGGTCGCCCAAGAGCGGGGATTTTTTGCTCTTGTAAAATGGCGGGGTAATAATCAGCAATTGCTTGTTGGGCCATTTCCCACAACACCTTTTCTTCACCAATTTGCTCGATAATAACTTTTTCGGGCACGTGGCCGGGGCGAAAGCCAGCAACCTTAATATCTTCGCCGAGAGCTTTAAGCGCCTTATCGCGATAATTATTAAAAATTTCCACCTCTAACTCGGCCGAGATTTCAATTTCTCCTTCGCCGGCCGGCTGGACGTTTATTTTAGGCAACTTTATCATCCCATTAAAAATTTTTATCTTTTAATTTAATAAATTATTTTTTATTCAATCGTTTTTTCCACATTTTTAATCACCACTTGTCTTTTCCGTAAATTTTTAACGGGACAAGTATTTAATTCACGATCTCGACGCTCGTTGTCGCTTCCGTGGAGGTGCCGTAAACAATCGGAGTGGCCGAAGCATTTATCTCGGGGGTAATTGGCGCTTCGCCGGTGGCTCCATTAAAAGCTTGACCAAAAAAGACATACCAACCACCAAAGAACAAAATGACAACTATAATAGCAACGGCAATCGCTGGTCCATAAGTGTTCTCGTTATTATCCATATTTTTTGTCCCGTTTGGCGGGATTATTTTAATCTTTTAATTAATAATTTAATTTCTCTGATTTTGGCATAAGAGAGGCGAAGGTCTTGAACGATCTCTCTTATTAGCCCCCTGACAATAGCATAACTCTCCTTAGGAGTGGAAGAGGCGGTTAAACTTTTTGCCCGTTCTGGTAATTCGGCTAGGTGCTTTTGGCCTCGGTCGATAATTATTTTTGTCTCAGCTAATTTAGGGTTAATTACCGAGAGATCTTTGCCCTTTTCTGCCAATTGGACACTTTTTTCTACCAGGCCATTATAAAGTTTGGCATTACGATTTAGGCCGAAGGCCAAACGTTCTTGCATCATCTTGGAATAATTGGAGACAAGGCTTGGTCCTTGGGCCGAGGCTAAGAAGGGGAGAGTGAAGATCAGTGTTGTTAAAAAAAGTTTTTTCATCTCTCTTAAAATTTGGCTTATTCTTTGGTCTCCTCAATTTCTTCAGCGATCTCGGCGATTTCTTCAAGTTCACTTTCGGGCGAGCTAATATCAATCTTCCAGCCCGTTAATTTAGCAGCGAGGCGGGCATTTTGACCGCCTTTGCCAACGGCGAGTGAAAATTGATCAGCATCGACTTCGATTTGGGCCTCCTTATTTTCCTCATCCAATTTGATGCTATTAACCTTGGCCGGGGAGAGAGCATTGCCGATAAATTCTTCGGGCTTGTCGGACCATTCTATAATATCAATTTTTTCACCGCCAAGCTCGTTGATGACAGCCGAGACGCGAGAACCTTTTTGCCCAACACAAGAGCCGACGGGGTCGATATTAGGGGCATTAGAGGCGACAGCCACTTTAGAGCGGGAACCGGCTTCGCGGGCAATGGCCTTGATTTCAACTACGCCGGAACCAATTTCGGGGGCTTCGGTTTCAAATAATTTCTCCACAAATTTAGGGTGTGAGCGAGAAAGGCGCAAATTAATTCCCCGCGGAGTCTCTTCAACCTGATAGAGATAGGTGCGAATTCGTTCGCCCGGGCGATAAAATTCCCCGGGGATTTGGTCGTCGCGCAACAGGATACCAACGGCTCGGCCAAGATCGATAAAAACATTGCCGCGATCCACTTTTTGAACTGTACCAGATAAGACAAGACCCTCACGTTCTTGGTATTCGCCCAAAGTAGATTCTTTCTCAGCTTCGCGTAAGCGCTGAATAATCACTTGTTTGGCGGTTTGGGCGGCAATACGCCCATAATCCTCCTTAGTTTCGAGGGGGAAGATGAGTTCGTCGCCAACTTGAGCGTCTTTTTTGATGCGCCGAGCATCTTCAACCGTAATATGGTGTTCGGGATTAAATTTGGGTCGCTCATCGTCCTCGGCGGTCTCGGCTTCTTCTTCAAAACGGGTCGTGGTTTCGTCGGCAATAATTTTAACCTGATAAAAATCAGTTTTGCCTGAATCGAGATCAAATTTAGCTCGAATAATCTGGCCTTTTTTGCCGTAGTCTTTTTTATAGGCCGCCACTAAAGAATCCTCAATGGCCGAGAGGATCTTTTCTTTGGGGATATGACGCTCCTCCTCCATTTGTTCGAGGCCGGCTTTTAACGCTTTTAGATCAATCATGGTTTAGTAATTAATTTTTAAAAAAAGCCCGTTGGGACACAACAGACTACTTCGCTAATAATAGTCTTTTAATTGAATTTGTCAAGGAATCGAATTGTTTATCAACATTTTTATCTTGACAGTCATTGTTTCTTGGCGCCAATTAGCTATAATTAAGGGACGCGAATTAATAGCTAACTTTTTAAACTATATTATGCAAGTTTCTTCAGCTCCTTCACCCCTCCAACCAACAAATACTTCATCCAAACCGGGGAAGTTGATTGGGGTTTTGGTGGCGATTTTTGTTATTTTGATCATTGTGGCGATTGTTCTTGTTTTAGCTCAAAATGGTGCCTCGTCTAAGCCAGCAACTACAACCGTGAATAACCCTACCCCCTTGACTGATGCCCAAAAGGCCGAAGTTCTTAATTCATTAAAAGCTCAAACTTCCGCTACCCCGGCCATGACCGATGCTAGTAAAGCTCAGGTTTTAGACGAACTCAAAAAAGAGTCAGCTAAAACTCCGGCGATGACCGATGCCGAGAAGGCCGAAATTTTAAACTCGCTCAAAGGCCAATAAAATTATTTATTAAATTACCATGATTAAACAATATAAAACATTCTCCCTCATCAAAACCCTATTGATGGTTTTGATCTTTGCCCTGGCTCTGCCGGTCTTGGCTGCCGACTTACCTTGGACGGCTCCGAGTACTAACCCACCAGCCTGTGATCCCGCTGTCGATATCGGTTGTAATCCGCCGGTCAATGTGGGGACTTCTTTTCAGGTAAAAAAAGCGGGTCTTGGACTTCTCGACAACCTGTCGTTGGTAGCTAAAAAGGTTGTTGATTTTGCCAGCGATCTTAAAGAGGGAACCGCCACCGGCCAAAGACAAAAAGATGCCGGTAAAATTGGCTATCAGACTTGGTCTAAGGGCCTCGATATAGTTGGGGCGGGGACGATTGCCGGTAAACGTCTCGTTCAAATTTGGGACAATCTTACTCTTTATGGGACGACAACGACCTCTAATTTGTCGGTAACTGGCACCACTCTTCTTTCCCCTAACTCCTATATTTGTAATAGAGGAGTTTGTACCCTAATTACTATGGGTGGCACAGGAACAAATGTTGTCGCCAACCCTGGTAGCGGTACTATTCCTTTAACAACAGTGACGATTGGCACGACAAATTATACCGTAGGTGGAGGCACCGGCTCGGGCCTGCCCGCTGGTTCAGCGACCGGACAGACCCTTAATTATAATAACAGTACTAAAACTTGGGGGGTGACCAATCTTTTGAAGAGTTATAGTGATAGAGTTGATATCGCCAGTTCAGGAAATTCTTCGGCCGTTGATTTTGAATCTCATGGCAATGCTCTTTTTGACAATAAATTAATTGCTCAAAATTTCTGGATCAACGGAAGCGGCTCATTTTATTTCCCTACCCCTAATCGTGGCGCCGGTAAGGTCTTGACCTCTAATGCCAGCGGTTATGCTGATTGGGCAACGCCGGCCAGTGGTAATCTCCCGGTCGGGACCGCCAATGGCCAAACTTTAGCCTATGTTCAGTCTGGTAGTAATTACAATATTGGCCTGAGCAATTTCTTCAGAATTTTTGAGAAAGATACCAAGGTTGTTATTGGGTCAGATCCGGGAACTAGCCCAGATAGCACAAAAAACTTTACCTTTTATGCCCTTGGCGGGACGACCTTGAGAGGGCCGACAGTTTTGTTTAATTCTGGTTATATTGATTTAGGGGTGGTTGGTGGAGTGAGTTTAGCTCCTGGTACTAGTCTTCCGGCTGGGGCCAAGAATACTATTTCCCCAATCTCTTCGGGGGTTGTTGAATTAGCCATTGCTGGGTCAGGGAACACTGGTTCTCGTAAAGTTTCGATCTATGACAACTTAAATGTTAATGGCAATCTTAATGTCACCGGCACAACAACAACAAGTGGTTTGGTAGTAAATCAGATCTGTAATGCGGCTGGTGCTTGTAGCCCGATCTCTAATCTTGGCGGTAGCCAATGGACAACTTCAGGCAATAATATCTACTACAACAAAACTGGAGGTAATGTTGGGATTGGCACAAAAACGCCCAAAGTTAAATTGTCTCTAGGTAATACCATTACGCAAAAGAAATTGGCTATTTATGAGAATGCTGACGCTACGGGGTCAAATTTCTTCGGTCTAGGTCTTCGAAGCGGTTTCTTAGACTTTCTCACCGGTGATGCGACGCGAATGACGATCGGTGGCACTGGTTTGGTTGGTATAGGCAACACAGCTCCAACTCAATTACTGGATATTGGTTCGGCAACTTATGATGGACCGGCTTATTTTAAAGCTGGATCTAAGTCTGGACGGGTGGCGGGTATAATTTGGGCTGAAGGAGGCACTGATCTCTGGTCGCTTTACAAACCAAATGACAGTTCTCAAGATCTTCGTCTAAATAATCTTACCTCTGACGTCCTCGTAATTAAGAGAGCGACCGGCAATGTTGGTATCGGCAAAACACCGACTTCTAAATTGGATGTTAATGGACAGATTAATTCTACTGGTTTGGTGGTGGCCGGCATAACCGATACCCAATCATTAAGAGCCTCGACTAGTTTTGACGCTCCGGGGATTCACGCAGAGACTGGTCATGGTCCAAGAGTTAGCCAAGTTGTCCCTGTTGCCGCTCAACCAACAACCTGTTCTGCGGCTTACCGAGGCGAAATTGTTTATGTTGCCTCAATGACCGTTTCTGGGCAAGCCATTGCTGGCTCAGATTATTTAAAAGTTTGTATTGCCACGGTTAGCGCTCAAGGCGCAATAACTTATAGTTGGAAAAAACTTACTCTCCAGGCAATCTAAAATCTAGCTATTCACAAAACCGTCCCGCGCGAAGCGGGACGGTTTTGGTTTGAAGTGATATAATTGAAGAATAATTTCTTCTTAATTATGGATCCCGTTAGAAATATGAAAATGATAAAATATGTTGATTATTTATAAAAATGTAAATTTCTAACGGGATGGATACTGAAGCCTTAAAAAATTTTTTGATTGATTCACGGCTGATTAATGCCAAAGATTTTACCTTGGTTCAGGATGAGGCAAGGGCCTCCGGTGAAAAAATTGAAGACCTGCTTATTAGCAAGGGTTTTTTGACCGAAGACGATGTCCGTCGGGCCAAGTCTTACGTATTAGGTATCCCCTTTGTTGATCTTAAGCGCGAGCATATTGCCCCTGACGTGCTGGCTCTTATTCCCGAACCACTGGCGCGCAAACATAATCTTGTCGCTTTCAAAAAAACTGGTGACACGCTAGAGATCGCCATGCTTGATCCGCTTGATCTTGAGGCGATTGATTTTATCAGGAAGGGGAGCAAGCTAAAAATTATTCCTCGTTTGACCGATACCGAATCGATGAAGAATGCTTTGGTGCAATATCAAAAGAGTTTGAAGGCCGAGTTCGGGGATATTATTCAGCGGGAGTCTCTTAATCTAAAAAAAGCCTCTGATCAATTAACGGCCGAAAGTTTGCCCGACGAAGAAGTGAAAGAGATAACCATGGCCGATTTGCAAAAAATGGCCGAAGATTTGCCAGTGGTACGAATGGTGGAGTCACTTTTATCTCATGCCATTTTGCAAAAAGCCTCGGATATTCATATTGAGCCATTTGAAAAAGAATTAGTTATTCGTTATCGCCTCGATGGTGTTTTGCATGACGCCATGATCTTGCCTAAAGAAACAGCCCCGGGGATCATTGCCCGTATTAAAGTTCTCTCCAATCTTCGTTTGGATGAAAAACGTTTACCGCAAGACGGGCGATTTAAGATTGATACCAATGGGGTAAATGTTTCTTTTCGTGTCTCGACTTTGCCGACTCAATTTGGCGAGAAGGTGGTGATGCGTTTATTGCCCGACTCGGTGCACGGCTATACGCTTGAGGCGGTGGGTTTTCATGGTGAAGGGTTGGAGAAGGTGCAACAAGCGATTAAGCGAACCACTGGTTTAGTTCTGGTCACGGGGCCAACTGGTTCGGGAAAATCGACGACTCTTTATGCCTTGCTTGATATTTTAAATACCCCCGATGTTAATATCTCGACAATCGAAGACCCGATCGAATATCAAATTTCACGGATTAATCAAACTCAAGTTCGGCCAGATATTGGCTTAACCTTTGCTACTGGTTTACGGACGCTTGTTCGCCAAGATCCCGACATTATCATGGTTGGAGAAATTCGCGATCGCGAAACCTCTGGCCTCGCGATTAATGCTGCTCTCACGGGCCACTTGGTATTATCGACCCTGCATACTAATTCGGCGGCTGGGACCCTCCCGCGC
>Ga0265297_10008225_pt1 | contig 14018 bp, 12 predicted proteins | sample Munlanlwell13791_FD_192502 | JGI IMG/M metagenome (GOLD analysis project Ga0265297, IMG submission 192502) | Leachate microbial communities from a municipal landfill in Southern Ontario, Canada - Leachate well 137-91 | ecosystem: Engineered > Solid waste > Landfill > Unclassified | place... | reverse complement strand
GCGGCAGCCCTTCGATCACCTGGCAGCCATGCTCGGTGATGATGATCAGGTTTTCATAGTGGAACATGCCCGTCTTGCCGTCCCTGTGCCAGCCGTCCATCATGCCGGTTACCTCCAGCTCCATGGCCATGCCCGCCTGGAGGATCGTCTCCTCCGTGTGTGAAAATACCGGCGGCTCATGGACGTCAAGCCCGATGCCGTGCCCTACCATCTCGATGCAGAACATGCCGTTATCGGTCTGCGTCTTGGCTACAGCGTCGTAGACCTTGCTGGCAGGAATACCGGCCTTGGCCACATTGGCCCCGGCATCGAACGCCTTCCAGGCTATCTCCATCCCGCGCTTGTAATTCTCAGGCGTGGGGCCCACGTACACAAAGCGGCCCATATCAGCCCAGTATCCCTTGTATCTGCAGGGCATATCGAACGACATGTAATCTCCCTTCTTGATAACGATGCCGTCCCAGTGTCCTCCGCAGTCGATGACACCCTCTTTCATATCGCCGCACATGATGTGACCCGACTTCATCCAGTCGGCGCCGTTCAGGGCAGCGGTCGACATGTAAATACGCAGCAGATCATTCTCCGTCATGCCCGGCCTGTACCCCTCGACAATGGCGTTGAAGGCCTGACGGTGTACGTCGGCGGCATGCGTGAGGCGGTCTATCTCCAGCGGGGACTTGATCATGCGGCAGCCCCAGATAACCATATCGCCATCCACAAACTTGGCATCGGGCAGCGAATCGATCAGCAGCTTGATATCGTTATATGGACGGGGAATAAAACAGTGCGCCAGAGTGCCCATCTCAAGGCCGATTCTGGCTTTGCCGTAACCCATCTCCTTGACCACCTCGGCCACCTCGCGCGGGAGGCCCCTTTCGTTCTGCGTCTGGTGAGCATCCGCTTGGCCGCGGATATCGCGAATCCAGGTCTGGGCCTCGGTGCTCCACCTGAAGAACTCCGGAATGATGACGAGCGGCTCGCCGCTGACCGGAATGAGGGTGACGCAGCATTGCAGACTGGGATTGAACCAGTGCGTGGAGGTGAAACCGGCGAAATAGTGGCAGTCCTGCATGCTCCACAGCATTAGCAGGTCAACGCCCTGCTCCTTCATCAGCTTTTGCGCCTTTTTAATCCTGGCCCGGTGCTCGTCGTACGGGACATCCGCCAGGTGCGGCTTGCCGAAGATGTCATAGCCTTTAGGCTGCGGCGGTTTGATGATTGTCATACTTCTACCTCCAAGATTTCTATGTTTATTTACTTATTGATTACGAACGAATCCAACAATGCTCCCGGCTCATGCTTTTTTGTTAACTGTTTTCAATCTCTCCGGAATAACGTCCCTCCTGAACACATCTTCTATCGTTTCGGCTTTCTTGATAATCTCGGCACTCGACCCATTCACAAGAATTGTTGCCGGGCGCGGCAGCGCGTTGAAATTGCTGGCGGACACCTCCTGGTAGGCCCCGGTATCAAGTATGGCGATGATATCGCCCGCTTGCAGCTCTGGCACGCGCACCTCGGGTATCATGCGGTCGCCGTAGCAGGACCGTCCCACGATATCAGCGGTCATTACGGGTTTTGCATCCGGCTTGTTGGCCCAGATGAAGTCGTGCAGGTGTTGTTCGTAAGTGCCCCCTGTGAGGAAGAAATAGGTCGTGTCCAGCAGCACCCAGTTCCATACGATCGGCTTTTTCTGATGCTTTGTTTTCAGAACCGTGCTCAGATGTATCCCGGCGTTGCCGTACAGGCTGCGTCCAGGCTCAAGCTGGAAATGCAGACCCTTTATATTGAGTTTGTGCTTGAGCATTGCCTTTCTGAACGAATCCATGGTCGCTTTCGCGAAGTCTTCAATCGTAGGGGTCAATTTTTTATTCGGTGTCCTTGTCAGGATCAGCTGCATCACCGATGAAAGCGTTGCATACCTGGCCCTGTCACCCAATATCCTCAAGAACGCCATTATGGGGAAAAAGACCATGAAGAGGGGCGCATCCGCCCTGTTCATCATGCGGCCGAAGGGGTCCCTGGGTATGGGGAATCCGCCTCCGATACTCACTTCTTTGGGTTCATACCCTCCCCACTCCGTCTTCAACATGGCAATCAGCTTCACATACTGCCGCATCATCCCCTGCCAGTACCAGAGGGTATCGTGATGGCGCCCGGTGTGAAGGTGGAAACCCATCAGATCGATATTCTTCATTTTGAGCGCTCGTTTACCCAGCTCGATGAGGTGCTCGGTGGGGATACCGTTTTTATAGGCCTGCGTCCCCAGGTCGATGGGAACGAGCTCCAGCGTAAAAGCGGTGGGCCTCCACAGATTGGGGAAATCGGGACGCACACGGAAGCGCACTTTGGCCTTCATATTCAGGTCATTGGCAACTTTTTCGACCAGGTCTAGCTCATCCACGTCATCCAGCGTTATGCGGCATCCAGATTTGATGCTGAAGCGTATGTGCTCCTCGTCCTTGCCCCCGCCATTCACGGAGATAACCTCGGGGTCCGCCCCCGAATCCAGCGCCGCCCTGAGCTCGCCGGGAGAGTAAACATCGACCCCGGCACCCTCCTGCGTGAGGATCCTCCTGGTGGAAAGGGTCACATTGGCCTTGATGGCCGGCATAACTGTGACCTTCCCTTCGGGCCAGTTGTCCTCGAACGCCTTCTTGAAGCGGCGCAGATTGGAGCGCAGCATTCTTTCGGAAAGTAAAAAGATAGGTGACCCGAATTCCTCAACCAGCCTCACCGCATCGCATTCTTCCACATACAGACGCCCATCCCTGATCGACAGGCTCTCATCTATTGTTCTTGCTTCGTTGCCCACAGTAAACCTCCTCCCAAAATTTCTGCTTGATACCTGTCCGTTTTTCCCTTTTGCAACCCATTAGTCGAGAGCGAATATTCGCTCTCGACAGTCCAAAAAAATTATATCCTCAGCAATTTTTTAAGCGCCTCGAGAATTTTGTCGATCTTCTGGTCCTCCGTCAGCCGTTTGGCTGAATCGCCAAAGAAGGCGTCGAATCTGCGGGCATGGTAGTCGGAGACCAGCGAATAGCTGTAAAGCATAATATGGCTGTCCAATAAGTGGGCAACTACGTCGATCCCCAGGCCGGCATCCACTTCCCTGCGTTTAATTGCCTTTCCGACCAGGTCCACGAAGAACAGATGCCCTTCGTATTCAACTTTTTCCGTGATCTCCGCGAAGCGGTTCATATTGCCCGACCCCAGGTCCGAGTAGATTGAAAGCATGTCCCTGTGCTTTTTTGTGAACTCTTTAAATCCATACAGAAGGTTGCGCACCGCGTCGATCAGATTATCGTTTTCATTGGTATATTTAAGATAAAGTTCCTGCATCATTACTTCCACGCCGTACTCCACACAGGCATAGAACATGGTCTCCTTGTTCTTGAAGTATTTGTAAAGGGCGCCGTTGGATATGCCCGCCCTCTTACAAATGGTGGAGATGCTGGCCGCATCATATCCCTTCTCAGCGATCGTCTTTATGGCCGAATTCATGATTCGATGTTGCTTGGTCACCGGGAGCTTTTTAAAAGCATCATACATAACAACCCGCCTGGAGAGTGACTGTTCACTCTCCGTGATGATATAATAAAGCCGTTTCAGTTGTCAATACCCGTTTCAGACCCATTGACACATCGGTTATAATTATACAGGATATACAATATATCATATATAATATACAATTTATGGAAGCTGGTATGACAGCGGAGTGCAGACGGAGGTGAAAATGCTTGACGAGGGATTGCGTCCCATGGGGCACAACACCATACAGGAAGCAGTCACAGACTATATCAGGAGGGCGATCTCAGAGGGGCAGTTCGTCCCCGGCGAGAAGCTCAACTACTCGGAACTGTCCAGGAATATGGAGGTCAGCATCACGCCCATCCGGGAGGCCATGCGTGTGCTGGACGCTCAGGGACTGGTCACCATCAGCACCTACAAAAGCGCCAGCGTGGCATCCTTGACCATCGAGGAGATACAGCAGATATACGAGATCCGCAAGAACCTGGAGTGTGTGGCCGTAAAAGAAGCGGTAAACAATATTGACCCCCAGACGCTGGAGCGGCTCAAGCAGGTGGTGGCCGACCTCGATGAAGCGGCAACGGCCCTCGGCAAAGGCAGGAATCCCGAGTCGCTTAAAACCGATGTAATGAACATCCAGGAGCTCCACCGCCAGTTTCATAAATTGATACTGGTAGGCGCCGGCAACAGGTTCCTGCTGCGCATCGTGGAATTCCTCAGGGGACACCTCGGCCCCTATTTTTCCTTCAGCGCCCGGGCCATCTCGGACAGCCGGCAGTTCCGCATGGACGAGCATCACGGCATCATGAGGGCCTTCGCGGAAAAAGATGCCGGGCTGGCCGCATCGCAGATGAGGAAGCACCTGGATATCACCTGCGAGACGCTGGTAGATTACATTCATAGCCGGACCGCGCAGCAGGCGGTTACCAGCAAAAAAATCGGCAGAGTATCTGTGAATTGATCAGGTTTGCCACCCTGAATGGAGGTGGATTTATATGACGCTCAGGCGCAGCTGTTTTCTGGTGCCGGGCAACAACCGTGACCTGATAAGGGACGCGGTCGCCTCCCCGGCCGACTGCATCGTCTTCGACCTGGAAGACTCGGTGCCCGTCTCTCAGAAGAGCAGCGCAAGGGAGCAGGTCGGGGAGATCATTAGAAATACCGATTTCGGCCGCAGGCTCGTGGCTGTCCGCATCAACGCCATCAACACCGAGTTTGCCCCCGTAGACATACGCCTGATCGCAGCAGCCGCCCCTCATGAAATAGTCATCCCCAAGGTGAAATCCGCGGACGATGTTAAAATCGTGGAGCGCATGATCGACGCCGCGCTCAATAATGCCCAGCCGCAACACAGCATTGGACTCCAGGCGCTGATCGAGACCGCATACGCAGTTGAAGCAGTGCACGAAATCTCCCACGCCAGCAGACGTTTGACCGTACTGCAATTCGGCAGGGCGGACTTCTTCGCCGATATAGGCGCAGGCAAGTCCTTTTCCATGGACGACTACTGGTCCGTCTCACTTTACCCGCGGTCGCGTATCGTGGTTGCCGCTACGGCCGCCGGTCTGGAGCCGGTCGATACCGTCTTCCCTAATATAAAAGATATCGATGGTCTCAAAGAGGACGCACGCCGCGCGGCGGGTATGGGGTTCCGGGGCAAGTGGGTTGTGCATCCATCACAGGTAGCTATAGTTAACGAGATATTCACCCCTACCCGGGATGAAATACGGCATGCCAGAAAACTGGTGGCGGCCTATGATAGTTCACAAATGGCAGGAGAAGGCGCCATTACAGTCGACGATATGCTGGTGGATAAAGCCGCTGTAACGGCGGCGCAGAAACTTAAAAACGTAGCCGAACAGCTCAACCTGTGGAATGATACTTGAGTCAAAACAGCACGTCTGGTTGTCCGACAACCCGTGAAACCGCCTTGTACTGACTATGTTTAAGGGAGCGTACTATGAAGAAAAAGATTCCGGTTAAGAAGTCCGGCGCCCAAGCAGTCTCCGATAACACCACCCGAAACGGAGGCCATGAATTATGGAGCTCCGGCCTGGCGATGCTTGACGAGATCGCGCCCAGGATCAAGCTGGAAGAGGGGATATATACCATTTTGAGAAAACCCGAGCTGGAGTTGACGGTCAATATCCCCGTAACCATGGACGACGAGCATGTTGAGGTATTCACGGGCTACCGCATACAGCACTCTAACGCGCGCGGCCCGTGCAAGGGAGGGATCAGGTACCATCCCAGCGTCAACCTCAACGAGATACGTGCACTGGCTGCCCTCATGACCTGGAAATGCGCCGTGGTGAATGTACCCTATGGCGGGGCCAAGGGCGGCGTGCAGTGCGACCCTATGCATATGAGCGTGGGCGAGCTCCAGAGGATGACCAGGGGTTTCACCAAGATGATCCTGCCTGTGATCGGTGGCAAAAGGGATATCCCTGCCCCGGACATGAACACTAACGAGCAGACCATGGCCTGGATCGTAGACACGGTCAGCTCCATTAAAGGTAATATGGAGCTGGAGATAGTTACGGGCAAGCCGGTATCACTGGGCGGGGCGGCAGGCCGCAAGGAGGCTACCGGACGCGGTGTGGCCATGTGTATTAAAGAGCTGCTCAAGAGGAAAAATCTGCCCATCGAAAACACTACGGTGGCCGTGCAGGGTTTCGGCAATGTCGGCTCCAATGCGGCGACAGCCCTGCATGAGATGGGCTGTAAGGTCGTGGCCGTCAGCGATATAACGGGCGGCTTTTATAATCGCCATGGACTTGATATCCACGCCGTAAACAAATACCTGGCCACACACCCCAAAAGGCTGCTTGAAGGGTATAAACCTGAGGGCGCAGACCGTATCACCAACGAGGAGCTGCTTGCACTGAAAGTCGATCTGCTCGTGCCGGCGGCTCTGGAAAACCAGATCCATGCCGGCAACGTGGATTCGGTCAGGGCCGGGATGATTGTCGAGGCTGCCAACGGGCCGGTCACACGCGAGGCCGACATGGTCCTCGACAGCAGGAATGTCCTCCTGGTGCCCGATATACTGGCCAACGCCGGCGGCGTAGTGGTCAGCTACCTGGAGTGGGTTCAGAATCTGCAGTGCTTCATGTGGCCTGCGGAGGAGGTCAACAAGAACCTTGAACGCACCATGACTGAGAGCTTCGATAATGTCTGGAATTTATCCCGGCAGCACGACGTTTCCCTGCGCATCGCAGCCTATATGCTGGCGGTGGGAAAAGTGGCTGACGTTATGCGATTGAGAGGGTTGTCACATTCGACAGAATGAATCCGCTCATGGGGATCACTTCTCGGACAGCCCGGTAATTCCGTATTCTGCCAGTATATTATTGAACCTCTGCCGGAGCTCCGGGGAAAGCGGCTGCGGGACATGCGTCTTGAGGATTCTCTGAATGTCCTCCCCGATGACGTCCTTTAAATCTTTACGGCCGTCCCTGACCCAGCCGTCGTATGTCTTGGAGACGAAGTACTTTATAGTTGAGAGTTCCTTGCGGCAATGGACCGCTGTATGCATCTCCTCCAGGAAATTTCCGCCCGGCCCCACTTCGCGCGTAACCTCCATCGCCAGCGTGTCATCGTCGACCGTCACGCCCTTCCAGATGCGCCTGGCCGTGCCCATCAGCTCGTGGCAGAGCAGCAGCGCATGCATGGAAAAGGTAATCGTCCCTTCGATCGAACCCAGCAGGTAGTTGCAAGTAGCCTGGCTGAAGATGCCCGCCGTCATCGACACCGCCAGGCCCAGTACCGCCTCCTGATTGAACTCCAGCCCCATATTCAGTCCGGAGTTGGCATTGAACAGCGGCATGTCCCAGTGCCTCCCTATCTGGCACTTGACCAGCTCCGCCAGCGTGGACTCGTTCAATACGCCCACATTTCCGGTCTGCGGGTCCATAAATATAATCACCGAGCCGATCATGCAGAATGAGCCCCTCCTGACCAGCTGGCTGAGCACAAGGCCTGCAAGGTCGGAGGCGAAACAGTGTACGACGTTCCCGGCGATGGTCATCGGCGTGGTGGCGCCGCCGATTCCGGCGGTGCCGATGGCCAGGGGTATGCCTTTCTCGACCGCGGTCACGATCTGGTCTGAGTGGCGCATCTCATAATGCATCGGACGCTGGCTGATGCTCTCAATGAAATAAGGTTTCTCCCTCAGTGCCTCAGCGCTCCCCCTCAGGGCGGTTGCTATATCGATGGCCGCCTGAAGCGTGCGGACATCTTCAAACGATGCCAGCTGAGGCTTGATCGTGTTGGCTGCCCGCAACACGAAGCGGAATCCCTCATTCTCGTTTATCTTGCAGGACCCGCCCACGCCGTCGATCTCGGGAAGCGCATCGGCCACGCGGCTTATCATTATGTAATCTTCTGCCGTGCTCGGCCTGCGTTCGCCGGTGCTCAGATCTATCATATTGAGGCAGCTCACCATGGCCATGAACACCTTATTGCGCGGGCTGAATTCGACACAGGCAGTCCCGGGCCGGTTCCACAGCATAACGCTCCTGCCCGCAGAATCGATGCAGTTCCGGACGAGATCGGTGGGGAACTTCACGCCACCCTCTCTGGTGATCTCGCAGCCCGCGTCTGAAAACAGGTCCATCACGCGCGGATTGGGATCGAATTTCACCCCCACCTCGCGCATCAGCTCGAAAATAGTATCGACTATCTTCTTTAGTTGAGCTTCCGTCAGAGGATTCTGAGGTTGAACGCTGCTGTCATATGCTTTTTCTTCACTCATTTTTCATACCCCCGCTGTCATGTGACCTGTAACCGGAGCAACGTGACGGTGACGTAGTGCGATGGATCAGGCTCCGACCAGCACCCGGATAAAATGTGTATCAGCTGCAAAAGGCCAGTGCAGCCTGGGCAGCAGATGCGGCGTCCGGCTCATAGCCGTCCGCACCGATGGCCTGGCAGAACTCTTTGGTTACGGGCGCACCGCCCACCATTATTTTCACGCTGTCGCGTTTCTCCTTAACGACGAAGAAGTTGACCACGTTTTTCATCTCCATCATGGTGGTCGTCAGCAGCGCGGAGCAGCAAACGATATCAGCGTGGTTCTCCAGCGCGGCCTCGTAGAACTTCTCAGGAGGGACATCGACGCCCAGGTCGATCACCGTCAGGCCCTTGCTTTCCATCATTATCTTGACCAGGTTCTTGCCGATGTCGTGCAGGTCCCCCTTGACGGTACCGATAACTGCTACGCCTTTGGGAGCCACACCTCCTGCCACCAGACGGGACTTCAATATCTCCATTCCGGCATTCATGGCGCGGGCGGAAACCAGCACCTCGGGAATAAAGACCTCGTTGTTCTTGAATTTCTCGCCGATCACATCCATGCCGGCCAGCAGCCCTTCATTTAATATCTTCTCGGGTGAAATGCCGTCGTCCAGGGCCTGCTGAACCAGCTCCCTGACTTTGGGAGTCCGTCCCTGCTGAAGAAATTCACCTATATCAGTCAGTATGCTTATTGCGGCACCTCCCCCTGAGCCGATTTCGCTCAAGTATAGCACTTTAATATAAACCGCCGTAAAGCTAAAATATATAAAATATTTTTAACTAATTGGCACTTTTTATGGGATGTTGAAAGAGCTTTTCGAGTCCTGCGGTAATTACTGCGAGCATCTGTCCGGTCTGTCCGGCGTCTGCTGTGTGACGCTGGACCTGCGCGAAGAGCCGGCCATACTGGACCGCGGCGTGCCCAACAGCTTTTGCTCCAGCTGCCTGTATGAGAAGCGCAACGAGCTGCGCACCCACAGCTACGGGGTCAACGAGGCCTACCGCTGGGGCGGTAAATACATTTACTATTGTCCCGTCGGCCTTGTGTTTATCGCTTCCTCATTGTCGGACAGCCGCGGCAAGCTGCTGGGCGGCATCGTTATAGGGCCCATGATCATGGGCGTCCTCCAGGATATAGTGCAGGAATTCCCCTACCCTGATATGCGTCCGCAGCTTGCCGCCCTTCCTGTGCTGGATACCAGGCAGGTACACCACCTGGAGGAAATACTGTCCGCCGTGACCGCCGCCATCGCCGGAGGCCCGCACAGCCAGCTGGGCGAGATAGCGCGAGAGCAGGAAAGGGTGATGAACGCCATCTACGACGTGCGCAGGGAATACGGCGGCAACGGCTATCGGTATCCCATCGAGACCGAATCAAGACTGTGCAGTATGATAGCAGGCGGCGATAAGGAGGGCGCGCAGAAGCTGCTGGACGAGCTCCTGGGCCATATCTTCTATTACAGCGCCTTCGACCTTGACCAGATCAAAGCCCGAACACTGGAGCTGATAGCGGTCCTCTCCCGCGCCGCCATCGACGCAGGTGCGGATATGGGCGAGATCTTTCGCTTCTCCACCGCCTTCATTCGCGGCATCGGTAAGTTCAACACCATAGACGAGATCAGCATCTGGCTCAAGGGGGCCATGCAGCGTTTCATCTCCTCGACCTTCGACTACGTACAGATCAAACATTCCGACATAGTCTATAAAGTCATGGAGTTCACCAGGAATAACTATGCCGGCAAATTATCCCTGGATGAACTTGCAAGGCACGTTTTCCTGAGCAAGTCGTACCTCTCCACCGTGTTCAAGGGCGAAACAGGCATGGGCATATCCGCCTATATCAACAAGGTACGCATAGACAAGAGCAATGCGCTGCTGTCCGGAACTCGACTCTCTATATCGGAGATAGCGCAGATGTGCGGCTTCGGGGATCAGAGCTATTTCACGCGCGTATACAAAAAGCAGACCGGGATGTCCCCCAAAAAATACCGCGACAGCCTGGCGCGCAATACCGTGAAGTGAGAGCATCCTTACTCCAAATTTCCAATTATTAATCCAAAAATTCGTAAGAATTTCCCATACATCAGGCAGCAGTCCCACTATAATCAAGGCGTAATTCAACTGTCTGAAGACCGTTCGACCGGAGAGAAGCCGTATGGATATGTTGAGCTGGCTGGCAAGCATTAAGGCCTCCCCACGCAGGGGGGCTCTGCCCATACTTTCCTATCCTGCCATACAGATGATGGGCATCAGCGTGAATGAACTGGTATCCAACAGCGATAACCAGGCCACGGCCATGCAATTAATAGCCGAGCGCACCGATTCCCTGGCCTCCGTAAGCCTGATGGACCTGTCGGTGGAAGCCGAGTGCTTCGGATCAAACATCCGTTTCTCCGACGATGAGGTGCCCACGGTGACGGGCAGCATCATATCATCATCTCAGGATGCAGACCGGTTGGCAGTACCTGAGATAGGGGCAGGCAGGACCGGCATATATATAGACGCTGTAAAAAAAGCGGCCGGATTGATAAAAGACCGACCTGTCTTTGCCGGCGTGATCGGACCCTTCTCACTGGCGGGCCGCCTGCTGGACGTCAGCAAGGCCATGATCTACTGCTACGAGCAGCCCGATACGATTCATCTTCTTTTAAACAAGGTAACCGCCTTCTCCATCGCATACTGCCGGGCCTATAAGAAGGCGGGGGCCAGCGGTGTAATCATGGCAGAGCCGCTGGCCGGACTGATGTCGCGCAAGCTGGCCGACCCTTTTTCATCCGCCTACATTAAAAAGATCGTGGCAGCCGTCCAGGACCGCGAATTCATAGTGATCTACCACAACTGCGGCAATTCTACCGTCAAAATAATCGACTCCATCCTTTCCACGGGCGCCTCCCTTTACAGCTTCGGCAACGCCGTTCAGATGAGCGAGGTTATGCAACACATACCCTCACATACCATAGCCATGGGCAACATCGATCCGGCGGGTCAGTTCAGCAACGGCACGCCGGAGTCGGTGCGCAAGTCCACGCTTAAAGTGCTGGACGAATGCGGCAAATACCCCAACTATGTCGTTTCCTCCGGCTGCGACATCCCCCCGCTTTCAAAATGGGACAATATCGACGCATTCTTTGAGGCGGTCAGGGAATTCGACTGCAACGCTCAAGCGATCTAACGCAGCTGTCACGCGCAGTAGGAAAAGACGCCGTCACAAAAAGAGTATACTAATAACAATTTTTGACGGCGCAAATACTGAAGCGGAGGGCATCAATGGACACATCTTTTCTGACTTTGCAGGGTAAAGTGGCGCTGGTAACGGGGGGCAGCCGCGGCATCGGCAGGGCCATCGCACTCCAGCTTGCGGACGCCGGGGCCGACGTCGTGGTGAGCAGCCGCAAGCTGCCAGACCTTGAAAAGGTGGCGGATGAGATCAGGGCCATGGGGCGCAAAAGCCTGGCAGTCTCAGCACACAACGGGAAAATGGACGAGCTCAACAACCTGATGGGCAGGGTAAAGGATGAGTTCGGACACATCGACATCCTGGTGAACAACACCGGGGTGAACCCGGCTATATCGGATGTACTGCATATGGAGGAAGCCGTATACGACCGCATACTTGATGTCAACCTTAAGAGCCACTATTTTCTCAGCCAGGCAGCCGCCAGGATGATGGTCGAGCGGGGCAAGGGCGGTAACATCATTAATATTGCCTCCGCGGCCGGCGTCGCTTTTGCGCCCGGCTTCGGCCCCTACAGCATGAGCAAGGCGGGACTGATCATGATGACCAAAGTGCTGGCTGCCGAGCTTGGACCCTATAACATACGCGTGAACTGCATCGCTCCTGGTTTCGTCAAGACAAGGTTCAGCGAGGCCGTCTGGAGCAATGACGTGTTTATGGATGAAGCTATGAAGAGGATGGCCATCAAGAAGCTCTGCACATCGGAGGAGATCGCCCGGACCGCCCTGTATTTCGCCTCAGAGGCCTCCAGCTTCACTACAGGGGTGACACTGGTTATCGACGGCGGCGTGACGCTGTGAGCTTATGCCCTGTGGAGCCGGGATTTCATAGGAGCCAGGCAATACATGGCCCAACCCATATACTGGCGCTGGAACTGTAAATATTCATCCTGGTCGCTACGAAAATGTTTGAATACCTGTTCATAGTCAGTGTGGGTGGGATTTTCTTCAAGCCAGCGTATTAGTGCATACCAATTATCCGAAATATACCTGTCCCAATCGTCACGGCCGGCACGGATGATATATTCGAGCTCAAAGCCTTCATCCCTGGTAAATTGAGTTAGTTCCGGTTCTGTGTAGGTAGCTGTCTGTTTTTGAGCATATTCCGGATGTACCCGATCGCTGAGCCAGTGAGTTTCACCGATACCGAGGCGTCCATTCGGATGGATAGCCCCCTTTATGGCCTGAATTGTCTTTTGGTAGCTGCCGAAAATAAACGTTGCCCCGATACATGTTGCGGCATCGAAAGCCCCCTTTTCGAATTTGTAATCAGCCCCATTGGAGCAAACGATTTCGATCCGGTCCGACAATCCTCTCGCGGCCAGCTTTTTCCTGGCCCGGTCGCAGAACTCCCGGGATATATCTATGCCGATACCGGTAACACCGAACTCCTCTGCCCAGAGAACGAGGGGCTCGGCACAACCACAACCGAAGTCGATGAGCCGCTTCCCCTTTTCCAATTTGAGTAATTTGCCAAGCTTTATGATTTTTTCAGGCGAGGAAGGGTTAAGTATCTCCATATAGCGGTGTGCGATACCCATAATGTCAAGAAATTCCATAATTCAAGGCTCCTTTCTGATATGGTACTTACTTCAGGCAAGATGCTGACTGGTGGAGATAGGGGGATTCGAACCCCCGACCTCTGCGATGCGAACGCAGCGCTCTCCCAATTGAGCTATATCCCCACGAGCTTTGTATACTAACAAGGCCTCCAGGCCGTGTCAAGGTGGATTATCAGCGTCTTCCATGCGGTTTACGCTTTCCGCCGAAGCGTCCGCCGCCTCCGCCCCCGTGCTTATCGCGCGGCATGGACTCGCTGATATCCAGCGTCCTCTCTTTGAGTTTCGTGCCCTTGAGCGCCGCTATGGCAGCCTCCCCTTCCTCCCGGCTGTCCATCTCCACGAATGCGAATCCGCGCGGCTGCCCGCTGTACCTGTCCTTGACGATGGATACGGAGGTAAGCGCGCCGAAGGGAGCGAACACCGCCCTGATATCTTCCTCGGTCACATCACGGGCCAGGTTGCCCAGAAATATATTCATGCGAGCACCTCCGCTTTTTATTTCTCCTGCATCTTAAGGATCTGTCTGCGCCTCCGGTCCGCCGGCAGGGACGGCGGCAACCGGCCCGAAAACGATGTATCAGGTATCCGGCCTGCGGCCGGCCAGGGGATAAGGATGAAATGTGGGAAAGGCCGCCTTATTTCGCGGGTTCGAGTATGATCCTGGCGTCCACCGCTATGGCCCCGTCCTTGTAGGCGAACACCGGATTGAGGTCAAGCTCCTTTATCTCGGGATTCTTTTCCACGAAATCGGACACTTTGATGATTAAATCTTCCAGGAAGGGCACGTCCGCCGGATCGTGGCCGCGGTAGCCTTTGAGAATGGGGAAGCCCTTGATCTCGGTGATCATCTCCGAGGCATCCCTCTTGGTCATGGGCACGATGCGGAAGGAC
>Ga0265297_10008224_pt1 | contig 14019 bp, 12 predicted proteins | sample Munlanlwell13791_FD_192502 | JGI IMG/M metagenome (GOLD analysis project Ga0265297, IMG submission 192502) | Leachate microbial communities from a municipal landfill in Southern Ontario, Canada - Leachate well 137-91 | ecosystem: Engineered > Solid waste > Landfill > Unclassified | place... | reverse complement strand
GGTCAATCCCGGCTTAATATCGCCCGCCAAGTTTTCTTTGGCCGCGGCCAGTGTTTTGCCAATCTGGGAGGATTTATCGCTAACCATCTTAGCGGCAGCCAGAGCTCTTTGCGGTTCGGCCCTGGTTCCTTCTTTTACTATAACCAATTGGTTTTGCATACTCTCGGCCACCTGAGACATTTTTTCCGCTTTTTGATCAGCCGAGTCGTTGCTATTGGCCACATCGGTCAATTCCTGCAAGCGCGCATCGGCCAGCTGGGTCTGCAGTTTTAAACGGCTGTCGCCCGATAAAGATGCCGAGACCCTGGCTCTTTCCACGGCTAATTTAACCGGATACAGAGGGCTTCCGGGCATGGCCTGCCCGGCGGCCCAAACCAATAGCGTGCCCCCGCCGACAACCACCATTGCCGCCACCGCCAAACTATGAGCCCAATTGAAAGACGGCTGCTGAATATTGCCCCAAAAAGCGAAAAGCTCTCTTAAAACAAACGCATCCCTGTTCAAAAGGTTCTTTTTTCTGTCCATTTCCAAACGGAAAGCCAGGCGCGCGCGGCAAGACAAAACCCACTCCTCGGTGGGCTTGATTTCTTTGAGCGCTTGAATTTTAGAAATGAGTTGTTTTTCGTCCATTACTAAATAAGACGAAAAAACAGCAAAAGTATTACAGTTATCTTAGAATTCCCGTGTTTATACCATAAAATCAACCTGACCGAGATGTAAAATGCAAATTTCTAATTGTTCTAATTTCTAATTGACCTAATTAATGGCCAATGTCTAATGTCTAAATTTTAGAAATTGGGATTTGATTAGAAATTAGGTTAATTAGGTAATTAGAAATTTATTTTAAAACTTCCTTTAAGCTGCTCAACGCCCTAGACAACAAAGTCCTAACCGTTCCCTCCCTTTTATCCAATATCTGGGCTATTTCCTTTATCTCCAGCTCGTCCAGATAGCGCCAAATGATGACTTCGCGATAATCGTCGCTCAACCGGCTTAAGGCCGTTTTCACCGCATCCATATCCAACGACACGGCCGCCGCCTCGCCGGGCCCGTCTTTTTTATCGGCAATCGTTTTATCGGCAATCTCATCCAGCGACAATGGCGAGCGGTCTTTTTGCCGATAAAAATCAGTTATCAAATTACGCGCCACTTGATAAAAGAAGGCACGCGGATTTTTTAACTGCCGGTTGCCGGTTGCCGATTGCCGATTGCCGATATATTGCCACGATTTCAAAAACACCTCCGAGGTCAAATCCTGCGCCTGTTCTTGCGAGCCGACGCGAAAATAAATATAGCGGTAAATTTTCCCGACATGCGCGTCATAAAGCTCCAAAAATTGTTGTTCATTGATTTGACTCTGATTGTCCATGTTTCCAAAATTTGCTGCAAATTAGCTTAAATAAAGTTTTCAATTTTCAATCAATTATCAAATTTTCATTGAACATTGGTAATTGAAAATTCATTGATAATTGGAAATTGATAATTTTTAATCTATATAGTTATGCAAAAATAGTGGTTGTTATAGCCATAGTTTCTTCATAAACTTACCCAAATCCTTTTTCAACTCCGGCCGGTCCATCGCGTAAATCAGATTGGCTTTCAAATAATTCAACGGGTCTCCGGTCGTCAACCATTGGCCGCCTTTGACCGGCTTAGCCATAAAAACCCCGCCTTGTTTGACATAAGCCCTGATAGCGTCCACGATCCAAAGCTCGTTGTTTTTTCCCAAAGCGGTTTTCTTTAAAATATTAACGATATCCTGATTCAAAATCATCCGCCCGAAATCCGCCAAACACGAAGGCGCCTGGCCCAGAGGCGGTTTTTCAACGATATCTTCTATTTGCATCGTGCCCTTTTTCAGCTTTATTATACCGTATCGGGAGACCTCGCTGGCAGCCACTTTCTGGACGCCGATCATCAGATTGCCGTATTTGCCGTAATCGTCAATCATTTGTTTTGTGAAAGAAACCTTTGATTTGACCAAGTCGTCGCCCCAGGCGAATATGAACGGCTCATTATCCACCAGGGTAGCGGCGGACAAAACCGGCGTGCCGTTGCCATAAGGCCCTTTTTGGCGCACATAGATAAAATTCGCCAATTCGGATATCTTTTTTACCCGCTCGCGCAAGGTCTCTTTACCTGCTTTTTTCAATTCATCCATTAACGCCCAGTTATGGTCAAAGTGGTCTTCTAACGGCTTTTTATCCCATTTTGTGACCAAAATTATATCTTCGATACCCGCGGCTACCAGTTCTTCAATAACAAGCTGAATTATGGGCTTATCCACGATGGGCAGCATTTCCTTTGGCATGGCCTTGGTCGCCGGCAAAAGCCGGGTTCCGGAACCCGCCACCGCCACGATCGCTTTTTTAATCAGCTTCTTTTTCATATTTTTTATCGGAAATCTTATTGCCGATAAGCTTATTTCACGGAATACTCAGTGGCCTTTTTTTCTCCGCTCTTTTTTATCAAGCCGGCTCTGGCCATACCAGCAAGCTCGTTGCGCAATGTGCGTTCGGATATGTCATTTTTAAAAAGGGGAGACAAATCAGATATTTTTAGAGGAGCGTTTTTGTCCAGCGCCGCGAGTATCTTTGACCGGCGGCCGCTTGAATTTACTTGAGCGGAAGCGGCTGGCTTTTGAGAAGAACGCCTTTCGGGCGCTTTAATATTGTGCGACACAATATTATTTCTTTTTCCCGGCTCCCCGGCGGCGCCCCGTTCGCCCGCTTTCAACCTAAAAACAACCTCCTGCTGCAATTTATGGTATTCAAAATCGAGTATCGTCCAATTTATCGGCTTGACCCAGTTTTGCGCTTTGGCTATCTCAAAATATATTTTCAGGCGGTCGATGTTTTTCTCAATCGGGATGAAAATTCCTTGCGCCAAATCACCCGCTATCCGGTTGCCAAGCTCGCGCAACTGGCCGGACAGAACTTCTCTTTGAGGAAAACCGTCTGTTATCCGATAAATCGCTAAACTTAAATTCAGAGCCCTCCGTGAAAATTCACGGCTCTTCATAAGTATTATTTTATTATGTCTATGATAACCCTCAAGGGCATCTCGGGTCAATGAAAAACGAAAAAACGGCCCGCGAATAGCGAGTCGTTTTTTCGTTTTGACGAAACGATTGATTCTCCGTATCGTTTTTTATAATATTCAGATATTCTCCCGATTTTAATTTTTTCCGCCAATCCCCATTCTTTTTATGCCAAGATATTGTGCGACATTATATTTATGTTCCGCTTTTATCGTTTGTGAAACAAAAAATAAAATTAACGGCATCGCCTGTCGTTAATTTTATTTTTTCAAACTTTTTCGCTTTACAATTTTACTGAAATATTCGATGGTCTTTGAAATCCCCTCTTCCAACTCAATCTTCGGTTGCCAACCGAGTTCTTGACGGGCCAAAGATATGTCGGGCTGGCGCTGCTTGGGGTCGTCTTGCGGCAAGGGCTTGTAAGTAATCTTACTTTTGGAACCGGTCAGTTCAATGATTTTCTCCGCCAATTCTTTTATGGTGAATTCTTCGGGGTTACCTATATTCACCGGCCCGGCAAACGCGTCCGGCGATTCCATCAGCGAAACCAACCCTCTTATCATATCTTCAATATAACAAAAACTTCTGGTCTGGCCGCCATCGCCATAGATTGTTATGTCTTGCTCCCGCAAGGCCTGCACGATGAAATTGGTAGCCACCCGGCCGTCATCCGCTGCCATGCCCGGCCCGTAGGTATTAAAAATACGCGCCACTTTTATTTTCACTCCTCGCTCCCGGCGATGGTCAAAAAACAGCGTTTCCGCGCACCGCTTCCCCTCATCATAGCAGCTGCGCGGACCGATGGGGTTTACATTGCCCCAATAGCTTTCCGGCTGCGGATGAATGACCGGGTCGCCGTAGACCTCGGAAGTTGACGCTTGCAAAATCCGGCAATCAAGTTTTTCAGCCAAATTCAAAGAGCTTAACGCGCCCAGGATATTGGTTTCAACGGTCTTGATGGGATTTTTCTGGTACCAGATCGGCGAAGCAGGACAGGCTAAATTGTAAATTCCGTTGACCTTAAAAAAATAGGGCTTCTCCACATCGCCCTTGACCAGCATGAATTTTTTATCGGCCGATAAATGCTTAATATTGCCTTTTGAGCCGCTGAAAAAATTATCAAAACAGATAACCTCGTCTCCTCTTTTCAGCAAATATTCGCACAAATTGGAACCGATAAATCCGGCCCCGCCAGTGACAAGTATTTTCATAAATTTATCATAATTTCCTTCATCAGCTCTTTTATTTTGTCCTCTCCCGCCAAACCGATGCCACCTTGTTTATCAACCAAAACCAATCCTAAAACTTTGCCCTCTATATTGCCCAGCGCCGCGCCGTTGGCCAGAGACGAATCGGTAAAGGTAAATGATGTTCCGGGCGTCAATGTTTTGACAAAGCCAAGGTTTACGAATCTGGAAAAGTTGCCGCCGGCCTTAGATGCGCCCGCCAAAAAAACTTTCTCGCCGAGGCGCAAATTGCCGCTATCCCCGAAATCCACCACTGGTAAATTATTGGCGTCGATTTTAAGCAGGGCCAGGTTCTTGATTTTATCTTGCTTTATCAGCTGCGCTTCATATTGTTTGTCGCCGCGCACCACTAAAATCTTTGAGCCCTTGGGCGCGCTGAAATTGGCCGTGGCGATAAGCCCGTCGCCGGTCAGGATAAAACCGGAATTGGCTATGGGTTTGGCGCCTGCCAGCACCGCCACAGTGGCGTTGCCGACTTTATCAACGGCTTCCTGATAAGCGGTTCCCTGGGAAATATAAACTCTTTCGGTCTTGTTGATTATCGTTGTGGCGTCGCTCACATTGTAAAGCCAAGCAACTTTGTTGAAAGGCGAAAAGTTTGTTACCCACGGCAAAAACGCCCGGCTGAAAAAAACGCCGCCGGTTCCGCCGACCAAGAACACTAAAAGCCAGAAGCCGATTATTTTTTTATAGTTGATTTTCTTAGGCATTGTATCTTATGTTTTCAAGCTGCTCGGGCGCGGTCTTTTGGCTGCTTTTCTGCTGACAGAAAAGCAGCAGATAAATATTTACTTAATAACTATTCCCTTCTCATCCGCGTCAATCGCGACAGGAGCTCCCTCGCCGATCTCCCCGGCCAGAATCTTTTTGGCAATAGCATCCAAGATCACCTGCTGTATCAAGCGCTTCAAGGGACGGGCGCCGTAGTTGGGATCATAACCCTTATCGGCCAGGAATTTCCTGGCGCGCCCGGAAACCTTTATTTTTATTTTCTTGGCCGCCAATCGTTTTTGCACCAGACCCAACTGCAAATCCACTATCTGCGCCAAATTCTCTTTAGTCAAGCTGTCAAACACGATTTTCTCATCCACGCGGTTCAAAAATTCCGGCTTGAAATTCTGGCGCAGCGATTCCAGCACTTTATTTTTCATCGCCTGCTGCTCGCGCTTAACCGGTTCATCGCCCGAAAAGCCGAGGGTGAAGCTTTTCACTATCTCGTTGCCGATATTTGAAGTCATTATAATAATGGTGTTTTTAAAATTCACCACCCGCCCCTTGCTGTCGGTCAGGCGGCCGTCGTCCAGAATTTGCAACATCATATTGAAAACTTCCGGATGCGCTTTTTCTATCTCGTCAAAAAGCACCACGCTGTAGGGGCGGCGGCGTATGGCTTCGGTCAGCTGCCCACCTTCTTCAAAGCCAACATATCCGGGCGGAGAGCCCACCATGCGCGAAACGGAATGGCGTTCCATATATTCGGACATATCTAAACGCACGATGGCATTTTCATCGTTGAACATAAATTCGGCCAAGGCCTTGGCCAACTCTGTTTTTCCAACACCGGTAGGTCCCAAAAAAATGAAAGAACCGATGGGCCGCTTTTCTTCCGAGACCCCGGCCCGGGCGCGGCGCACCGCGTTGGCAATGGCGGCAATCGCCTCTTCCTGATCCACTATGCGCTTGTGCAATTCATCTTCCATGCGTGTGAGCTTTTGCATTTCTCCTTCCAGCATCTTCTGCACAGGAATACCTGTCCAGCGAGCCACGACACGCGCAATTTCCGATTCGCCTATTTCTTCCTTAAGAAGGGGTTTATCTTTTTGAAAATCAACCAGCTTTTTTTGAGTGGCCTTCATAAGTTTTTCCTGATCGGGTATCTTGCCGTATCTTATTTCCGCCACTTTTTCCAGATTTCCTTCGCGCGAAGCGATATCCGCCTCTTGTTTCAGCGCATCTATTTTTTTCTTGGCTTCGCTTATTTTCACTATCAGTTCGTGTTCGTTCTTCCAGCGAAGCTCGGCCTCTTTGGATTTTTCCTTGAGGTCGGCCAGTTGTTTTTCCACCTGGCGGAGCTTGGAGCGCGCATCTTTTGATTTTTCCTTTTTTAATGCCTGCTTTTCTATCTCCAATTGAATAATTTTTCTTTTTTGCTGATCCAGCTCGGTAGGCATGCTGTCTATCTCCAAGCGCAAAGCACTGGCCGCCTCGTCTATAAGGTCAACGGCTTTATCCGGCAAAAATCTGTCGGAAATATAACGCGAACTCAAATTGGCTGCCGCGATTATTGCCCCGTCGGTGATGCGCACGCCGTGGTGCACTTCGTATTTTTCTTTCAAACCGCGCAAAATGGCGATAGTGTCTTCAATATTGGGTTCGGACACGAACACCTGCTGGAACCGGCGAGCCAGAGCCGGATCGCGCTCGATATATTTTTGGTATTCCTTCAACGAAGTGGCTCCGATGGCCCGCAATTCGCCCCGCGCCAGCGCCGGCTTTAGTAAATTAGAAGCATCGATCGCGCCTTCAGCCGCGCCCGCTCCAACCAGTGTGTGCAGCTCGTCGATGAATAAAATATATTTGCCGGCCGAGCGGTCGACTTCCTTGAGCACCGCTTTTATCCTGTCTTCAAATTCTCCGCGAAATTTCGTGCCAGCCACCAAGGCCCCCAAATCCATAGAGATAAGTTCCTTATTTTTCAAGGACTCCGGCACATCGCCGCTCACGATGCGCTGCGCCAAGCCCTCAACGATGGCGGTTTTTCCAACACCCGCTTCGCCGATAAGCACGGGGTTGTTCTTAGTGCGGCGGCTCAACACCTGCATCACGCGCCTGATTTCTTCGTCGCGGCCAATGACCGGATCCAATTTTTCCTTGCGCGCCAAGTCCGTTAAATTGCGCGCGTATTTTTCCAGCACCTGATATTTACTTTCCGGCTCCACATCCGTTACTTTCTGGCCGCCCCGCACCGTATCCAAAATGGCCAGCACATTGCTTTTTTCAACATTAAAACTTTTAAAAAGCTCCCTGGAGCGGCTGGGAATATCCAAAACGGCCAAAAGCAAGTGTTCAACCGAAACATATTCGTCGCCCAATCCATGGGCTTCGCGGCTGGCCTGGTTAACGAGCCGCCCCAGCTCCGGGCTCAACATCACCTGGCCGAAAGGCACCTCGCCCAATATCCTGGGCAATTTAGTAATTTCTTTTTCCAATTCCGTTTCCAAAAATGATAGGCCGACTTCCAGTTTTTCCAGCAAGGTTTTAACTATCCCGCCTTCCTGCAAAATCAAAGCCAGCGCCAGATGCAGGATGTCTATCTGGGTTTGTCCGCGCTCACTGGCAAAATTATGCGCCTCGCGCAAGGCCTCCTGGGCTTTAATTGTGAATTTGTCTATTTGCATAATACCCTACGAATTTACCAATTTTTACAAATATTACTAATAGGAACTAATATTCGTAAACTTAGTAAAAAATTCGTAATTTAGTAGGGTTAATTTTTATTTTTCCGATAGTTTTCAATCGCCGCTCTCAATCCCTCAACCGCCAAACCAGCGCAATGCGTTTTAATCGGCGGCAAAGAACCGAGCGATTTTGCCACATCGGTATACTCAATTTTCAGCGCCTGCTCCAGCACCTTGCCCTTGGCCAGCTCCGTTATCATGGAAGAAGTCGCGATGGCCGCCACACAGCCCAATGTTTCAAACTTAATGTCTTTGATAATTTCTTGTTTTTTTGAATTTTTGCCGACCTTAATATAGATATTCATCATATCGCCGCAAACGGGATTCCCAACTTCGCCCACGCCGTCGGGATTTGGCATCTTACCCATATTACTGGGTTTTTGAAAATGCTTGATTACTTCTTTGGAATATAACATAGATTTTAATTTAAAATGACAATGTAAAATTCAAAATTATTTTTTTGGCCGATAAGCGCAAACAACTATATCCACGGGCTCTATGCCTCTAAAATAATCGCAGATAGAAACATTTTTAACCGCGCATTTATGTTTTTTTGTATTTTCCTTTTTATTCCAAGGACATTCATTCTGGTTCCAGAAAATTTTCTTCGGATCAGTCGTCAAATCAATATCCATATTCGCCCCCTTTAATTTAAAAATTTTACACTTTTAACTGTCATTTTGATATTTACATTTTTTAAATTTTTAATTTGGAAAAACAATATTTTTGCAAAATTAACCAAGTCATAAACTAGCAACCAATACTCTTTAACAACTTACTCTTCCTATCATTTACTCCGCCGGTAATGCCGCGCAATCGGCCGATGACACCGGGCAAAACTTCAAGCACGCGGTCAATATCTTTTTCTTCCGTAAACCGACCAAGGGAAAATCTGATGGAACTATGCGCTTCCAAGTGCTCCAGGCCCAGTGCCAGCAAAACATGCGATGGCTCAAGCGCCCGCGAAGCGCAGGCCGAACCGGTGGAAACGGCAATACCTTCCAGATCCAGCGCGATTAAAATCGCTTCGCCTTCCGCTTTGGCAAATCTGAAGTTGGCATTGTTGGGCAAACGATTCTCGCGTGAACCGTTTAAAACCGCGCCTTCAATTTTTAATACGCCGCCAATCAACTTGTCGCGCAATTGTTTGATTTTTTCGTTATCTTTTTGCCGCTCGCCGATCAGTTCAATGGCCGCGCCAAGGCCCACAATTCCCGGAGTGTTATGGGTGCCTGAGCGCATCTTAAATTCCTGCTCTCCCCCATGTAAATATTTGGTAAAGACCGAGCCCTGTTTAACAAACATCGCGCCGATTCCTTTGGGTCCGTAAAATTTATGGGCCGACAATGTCAAAAAGTCCACGCCCAGTTTTTGTACATTGCAGTCCAAATAATTAACCGCCTGCACAGCGTCGGTATGAAAATATATTTTATTTGCCCGATCTTTATTTAACTTTTTTAATAATTCGCCGATGGCGGCAATTGGTTGCACAGAACCGATTTCATTGTTGGCATACATTACAGAGACCAAAACAGTGTTTGGTTTAATGGCTTCGGCCAGCTCCGCCGGATCCACGATACCTTCCCGGCTGACCGTTAAAAACGACGCCTCGGCCAAGCCCTCTTTAACCAAAAACTCTATGGAATCCGAAACGCTTTCATGTTCAATTTTAGTGGAAATAATATGAATTTTGCTCGCCTCGTCTTTGCCTTGGCGAAGCGGGCCGCCAACCGCTTGCGCCAGTTTTTTATTCAAACCGAAGCCCTTGATAATGGCGTTATTGCCCTCGGTCGCGCCGCCCGTAAAAATGACTTCTTTTTCTTCGCAGCCCAAAAAATTGGCCACTTGGTTTCGCGCCAAAATCACTCCTTGTTGCGCGTCCTGGCCGAATTGATGAAGCGAGGAAGCATTGCCAAATTTAACGCTAAAATACGGCTCCATGGCCTCAAAAACATTGGGGTCAACCGGCGTTGTGGCGGCATAATCAAGATAGATTTTTTTACTCATAGTATAATTTTAACACCTTACATTTTAACGCAAAATCGCTTGTCAGTCAATTTAAATAATGTTAGAATGTCTTTATTAAACTTAAATTAAAAATTTAAAGGTCGAGCTTAACAATAAAGTTAAATTATATCTATATATCTATGAAAAAACTAATCATCAAATTTGTCTCTTTATTCGTTGCTTTGTCGTTTTTGGCCATGCCGGTCCTGGCAGCCGAAACAACAGGCGCCAACAAAACCCCAAAACCAACCACGGCTTCAACCGCAAAGGTAAGGGCCGAAAACGCCAAAATAGAAAGGGAGACAAAAAAAGCAGCCCTTAAGGCCTATAATAATGCCTTAAACGCCGCCCGCAAAACTTATACCGAGGCGATAAAAACAGCCAATCAAAATTATAACAGCGCGGTAAGAACAATTAATGAGGCCTATAAAACAACGGTTAAAAGCGCGCAAACAACATTAAAAGACGCGACAAAAGCCGCTAAAGAAAAAAATGATGCGGCAGCCAGAAAGACCGCTAACCAGGCCTACAAAGACGCGATCGGCGCGGCCCAACAAAAAAGAAAAGATGCCCTGAAATCAGCCATTGAAACAATGAAGAACGCCAAAAAAACCGCCTTGGAGGCATTCAATAACGCCAAAAACAGCTTGAAAAAATAAATTCCCTTTATAAAAATCACCCCGCAAAATGCCCGCTTCGCTTTCGCGAAGGCGAGGCGAGCGGGGTGATTTTTATAAAGCGGAAGATTGCTCAATTTTTCCGGCCTGACAGACGATAAATTTCCACCGGAATCTCTTTTCCCTTAACATTAACTTTGTCCAAATATGGGCAATTAAATTTATCCGCCACTTTATCGCGGGTAAACCGGCTCACAATAATGTTTGTACCATATTCTTTATTTAATCCCTCAAGGCGGGCCGCCAGATTAACATTATCGCCGATCACCGTATAGTTGAAACGGGTTGACGATCCCATATTTCCCACCAGCATCTGGCCGGAATTTATTCCAATGCCGATATTAAGATCCGGCAAACCGCGGCGCAGCCAATCGCCCTTTAAAACAGTTAACCGCTCAATCATTTTTAGCGCCGCGTCGCAGGCCAAAAAAGCGTGGTCGGGAATCTCGCGCGGCGCTCCCCAAAAAGCCATGATGGCGTCCCCGATGAATTTATCCAGCACGCCGCCCGACTTTAAAATTATTTCGGTCATGGCGGTAAAATATTCGTTCAACAAGGACACCATTATTTCCGGATCAGTTTTTTCCGACAAAGAAGTAAAGCCACGAATATCGGAAAAAAGAACCGTCATCTCCTTTTTTTGGCCGCCCAGCTTCAGTTTGGCCGGATCCTGAATAATTTGTTCTATAACGCCGGGTTCAAGATAAAACTGGAAGCTTTTACGCAAATAATCCTTTTCCCGGCTTTCGGCCAAATAGTTAAAAACCAAAACAACCATCAAAGAAGCGAAAAAAGCCAGCGTCGGATGCGTTAAATTAAAAATTATTCCCCGCTCAAAAAATAATAAAGCCGCACCCAGATAAATCAGCCAAAAAAATAAACCGGCCGCCAGCGCCACCCAGATTTTTTTAAAAAAATAAAAGCTTAACGCGTTAAAAAGACACAGCGCAAAAATAACCGGCCAAACCCCGGCCGCGCCAATTTCACGAAGATAGCGCCGGTTTAAAATCGTATCCAGGGCGTTGGCATGAATTTCAATGCCGGCCATGGCCCTGCCCAAAGAGAAAGGCGTCATTTGCGCGTCATGCAAATCCGCGCTGGTCGCGCCCACTAACACAATTTTATCTTTCAAGGCCTCGGCCGGAGTTTGGCCGGAAAAAATATCAACGAAGGAAACTGTTTTAAAAGAACCAGGCAGGCCGACATAATTTATCCTCAAAGATTGGCCGGCCCCGGCAATAACTTCGGACGCCTTGGGTCCGCCGGCCAGCTCGCTCAAAGACAAAGACAGGGCCGGAATTTGCCTGCCGCTAAAATTTATAAAAACAGGCAAACGCCGCACCAGGCCGTCATCATCGGACAAAACATTAACATGCGCTTGCTTGGCGGCATTGTCTAAAAAAACTTTTAACGGCTCAATTAAGTTGGCGGCCGCTGCCGGCTGATTTTTTTTAATTTCCAACGGCTGGCCCTCCAACGGTAAAACCACTTTAAGGCGCCTCAAAGCATTGCTGAAGCTCTGATCGTCCGGCGCGCCAAATTTTGACGGTTCGCTGAAAATGACATCGTAGCCGACCGCCTTGGGAGCGGCTAAAGCCAAATTATTTAAAAACTGGGCGTGCACCGCGCGCGGCCATGGCCACTGCCCGATAGCAGCCAAACTTTTATCATCAATAGCCGCCAGTAAAATTTCGCCGGATGGCTGGCGCTTCAAAAAAAGCTTATCATTGAGCTTAGCCTGCCAGGTGCCAAAAATTCCTAGCCAAAAAGCAACGCCAAAAAATAAAGCGACAAACAAGCTTAAAAAAACGCTGATTAAAAATCTTTTGAGCCGAGGCGTCATTTTGGCTTGTAAACATTAAAGGCCTTTGGCAAAACAACTTTTTGTCCTTCACAATCAACGGAGATATCATAGACCTCCGGCGCGATATCCGCGCCCAATGTTCCCTCCAAAACAGCGACGCTGACTAATTTCATATTCTGCAAGGCGCGAGAACCTAAAAACGCCTGGCAACCTGAAGAAAAACCGGCGCCATTAATGGTTAAACGGGTATATTGATAACCATTACCCGGCGCGGCGACCGGCGACACGCCGATTATAGCTAATCTTTGTTTAATGTCCAACGAAGAAACCGGAGCGGGGTTTGGCGCCCTGGTTGGCTTGTTTGAAACGACAGGACTAACGCTGGCTGACGGCGCGGCCGAAGTTGAAACAGACGGCTGTGCGTCAGCCGATTTATTTTTTAACAGGTCTTTTTTTAAAGTTGTTTTAATATTCAGCAAAACAACCGCCGGCAGAATTTCTTTAAGCTGACTCCGGGAAATGCTGTTGCCAAAATTTGCCAGCGCTCCGTCAATTTTTTTATCATTCTTTAAATTTTCCTGATACCATGGTTGCTGCAAGTCCTGCGGAGCAATGGTTTGCGGCGCTAATGGTTTTTGCGCGGAAGGCAAATCGGCGCTGTCTATCTGGACAAAATTGCCCGCCTCAATGTCCGTTTGGCCGCCGGGCAAGGCCTGGCCGGTCTGGCTATCGATCGCCGCCACCGAAATCTTGCTGTCTAAAACGCTCACTTTTGTCTGATTATTGAGCCGGGAGACATTAAATGTCGTCCCCCTCGCCACCGCCACCGTGTTTGAGGTCCTAACTTCATATTCATTGGCAACATCCAACAAACGCTGCACGCGCGACCATAAATTGCCGCTGTTTAAATAAAGCTTAATTTTAATATTTTGCTTCAAGGACTGGTAATCGTTCAGATCAACCGAAGTGGCGCCGTTCAAGCGCGCCACGCTGCCGCTGGAAAAAATAATATTGGCCTGGCCGCCAGCCAAGGTCTCCACCTTGGCGCCTTTGGCGATTTCCTGGCTGGCCGGCGCGGTTAAAACCTTTTCTTGCCCCTCCATGGTTATTTTGGCCTGGCCTTGGATTACTTCCACCACCACGCTGTCGTTGGCCAAAACCTCCAATGCGCCAAACGACAAATTTTTATTGTTCAAAAAAAAGGCTGCTCCGGCTACCGCTAAAATCAGAATCGCGATACCGGCTAATAAAATTGTTTTTTTCATATCAAAAATTTATTATTAAATTATAATCCGAATTATTAAATAAACTTGCTTATCAACAAAATAAATCCCACGCCAAGCAGCATCATAAAACCGTTTTTCCAATTATGCTCTTTGTGGGTAAGGGGCACCAGGTCCGAAGCGCTGATATAAATAAAAGCCCCGGCCGCGCCCGCCAGCAGCAGGCCCAGAGTTTGGCCGGCCAGCTGAGCTGTAAAAAAATACGCCAGCATAGCGCCAAGCGGCGTGGCCAACGCCACAAGCCAAGAAAAAAATAACGCCTTGCTTTGGGAAAAACGCCCGCCCAGCAATAGAACATAGAGGCAGCTGCCCTCGGAAATTTTATGAAAAACGATAGCCAGCGAGGCCAGCAAGCCGATGTTGAAACCGGCTTGGAACGCGATGCCGATTGTTAGCCCGTCAATCAACGAATGGAAGCCGATGCCAAAAAGTCCCATGTGTCCAAGCGAGTGCGCTTCGCAACCCTCTTCGTAGCAGGCATGAATTATTATCACCTGTTCTAT
>Ga0265297_10008223_pt1 | contig 14020 bp, 10 predicted proteins | sample Munlanlwell13791_FD_192502 | JGI IMG/M metagenome (GOLD analysis project Ga0265297, IMG submission 192502) | Leachate microbial communities from a municipal landfill in Southern Ontario, Canada - Leachate well 137-91 | ecosystem: Engineered > Solid waste > Landfill > Unclassified | place... | reverse complement strand
CGTCCTTTATATCCAACACGCCAAATACTTTTCTATTGGACACCTCTCCAAAATCACATTTTACAGCCGAACCCACGTAAGACATGCCGGGTCGTAGTTCCTGGAATTTATGAATGTGGCCCAACCATACAAGGTCTACATCATCAAATAACGTACGATCAAGACCCTCTCTTATTACTGTATTATCCGGTGCCAGCTCCGCGCCTTCAATTTCAAAATGACCGAATATGACCATAGGCTTATGATTATTTTTTATATTAGTCTGAAGTTCGTTAAGAAGGTCGGTTTTATGAAGATAAGGAATATACATTATATCTGATTTTGTACTATCTGTTGTTCGTGTCCAGGATCGCTTATTAACGATCCTTATCTTCTCGTGCGCTATAAGCGCGTCACCCGCAAAGTTAAAGAACTCGCCGGTGGTGTCGTGATTGCCGATAATGATGGTTACCCACATACCGGCGTCTATGGCCGGGCGGATGGCCGTCCAGAACAGGCGTTTAAGATTTTCAGGCGGGTTTACGGCGTCGAACACGTCACCCAGAAGATCGATGTGCGTGGCCTTGTTTGTTAACGCAAAGTCTACGGCGTAGTTTAAGGCCCCGAGTTTGTCTTTGAGCCGGGAGTTGAGGCCATCCTGTTCTATAACACCTAGGGGGTCCGTCCGTCGAAGATGAAGGTCACCTATAACAACGTGGCGTTCGATAAATCCGGAATTAGGTAGAACCTGGGTTTGGGCCACAACCGGACGTTCTATAGCAGATTTTATTTTTTCTTTTGGCATTGATGTCCTTATTATTTTTTAATTTTATATTCTTTTTTTAAAACATCTACTTTGTATTCATTATGACAAGTAACGCAAAGGGCTATACCTGGCCGGATAATTAAAAGGCTACCAGCACAAGAAATACATTTTTTATCTTTTAAAAACTTTTTATCTTCTTCAATTTCCTTTTTACGTTCCATGCGTTGTTTATCGTATTTACCGATATTATCGGGACTATTTGGTGTTAGGTCCAGATCAAAATTGTTATTTAGACTATCCAATTCATTTATTACCGGATCATGCGGATATAGCTGTTCTGCATCCTGTAGTATTTCCGATATTGACGTCTTAGAATATGGGATAACCTCAGAAACAAAATTATACCACGTATACTCTTTGACAGGATCATGTTCTGGGGCCTTAATTTTTTTAATATCTATTTCAACTACTGACAAGTTATCGGCAACTTTTACCGGTGCTGTGGTTTGTGTCTTGTTGTCCCTATCGGTGTATTCATATACCACTTCACTACCACCATCTAATCCAGGTATAGACACAACCTCCGTGTCAGGTTTACAACGTAGCCATCCGTGAAGACCATTGTTTCCGGGGGTCACACCTATAAAATATAGCACCCCAAATTTTAAAGCACAACTTTTGTTAAACAGCAAATATTTAATAGTACTAACTGTTATTTCGTTGTCACTACTATATATATTTACATCAGAAACACTTGTTGTTTTATTCTGCTTTTTATTTTTTTCTTTTATTTTACATATTTTAGGTTGGTTGTTTTTAGACATAATAACATTCTCCTTTGTTTGTTGTTTTTAGACATAATAACATTTTCCTTTATAGCGCATAATCTTAAAAATAATTAAAATCATAATTAAAAGCAACAAAAAAATAGTTATGTATTTGTTACTTCTTTTTATCCTTAGCGCCGTAGGCAACATATACGTCGAGATCAGCCCGGATCTTAACTGAGAAATCAGGATGGGGTTTTCGTTCCATAACGTCTCGCAATAAAGTTTTTACGTGGGGGATGTGCTCATCAGGAGTTTCGATAATAATACTATCGTACACGGTGAACAAGATGTGTGCCGGTATATTTTCCTGATGAATGGCGTTGTATACGGCTATTAACGCCAGGTTGTTAATGTCGGAGGCCGTGCTTTGAATGATGCTATTCACGGCTTGCCGCAGTGCTTCGGCTACCAGTTCCTGATTAGAGGACCGGATGGTAGGTATGCGCCTGATCCGGCCAAAGATGTTTACCACCTCTCCGGTTTGTCTAACTTGCGCATGCGTGGCGTCAATCCATTTTTTACAATTAGCAAAACGGGCAAAGAACTTGGTGGAGAACGACACGGCCTGCTCGTAGGTCATTTTATATTCGAGAGCGATTGAGGCCGGTCCTCTGCCATAAAGTAAACCAAATACTGTGTTATGTGTCAAGTAATTTTGGGCGCTATAGTGGTTACCATTAGGCACAGATAAATCATAGCTGTAGTCAAATTTTTCTTTTTTAATTTCTCTTATTCTATCAAAATAAAAGTCACCAAAAAACCTACTATCTATGTCTGCTGTATACTGTGTTGGTAAACTATTTAATATGCCTGATGTCAAGTCTATTTTTCTTTTTATTCTGACTTGTACATTATCTTTCCACCTCTGATTACTTGCTCTATTTGTAGGTGGTAGGGTATGGTATAGGTTATTAAGTATTTTTTCTTGGTATGGTATACTGATAGAGTCATTAGCAGACTGTGTTTCGGCAAGAGCAGATATTAATTTTTGTTGCCTTACATTTTCTCCTACAAAACCTATGTTATGTAGGAAATTTTCTTTTGATATGCGATCAGCAACTTTAAGATAAAAGTAGTATCTTTTATATTTTTTATTATACTCTTTATACCGGTATGTTAGAACACCAAAGTATGACATAAGTAGTTGGGTATTTTTTATTAGCCTTTCTGCCGACAGGCCCAATTTAATATTAACCTGATTACTATTTTTACTACGAACTATAGACCCATCTCCTGCCCATAATCCTTGTAAAAAACCTTGCATCACATCGTAGGAACTTTTAAATATTATTTCAGGTACATCTAACAGGTGGCAACTTTTTTGTCTTTTTTCTTTATCATAAAATCCATCAGCTATTCCTATTTTTCTAAAAAAATCTCTTATTTGATAATTAGAAATTACAGCTATATTTATATCTCTACCGTAATTTTTACCTGTACTTATTCCAATGTGTATTCCGGGTAGTAATTTTTTAGCTGTCTTAATTTCGTATTCAAAAGCCTTTGTGTCTTTTTGGTCCCATTTAATACTTGTAGAATAAAAAGTACCCTCGCCAATCAAAAACCCGATAAACCATCCCCATTCATACGTAAGTTTTTTAGGTGGTTCCCACGGTTTATACAACGCCAGCTGCTTAGCATTTTCCGGTTCAGACAACACCATAGTTCGTAATATCTCCTCATCACATCCCACAACCTCCTCTCTCATATCCGGATGATTTATCCGCAACACCGCATAATCGTCCTTCGTAACGTCTCGCAACCGCTTATCCTGTATCTGTCCATCAGGGCATAAAACCTGAATTTTGTGATCGGGCGTACCAGAAAACTCATACCCTAATTCGGTAGTCACCGCCACCCCGTCGTCCGGCCCGTTATTAAACGCCTTATCAGACTCTACCATGGTGCCAGCCAATCCCAACACCTTGGTAGGCCTCTTATGTTCGACAAAACCCTGGCGGTCATTAACTCCGAAATCCTTTATGGCCAGTAACCCGTGATTGGACATCACGCGCATATCGGGCCTCAAGCAGCCTTTTGCCGCCTGCCGCATATCCGAATATTTACCGCCAGTCTTGTTTGCTTGCTCTATTTCATACCCGGCCATAAATTCATCAAAAGGTATGTTGAGCACCTCGGCGGCCACCAGGCAGTGAACATCAATCTTATTACCGGCATAAGCTGACCGCAACACATCTTCATTGGCGTAGTGGGCAAAACACCGGACCTCCGCTTGTGAAAGGTCGGCACACACCAGTTTGTGTCCCGGAGGGGCGATGATCAAGCTCTTTATCCCCTCCTCTCGCGGGATGTTCATCAGACCCTCGCTGGACATCCGGCCCGTGACGGTTCCTATGGGGTTAATTGAAATGTGTAGTCGGTTATTTTCATCCACAGATTGTCTGAATCCCTCGATGTAGGTCGAGCGCATCTTATTTATGTGCCTGTATTCTATAATTAGCCGGGGTACCGGGTGTTTGTCTGCCAGGTCGGTAAGAACCTTCTTGTCCACGGCTTGCATTTTGGTTTTAGTTAGCTTGTCATGTTTTAAACCCAGCACGCTAAATAGGATTTTCTGAACTTGCTGAGGTGACTCGGGGTCGAAGTTACAACCCGCGTATTGTGCAGCTTCTTTTTTAACGGCCTCGGCTTTTAACCGATACTCTTCTGACATGGGAATCGCGCGGGCTACGTCATACAGCACACCATGGTATTCCATGTCAGTTATGATGTGGTGAAGTGGGACGTAAAAGTTTTGCATGAACCACATAAAAGTCGGGTTTTTGTTAAATAACTTTTGCTGCTCCATAGCCAGGCGGTAAGTTGCATCGCAGTCTCCGCAGCAGTAATTAACTATGGTTTCAAACGATGCTTTTTCCGAGTTTTCACCACCTTGTGTTTCGGAGTTCCATTGATCTTCATATCCAAGCAGGTCAATAAATCGGTTTTTAAGTTCTTTGAGTTTGTGACTTGAGTTTTCATCAATCAGGTACGCGCCAGACATGGTGTCCCACCGTAGGCCTTTAACGGTTATTCCCAGCTGTTTACGTAAACACCGCATATCGAACTTAGCGTTGTGTGCGATTTTCATAATATCCGGGTCTTCCAGTATGATGGCTAACCCGGCCACAACTTCATCTCGTGTTATATCTTTATCAGCCCAGTATTCAACCAGTCCGCTACCGAGGTCAGGCCTAACCAGAAAAGGAATATAGCAGGCCGTTCCTATTTCAGGACTAAAACCCACGCCAAGTATCCGGTCATTAAAATCCAAACCCGTGGTCTCGATATCGAACGCACAGACTTTTCGGTTTTTTATAACCGCTATCACCTTATTAAGTTTTTCTCGGCTGTCTACCGTTATATACCGGTGCTCTTTAAATAGCTCCGGGTTGTTTCTCATGTTGGCCGCGTATTTAAGGTCATCCACAACCTGATTTGCTATGTCGGTCATCCCCATGTGTGTTCTCACCCCGCCATTCATATTAATGTATGACGGTTGAAGCGTGGGCATGATGTACGTCCGGTTTGTCTTGTCCTTTATGCCCTTGTATATCGAGGTGATGCCCCGACGCTCGGTTATCTTGCACACCCGACCTTCCAGCGCGCTAAGCGCCCCGCTGCCCAACGCGATTATGACCTTGGGCCTTATCTGTCGAATCTCCTGTTGGAGGTACAACGAGCAGGCTTTAACCTCATCACGTTCGGGTTGGCAGTTAACGATCCTCCGTTCACCCCGGTTTTTCTCCGCCTCCTGCCATTTCCAAGACCGGCATTTACAGGCATAAGTGACATACACCGAGTTGGGGTCTATCCCGGACAGTCTAAGAAGTTCCTTTAGCGTGTCACCTTCTCCGCCTCTGAAGGCCTTGCCGGATATTGCGGCATTTTCGTTAGGGGCCTCGCCGATAATCATGATCTCGGCGTGGGTGTTACCTTCCCCAACAACCAGCTGGTGATTGGGTAGCACCTCTATCCCCAGCCGACAGCGCGTGCATGCCGGAATATTAAGCAGCTTGCCCATTATTGGGCCGCCGGAGTAAAGCAGTAGGATTTGGCTTCTGAGTACACGGCTATCCACTTTATAACCGGAACCCGGCTTTTGGCATCCAGTAGGGCCAGGAGTGTTACGGTCTGATCTTTTCCTGCCGGAAACAACTCGCTTATCAACTCAAGGTGTCGGTAGCTGAATATGGCAGACAGCCCGTCGGGTGTCTCGGGCGAGACCGTCAGGCGGGCGTCTACCGTGGCCGTGCCCTCGGCTCCGCCCTTAATGTTGTGATTGCTGATCTTAACCGCCCCGGACTTAAGGTACGTGAGATGATACTTATCGGCCTCGACTATCGAGTGAATCTCCTTGAGTTTGGTTTTAAGGTCCAACAGGTTGACCTCGGCTTTTAAAACCGTGGTCGTAGCCAATTCGGATTTAGCCGCCTGTCTGATTTTTGAGACATGGTCTTGAAAGGTTACCTTAGGGAATTTCTCAACCGTCAGGGTCTTGTACAGCGTTATATTATCAAACTTAAGCACAAACCTCTTGGAGTCGGCGGTAAAGCCCGGCTCTGCTTCTTCCGCTTGTACTTTAGTCAGACATGAGGCAAACAGATCGGGCGCCATCATCAGGTCTGGCAGGCCTTCTCCGAACAATCCACCGTGTTCGATGTTAAGGATGGAGTTACGGTCGCTGGACATCACGGTCGTGCCGGAGAACAGGCTACTGGAGAACACCGCGCTATTTTGTGCGTTTTCGGTTATGCACCAGGCGTCGCCCAGGCTGCTAACCAGATCTTTTATTTTTACCTTATAACCCAGAGATTTTGTTTCTTCGGGTTCCACACGCTCGGTGCTAAACATCGCCAGCTCGTACCGGCGTTTGTTTTCTCCCAACACGATCTTACTCTCCTCAATACAGAAGAACACCGAAGCCCCGCTACCTCGAACCACGCTATCCAGTTTCTTGGTGTTGACCATGTACGTGCTTCCCAGGTGGTCGCTGATCTGGCCGTCCATTATGGTTACCGGAATATTTTCGATCAGCACGCCGTTAGCCTCGTTGATGTTGGACAACGATATGGAGGAGGCCGTGAGCGTCAAGCCCGAGGTCTCGGACGGCGTGGCCCCTACGGATTTGAGGCCCGATACCTGGCTGAGCAGGGCGGTCGCACGTTCAAGCGCCCGTTTTTCTACTGAAAATTTTATCATGGTCGTCCTTTATTGTTTGAGTTTAAGAAATTTACTCATGTTGGCCGGATAACCCGCCACCGCCTTATCGACGTCCGAATATAAGAAATAATATTGGGTGACGGCAAACTGCGGGGCCAGCACGACATCAAATACCGTACCGCGATTACCGGTCATGGTGGTGTACGTGTCGGTCTTACGCTGGACGATCCCGCCGCACGCGAGTTTCATCTGATTAACCGCCTGTTCGTATTTGGCCGACAGTTCCGGGTCAACCTTTTGTGCTTCAGGCGCTGGCACCGGTTCGTTAAGAACATGTTCTGCTGGCGCCGCCTGTGCCTCAGCTTTATCCTCTTTCTTCTTTTTAACCGGAGACTTCAGAGTGTCTATGAGTTTTATGGTGATCAGATCCATCACCAACTGGTAAGACATAGGATAATCCTTAATGTACTTGAGTTGGTCATATAGGAAATCGATCCACTGCACAATTTTTATCGCCCCAACCTTTTCTTTCTGGAGTTTAACCACCTGGCGGAGGGTTCCGTCGGATATCGCCCAATCCCATATCATGTTCCTCACGTGCTCCAGCATGTCGGTTACCACCACCTGGGGCGTTACGCCCATCCTGATCCACCCGCTGGCCACGGCGGAGGCCCCACGTTCGTCCTGGTTTGAGATGTGGTTGAAGTACGCCATAAGCGTGTGGCTATCTAACGACTGGTATGTGGCGTTCACATCGTCTTCCGTGACCTTTCCTAGGCGGATAAAACCCTCCAACTTGTTCTGAGCGTCCCTGATGCTGCCTTCCGCCGATTTAACGATGGACACCAGTGCCTTGTCCTCGCATGGAACTTTTTCTATTTCTATTATTTTTTTCAAAGTTTCCAAAATAAGCTGGTCGGCCACTCCGGGGAACTGGATGACCGTGCACCGGTTTTTAATCGTCGGTATGACCTTGGCTACCTCGGTGGTGCAGAAGACGAACAGCGTGCGTGGAGGCGGCTCCTCGATGGTCTTGAGCGAGGCATCCCACGCCTGCTTGGTCAGCCCGTGACACTCGTCTATGATGACCACCTTATAAGCGTCGGCGGGAACCACGTAATGAAGGGAGGCCATGAGATTACGTGTGTCTTCGACCTTACCGCAAGTCGCTCCGTCCACCTCGATGAGGTATTCCGAGGTGTCGTTCATCATCGCCCGACAAGACTTGCATTCTCCGCAGGGTTCAATATCCTGGCGGTTGGAGCAGTTGAGGGCCATGGCCAAGATACGGGCGCACGTGGTCTTGCCGCACCCGGTGGTCCCGCTGAACAGGTATGCCGGAGGCATGACGCCCTTCCGGATGGCGCCCTCCAGTTTTTTAACACTTATATCCTGACCCACAACGTCAGAAAATTTATGCGGTCTAAATTTCTTGGTAAGATTGCTCTCGGTTTTCATCGGTAAGCCCCATCGTTTAAATATTTCTTGCTCAAGACTTTTTGCCGCTAAATAAGTTAATCCATGTCCTTCTACTTCAACCCCTGAGTCACCATGATCTTTAGGACCACCTTATTCCATCCACACGCATTCTGACTCTGGATGTGAGTAGACTGTGTAATAAATGTCAGTCATAGCATCAGCGGATAACTCTCTGCACACTCCTCGCACCTAACGGAACCGTCTCCGTTTTTATCCGGATAATATACGACTTTAAACCGGTGTTTATGACCAGGTTTTATGACATTATCTTTTTCGTATTTTATACATACGGTGCACGTGGCCATAGACCCAATAGGGTTACCGCATTTGGGGCAGATATACACGCCCTGTCTTTCTATCGTCACTTTATTAGGGGGCAAGCCTTTGGCCGCCTTCCACCCAAAGTCAAAACCATACCGCATAGCCTGTGCAGGAGTATTGAGTCTAAAGTTGAAATCTGAGCACCCATGATGTTCCAGGTCATCAAGACACTTAAGGTAGTCTGACATAATTTATTCCTGGGTTTTAGGTTCGGGGAATATTTCTTTAAAAACAGCAAGAACTTCTTTTTCTAATTTTAATAATCCTAAGTTGAACTCTTCTATGGTTGTGACAATAACCCTTCCCAACCGTTCATCATTATTATCGTAATACAGACGAAGTTCAATAAATCCAGGACTGTTAAACCATAATTTATGAATTCTAGGTGCTTTCCAATATATTGCGAATGATACGAGGCCTTTGGTTACGGGCATCCATCTTAAGGTTTCAATATATCGCATACTGACTCTCCTTTTTTAATTTTATACGTAAGATACGGGTGGCGTGGTCAAAGAGATGACTTTGAGGCTGCATCCTTAGGGCAGCCAATCCTATCGCGCTACCGCTTACCGGAGTTGCACCGGAACAACCACCGAGACTTTTTAAAGTCACCACCCTGTTATTTACTGACGGCTAATCGGTAAGCAACTTCTTAGCCTCCTCATTACCGTCGATAAACTGGTTGAATTTCTCTTCGCCCTGGATCTTGTCGTTGGGCAACAAAACTGTGGACTTAATCCACGCCCCGTCTTTTGTGGCCAGACCCTTGGAAATAGCGAGTGACAGCCAGTCGATGGTGCCCAGCTGCTCCATCCCGCCTTTGAAGGACAGTAGGAGGTCGCACTCACGCTTGGGCGGCGCCACTTTGTTCTTGTCGGCGCAGACATGAACCTTCTGGTGGCTGACGTTACCGTCAAGACCTTTCTCGAATCCACGTCGGGTAACCATAAGCTGGATAACCGCGTGGAAGTCCAGGGCCACGCCGCCCACGCTGTACCACTCAACAAAGGTTTTAGGACCAACCTTCTTGGTCCGCTCTTTAGCATGGTTGATGCACAACAAACATGTGGTGGTTCCGCCAATGGAATACTTCTTAGCGTCATCCGGTAGCTTACCGTCTTTGTTGGCTCCAGGATAATAAAAACCACCGGTCAAGCTGTCGAAAAACTTGGTAAGGAAGTCCGCTCGCGCCAGGTTGTCCCGCATGTTCCGGTCTTCAAACTCGGTCTCCATCACGCCTTCCGGTTGAAGCACGGCGATGGAGTCCAGGATAATGATGGACGGCGCCAGCTCACCCATAGAGATGTCGGCCTGGATCATCGTCCCGATCTCTTCCGCCGATAATGGTCTGCTTTCTTCCGATATGGTTTCATCCGGACTTCCAATAACAATTGTCCGACTTAAGTCCAAACCCATGGATTGTAACCAGGCGCTGGTGCACGAGTGTTCCACGTCATATATTTTTACGATGGCCGTCAGATCTTGGGCTTGAACAGCACCAGCCAATTTAAAAGACAGGGCGCTCTTGCCGCTGCTCTTGGGGCCGTATATTTCGATAATCCGACCTTTGGGTAGCCCACCAATACCCAGAACTTCCCGGTCAAACACCGGTAATCCCGTGGGATAAAAGTCAGGGGGCTTAAGTGCCGTGCCCACGCAGCCCGTGGCGCCCATCTTCTTTATCAGTTTGGCCTGGGCCGCCAGTTTACGGGCCAGCAGGCTACTGTCAGCCACTGACATCTTGTTAGACGGTTCGGCCTCGGATTTAGACGCTTCCGGCTCGACCTTTGTTTTTTTAGGCATTAGTTTGTCCTTTCAAGGTAATCCCGGCGAGGTTGCCCTCGCCGGGGTTGATTATCAGCTTACCACAAATCTGCCGGGCGTTCGAGCGTTCCGGGCGCCACGGTATGTGCAGGTGGCGGTGCGGGCGAAAACGTTGGAGGCGGCGGAGGGGCGGTGGCCGGTCCTTCGCGGAAAGGCGCAACCCGTTCGGCCATCGGCGGCGCACCAGCCGCAGGAGCAGCCGGAGGTGTAACAAAAGACCCCGCAGGCGGATAGGCCGGGCCTTGGGTGGGCTGAGCGCCAGGACCGAAAGTCGGAGGTGCCGGGTTATTCGGGAAGCCCGGTATAGGCGATTGGTATTCCGTTCCAGCCGCGTTATATATCGGAGGGGTCGTCGGAAGTACCGGAGGGTACGGATGTGACGGAGGGGACGCGGGAGCCGGTTGTTCCGGAGGTACCACCGAGTACTGGGCATCAACTGCCGCCCTACCGGGGTTGGCCGGTGGCAGAGCCTGATGGCCTGACGGAGGAGCGGATTGACCGCCCATACCCGCCAGATCCTGCTGATTGGGCACGTAGAAGTGTGTGCCCGAGGTTTTGGCGTATTCCTGGATGGCCAACAGGTCCTCGATGCGATTGAAAAACGTGAAGACCGAGGCGTTGTCCTTGAGCCGGTGATTGAGGTCAATCGGGAATTCCCGAACGATGTCCATGACCTTTTCGGGCGGAACCGGCTTATCGATGTCTTCCAGTTCAAACGGGCATGCCTGGATAAGCGCCAGGTCATCGGCTGAGAAGAACTGCTCGGGATTCGGGAACGGGTTCTTGTCCTGGTCGAGGTATCCGCTGTGAACCAGTCCGCCGGTACGCAGGGTAGGTGGGTAGATCGATACCGCGTAATCCGGCTGACCCGTCGTGGGCTTCAGCCGCTTCTCGATGATGATGTCGTACATGAAGGGCAGGCCGTAGAGCAGGTACTCTGGTTTCTGCGGGTCTTTTTTGTTTTTGAGCTGGTTGATCGCGTCGAAGACCGTCCAGTTGGCCTCCATGATCTCGACAACCGGGGGCTTTCCGGTGTTACGGAAGATCACGGCGTAGTCGAAGCGGTCGCCCTTCTCCAGCACCGACCGGGCTTTCTTGGGGTCTCCTCCGGAGGCCACGAGAGCCTTCTGCTTGAGCGCCTTGTCGATGGACGCCAGTTTGTCCAGCATATTGGTTTCCGACGGGTTCACCATGACCGAACGCCAGGTGTTTTTGATAACGTTGGTGGTCGGGTCGGACGCCCTGGTCGGCCACATGTGAAAATGCCGGTGAATCGGACCGGCCACGATCCTGCCTGACCAGGAACTACCCACCGGCAGGTCTTTCATCCTTCGACGGGTTTGGAATTTTCCTCCGTCGGTTACGTTTGGTGACGAGATTCTCATCCTTGCTCCTTTTTTGAATGATTAAGTTAAAATTGTTTTCCGCTACTTACCGAACTATCTGTATGATCATTAGACATTCTTAACAGCGTTTGCAGGTGCATGCCCCGGTCTTTAATGGTATCACGCAGCTCCAGATACACATTCTCATTATCTTCCCAGTCGGCCACCATGTTCTGCCATTTTTTATAGTCATCAGGATATTTCAACATCACATAGTCTTCTATTTCCTGGGCGGTTATCTGTCCGACCTCTTTACGATAACCAGACTGTTTGTCTGCTATGCGGTCGCCCCGTATTTGTCGGCGAGCCTCTTCTCGGTAGTTAACGAGTATGAAGTCAAAGGCCTGCTTAAGCCGCCGGTACTCCTTGTGGGCGGCGGTGTACGCCATGTAACACGTGGCTCGGTAGGCCGCGCAGCGTTCGAGCGCGTCTTTAAGCTGGTTGTCCGAAAACTGTGCTAGGTCTTCCGTGTTGTTTACCCGCAGAAGCGTGTCGCACATGACCTTGAATGTCCGGCCATTAAGAATCAGATCAAAGTTAAACAATTCCGGAGGAATGACCTCTGATTTCTCAACGGTCTTTTGTGACAGGCTTGGAAAGGTCAGGCCGTGGGTGACATCCTGGTCGTTCCAAGCCGGGTTCCAGAACTCGCCGTTTCGCATGGCGGCGGATGCCGCCGCGTACTCCGTCGGAGATAAGTCCGATAATTTTGAATTATAAAACCTACGGCTGTCGATGTTATTGGCGCCTATTTGCATGGTAGTTCCTAAATATTCATTATGTTCACGGCCTTCGACAACAGCTTTTTGTAGTCTTCGGCAGTCTGCCCGTACTTTACAAAGAAGTCAATATGGTCTTCTTTGTTTTTCATAAAATCCGGCCATTGTAAAACGTACACCAACCCGTGTTCTTTCCATATCGACCGCCCGGTGTTTATTGCCGCGTCTTTACCAGGCTGGTCGTTATCGTAAGCGATGTACGTCGTCTTGTGCCGTACAAACTTACTGAACTCATCTGTCCAGGTGTTGGCCCCGAAAGTTTGGGTGCAGGCGTTAAATCCGTTTTGTCGGCAGATCATCATATCGAATTCGCCTTCGACAAGCAGGACGTACGGTGACCGGTTGTTTACCACGGCTTCCCACGGGAACAGCTGGTTCTTTGCATGATCGGTACTGAATTTTTTATGGAACTTCAGATTTGCGATCTTGCCCGTGATGTCCGGTATGGGGATGGTCACCGCGCCTTGTAAGAACCCGAGTTTCCACTTATAAATCGACTCGATGGTCAGCCCGCGATCACGCTGAATCATCTGGAGCGCCAGGGGTTGTTGAAAGAGCGCCAAGTGCGCGGAGTCCGCACGTCGGGCTTCCATAAGCAGCGTGATCTCATCCAACTCCTTAGAATACTCCCGGCTATTTTCATAGTCATCAATCTGTTTAATTTGGTTGGGGTCGGTCACGGCTTCCGGAATATTTATCTCCCGACCGTTATGCAGCTCCTGGACAATAAAGTTGTATGCGCCTCCTGCCGCAGAACATGCGAAACATTTGTAATTACCCGACAGGACGTTGACATTTAAATTAGGAGTCTTCTTATCGTTATGGAACGGGCAGTAGGTAACAAACCACGGGTACTTGCGTTCCACCAGCGGCGTGCCCAGGATACGCCTATAAAACTCAAGGTAATTATACCTCGGTCGGAATTCCCGGCCTTTATCCGACTCGATATTATTGGAACCAATTCGCATATTAGTTCGCTCTGTGGTTTCTACCATTTTGCCTTTTTAGATATTCAACATGTCCGATGTGGGCTATTTCCTTAACATGGTTTTTAACCTTCTCCCACTTAGCGGGCGCCAGCACGGGCATAGACCCGCTTTGTGCGGCCAGCAGCTCTTTGCAGGAATAAATACGTCGGCCCATTATCTGCTCGGCGGTCTTCTTTCCTATTCCAGGTAACATCACTAGTTCCAGCCCCTTGTCCTTTATCCCGTACTTTAATCGGTAAGGTAGCTCGTATATGACATGATGGTGTTTATAGTCATCGAAGTAGTGGCCCATGCTGTGGAGAGCGCTTACGGCGGCGCATATTCGGTCACAATCTATCCGATATCCCGATATTATACCATGGAACTCCCCGGCCTTAGGAGACACGTCTGACAATATGCAGTGTAGGGCATAGCAGTGTTTGTTGGCTCCGCCAGAAAATGGCCGGGGGAATCCACGCAGGTAATCCTGAAAGTCTTGATCCGCTATTTTCAACTCATACTCGGA
>Ga0265297_10008222_pt1 | contig 14021 bp, 16 predicted proteins | sample Munlanlwell13791_FD_192502 | JGI IMG/M metagenome (GOLD analysis project Ga0265297, IMG submission 192502) | Leachate microbial communities from a municipal landfill in Southern Ontario, Canada - Leachate well 137-91 | ecosystem: Engineered > Solid waste > Landfill > Unclassified | place... | reverse complement strand
TGGTAGCCTTCTTTCTGTGAGGAGGAGATATCGTACCCCATCATGCGGAGCTCGTTGATATGTTTCCAGACTGCCGAGCGGGTAATCCCCAGTTCATTACTGATAGTCTCCCCGGAGAGGGGCCCCTGTGCACGCTCAAGGATCTCAAGTACTTTAAACGCGGATTCCGGCACTGCATCACCTTCGTGAACTGATCTTCTCTGAGTCAAGCGGGCAGGGGTCCTTGCCGCAGACCTGCTTGAGGATGGCTGACTGGTGTTCCATGAGCGTGGCGAGGTCGAAGATCCCGGTGATATCAACAACGCCGACAGCCCCGATAGCGTTTCCCTCTTTGTCCCTTATTGGGGTGACGGTTACCGGAACACCTTTGTATGCACCGCTTGAAGGAGTTGTCTTGATCAGCTGGTTCTTTGCAATGGCTTCGAGAAGAATGGGGCCATTGTAGTTACGATCGATTACCCTGCCGTCCTCGACCCGGATGCCATCGCGATCAGCAGATTTTGCCGTTACGGGCAGCCGATGGATGAGCTCGTGGACTGCAAGGACAATCGGTTCAAGGTCTTCAGATCCGGCGCTGCAGGACAGTACATAGCGATGCATACTTGATGCCTCACTACTCTGGTCAATCGTTTAGGTTGATGAAGGTTTTGGATGCGATAACTGAAGCATGATACCGATGAAACCCCGTTTTGTTCAATGGGAGATAGTCAAGATCGATGCCAAGGTTCTCGCATAAATCTTTCCTAATTGTGTGAGAGGTCATTTTTAAATGAAAAATGATAATACATTATCATTCTTTGTAGGTTGATTTGAGGTCTACGATAAAGAATTTCAGGAACGTTGTTATCCTTGCAGGGGGTTAGGTAATCGTCTCCTTGAGGAAGCAGAATTTCTGTATCCTTGAAAGAACCTATTGAACGGTTGGTAGCTGATGGTGAATTTATGATATACCCTCGTGAAGGGTTCTGGCAATGCAATGATACGTATTGGGAGTCTGAACTCATCAGTACTATGGGAAATCAATTGGCTCCTCCTTGGAACATCATCAAGTTTCTGGCATGGTAAAGAAGGTTATATCGTGAAATATCCCTTAGATTTTGATAAAGTGAAAGTGGATTTTCAGAATTTTTTTTCCCGTAATAAAATATTTCATCAGTTTTCAAAATTCACACTTGTGGGTATCCTGAATACAATTGTAGGATATGTCCTGTTTTTTATCATCGTTGGTTTTATGAATTACCTTCTCGCAACGGTGGTCAGCCATTTCCTTGCAGTTGCCCACAGTTATCTCTGGAACCGGTACTGGGTTTTCCGATCAAATGAGTCCATTCTGAAGGAATATGTCAAGTTCAACTCGGTATATTTACTGGTGCTGTTGGAAAATCTCATTCTCATGTATATCTTCGTGGGGGGTTTCGCGATCAATCCGAAGATTGCTGCATTGTTTTGTCTGCCCATCACAACGCTTATCAGTTATTTTGGCCACCGGTGGTGGAGCTTTAAACCGCACATTAAAAAATGATTGCATGATATAACTACGTATACTTCGGGATGTTTATGAAAGAAAATTACTGGCAGGACCGTCCTGTATTCATCACAGGATGTACGGGGCTTCTTGGATCATGGCTGGCACAATCGCTGGTGGATCGTGGAGCAAGTGTAGTAGGCCTTGTCCGGGACTGCACCCCCGGCTCCTTTTTTTATGAGTCTGGACTGGACAACCGTATAACAACGGTAAGGGGTGAGATCGAAGATTATGATCTTGTTGAGAGGGCAATCAACGAATATGAGATTGAATCCGTTTTCCACCTTGGTGCCCAGACAATCGTGACCATCGCAAACCGTAGTCCCCTTGCGACATTCCGGTCAAATATTCAGGGAACATGGAATATCCTTGAAGCCTGCAGGCAGATCCCCACAGTGAAAAAAATCGTTGTCGCATCCAGTGATAAGGCATACGGGGATCAAAAACATCTGCCTTATACGGAAGACACTCCTCTTGAAGGAAGGCATCCCTATGATGTATCGAAAAGTTGTGCCGATCTCATCTGCCGCTCCTATTTTGAGACATATGGTCTCCCTGTCTGCGTAACCCGTTGCGGAAACCTGTACGGTGCCGGCGATCTGAATTTCAACCGGATTATCCCGGGAACGATTCGCTCACTCTGTCGTGGGGAACGACCGGTAATCCGAAGCAATGGGACATTCCTGCGGGATTATTTCTACGTGACTGATGCAGCAAATGCTTATATCCATCTCGCAGAAATGATGGAAGAAAAAACAATTCACGGCGAGGCATTCAATTTCAGCACGGAATCTCCGAAGACGGTTCTTGAAGTCGTCAGCATGATAACTGCTCTTATGGGAAGTACTCTTGAGCCGGTAATCCAGAATGTGGCGGTAAATGAGATTAAGGATCAATACCTCTCGTCAAAAAAGGCTCGCGATTTGCTGAAATGGTCGGCTCAGTATTCCTTCGAAGAATCTTTGAAAGAGACAATTGGATGGTACAAAAAATATCTCGATATATAAAATGAGGGATTCCCGTGAATAAACTCATCAGTATCGTCACTGCCTGCTATAATGAGGAGGAGAACGTCGAACCCCTTTATCAGGAAGTTAAAAATGTTTTTAAAAATTTGCCTGAATATAGATATGAGCATATTTTTATCGATAATGCATCAACCGATCGGACAGTTCTTTTCTTAAAGGAGATTGCAAAAAACGACAAGAACGTTAAGATTATCGTCAATGTGAGGAACTTTGGTCATATCCGATCACCGTTTTACGGCCTGCTTCAAGCAAATGGTAATGCCGTAATCACCCTTGTTGCTGATTTCCAGGATCCTCCATCAATGATTCCTGTTTTGATTAAAAAATGGGAAGAAGGCAGTAAAGTTGTTGTGGGAGTGAAATGTCAGAGTGAGGAAAATACTCTGATATATAATGTAAGAAGGTTTTACTATCGGGTGCTTCACAACCTTTCCGACATTGATCAGATACAAAACTTCACCGGTTTCGGTCTCTACGACCAGCGAATTATCGAGATACTGCGGACGATTGACGATCCTTACCCTTTTATGCGGGGTCTCATAAGCGAGATTGGATATGATATTACCCAGATTGAGTACATTCAACCATCAAGAAAGCGAGGATTTACCAAGAACAATTTTTATTCACTCTATGATATGGCAATGTTGGGCATTACCAGCCATTCAAAAGTCCCACTCAGACTTGCTGCTATGATCGGTTTTTGCTTGGCCGTCATTAGCCTGTTCGCAGCATTTGTCTACACCGTCTATAAAATCCTCTACTGGGACAGCTTTACGGTGGGTATTGCCCCTCTGGTCATCGGTCTCTTCTTCTTCTCAGCGGTTCAATTGTTCTTTATTGGTGTTATTGGTGAATATATCGGATCAATCCATACCCGGGTTATGAAGCGACCCTTGGTGATCGAACGCGAACGGATTAATTTTTAAGTTGACATTTAACATTATCTTAATGAGAAGGCAAGCATTTAATGTGATTAGCTTAAAAGGTCTTTACCCTCAGCGGATTATTCATACATGAGATACTAAATATAAAAAAAAGTGTGGGAATTCATGCAGCGAGTTGCAGATTATATTGCAGATTTTTGTGTAAGAATCGGGTGTCCGCATATATTTCTCGTTTCCGGCGGGGGGATGATGCACATCCTTGATGGGTTAGCGTGCAATAAAACGATAAAAGTAGTTTGTGCTCATCATGAAGGTGCGGCCGCAGTAATGGCGGAGAGCTATGCCCGTGTGACCAATAACATCGGTGCAGTTTTTGTTACAACAGGACCCGGTGGAACTAATGCCATCACCGGTGTCGTCGATGCATGGGTTGACTCTATTCCCCTGCTGATTATATCTGGCCAAGCAAAACGCTCGCAGAATATTTATAATTCTGGTATCCCCACTTTAAGGTCCCTCGGCGGCCAGGAAGTGAATATTCTACCGATTGTACAGCCATGTACAAAGTATGCCGTCATGGTGAACGAACCGGAGAAGATCCGATATCATCTGGAGAAAGCAGTATATTATGCAAAACACGGGAGGCCGGGCCCCTCGTGGCTGGATATTCCACTTGATGTTCAGGCTGCGATCATTGACCCGGATTCGCTCGAACCCTTCAGGCCAAATCCTGAGGCAGCAGATTCGAGCATTCTCATTCAGCAGGTCCAAACAACAATAGAATGGTTACGGGCTGCTGAACGACCCGTGGTTATTGCAGGAAACGGGATACGACTTGCACAAGCAGAAAAAGAATTTCTTCAGGTAGTTGAAACCCTGAAAATCCCTGTTGTTGTCTCAAAACTTGGGCAAGATCTCATCGATTACAACCACCCGTATTATGTTGGTTTTGGAGGGACGAAGGGGACTCGACCGGGAAACTTTGCCATGCAGAATTCTGACTGTATTCTTGCGATCGGTTCGCGACTGGCCATCCCGTTCACCGGCTATGAATATGAACTCTTCGGGCGAAAAGCAAAAAAAATTGTCATAGATATTGATCGCAGCGAATTGCAAAAGAAAACAATTCACATCGACATGGCAATAGAGGCTGATGCAAAACAGTTCCTCGAATTGCTCTCGCGTGAACTTGAAAAATCTCAAATCTGTGAAAAAAAACCTTGGGTGAAAAAATGTCGGGATTGGAAATCTCGCTATCCCTCAGTTATCCCGGAGATGTCCGGCAAACAGAGTCCCGTCTGTTCTTATAATCTTTTTAATGTCATATCTCATTATCTCGATGAGAGTGGGATAATTATTGCCGACGCCGGGACGGTCTATTGTATTGTCTCGCAGGTCCATCAGGTAAAACCAGGACAGCGGATAATTACACCTGCAGCACTTGGTACTATGGGTTTGAGTCTGCCGATGGGAATCGGTGCCTATTACGCCTCACCCCGATCAACGATCGTTGCCGTCACTGGTGATGGCTCCCTTCAGATGAATATTCAGGAACTTCAGACGGTTGTTCATAACCAGATCCCTCTTAAGTTGTTTGTCGTCAACAACAATGGGTATCTCTCCATCCGCAATACCCAGAACAGCTATTTCCAAGGACGGTATTGTGGGTCTGATCCTTCAAGTGGGGTTACCTGCCCGAACCTTCGGAAGATTGCAGCAGCATACGGGATTCCATATGAACCTATACGTAAAAATGGGGAGTTGTCTCCAAAAATTCAGGAAATATTTGCCCGGTCCGGTCCAGTGATCTGTGAAGTGTTTACCAGTCCCGATCAACAGATTATCCCCAATGTCAGCTCCAAGGTCCTTCCTGATGGGAGGATGGTTTCAATGCCTCTTGAGGATATGTGGCCGTTTTTACCGCGGGATGAGTTCCGGCGGGAAATGATCATCGAACCAATCCGAGCTGATGATGGCGAGGAATAATACAGGTCGTCACGGTGAAATGAAATGGTTGATCTTATAATACAGGGAAAGAGACTGAACGGTATTGACCTTGTAATTTTTGACAAAGATGGCACTCTTTTTGAGTTATTTCCTTACTGGACCGTAGTTGCACATCGGCGGGCAGAGAATATATGCCATAGGATCCATGAGGATAATCACGGAGCGCTTGTTGAATGGATTATGACACTCATGGGTGTGAATATCCAAAATAGATCCATGAACCCTGAGGGGCCGATTGGAATTTTCAACCGGACCTATATCGAGAACCTGATTGTTATAGAATTGCAGAAACAAGGTTATCCTGTTAATGCACAGATTGTTGCCGATGCTTTTCAGGAGACTGATATTTACATAAGCGACAATGAAATTCTCCGGCAATCTTTAGTTACCGTGCGGGGACTATTATTTTTTTTGCAGAGCATATCTCTCCAATGTCAATGTGCAATTTTCTCTTACGATCAAACCATCAATCTCAAACATATCACACAATTGATGGGAATGGAATCCTATTTCTCTCTTCTACTTGGGGGAGATAAGATCCTCCATCCTAAGCCCGATCCATGGGGAGCAGTTAAAATCATGCAGGATCTCGATGTATCAGCCGATCGCACGATCCTTATCGGGGATTCAATTCACGATATCGAAAGCGGAAGAAAAGCCGGGTGCCACTATGTAATAACTCGCAGATCGGACATTTCCGACTTGCCTCGGATGACTCCGTTGTCCGATTTTATTATCAGGGACTATACAGAAATCACCGTGGGCAATTAATCGTCCACAGTATAGTGGTAATTCCCTGTTTTTCCCCCAGTATGATCTTACATGCACGGTGGGACAAACCTATTTTTATCTTGGCTCTCTATTATACCTGTTAATACTGTTTACTGATGAAAGACAAATGCGAGGAATTGCATGATCCTGAAAGATATGGAAATGAATCTGTATTCCCATCTTATTGAACTGAGGGATACCTATGGTTGTGAAGGGATCAAATCCGAATTTGAAAACGAGGGATCCGAATACCGTGATCTCATCCTTCTGCGATACCTTACCGCAAAGACGAACCTGAAGATGTATATCAAGATCGGGGGTGTTGAGGCATTTACTGATCTGAAAATGGCCCTCCACCTGATTTCAGATGGAATTATTGTTCCTATGGTGGAGTCGGAGTTTGCTCTGATTAAGAGCCAGAATATGCTTGAAGATCTCCTTGGAAAATCGAATCAGGGATTTGATGTATATATTAACATTGAAACAAAAACTGCGGTTGCGAACTTGGATGGTATCTTATCCGCAATGAATGAGCATATCAGGGGCATTACAATCGGTCGATCCGACCTTTCATATTCATACGGCAGAAAGAGCGAGCAGGATTCCTCTTTTATCAACGAAGAGATTGAGAAGATTATTGATATGGCAAATCGACGCGGAGTCAACCGGATTACTGTCGGAGGGGGAATCAGTAAAAAAACATTCAACAATCAATATTTTATTGACAACATTGCACCGCGCCTGACTTGTATTGAGACGCGGAATGTGATCCTTAATGCTCGGTCAATCCGGAATCCTGATGCATTAATATCAGCTCTGGACTTTGAACGGAAATATCTCAACTATAAACTTGAAAAGAACCGTACATTTATGAAATTGGATGAAAACCGGTTTGACACACTAAATTTACGAGGTTGATCGTGCCTAAAAAAACTGTATTTATTACTGGTGGCAGTGGTTTTATTGGAAAGAACCTTGTCGAATCCCTTAGAAATACCATGACTGTTTATGCCCCTTCTCACGCAGATCTTGATCTGCTTTCGCAGGAAGCGGTCAGCGGGTTCTTCCGGGAACACGATATCGATTACGTAATCCATTGTGCAAATATTGGTGGGAATCGTAAATGTCCAGGGCCTGCCGATAGTGTCGGCAGGAACACCCGGATTTTTTTTAATCTTATTGAAAACTCACGGTCTTATGAAAAATTGATTCATCTCGGTTCGGGCGCAGAATATGACAAAAGCCGACCTCTATCCAGAATTCGTGAAGACGCATTAGGTGAACGTATCCCTCAGGATGATTATGGTTTCTCGAAATACCTTATTAGTAAGTATATTGCTAAAACAGAAAATTGTGTTTGTCTCAGGCTTTTTGGCGTTTTCGGGAAATATGAAGATTATGAGTATAAGTTCATCTCTAATGCACTGCTGAAGAACCTCCTGCTTATGCCTATCAGCATCCGGCAGAATGTCCTCTTTGACTGGTTATACATCGATGACCTTACAAAGATTATCTCTTGTTTTCTTGGCAGGGATGTTCACTACCCGGATTACAACGTAACTACGGGGCAGCCTATTGACTTGATTTCTCTTTCAACAATGATTAATGACGGATCCCCGTTTAAATCTAAAATTACTATTGAGAATCCCGGTATGAATCATGAGTACTGTGGAAACAATGAGCGTATGTTCTCGGAGATCGGCAGCTTCCATTTCACCCCAATTTTTGATGCTCTTTCCGCTCTTAGAAGTTATTACACAACAATCCTGCCGCAGATCGATACGGATAGAATCCGGTGCGATGAATTTGCCCGGTATTGCACCATACGTACGGATACTTAGGAGGAATAAAATTCATGGATGAATCCCATTTGAGGAAAGAGATCGCTGAAAAAGTAGCAGCATTTTATATCCTGCAAAAGAAGACATCAAAATTTATACCCGGAACCACCCCGCTGCCCTATGCCGGCCGTGTGTATGATGAAAACGAACTCATCAGTCTCGTGGATGCATCGCTTGATTTCTGGCTCACCACCGGACGCTATGCAGCCCGGTTTGAACAAGAGTTTGCAGAATTTCTTGGCGTGAAGTACTGCCTTCTCACAAACTCCGGCTCATCAGCGAATCTTCTTGCGGTCTCTGCGCTCACATCCCCAAAACTTGGGAATGACCAATTGAAACCCGGTAATGAAGTTATTACAACTGCATGCGGGTTTCCCACGACACTTAATCCGATAATCCAGAATGACCTGGTCCCGGTATTTCTGGATGTGGAGCTAGGGACCTATAATATCCGGGCAGACCTGATTGAAGATGCAATCTCCGAAAAGACAAAAGCGATTATGGTTCCCCATACGCTTGGCAATCCTTCCGATCTCGACACAATTACCAGGATCGTGAAAGAACACGACCTCTGGCTTATTGAAGATAACTGCGACGCTCTCGGCTCCAGGTACCGTGGAAAATTTACCGGTACCTTCGGGCACATCTCAACGTACAGTTTCTACCCTGCCCATCACATTACCATGGGAGAGGGTGGTGCAGTATGCACGGATGATCCTCTGCTGAATAAGATCATTGCCTCGTTCCGCGACTGGGGCCGCGATTGCTGGTGCGATCCCGGTTGTGACAATTCATGCAAGAAACGGTTTGACTGGCAGCTGGGCGACCTCCCGCGGGGATATGATCACAAATACATGTATTCCCATATCGGTTACAACCTGAAAGTCACCGACATGCAGGCTGCAATCGGCGTTGAACAGTTGAAAAAATTGCCTGATTTTATTGAGTGCCGCAAGAAAAATTTTCATCTGCTGTACAAGGGTCTGAAACGCTATGAGCAGGATCTTCTTCTCCCGCAAGCAACGGCAGGTTCTGAACCCAGCTGGTTTGGGTTTCCCATTATTGTGAGGGAGGAAGCTCCATTCTCCCGGGATGATATCGTTCATTTCCTGGAAGAGCGTAAAGTCGCGACACGGATGCTCTTTGGTGGCAACCTCCTCAAACAACCCGCGTATAATACCATAAAATACCGGCTTACGGGATCGTTGGAAAACACGGATCTTGTCATGAATAATCTCTTCTGGATCGGGGTATACCCGGGCCTTACCGAAGAGATGATCGGGTATACCCTGCAGTTGTTCGAAGAGTATTTCTCGCGAAAGTAATTCTCAAACCCATTTAAGTCAGGGATAAACATCTCAAATCTTTTTGTAACTATAAGGTACTTGCAGATCCTTCACAACAAAACCTTTTCAAAAACTCCCGTGACGGAAACTCGTGGACACTCGTCACGACGATTTTTCCCTTCCCGCAGGTATGCTCGATAATTACATCGGTTGTCCCTGCAGTTCCAACGCAGGTTCCGTCATGCTCAGGAAACGCACCGTCGCATTCGATGTTCCCGGTATCATAGTCATCAAGAAGAGTCGTGGCCAGGGATTTTCCGGAAAAGGAGATTTTCTGCGGGTGAAATCCATGGTTATACGTTACCCGGAACGGCAGCCAGTCATAGGCATCCGGTCTGGAGTCAGCCGCACCAAAGACCAGGAGGTTCCCGCCGTTCTCCACAAATCTCCGTATCCGTGATGAAGATGCGCGCAAGGCCGGCAGCAGGTTCGAATATTTGGCATTTCCAAAACCCGTAGGGATGATCAGGCAGTTGAAGGAACCCCGGAAGAACGGTGCCGCGAGCATGTGCGGAGTAATGATCTCGCAGGTTATTCCGCATTCTTCGATCAGGCGGCTGAAATGCTGGGGAGAGTCCCAGATGAACCCGGCACGGCAGCTCACCCCTTGATCACCCCGACCGGCATAAGACGGGCCACGAGCCGGGAGATTCCGGCATCATGCACAACCTTCACCACTTCATGACTGGGTTTGTACACGTCCGGGGCCTCATCGGCAATCGCGTTTTCGTGGGGGGCCTTGACGATGATCCCCTCTTTTGCCAGGGTCTCGGCAACCTCTTTTCCGCTCAATCGCTTCTTTGCCTGCGACCGGCTCATGATCCGCCCGGCGCCATGGCACGTGCTGCCAAATGTCTTCTCCATGGCAGCAGATGTCCCGCACAGTACATAGGACGACGTTCCCATACTCCCGGGAATTATCACCGGCTGACCGATGGACGCGAGACCTGTGGGAAGATCAGGAGAACCCGGCCCGAATGCCCGGGTCGCTCCCTTGCGGTGCACGCACACGGTCATCTTTTTCCCGTCAACAACATGCTCTTCGATCTTTGCCACGTTGTGCGCAACATCGAAGACGAGAGGCATCTCATCATACCCGATCCGGAACATCTTTCCTAAAACTTCGCGGGTTGCGTGGGTGATCAACTGCCGGTTGGCCCACGCGTAATTGGCAGATGCCGCCATGGCACTGAAATAATCCTTCCCTTCCGGCGAAGCGATGGGTGCACAGGCCAGCTGGCGGTCGGGCAGTTTGATCTGGTATTTTCTTGTCGCCGCTTCGAGAAGTTTCAGGTGATCGGTGCAGACCTGGTGACCGAGTCCCCGGGAACCGCAATGGATCATGCAGCATACCTGGCCCATCCGGAGCCCGAAGGTCTCTGCAACAACCGGGTCGAAGATTTCCTGTACTACCTGGATTTCCAGGAAGTGATTCCCCGAACCGAGCGTCCCCCCCTGGGGAATGCCCCGCTGGCGGGCCTTTGCGGATACCGGGCCGATTGAGGCCCCTTTCATGCCCCCGCCCTCCTCACACCGGACAAGGTCCCGTTCAACGCCGAACCCGTTCTCCACCGCCCAGCGGGCTCCTTTCATCATCATCTCGTCAAGGGCACGTGATGGCAATTTCGTGGAGCTTTTGGCGCCAACGCCGGTTGGCACCGCGTGGAAGAGCTGGTCGATGATATCCTTCCGTCCCCTCACATCTCTGACCGAAAGCGGGGTTGTCAGCAGCCTTACCCCGCAGTTGATATCGAACCCGACCCCGCCGGGAGAGATGACCCCCCCGTCAAGGGAGAATGCCGCAACCCCTCCGATGGGAAAACCATACCCCCAGTGGATGTCCGGCATGGCTAACGAGTGTTTCAGGATTCCGGGCAGGGTCGCAACATTGGCAAGCTGCTGGAGGGCACCGGGCTCAAGGATCTTTCCCAGGGACTCGGACAGGAAAAAGCGCCCGGGGACCCGCATCCCCGGGATATACCCGATAGGAACTTCCCACTCGTTTTCCCCGATCCTCACAATACCGTCTAACATGGTTTTTCCCTGCCAGCCCCGTTATACATCAAATAGGATCTCCAGCATATATCCGTTCGTATCATGCGTAATTGCAAGGCCGGAATAGGAGATCCCTTTCACTTCAGTACCCCCCGAATGGCGTAACGGATCAAATGCTTCGCCATCCATGACCGCATGCAGGGTGGTATTAGTAATGGTGATCTCCGCACGGGAAAACACGAGCCCGTCCACTTCCGAAAGGAACAACACTTCCGAGAGGAAGTCTGCAAGGAGGGATTCGTGATCTTTTGCATCCAGGGATAATTCCCGTGTTACTCCCCCGTTCCGATCATTCCCGTACATCACCTGCATCAGTGCCTGGAACGCATCGGAGAAGAGTAAGTCAAGAGATGCGGCGCGTGCCCGGATCTTCACATCCGCAGTATGGGGCAGTTCCTCAAAACTCATCAGCGGTCATACCCGTACGAATCGTCATCATCGAAGAACGGCACCATCTCCATGTGAATGCCATTCAGGAACCGTGCCTGGTGAATGGAGATGTAGATGGTATGGTTACCGGCTTTCACGAGAAGGTCGGTCTTTTTCGGGGCCTTGATCCGAACCGGTAACAAAACTGGGCCCCCGCAGGAAGTGCAGATCCGGAAATCGGAGTCCCTTTTGTTGATGAACGTGATGACATCAGGGTCAATGGTAATATCGTGAACATCTGCACTGCCATGAGAATACATTATGCTCATAGCATAGGAATGGCAGGGTAAAAACGGTTATGGATCGGGATGAGGGGGACGCTGTTCAGGCAACTCCGACGATCCCGGTCACGATGTCAACATACTTTTCCTTGAGCTCGTAACTGTTCACTCCATCGGCATTCCGTGTTGCACGGAGAATGCCGATGCGGGAAGCGATGATACCAACCATGGATGCAATCGCATGAAAAGTGACCGTGAACTGTTTCTGGAGAACGGCCACCAGTTCAGCGATGGTGATCGCTTTTGTCTTTACAAAGAGCCTGAGGACTTCACGCCGGATTCCGGTCCTGTCGCGGGACAGGTATGACCGGAGCCGGCCCTCAATGACTCTCTTGATCTCGGATGGAGATCTCATACAACTAGTGTCACTGGTAACTCTATATATATTTTTTGATTTCGCGCGATTTAAAATCCCGAATTGCAAATCCAGCCAATTAAAAAAGGAACAAATATTTTCTGCGAAATCCTGAAATGGACACTCCGCGCGCAACTGATTACGGCGTGATGTCATGTCCTCTCACGGGAGGATTACCTGATAACTATTTAATCGTATATTGACAGATGATTACGCTATGGGATTGATCAACTACAACATCGAGAAATATTCGCCCAGGCAGTTGGTAGTGATCCCGCTCGTGCTTCTCGTAATCTCCCTTGTGTTCATTAGCTTAAATATGATGTCCACAGGAATGCCGGTCACGCCCGGCCTTGATTTTTCCGGGGGCACTGCGGTCACTATCCGGACAACCGAGACCCATGAACAGTTGCAGACCGTCTTTGCCGGGTACCCGTTGAAGGAGATCAGCGACATGAATGATGCCAAGTTCTTAAAGTTCGGGACCATGGACGATGCCATGTCCAAATCCCTTGCAACCTTGGTAGGCCAGAAATACCCTGATGCCAGTATCAACCAGATAAGCGAAACCTTCGGTAAATCGCTCCAGTACCAGGCATTCATCGCCCTGATCTTTTCCTTCATCGGCATGGCGATCGTGGTCTTCATCACCTTCCGGACGTTTGTCCCTTCGGCTGCAGTTGTACTGTCTGCCTTTGCGGATATCGTGATGACCGCTGCTGTCATGAACGTGGCCGGCATCACTCTCTCGCTTGGGACCACCGCTGCCCTGCTGATGCTCATCGGTTACTCGGTTGACAGTGACATCCTCCTGACCAACCGGGTGCTGAAGCGGCAGGGGAAACTGCATGACAAGCTTGTCGGGGCCTTCAACACCGGTATCATCATGACCTCGACCACCTTTGCTGCTATCACCGCTCTCTTTATCGTGTCCTGGATCGGCTCGATCCAGATCCTTATGGAGATCTCCGCGGTTCTCCTCATTGGTCTTGTTTTCGATGTCATGAACACCTGGCTGACCAACGCGGCTATCCTAAAATGGTATGCCCAGAAGGGAGGCACGAAATGAACGCAGCAGAGTTGAAGGCGATCGTCTCCGACTGGCGGGTCGCAACCATGATCATCCTGATCATCCTCTCGCTTGTCGCGATTGGCCCGCATATCGACGAGAATGGCCACTTGGCAACAAACCTCCAGTATGGCCTCGATCTCCAGCAGGGGGCTTGGATCCAGCTCGAACTTCGTGCGGAAGTCGTGGGATTCACGTCAGATGTACCGATTGAGACGTTTATTTCGAACCTCTCCAGCAGCCTTGACGCGGATGTCGAGCTCATCGATGCCAACCATATCGAGATCCGGAAATATTATGCCCAGACAGAACTGGAACAGAAATTTGCCGAAGCTGGTGGTAAGCTCACCAGCTACCAGCAGGGAGTCTCCAAGGAGACCGGAAGCCACGTGAAGACGATCCTTGAGACCAAGATCAACAGTCTGGGTAC
>Ga0265297_10008221_pt1 | contig 14021 bp, 22 predicted proteins | sample Munlanlwell13791_FD_192502 | JGI IMG/M metagenome (GOLD analysis project Ga0265297, IMG submission 192502) | Leachate microbial communities from a municipal landfill in Southern Ontario, Canada - Leachate well 137-91 | ecosystem: Engineered > Solid waste > Landfill > Unclassified | place... | reverse complement strand
GTTAATCTAAATCTCTGTCTGGTTGCAAAATAGATGTACCGTGAGTTAAAAGCATTGCCTGGGCTAGACGTTTAGAAACTAATTTAAAATATTCAGTATTTATGTCACCTATATCTTTTGCATTGAAACCCAAATCTTTTAAAGCATGATCGGGAAATTCTTTGATTTGATCACCGGTAATTTTATGTTTTCGGGCAATTTTTTGTATAGATTCTGGCAATGCTTGGAGAAGTATGTTTCCACTTATCAACGCATATTGATCAGAATTGAGTATCTTTTCAGTCATGGCTTATTGTACTCTCAAGTGTCAAGAAATGGCAAAATTTGTTTTTTCTGACGATCGTCTAAAGTTGACAAGAGAATTTAGAAGGGATCACAATGATAATTGGTGAAGAGAAGAATAACGATGGAGGGGTTATTGAAACTTTTGGATGATGTTGGTGAAGCTTTTTTTCCAGCAAACAGGCGGGAAGCAAGAGAGATGATGCTTCGGCCAAAAATTTTATATTTTGAGGATTATTTTCCGTCAGAGATTATGCGAGTAGCAAACCGATTGGTCAGGAAAGGAGTGGTGACTAAGTTTGAAACTCCGGAGGGTATTTTGATAAAAATTTCGGATGCGGGTAAAAAAGAATTGCTGAAATATGACTTGGAAAATTTGGGTCCCAAGACTGGGGAGTGGGACGGAAAGTGGAGAATGGTGTTTTTTGATATCGAAGAAAAGAATCGGAAAAAGAGGAATCAATTGACAATGTATCTGAGAATGTTGGGAATGAAGGAGATGCAAAAAAGCATTTACATAAGTCCTTTTGACGTCAGTTCAGAAGTTAAATATTTGAGAGAGATATTGAATGTTTCGGATGAAGTGAAGTATGGGGTGTTGGAATTTATTGAAAATGGGGAAGATTTGAAGGAAATATTTAAGGTTAAGTGATTTGTTTTTTCTGACGATCGTCGGAAAAAACAAGAGAGAAGTCGGATACAGTTTTTATCATAACTCTGAGATTGTGGATACTGGCCAGGCGGTAGTAGAGAAGTTCGCGGGATTTGTAAAGATGGTGGAGATAGGCGCGGGTGAAGCCTTCTTTGCAGGTATAACAATCGCAATTATTGAGGATGGAGTGGGTATCCAAAGCGAACATGGATTTACTGATATCGATATATTCTGACTTGGGTTCCGGATGATAGAGTTGTCCGCAACGGGCCAGGCGGGTAGGAGCGACACAATCAAACATATCCGCTCCGGCTTTGATAACGGCAACAGCGTCACTGGGTTTGACCCCGACCCCCATGGCGTAAAGGGGTTTGTCTTTGGGTAATAAATCCCTAACAGAGGCGATTGTGTCTGCCGTCTCCATTTGGTCACGACCGATTTGGGCGCCTCCTATGGCAATTCCCGGGAGTTCTTTGGAAATAATGTATTCAGCTGATTGACGACGAAGATCAGGGAAAATACCACCCTGGATGATACCAAAAAGAGCTTGCATTTTTGGTTCGATCTGCATAAATCCATGCTCGCGCGCTCCCCGCTGCTGCGGGGGGGCATGACTGTGCGTGGATTTATTGGCAGGACTACACCAAGTATTAATACATCTATCTAACCAACGGTGAGTGCGGTGCATGGCAGCCTCAGCCAGTTTTTTGTTGTCGTCATAGGGAGTACTGTCGTCAAAAGCCATGATAATATCTGCTCCGATGTCTATCTGTGACCGGGTGGCTGTTTCGGGGGTGAGAATCCTGGTTGATCCATCGATATGAGATTTAAATAGTGCTCCCTCTTCGGTGATTTTTGGGGAGAGGCTTTGGATTTGATAGCCCCCGGAATCAGTGAGAATCGGGTGAGGCCATTTCATAAATTCGTGAATACCCCCAAGTGATTTGATGTTTTTTGATCCGGGACGTAGAAACAGGTGATAATTATTTGCCAAAATTATCTGTGCTCCTAAACTTTCCAGATCACTTGGGGTAAGCGATTTTACTGAGGCTAAAGTACCAACAGGCATAAAAACCGGGGTTTGGATTTGTCCATGTGGGGTGTTGAGAATCCGGGAAGAGGAATATAGGTTAGATACAAACATGGAGTAATTATATGTTATTGACACAGGGAAGCTAATTGTGGTGTACTTGTTGCATGGTAGAATACCATTACACAGGTCAGGGGGTGAGATTATGACATCTTCCAGAAAGAACGATCAGTCAATATATCTTGTAGTAGCGGCGGTTTTGATGTCAGGCGCATTTTTGATGTTTTACTTTGCTCTTAACAGCAAGGCCACACCACAAGTCCAGGGAGCTTCCACGGGCCAATCAGTAAGTGTTACCGAAGTTAAAAAGACCAATTCACAGCCGGGGAGGCTGTCTCCACAACAAGTGGAGGAGGACGCTTCGGGGGTTTATTGGTAGTCCCTGATCGGGTATAATGGCGCCTATGCAAGATTGTGTTTTTTGTCGGGTAGTTGCGGGCGGGTTACCCAGCCGAAAGGTGTTTGAAACTGAGGATGTTTTGGCTTTTGAAGACATTAATCCTTCAACGCCGATTCATGTCCTGGTGATTCCAAAAGCTCATATTGCCTCAAGCTTGGCTGAAGTTGAAGAGAAAGACAAAGAAATTTTGGCCAAGTTGCAATTGGCGGCTGGCGAAATAGCCAGGAAATTAAAGATGACAGATTTTACTTATAAGACTAACTCCGGAAAAGCGGCCGGACAAACAGTGTGGCACCTTCATTATCATTTACAAGGTGGATTCGAAAGGGGGGAAGATTAATTTATGCCGACAGTTGTACGCAAAAAACCAGGACAATCAGAGGATAAACTTATTGCTGATTTTAGGAAAAAAGTTCTCGCGGATGAGATTTTGATCGAGCTTAAGGACAGAGAATTCTACCGCAAGCCATCAATCGTTAAACAAGCTAAAATCAAAGAGAGGCGCAAGATTCGCAGGCCTCGAAGTTACTAAGCTTATGGTGATTGACCAAATAAAAGCCGATGTGATCCGAGCTTTGAAGTCCGGGGAGAGTTTGCGGGTGATGACACTTCGGATGCTTTTGTCCGAGATAAACTACGAACAGATAAGGGTACAAAGGGAAATAACCGAATCTGATGTACAGAACGTGTTGGCTCGTGAGGTAAAAAAGAGAAGGGAAGCCATTGAGTCGTTTAAGTCGGCCGGGAGAACTCCCCAGGCTGATTCGGAGCGGGTAGAGATGGAAATTTTGCAGGAGTATATGCCGCAATTGTTGGGGGAAGATGAAATAAGGAACGAAGTACATAGGGTCATTGAGTCATTGAGCGATCAAGATAAAGGAAATTTCGGGCAGGTGATGAGAGTGGTTTCACCTTTATTAAAAGGAAAGGCTGAAGGTATGGTAGTGGCGGCGGTGGTTAAGGAGATTTTGAATGGTCACAATTAAGTCACGGCCGGAGTATAAGTTTGATCGTGAGTTGGTGGAAAAAACGGTAGAAGGGATCCTTTTTAAAAACGGAATTACTGATTTGGTGGAGGTGGGACTTTTGGTCGTGGGGGTGCCGGAGATGAAGAAACTACATAAAAAATATATGGAAACCGATGAGGTGACTGACGTGCTTTCGTTTCCTTTAAATACCCCCCTTGAGTTCCCCCCTAATCTAGGGGGGAAACCATTAGGTGATATTGTTATTTGTTATCCCGTGGCGGTACAACAGGCAAAGGCGAATGGTAAATCAGTGGATGAGGAAATGGCGTTTTTGGCGGAACATTCCTGTTTACATTTATTGGGGATACATCACGAATAAGATTTAATATTTGAATACATTGTGTTAGCAGTTGATTGATGGGGGAATAGGAGATATAAATAACACGCGATATGACTTTGTATCTAAAATATAGACCACAGAAGATTGCTGATCTGGATTTGGGAGAAGTAAGAGAAGTCTTGAAGTCCATGCTTTCCAAGGATAAGATTCCTCACGCGTGGTTGTTTACCGGACCATGGGGAACAGGAAAAACCAGTGCTGCCAGAATACTCGCTAAGGCGGTGAACTGCATGAAGAGGGATGGGGTAGAGCCATGTAATAAGTGCGAAATGTGTACCGAAATAACTTCCGGATCGGCTACGGATATTGTAGAAATTGATGCCGCAAGTAACAGGGGAATTGAAGAGATTCGCGAGCTAAGGGATAAGGTGAGGTTGGCTCCAATGAGAGCTAAGTACAAGGTGTATGTAATTGACGAGGTGCACATGCTGACAACCGAGGCGGCAAATGCCCTTCTAAAGACGTTGGAGGAGCCGCCGGAACATACTTTGTTTGCACTGTGTACCACTGAGCCGGAAAAGCTTTTGGATACAGTGAAATCCCGTTGTGTGTGGATAAAGTTTAAAAAACCTACCATATCAGAGGCGGTTTTAAGTTTGGAGCACGTGCTTTCCGGGGAAAAGGTGAAGTTTGAACCGGAAGCCTTGAAATTAATTGCCAAAGCGGCCAGGGGAAGTTTTAGGGATGGGACAAAAATTTTGGAACAGGTGATCATGTCTAAATCCGAGGTAAGTGAAGACAGTGTACGGGAAGTTTTGGGTTGGCTGGGAGAGGCTGATCCGAAAACATTTATTGCGTTAGTCAGGGCAGGAAAATCCGGTGAGGCGCTGGATTTTGTTGATAGGCTGGTTAAGCAGGGAATTAATCTGAGAGGTTTTGTGGAAAGGGTGGTGGAAGAGTTGAGGGAAGAATTGCTGAAAACCCTTGACAGGAATATCTTGGAAGAGATTGCGGGGATGGAAAAAGTGTATGTGCAGATGAAGACGACGGCGGTACCACAGTTGCCATTGGAAATTTATGTAATTGAAAGCACCAAGAATCCTGACTCTGTCAAGACTACGCCGGGCAAGCAAGAACCAAGTTTTAAACAATCTGAGGAAAAAAATGTGGAGAAAGTTGAGGTTATATCGACTCCGTTGGCTACTTCCGGATCAGGTAAATTCAAATTAATTGATGTGACGGAAAAATGGACTGAGATTATGAAGGCCGTAAGACCTATGAATCACTCTGTGGAGGCACTTTTAAGATCTACCAGACCGATGGATTTTGACGGAGAAAGGCTGACACTGGAGGTTTTTTATAAGTTTCATAAAGATAAATTGGAGACGGAAAAATGCAGAACAATTGTAGAAGGGGCGGTGGGGAGTGTATTTGGGGTAGGACCGGTAAAACTGAGCCTGAAATTGGGCGACAAAAAGAATAAATCCAGTGAAGTGTCGGGAGTGGTTGAAGATGATATCGTAAAAGCGGCTGAAGCAATTTTTAAAGTCGAAGCGGTGTAATAAAATGAAAAATGATATAATGTTTGCATGGGTATAGGTGACGCGATCGGAAAATTAGGGGATCTCAATAAATTGCGGCAGCAGGCGATGCAAATGCAGAAAAGTCTGTCGGCTCAACAGGTGGTGGTAGAGGAAAACGGAGTGAAGGTAGTGATTTCCGGTGATCAGAGGATTTTGTCTTTGGAAGTTCAGGGGATGTCCAATCAGGTACTAAATGACGTAATTAATAAAGCTATTAAAAAGAGTCAGGAAATGGCGGCTAAAGAGCTGATGAATGTGTCCGGTGGTTTGGGTGGTCTGATGGGCGGCGGGAACTAATTTAGGGTAAAATAGGCTGATATGAGGGTAGCCAGAGCTGTTTCTAATCTGATTGAGGCGTTTGAACGGTTGCCGGGAATCGGGCCAAAATCTGCCCAGAGGCTGACTTACTACCTCTTGCATGTACCACAGGGAGAACTGGATAAGCTTGCAGAAGCGCTTAGGACGCTTAAAACGCAGACAAAGGAGTGTCGAGTTTGCCACAATATTTCTGAAACCGACCCCTGTGATATTTGTAGTGATCCCGGGCGTGACAAGGAAATTATTTGCGTGGTGGAGCAACCTCTGGACGTACTGGCTTTTGAAAGGTCGGATGGATATACAGGTGTTTATCATGTATTACACGGAGTCATTGACCCCTTACATAATATCGGGCCGGAGGAGATCAAAATTAACGAGTTAATGACTCGCCTCAATACCTCACCCTTAGATCCCTCTCCTGATTCAGGAGAGGGAAATTTTGTTAGTGAGGTTAAGGAAGTCATACTTGCGCTGGATCCGAATATGGAGGGGGAGGCTACCTGCTTATATATAAGCAGGCAAATTTCAAATTTCAAATTACAGGATACAAATTTAAAGGTGACCAGACTAGCGCATGGATTGCCTACCGGAGCAGATATTGAATATGCGGATGAAGTGACACTTTCAAGGGCGCTTGAAGGAAGAAGGGAGTATTAATATGGTTAAACCGAGATCAATCAAGAGCGGAGACGTAGTGGGGGTGATTGCTCCGTCGGATGCGGTAGAAAGAGTAGATGTGGAAAAAGGGAGAAAGATATTGGAGAGCTGGGGACTTAAGGTAAAAATCGGTAAACACGTGTATGCGAAAGTCGGAGATTTTGCAGCCGGAACGGCGGCTGAAAGAATGGAAGATATTATGACGATGATAAACGATGACGATGTGAAAGTGATATGGGCGGCCGGAGGAGGATATGCTGCTACGGAAATATTGCCGGTATTTTCCCGGGAGGTGATAGAAAAGTTGTCCAAGGCACCAAAGATTTTTGTGGGTTACAGTGATGTGTGTTTAATATTGAATGCACTGGCCAGTTTTAGGATGGTATCTATCCTGGGACCGAATTTGGCGGGTTTGTCAGAGTGGGACAAAAAAACTCAAAATGAAATAAGAAAATTATTGTTTGGAGAAAAAATTGAAGGATATCCCGGTGACACTAAATGGAAATCCAAAACTCAGGGAGCGGCTGAGGGGAGGCTTTTGGTATCAAATCTGGAGACGCTTATTTTGTCGTTTGGCACCAGATTTGATCCGCTAATGTACGGGAGCGGAAGCATTATTCTGGGACTGGAGGAATTGGATATTGATAAAAGCGCCCTGCAAAGGCAAATTGATACAGTATTGAATCACAAACGGGCGGGAAGGATTTCGGGAATATTTATCGGCAGATTGGTAAATATTGCGGAGAAATCATATCCTGAATGGGGGCAAAAAGTGACTGCGGAAGGTCTTATTGCGGATAGAATTGTAAAATGGGGCGGGGGGAAATGTCCGGTGGCTTTCTGCGCCGATTTCGGACATCCGGAATGGGCTTACGGGGCGTTTGCCGGACTTAGATATTATTTTTCCAACCGGAGGTTTTATCCCTTGCCGGAAGGGATATCGGCCAGATTGACTGTAGAAGAAAAATCGGCGAAACTGGAGTATCTGGAGAATTTAACCCAGGAATAATATGGCGGTATTTAACAGACAACAGGGGGATACTTTTGAAACAGCGTTTGAGCAGGGTATGACTACGGTTAAAAATACTACCAAACAGGTGGTTAAAACTTTGGCCGGGGATGTGATGGAGCAGGTGACAGGACAGAATCGTAACAGCAAGAGTAACAGTAAGATGGCTGATTCTGAAAATAAGATTTTGCCACCAGAGAAACAAAATCAAGTCGATGCTCAACAGAAAAAACTGTTGGATGAGACCAGAATGAATTTAATTGAACTTAATAAAAAAATTGATGAGGCGAGAAAAAAGAGACTTCAGAAAGAACAGGAAACCCAACGGCTAGCTCAGAGTGAGAAGCAAAAAAAGTTTTTTTCAGAAGAGAAAAAGAAAAAGGAAAGTATTGAACTACAAAACATAAAAAAGCAGGGAGCGGGGGAAATCCTTAAAGGAGCAAGCGGGTAGATAGCAGATGTTATACTTAAGGTATGAATAAAACCATTGACTTGACGAAATTACTGAATGGTGTTAGTTCCGGGTGGGTAGCAATTTCTGCAGATTATAAAAAATTAGTAGCTAAAGGAAAAGACTTTAAAGAGATAAATAATAGGGTAAAAGATTTGCCTAAGGGATCAGTGTTTTTGATGCCAATGGTGGACAACTTTCGTAATATCGTGACTTTTTCCTGAAAATGAATTTCCCGTATTTAAAATTGCCTGGGATATCAAGAAGGCCGTTAGTTCCAGTTTTGATTAAACACGGCAAAGAGTTTTTACCGCAGCCAATATTATGTTTGGTAGATTCCGGGGCTGATGTTTCATACTTCGATATATCACTAGCTCACGAATTGAAAATAAATTTCAAAGGATTAAAGCCAGTTCCATCATGGGGCATTAATGGTGAAAAATTTGAAGGGTATCAAGAGAAAATTATTGTAACGATAGGAGGTTGGGAGTTTCCTGTTGTGGCAATTTTCAGCGAAAATGTAACCAGAGCATTTTGTGTTTTGGGACAGGAAGGACTGTTTGCTCAATCAAGAGTGATATTTGAAAGATATAAATGGAACCTGGAGATTAAACCACGAGTAGATATAAATTAGAGACAGAAAATGATAATATAATTTTATGGCTGGAAAAAATGAGACACCAAAAAAAGTTAAAGGAACAGCGGCGCCTAAGTTTGACCGGGCTCACGCGGATTTTTTCAGAGGGAGCCGGGGGAATATGTTTAACAACGGGAAGAATTTTGTGACCTCACAAAAGGGATTTATCGGGATGAGGCGGGGTAGTAAGTAATATTGGGATTGATTATGGAGGTGTTTTTCTGTTAGACTGAACATATGCCGGATGGATCAGGGGGGAAAGAATTAACCAGAAGAGGGTTTTTAAAAGGATTGTCTAAGTGGGGTGGAGCGGGTGTTCTTGCTGGCACAGGATTGGGAGAACTTGCGGAGAAAGCGTCAGCGGCATCAGTGCCGGCGCAAGGAACACCGGAGGTGTATAAAAACCGAGAGGCGGTTCGAGTGAGTCAGATTCCTTCGAGCGACCCTGGTGGGGTAAATAATTTTGCGGAAGCGAGTCTGGCTGATCCAAATATTAATGTTATCGATAAGCTGAAGTTTCAGACTTTTGTTGCGGATGCATTAAAAGCCACTGAGACTGACTCGGATTTATTAGTCTCAAACAGGAGTCTTAATCAATTGATTAGGCCATTAACAAGTGGGGAGATTCGAGTCAGGCAGCTGGATTTTGATGTACCCTTTGGGGAGAAGCAGAGAGGTTTGGGATTTGAAGGAGCGGATTTTAAAGAAGCTTGTTCTGGATTGAATGAAATGACAGTCGATTCCAGAATGTCCAGGGGTGTGGATGGAATGTTTAGAAAAATTGTGATTATTCCGAATGGAAAGAGTGTTTTGGAAGGGATGAGTGCGATGGCTGATAGTATGGCATTGGAAATGAAAGAGGACGTGGAGGGTGCGGTTTCAAGGTTTGAGCAAATATTTGACGATTCAGGCATGTTTGATGTCAAACCGGGTAAGCAAGAAGGGCAGGTAGATGGGTTTTCTGTCAGAGAAACTTATTTAAGTGAAGAAAAGAGAAGTGATGGACAGAAATTTGAGAGGCTTCAGGTGGTGGTTTGGAGGGAGATGAAGCCGGATGAGGGGCAGGTTTGGGGAGATAGAAAAGTGGAGAACGCTCTGATGTTGGTGGGAGTTTTGGATTCCACGAGCGGTTTACAAAGGACTGAAGTATTATCTCTAAGCAGTACCCAGGACATATTAAATCCCGAATGGGATAAGTTGGCACAACAAGTGTTAGGTGATAACGAGAGAAGTTGTGATATGGGTAGGTGGTTGCCGGTTGAGGGTTTGAATGAGGAGCCGGAGAATAATCACGATGTGCCAAAAGGACCCGAGATTCCAGAAGTACCAAAGACACCACAAACGCCCAAGCCGCCCAAAAAGGACAGACCAATAAAACCGAAGCATCCTAATCAGGGGAGGGGTAATGGGCCAGAAGGGGCTGATCCGGGTCATTCTGATTTTAGAAATAATTCTAATGACGAAAACGGCCAGACGCCTGGAGATAAGGAACCCAGAAGTACGGTTGAGGATACTTCTGGTGTGACAACTCCTCCCCCTCCCGGTCAGTCCGGGGAGCATGAGAACAATGGGAAACATAAAGGAAATAATTAGTCGGTTTGGAGTGATATGATTGAGAGTAGAGTATGAAGCTATTTAATAGCCTAACCCGTCAGGTGGAGGAATTTAAGCCGATTAAGCCGCCGCATGTGGGAATGTATACGTGTGGGATGACGGTTTACGACTATGCACACATAGGACACGGGCGGAAATATGTAACTGATGATTTAGTAAGAAGACTTTTGACATATAACGGATTTGAGGTAAATCATGTACAGAATGTGACTGATGTGGGGCATTTGGTGTCTGATGAAGACGCCGGAGAAGACAAAATGGAAAAAGGGGCCAGAAAAGCCGGGAAGACGGTTTGGGAAGTAGCGGAGTTTTTTACAAAGGATTTTTACCAGACTATGGACTCTCTTAATATTTTGAGACCAACCGTGGTGTGTAAAGCCACTGACCATATTGCTGAGCAAATCGATTTGGTAAAAAAACTTTTGGATAAAGGGTTCGCCTATGAAACCCGTGAGGCTTTGTATTTTGATATCAATCATTTTCCCAGATACGACAGCCTGTTTGGGCTGAAGCGGCTTTTAAACAACCAAGTAGCGGTGAGAGATGAAATACAAACCGGAGAGTTCAAAAAAAACCCGGCGGATTTTGCTTTGTGGTTTAAAGCTGTCGGCCGTTTTTCTGATCATGCGATGCAGTGGGATAGTCCGTGGGGAAAAGGATTTCCCGGATGGCATATTGAGTGTTCGGCTATGGCGATGAAGTACCTGGGGGAGAGTTTTGATATTCATACCGGGGGAGAAGATCACCTGACAGTACATCACCCTAATGAAATTGCCCAGTCTGAGGCTGCTTCAGGAAAACCGTTTGCCAGATATTGGATGCACACTGCTTTTTTGCAAGTGGACGGGACTAAGATGTCAAAGTCGCTGGGGAATTATTTTCGGGTAGCGGATGTATTAGAACGGGGATTTTCGCCCATGGCTCTTAGGTATTTGTATCTGATGGCGCAATACCGAAGTCCGCAAAACTTTACCTGGTCAACATTGGCTGCCGCGCAAACCACTTATGACAAACTTACGGAATTTGTGGAAAAAGTTGCCAGAGCAAAGATCCAGGATTCAAGGACCGAGTTGTCAAAAGAGAAATTGAAGAAGCTGGATGATTATAAAAGCAGATTTTTAGCAGCATTGGAAGAAGATTTGGGGACACCCCAGGCGTTGGCGGTGATGTGGGAGATGCTTAAAAGTAATATTCCGGATTACGATAAGAGAGATACCCTTTTGGATTGGGATCAGATTTTGGGACTGCGGCTGTCGGAGACCGGGGGCGGGGTGGAAGTTCCGAACGAAGTCAGGGAGTTGGCAGCAAAAAGACAGAGTTTGCGTGATGCTGGGAAGTATGTAGAAGCTGACAGTGTGAGAATGGAAATTGAGGGTAGGGGTTGGGAAGTAAAGGACACCCAGGTAGGACCACAACTTAAAAAATTTCAAATTACAAATATCAAATGACAAAGAGAAACGTTTTGGTGGGTTTGGTAATTTTGGATGCGGTTTTGGTTAACGGATTAGTGGCATACTTTTTATATAAATCCCAAGACACGCTTCGGGAAAGCCCGGGGCAAGCAATTTCCAATGAGCAGTTTCCGATAACCAAAATAATTGATCAGTGCGGAGATGAGTGTAAAAAATATATTGACCAGAGGATAGCCAGTTTTTCGGCACTTAAACCTACTGCCGGAGCTCCCGCCGGTCCGTCTGCGACTCCGAAGGTAGTATATGTACAACAAGCGGGCAAGATTGCAAAAGTCAAAACAACAAGCTATGTGACTACTCCCGGAAATGGCAGCACCTCGGAAAATGAGTGGGCGGATTTGGGAGGGACGGAATTTTATTTCAATCCGGCAGATTACCCCGGTCTGGTAGAAGTGTATTTTGAGGTTAATATGAAACTTTTTAACGGCAACGGGATGGCGTATGTACGATTATTTGATGTTACTCACGGGGTGGGAGTGCAGGGGAGTGATGTACAAACAAATAACCAAACTGACGGACTGGTGGTATCCGGGAAAGTGACTTTTTGGTCCGGGAAAAATCTGATTCGGGTACAGGCAAAATCTTTAACTGCCGATACGGCAATATTTACGTCGGGGAGACTTAGAATTGTGACGGAGAATTGAGGTATTTTGTGATACTGTACCGTCTATCTAGTGATGGATATGTGAGAATGATAAAATAAATGAATGATTCAGGCTGTAATTTTTGACCTTGATGGGACTGTTGTCGACACGGAGGCCGAGTGGGAAGCGGTGTTTCGGCAGGTGTGGGAGGAATATTCCGGACAAAAGATAATTGATAAGAAGTGGATTCATGAGCCGGGGATCGGATTGTCGTCAAATTGGAAAAAAATGGTGAAGGATTCGGAAATGGTGGAGAGACTTACCAAAAGAACTTTGGAAGTGTTTGATAAACAGGTTAAGGAAGACAGTGAAGTTTCGATAAGGGAAGGGGTTGTCGAGGCGGTTGATAAGGCCAAGCAGCTTGGGTGGATGACAGCGCTTTGTACCAGCAGTATCTGGAATACGGTTGAGGATGAACTGGAACAGTTGGGGTTGTATTTGGCTTTTGATGTGACGACAACAGGCGAAGAAGTTTTGGCGCCTAAGCCTGATCCGGAAATTTACATGCTGACGGCACAAAAATTGGGAGTGGATTTTTCCGAGTGTTTGGTGATCGAAGATTCGTTGTCCGGAGTGGAGGCAGCGGTGGCTGCCGGTATGAAAGTTGTGGGAATCAGTTCCGGGTATTCCCCGGGCGCAAAGTTGTCGGCGACAGGGGCTCAATATATAATAAATGACTTAATTGATTTGGCCCGTATGTTTGATGAAATTAAAGGAAAAGAACAAGTTATTACCACAGATGAAGAGAGGCATGATGAGTGAGTCAAGATACCGAAATAAAGACGAATATTTAGACTGTTTGGTGGTATAATTGTGGTATGAAGAAGAAGCTGCCCGAGTTTTTGAGACCGTACTTTTGGGATGTGGATTTTGAGAAGTTGGACTACGAAAATCAGTCGTTTTATGTAATAGAAAGACTATTGAATAAAGGGAATTTGGAAACGGTTCAATGGATGACAAAAACTTATTCAGAAGATCAAATTAAAACAGTATTAAAAAAAGGAAGAGATTTGTCTTTGAAAAATGCATCTTTTTGGGGATTGTTATTTGGTGTTCCCAATACTGAAATATTATGTTTTCAGGAGCCTTACTACAGTCTGCGAAGGACGCTTTGGCCATATTAGGTCAGAGTAAAATACTTAAAACTTCGTATTTGGCCGGAGGGACTGCGGCAGCTCTGTATTTGGGTCATAGAATATCAGTGGATTTTGATTTTTTTACAAATGAGCCATTTGATAGTGAAATAATAAAAACGGGATTAGAAAAGTTAGGTAGGTTTGAATTGGATCGATTTGAGGAAAATACAATATGGGGTTATTTTAACGAAGTTAAGTTTTCGTTGTTTTTGTATAAATATCCCAGAATAGCTAAGGGAGAAATGTTTGAGGGGGTAGATATAGTTAGTTGCGAGGATATATTGGCTATGAAACTGGCGGCAATATGTACCAGAGCCACAAAAAAGGATTTTATTGATATCTATTATTTGGTGCAAAAATATTTTTCATTTGAACAGGGTTTTGACTTTTACGACAAAAAATTTGGACAGTTGGAAAATAATAAATTTACGGTACTCAGGTCGATGCAATATTTTGGGGACGTAGATGAATCGGAAATGCCTAAAATGCTGGTAGAATTGGATTGGGACAAATTAAAAGATTTTTTCCAAAAAGAAACAATTAGACTTGCTAAGTCACCTTTGTTTAACATTTGATTAAATTAACCTATAGTGATATACTTAAGTTCTTTATTATGGTGAACATGTTTCTGATGTTATTTACTGGGCGCACGGCCCGGAGTTAGCTTTTCCCCGAGTCAGACTCGGGGATTTTTTTTACAAAAAAAATGAAAGATACAAAAAGAGTTTGGACCAGGAGGGATATTTTATTAGTAAGTGTTGCTGGTGC
>Ga0265297_10008220_pt1 | contig 14022 bp, 10 predicted proteins | sample Munlanlwell13791_FD_192502 | JGI IMG/M metagenome (GOLD analysis project Ga0265297, IMG submission 192502) | Leachate microbial communities from a municipal landfill in Southern Ontario, Canada - Leachate well 137-91 | ecosystem: Engineered > Solid waste > Landfill > Unclassified | place... | reverse complement strand
CCCCAGGCTATTATAAAATCGGGCCGTTGGCCCTGCCTGAACACCGGTCAATGCACCCTTAAAAAACCTTAACCTGATGGCTATGGGGGTGCACCCCGCAGCTGGACGTTGGCAAACAGCCACACGCTAAAGCGTGAACTCAAACGACCGGCGCCCCGGGTTTGAGTCCAGCCTTCAGGCTGTCTTCGGAGTGCGGCGCCGGCGGCCAGCCGATTGGGGCGATGACAAAAAATCTCACCCCGACACGCCGAGCCGGGGCTCGATGCTCCCGGCTTATGCGCCTTTCTCCCGAAGCGGCGCCGCCGCTTCCGTTTTTTCCACGCCGGCCGGCGCGAAAAAACGTCACACCTCGTTGGTGGCGCGGAAGATGCTTTCGTGCTGGAGTTCGGCCTGAATGCCCGCCTCGGCCATCGCCAGCTTGAGGCTGCGCTTGAGCTTGCCGACATCGGTGCCGGCCGGCAGGTAGACCAGCAGCGTCATCCAGTAGCGCTCGCCGTCCACCCGCGTGGCCAGGTCCTCGATGTTGATCCCCTTCTCCCGCAGGTAGCCGGACAGTACAGCCACCAGCCCGATCTTGTCCGGCCCGACCGCGGTCAGCACATACTTGGCCCCGCCGGCGGCGGCGGGGGCCGCCGTCGCCAGGCGCGGCTTCACCCCGACCTCGAACGGCTCCGCCGGATCCAATTGCCGCAACCGTTCCCGCACCCCCTCTTCGGTCACGCCGCCGGGAAAACTGGCGACCAGGATCATGGTGAAATAGCCGCCCAGCACCGTCTGGCTGAGGTCGGCCAGGTTGCCGCCCAGTTCACGAATCGCCCCGGTGACGTCGGCAATGATGCCCACCCGGTCGCGGGCCATGACGGAAATGACATAGGTTTGACTCATGCCCGTGAAACTTGCCACGCTTTTGCCGGGATGCAATTTGAACGCCACACAATAAACCGGCTTGGCGCGCGTTATATATCATTGGAGACGCGGGCACAATCTTCGATATCCGTCGATATCCGTCGATGTCCGTCGATATTTGTCGAAAACCGGTGATGACCATCTACTGTGTTGTTTAGCCCATGTCCGTTGCCACCCCTCATCCCGCCCCGGCCGCCGCCGGCCGCCGCCAGGAAACGCTGGCCGCCGGCCTGCTGCTGGCCCTGATCCTGCTGCTGGCGGTGCTGCCGCTGGCCGTTCATTTCGAACCGGCCTACCAGGGGGTCGACCAAAACGGCTACCTGGTGACCGCCCGCCACCTGGCCACCACGGGCGACCCCGGCAAGCGGCTGCGCCACCCCGACGAGTTCCTGGGCGGCAACTGGGTGGTCGCCGACAGCGGCATCGGCTACGCCAAATACCCGGTCGGCTATCCGCTGCTGTGCGCCGCCGCCGGCCAGCTGACGGGGCGGATGGACGCCATGTTCTGGGTCAACCCCCTGCTGGCGATGCTGACCGTGCTCGGCGTGTTCCTGCTGGGACGCGCCTGGTGGGGGACCTTTGCCGGCGCCCTCGCCGCCATCCTGCTGGCGGTCAATCCGTTGCACCTGCACTTTGGCCTGTCCGCCCTCAGCCACGCCGGTTCCGCCTGCCTGGGCGTGTGGAGCATGCTGGCGCTCTGGCACTGGCGCCGGAGCGGCAGCGCCGCCGCCGCCCTCGCCGCCGGCGCCCTGGCCGGTTACGCGGTCAGCATCCGCTACACCGACGCCCTGCTCTTTCTGCCGGTTGCCGCCCTGCTGGCCGACCGCTGGCGCGACCGCCGCGCCGCCGGCGCCCCCCTTGCGGACTCCGCAACGGTGCGAAGCGCCGGCCTGCTGGCCGCCGGCGGCCTGCTGGCGGTCCTGCCGCTGCTCGCCCAGCATTGGACCGCTTATGACAGCCCGTTCCGCACCGGCTACGGTCTGTGCGGCGAATCCACCGGATTCGGCTGGAACTGGTTCCAGGACAACGTCTGGCTGATGCTCTCCAAAATGGACAACGGCGGCCTGATCCTGCTGTTCCCGCTGGGGCTGGCCGGCCTGCTGCACCTGGCCATCCACCGCCGGAGCGAGGGCACCCTGCTGGCCTGGTGGGCCGTCCCCCAGCTGCTCCTCTACAGTGCCTATTATTGGGCGCCCGCCGGCGACGGCTTTGGCTACACCCGCTTCTTCGTCAGCGTCTTTCCCCCGCTCATCCTGGCCGCCGTGCATCTGCTGGTGGTGCCGCTGGGCAGACACCCCCGGTGGAGCTGGGCCGCCGGCGCCCTGGTGCTGCTGGCCGCCGCCGCCAACCTGCATGAGGCCCTGGGGCAGGTCGGCCAGTTGCGCAGTTCGCTGGTCGCCGCCGAAGCGGCCGCCACCGCGGTGCAGCGCCAGCTGCCGCCCAACGCCACCCTGGTCGCCTCCAAACGGCTGCTGGATTTCCTCGAGTTCGCCGGCGACTGGACGCTGTTTCCCACGGAAAACTTCGAGCGCCGGCCGGTCGACAAGACGCTCAAGAAGCTCGCCGACAACGGGCCCGACCCGTTCCAGCGCCGCAAGGCGCAGGCGCTCAAGGAGCGGCGGGGCGGCTGGACGGACGAGCAGTTCAACCGGGCGCTGCGCGAGTTGCTGGCGGCCGAACTGGACGCCGGCCGGCCGGTCTTCTGCGCCCTGCCGGCTGACCAGGTCGGCAAGACGGTCCACAACCGCCTCGGCGGCGCCTTTGCCCTGACCCCCCGGGGTGGCTGGCTGGAGCTGCGCCGCACCCCGGATGAGACGTCCATGCGCTACACCGACTGGCTGCTGCTTGCCGTCCGGCGCCCCGGTGAGGGCGCCCAGCCCGGCCTTTCCCCTGCCGAACGCCTGCCGCTGCTCCAGGAACAGCTCCGCACCCTGCGGGCCGAACTGGAGGACCGCACCCCCGAACTCAAACCGCGCCTGGACCAACTGCTGGAACTGGACCGGGACATCCGCCGGCTGCAGGGGCAGCTCCGCAAAACCACGCCGCCGGCAAAACCGGCCGCCCGGCCGACGACCGCACCCGGCGTCAAACAAGGCTCCCCGTGAAACGCTTCACCTTGATCGAACTGTTGGTGGTCATCGCCATCATCGCCATTCTGGCGGGAATGCTGCTGCCCGCCCTCGGCGCCGCCCGTGCCAAGGCGCGCGCCATCCAATGCGCCAGCAACGAGCGCCAGATCGGCACCGGCCTCCAGCTGTGGCAGGACGACAACAACGGCAGCGTCACCGGCCTCAGCGGGCTGTTCCCCGACTGGACCAGCACCGCCGAACCGCAGGCCTGGACCCAGCATGTCGCCGCCTACGCCGGCGGCAGAACCAAGATCTTTGTCGAACCGGAACCGGCGCCGGCCGGGGCGGTGACACTGGACATTGATTACTATCTGAACCTGCTGCCCGGTTATCTCGAAGCCGGCACGGAAGGGGCGGACGGCAAGTATGTCCTGAAGCTCGGCCAAATCGCCGCCCCGACGGCCTTCATCCTGGTGAGCAAGGACTTGGATTCGGCCGCCACGGCGGACGACATCGACCCCACCAATGAAATGAGCGACTGCTCCGGCCTCGGGGGCAGGAGCGGTGCCCTCAGCGGATACCACCGGGGACAGGAGAACTTCCTGTTCGCCGACGGCCACGTCGCGGCCTTCAACACCCAAAGGTATGCCGCCGCCAGCCAGACCTATTTTTACCAGGTGATGGCCAACTGGCAAAAACCGGCGCCGGCAACGCCGTAGGGTGTATGACAGTTTTGTCGGATGATGTTGGGGCCACCCTTTGGGAAAAGGGTGCTCCCCCCGCGCTTCGCGCTGTGCAGCCCCGGCTCTGCCGGGTCGCTCACATGTTCGCTCTGGATCCCCCTTCCCAAAACTTTTGTGTGTTTGCGGATTCCGCAGGCCGCCCCTGTGTCCCAATCATGGATGATCGCAATGGAGCGGCCTGCGGAATCCGCAAAAAGGCACAAAAAGGTTTGGCGGAGGGCTTGGGAACCGCCTTTCCTCAAAAGGGGGTTCCCAACCAACAAAGCTGCCGTGGCGGACGGGGCGGGGAATGCATTTGGTTAACTCATTAATAAATGACTACCCTTCAGCATACCGTGCGCCGGCGGGAATCCCAGAAGGAATTACCCGTAAAATATGATTTTATTGCGGTCGCCACCCGATATTGTGCTATATTCAACGGTAGAATTCCCCCTTAACCCGGATTGTTTTATAAAATTATTGGGATTTTTGTGGCGCCCGGCGCCCCCTCCCCTGTAGCCCTGGAGTTTGGCACAAGTACGGGGTTTGGGGGCGGCTTCGTCCCGGAGGGACTGAATGAAAATAGGCAGGGGCTTCAGCCCCTGTTCCGGGAAATGAAACGATGGCGTGCCGTAGGTACGCCGCGATTCGCCGCGTACCTGACGGCACGCGAAATGGGGGGCGGGCAAAACAGGGGCTGAAGCCCCTGCCTATTCCCGCCCCGTCCCGCTGGGACGGGAAAACCGTACCCAATGAGTTATGCAAAACTCCAGCGGCGCCTGTGCCAGGCGCCCCCAAATGGGTAACTCCGCGCGGCTGGCACAGCCGCGGCTACAGCAAGACGATCCTGCTTTTCAGAGCCCGGAACGAAGTGATGGGTCAAGGGGGGTCATTCATAAGGTGATGCGTTTGACCGGTCACTGACGTTCCCGGCTCTGAAAATCCCCCGGGGCGGCGGCCTTCAAGGCCGAGCCCCCAACACACAACAAGGTTTGAAAAGGGATGGGGCGCGGGGAAGGGGAATAACTTTCCTCAAAAGTTTGCCCCTTCCCCGCCGCCTAACCTGCATTATTCATGAGTTTGAACAGAAGGCAGCGAAGATCGCAAAGAAAATAGCCCCCATCCAGCCTTCGCTATCTTTGCGTCCTTCTGCTTGAAATGCCAATCAATGTCGAATGTTGAATGCCGAATGCTGAATTTTGAAGGGCAATGCAACACACCAACCACACCGGGGATTTCACTTCGACATTCGACATTCGACATTCAAAATTCATGAATAATCCAGACTGAAATCTTCCCCCACCGCCACCACCATGCCGCCACCCCAATTATCCCAACGCCAGCTGCTCCAGATCACCCGCGGTTACCGCCGGGCTTTCGGCCTGCCCCCGCGGCTGTTGAACAGCGCCGGGGAGCTGACGGCGCCGCCCGGCAACGCCGCGTTCCTGAACCTGCCGCTGCTGGCGCGGGCGCGCCGTGACGCGCTGGAGGAGAGCCTGCGCTGGGGGGAGCCCTATCTCTATGTCCCCGCCCCCGGCCTGCTGAGCTGGGTGGTGCCGGTGGTCGCCGGCGAGCGCTGCCTCGGCGGCCTGTCCGGCGGCGAGGTCGTTCCGGAGGCGGCGCCGGAACGGCAGGCCACCCTGCGCTATCTGGCGGACGCCGGCGCGCCGCGGGCCGCCGCGGCGGCCTGGCTGCGGGAGGTGCCCGTCTGGCCCCAGGGGCGCACCCGGGAGGCGGCGGAAGCCCTCTTCAAGGACCTCTACCTGATCACCGGCTTCACCCCGGAGCTGCTGCGGCGCAACCGGGAAAGCGCCCGGCAGCAGCGCCAGATCGCCGAGGTCATCCACGAAGAGAAGCTGGGCGACCACACGCCCCGGCCGCTGGAACTGCTGCAGGAGGAGCACATGCTGCTGTCACTGGCGCGCGTCGGCGACCTGGCCGGCGCCCGCCGCGTGCTCAACGACATGCTGGCCCGCATCTTCCTCTATTCGCCGCGCATGCCGCTGATCCAGGCCCGGGTGATTGAGATGCTCGGCTACCTGGTGCGCGCCGCCGTGGAGGACAACCCGATGCTCGAGCCGCTGCTGGAACGGCATCTGCGCTGGATCGAGACCATCGTCGACACCCGCGAGTTTGAACCGCTCTGCATGCGCATCCGGGGCATCCTCGACGACTTCATGGAGGGCATCCGGGTCCAGGGGTTCAACCGCAGCAACCGGCATGTGCAGGCCGTGCTCGACCATTTGGCGCAGCATTACAGCCGGCCGGTGTCGCTGGATACGCTGGCCAAGCTGGCGGGGGTGAACCGCTTCCACCTCTCGCGCCTGGTCAAGGCCGCCACCGGCCGGAGCATCCCCCAGCATCTCCGGGCCCTGCGCATCCAGGCGGCCTGCCGGAAGCTGGAGGAGTCGACGGCCGACGGTGGCGAGATCGCCTGCGCCCTGGGCTTCACCGACCAGAGCTACTTCATCAAGCAGTTCCGCGAAGTCACCGGCACCACTCCCCGACGCTACCGCGCCGGCTTGGGGATGCGTGAGGCGTAATACGTGATGCGTGAGGCGTGATGCGTGACGCGTGACAACGTGATGTTTTTCCCCTGTAGCGGCGCCTGTGCCAGGCGCCCTGGACATTGGCAAAAGTCCGCCGCTTCCGGGCGGCGGCCAGCGTCCCGCCGTTCATGCAAGTGGCGCATGAAGAAAAAGTCGAAGTTTGTATTGCATTAGACTTATACGTGCTATAGTATGGGCGTCCTTCAACAGGAAAGGCCGCCACGATGAAGCAGCAATTAACCCGCAATGATCTTCTCGATGTCCTTGAGGAATCCCTGAAAGCCCAGCTCCGGGCCGTCCGCGCCAGCCGGCGGGGACAGGAGGGCGGACGGCAGCGGAGCCGGCCCGCCGGAAAGAAGTCGAATATATCAATAGTAGAAGACATACTCGCAGCCTCGGGCCAGCCGCTGCATGTCAACGACATCATCGCGCAGGCCCGCCGCGACCATGGGGTCGTGCTGGGCCGCGAATCGATCGTGTCGGCCCTGACCAAGAAGGTGCTGGACGGGCGGACGTTCCGCCGCTCCGGCCGGAACATCTTCGGGCTGCTTGGAAAAGAGGAGGGGTGAACATGTCCCGCGCCTTTCTCCTGGCGGTCGAGGATCTGCTGTTGCGGCTCACTTTGGCGCTTCACGACCCGCGTCCCCGGACGCGCATGCTTGAAGTGGGAATCGGGTTGTTGTGCGGGGAACATCCCAAGACAATTACCAGCGCCCTTGAGTTCAACGGCCCGTTCGAGAAGGACTGGAGCGCGGCGTACCGGCTGTTCTCGCAGACAGGGTGGGCCGTCGAGGATATCTTCCGCCAGGTTCTGCATGCCGCGATGGAGAGCGTTTTCTCCAGACCGCGGTCATGATCCAGCCCGGCGAAGACCGCCACCCGTGGCGTGCCGTGCCGGTGTCCTTTCAGCACGCCCCCGTTCTCAAGCCGCTCCCGCGCGCCTCCGAGGACGAGCGGAAGGCGGTCAAGGAGGCGCGCAAGAAACAGACCATCAGCCTCATGGCCCGGCGCGAGCTGGCCCGGCTGCGCACGGAGATCGATGCGACACCGGGCGGTTTCCGGCGGTTGCTGATCAACACCGGCGATGGCAGCTTCGCCAACCGCACTTATCTCAGCGACGTGCCTGAGCGCACAACCGTCGTCGTGCGCGTGCGGAAAAATGCGCGCCGTTGGCGCTCAAAAACGGCTTAACCTGATGGCTATGGGCGACACGCCCGTGCCTACAAGGAAACGAAACCGCTTTTTTCCTGCGCCGGCAGGCGCCCGGAGTGACGGCGGGTGCCCACGCCGCCCTCGTACCGGCCGGCGGCGACGGCCGCCCCCCCAAGCCCCGCCATCCGAGCCGCGCACGTCAGTAAGCGGTCATTCATACCAGGGCGGCGTCGAAGCCGCCGACACTCCCAGGGAGGCTGCCGCCTCAGGATCATCCAGCCTTCGCTATCTTTGCTGCCTTCTGTTCAGTCCCCACGGGACGAAGCCGCCCCACCGTATTTGTGCCAAACTCCAGACACGCCAAAGCGTGACCCCAAACGCCCGGTGCCCCGCGTTTGAGTCCAGCCTTCAGGCTGAGGCGAATGCCGCCGGATTGGCGGGCGCGATTGCTACTGCCCGCCGCCGTTTGCCGCACCGCGGCATGCTTTTTATTTTGGCGTTTTAGTGCTACCCTGGGCCCGCCACCCCCGCCGCCCGCCCCGCCCCCGGGTTAAATATTTCACAGGAAACCCGCACCAACTCCGCCAAAAGCACCGGCCGCCGGAGGCGCGGCCGGAAACGCGATTGGCGGGATTATGCTATAGATTGGCGGGATTGTGAAGGTTTTCCGGGGACGGCAAGTTATTTTGGCTGATGTACATGGAACGCTTGGCGCGGCCCCTCCGCCGCCCGGCCCGTCCTGAGGTAGCCGCTGTTCTCGCTTGAGCCCGACCAAGGTTTTGCTGTTTTACCGCCATGCAAACATTTGCACCAACCCGACACGACACGGACGCCAGGATGACCGGACCATGAGCACGCGCGGACCATATACCACAGGGTCGCTGGCCGAGATCGCCCGGCGGGCGGGAGTGTCCACCGCCACCGCCTCCCGCGTCCTCAACCACTCGCCGCGCGTCCGCCCCGGAACCCGCCACGCCGTGCTCAAGGCCCTCAACGACCTGCAAGGCGTCGCCAAAGCCAGCGAGACCATGACCATCGGCGTCTGCGTCAACGATTTCCATGATGACCGCCTCAACCACATGTACATGCAGGACCTTTTTGCCGGCATCCTGCAATCGGCCCACCGGCTCGACTTCGCGATCAAGGCGATCGATCTCCAGGCGGAACGCCGCACCGATGAGACCTATCCGCAAGCCGTGATGCGTCTGGGGCTGGGCGGCTTGATCCACCTGATGCCCCTTGAGGATTTCTTTGGCCCGATCGCGGAGATCGCCGACACCGGGTTCCCCCAGTGCATCATCGGCGGCAAAATGAACCACCCCAAGGTGAATTGGATCGACCCGGAGAACATTGAGTCGTCGTGCAAGGCGGTCGAATATCTGCTGCACTTGGGGCACCGGCGCATTGCCTTCGTCGCCGTCGACGTCAGCCAGTACGACATCGGGGAACGCCTCGCCGGCTACAAACTCGCGCTGGCCGGGGCGGGCATCCCCTTCGACCCAGCCCTGAAGGTGGTCCGCCGCCATGCCACCCTCGACATGGGCGTCAGCGCGATGACCGAACTGCTCACCCGCCCCGACCGGCCGACCGCCGTCTACTTCACCAACAACGAACTGGCGCTGGGGGGTGTCCGCGCCTGCCGGAAGCTGGGGGTGGCGATTCCCGAGGAGGTTTCCATCATCTCCATCGGCGATTCCAAGATGGCCGAATGGATCACCCCGCAACTCACCCTGCTCAGCCAGCCGGTATTCGAGATCGGCCGGCGCGCCGCCCTGTCCCTGGCGACCCAGGTCCGCCACGGAGAAGGCCCCATCTTCCATGAAGTTGTGTCGCCTGAATTTATGATCAACGAATCGACCGGCCCGGTAAAAGCCTAGTATTGGATTATTCAATGAAGACCGGCCTATGCATGTTCTGGATTATGAACAGGAGGCCGCAGAAGCCACAGAGAAGTCTTTCTCCGTTATCTCCTGATTTCTCCTGTTCAAAGTAATGAACCACTTAAGGAAAGGAGGGCGATGAAGAGGTGATTGTTGCAGGAGCGGGGGTGAACCCCGCTGACGCCGCGGCTCCAAGGCACCCCACAACGGGCGGCACGCCCGTTCCGCCAGGGGATGGTAACCCGGCAGGCGCGAGCAGACGAGTGATGGTGTGCAGGCTTTGTTCCAGCTCAACAAGTGACGCAACCGAAACAGAGGGAAACAAGATGAAAAAGCAGACCGTAATCACGTGGCTGGCGCTGATGGGCGTCACCGGACTGGTGGGAATAAACGCCGCCCTCGCCGCTCCGTTCTATGACAATTTCGACCGGGCGAACAGCACCACGGTTGGGAACGGCTGGGTGCAGGTCACCACTAACAGCGACAATATGCAACCGCAGATTGATGGCAATCGGGCGGCATTTTATGGCACCGTACCCGCTTATTCTACCGCTGGGATCACCCACGTCTTCGACCCAGTCACCACGGTCTCGGTTGACCTGCAATGGGACCGCAACACAAATCAACAAGGGAATTTCATGACGTTTTCCCTGACTGGCGCCAACGGCATCCTCGATATCCGGGAGAAACAATACGAAGGCGCTGGAAATTACATTCCGATCCAGATCATTTATAACAGCGTCGAGGTCTGGAAAAGCATCGATTCGGTAACCGGTGACACAGCCGAGGCCGCTTATCACTACGATGTTGTCTCTACTGCCACCAGCACCGCCCTGTACGTGGACGGCTTATTGAAATGGACCACGCCAGACGCCGGCATCGGCATGATGACCTCCGCCAGTGTCGGTGCCAGAAACTGGGCTTGGGAATGGCACCGGTTCTACGCCGACAACTTTGCCGCCACCCCCGAGCCGACCTCGCTGGCTTTGCTGGCCTTGGGCGGCCTCGGCCTGTTGCGTCGCCGGCGGAATTGAACGGCGAAAACCGGAGACTCCCGTGACTCTAGGGACTCACGGGACTAAAGGAACGGAAAGCCTCCGCCGGCCCCCTCCGGTCTCTCAAGTCTCAGGAGTCTCGGGAGTCCCAAGCCTTCCTCGCGCAATCCCAAGCATGGTGTTCCCCGCAAAGGTTTTCCCCATGATCCCCTTCACCCTCATCGAACTGTTGGCACGCCCAGCCGTAGCCCCGAGCCATGGCGAAGGGCGGAGGCAAGTTCGAGCAGCGTTCACGCTGATCGAACTGTTGGTGGTCATCGCCATCATCGCCATCCTGGCCAGCATGCTGTTGCCGGCGCTCGGTCAGGCACGGGAAAGCGCCCGGGCCATTGCCTGCCTGGGCAACCAGAAACAGTTGGGCTTGGCCATCGCCCTTTATACCGAGGAATACCGGGTGCTGCCGTTCCCGAGCCAGTACGACCCCTCCGCCTGCTTCAAGGGCTCCTACAGCTTCTTCAATGACGAAGCGTATTTCGTCAATCTGCTGCTGCCCTACGTGCAGAGCGGCTACACCTCCTATGGCGCCGGTTCCGTGCTGAACCAGTATACGGCGGACAATCATTCCAAGATTTACCGGTGTCCTGACGACATCGCAACCGACAACGCTGGTTTCGAGTTCCAGTACCACGGCAGCAGCTACCAGTTCACCTACAACTTCGCCGGCCAGCGGCTGGACTCGCCCCTGACCTGCAACTGTGACGCGGCCGGCTGGTGGAATTGGCACATTGTCGGGCAAAACCTCTCGCTCTCGCCCTTGTATGCGGATTTCGTTTGTTCCCACCGCAACAACCGGAACTTCCTGTTTGGGGATCTGCATGTGGCGGCGTTCCCCGACACCGCGAAGAAAATCTACAACTACAACGTCGAGCAATAAACCGCCGAAGGGCTTCGCCTGGCTTTTGAACAGGCGGCCGCGGAAGCCCCAGAGAAGTTTTTCTCCGTTCTCTCCGGATTTCTCCTGTTAAAATTCATAAATGATTCAGATCGGAGTAAAAGTAAGATGCACCGAATTGGGTTGGCACTGTGGTTGGTTGCCGGTTTGGCCGTCTTGGCGGCGCCCTCCGGCGAACGGCTGTTTCACGCCGACTTTCGGGGGCGCCAGCCGGTCAAGCTGGAGGATTCCGGCTTTTCGTCCTGCCTGGTCAACGACCAGGGGGCCGCCATGGCGATGGATCTGGCCGGCCCGGCCGGCGGGGTGCGGCTGCACGGGGACAATCCCGCGGTTTCCGGGGCCATCTCCCGGCGGTTCAGCGGTCCGGCCCCCACGGCGGTCGGGGTGACGCTGCAACGGCTGCGGCCGGCTGAGGGCGGCTGGGTGTATTTGCAAGCGGCGGACCTGATTTCCGGCGCGGCGGTGACGGTGACCTCGCTGAATGGCACGGATGATCCCCAAGGCTGGGTGATTGACGGGAATGAGGGCGGGGACACTCCCGGGCGGACGGAACGCCTGGGCGCCCTGGGCGTGGATTGGCGGAAACCGGTGACCCTGGCCATTGCCCAGGTCGGGCCCGGCATTTTTCAGGTGTCGATCAACGGTCGGGACGCCGGCGCTCCGGTCAGCGTCAAAAACCTGCACCAGTTGACCGTGATGCAGGTGGGGGTGACAGCGCGTAAAAACGGGCTCACGGTGTTGGACGCGACGGCCTGGCGCCAGGCCACCGTGGCCGATCCCGAACCGAGCGTCAAGAGTTATGCGGTTGCCGCCAAACCCCGCGGCACGGCGTTCACCGCGGCCAATCCTTACGGCAACGCCGAAAACATCGACTACCCACACCACGGCTTTTCCGATGCCATGGCGGACCCGGAATTGTTCGGAGAACTGGCCGCCACCCTCCGGGAACTCAACCTCAAACTGCTCCGCTTCCCCGGCGGCAGTTCGGCCTACACCTACAGCATTCACGGCCCGGAATCCATGCCGGCCTACCTGCCGCTCAATTACGCCTGCGGTCCGGCGTTCCGCTGGGCGGATTCCCGGCAGTATTTCAAGCTCTGCAAAGCGGTCGGCGCCGACGCCCTGTACCAGTTGAACATGGGCAACTATTACGATCCGAAGGATAAGAAGGTCTACGCCATCGGCCCGGTTGACGGCCCGCAGTTCCTGGCCGGCGCCGACGGCGTGGCCAAGCCGGTGGCGAAGCAGGACAATTACCGGCCGGACAAGCTGGCCGCCGCCGTGGCCGAGGCCAAGACCATTGCCGGCTGGGCCAAGGCGGCCGGCGTCAAGGTGATCTGGGAATTCGGCAACGAGGATTATTGCTATTACTCCCCGGCCACCTTTGTCCGCCTGTGCAAGGCGTTCCAGGACGGCATCCGGCAGGTCGACCCGCAGACGCCGTTCGTCATTTGCGGCGACGGCATTTCCTGGTCCGACTGGCGCTGGCCCTTTGCGCTGTTCGCAGAGGCGAAGAAACGGCAGCTGGACCTGGCCTACACCGCCCAGCACGTCTATCTGTTCGGCGGCGCCCGGCGGCCCTTCACCGACGGGCAGGCCACCTATGACGGCGTGCTCCAGGGGTGGCGGAATTTGCGCTTTTTGCACCAAGGCGTGCGGGGCAAGCTGGACGAGGCGGGCTACGCCCAGGTGAAAGTGGCCATCACCGAAGGCGGCATCGCCGCCGGCGGGCCGCTCGCGGGCGCGCCACAGGAACATGGCATGGGCCGGAGCTTGGCCGAGGCGGCCATTTATCCCGCCCGCATTCAGCAATACGCCATGCTGGTGCATCATGACTTGGTGCGCAACGACAGTCCCGAAAAGGCCGGTACGTGGTTCTGCCGAATTTTCTACCGGCCCGACAACCCCAAGGGCAAGCGCTATGAACTGCCCTTGGACGCCCTGGTCATGAAGGAGACCGGCCGCCATGGCCTGCGCGAGATCATCTTCGACTCCGGCGACGGCACTACGGTGTCCCAATGGTCCGACGGCCTGTTGGTCACCAGCGGCAATCCCTACCCGCTGGCGCGCCGGGTCCGGCTTACGCTGGACGGCTTCACACCCACCCAAACGCGGCTGACCGCAACCGGCTGGCAAAGTCCCGACCTGACCGTCATGGCACACACTCCGATCACCCTGCCCGTGACGGTGACACCGGCCACGGCCGGCAGTCCCGCCCAGGTGGAATTTACCCTGCCGCCATACTCGTTCGGTCATTTCCAGATTCGCTGAAGCATAAGCATTGTTTTCTCTCGCAAAGACGCAAAGAGCGCCAAGGAGTTCAAGTTTTTGTGTTACCCCCCATGAACTGCGATTTTCTTTGCGATCTTGGCGTGCTTGGCGAGAGAACATTTCTTCGTGATTTCAAAAGGTTGAAGATGACGAGAAGCGTGCGAACTGGGGGCGGCGGGCATCAGAGCCCGGAACGTTAGTGACGGGTCACGAAGGTTGCGCCGTACATTAAGAAGGTGGATTCCTTTGACCGGTCACTTTCGCGCTCAGGAGTGGCGCTTCGTTCTTGGCTCTGACGGTTGGTTTTTTTGACGAACTTTGCAGACTGATCGTATTGAAGAGGCACATCCATCCCGCCGGCTCGGAGCCGGCCAGGAGCAAGACACACATGCAGCGAATCGGAATGGTAACGTGGCTGGCTGCCGGCTTGACCGCCCTGGCGGCACCGTCGGGCGACCGGATGTTTCAGGCCGACTTCAACCGGTCTCAGGAAAAACCGTTGACCGCGCCCTCTGTGCAGGCGGAA
>Ga0265297_10008219_pt1 | contig 14029 bp, 12 predicted proteins | sample Munlanlwell13791_FD_192502 | JGI IMG/M metagenome (GOLD analysis project Ga0265297, IMG submission 192502) | Leachate microbial communities from a municipal landfill in Southern Ontario, Canada - Leachate well 137-91 | ecosystem: Engineered > Solid waste > Landfill > Unclassified | place... | reverse complement strand
ATCCATTAAGGGTTCCGGTATTACCACCACTCCATGAATCGGGAGTTTGATTAGCTGCCGGAACATTAACCTGGTCAAATTTCCATTCGGAAATCAAATTACCCATCAGAGAATTGCGTAATGAGTTGGAAAATACTTGCGCTTTTGCAATTGTAGCTTTCTGGGTTGTCGAGTTCATTCCGACAATAATCAAAGCAGACAAAATACCGATGATTGCGATAACAACAAGTAATTCTATTAAAGTAAAAGCTCGGAATAATCTTTTATTCATTAACGATATTATAACAAAAAATTATGAAAAATAAAAATGCCCCGTAGTAGAGTTGCCTACGGCAACACACTACAGGGCTAAAACCCTGAGCCGTGTTTCGAAAAAAGTCGAAACTCTGGTTCGAGGTGCCCTGTAGCAGAGCAAGCACGCTACAGGGTTAAAGATCAAAAACTAAAATATAATTAGGATTGTGAATTCGTTCTTGGAAGATAAAAGTGGGAATAGTAGGTGGCGATGGCTTTTAATAAAAGGGGTTTGTCAAAAGCTATTTTCTTGAGAGCATCCTCAGCACGAAGCCATTCCGCTCCCCCAACTCCGCCGCCGACTTCCGGGACCAAGTTGACCCTTTTCTTTACATACATCACAAAAATATTAACTTTTTTAAAATGAGTCTTTTCGTCGTTATGTTTTTTGAATTGATAACGGCTCTCGCCTATCTTATCAATAATATTCAAACGAATATTAATTCCCAGCTCTTCTTTTATCTCGCGCAAAGCGGCCCCGGCAGCGCCCTCGCCCACCTTTAAATGCCCCTTGGGGATAACGAATTTGCCAGGTTTGGTCTTTAAAAGCGCCACGTAAAGAACGTGATCCGCGGACTCAAAAAAAACAAAACCGCCCGCCGATTGGTGCAAGACCTTGTCTTTCAAAAATATTATTTTGTCTTTTGTTTCTTCCGGCATAAATTTGTTTTATAAATTAAAGTCCGGAAAGAGCTCTGATTCTCGCGACCGAGATCAAAGAAATAAATCCTTTCGAGTCTTTTTGTCCGACACCCATTAAACGATTGTCGATGCTGAAGATCGGACTGCCGTCCACAGCCTCGGGTTCGAAAATATTGGTTTTAACATTGCCGTTATTGAAGTTTTTGATTATTCCCTCGTTTACCGTAATAAAAGGAGCGCCCGTGTCGGTATAAGAGATCATATATACTCTCTCGCCAAAATCCAATTCTTCGGAATCGGCAAATCCGACCGTGGATAATTTATCGTTGCTTTTAAGAGAGAGCAGGGCTAATCCGGAAGCGGTGTCCCGCTTTTTTATTTCGTACTGAGCTTCGGATCCGTTTAAAATTATGGATACGTTGCTTGTTTTCAGATTATTCAGCGCGGTAACCGCAAGCCCGTCCTGAGTCAAAACGATTCCCGAACCCAAAACCTTACCGGTACTTGATTTTATATAAAAAACAGAGTTTTTTACCGATTTGACACCGTTAACCAATGCGGTATTTTCTTGCACCACAATCGTTTCCTTGTCCTGGTTCAATATTATCGCGTTGCGGTAAAGATTGGCGTAATAGAATTCCATTGCCCTTCGGGCGACAAAAAAGGTGATGCCAAACGCGACAATAAAAACAAGCACGGATAAAATTATTTTTCTTTGATTTACTTTCATATTCTATTTCTTTTTTGCCAAAACTTTTTTCTTTGTCTTTGAAGTATGGGTGATCTCCAAGGTGATCGTACCGCGCGCGTCCGCGTCGATATAAACCTTGTCGCCATTCTTTATTTCCCCGATTACAACTTTCAGAGCCATCGGATTTAAGATCAATTTTTGAATTATCCTTTTTAGGGGCCTTGCTCCAAGATTCGGATCAAAACCCTGTTTTGCCAAAGATTGCTTCGCTTTTTCGGAAACGGCGATAGTAATCTCTTTTTTACTTAATCGCTTTTGAACCTTGCCAATCTCCAAATCCACTATTTGCTTTATTTCTTCGGCGCCCAAATAATCAAAAATGATGATCTCGTCGATTCTGTTCAAAAATTCGGGTTTGAACTTTTCCCGGAGAGCTCCTTGAACCTTATCTTTCAATCCCTCCTTTTGGCTTATCTTGCCATTATCAACAAAGCCCAAAGGAGCCTCTTTCGCTATTATATCAGAGCCGACATTGGAAGTCATTATCAAAATCGCGTTTTTGAATGAAGCAACGCGGCCCTTGGCATCGGTCAATCGCCCATCCTCCAAAACCTGTAGTAAAATATTGAATACCTCGGGATTGGCTTTTTCGATCTCATCCAAAAGGATCACGCTATATGGCCTGCGCCTAACCTTTTCCGTCAATTGCCCGCCTTCGTCATAGCCGACATAACCCGGAGGACTGCCGATCATCTTGCTCACATCAAATTTTTCCATATATTCGGACATATCCACGCGAATCAAAGCATTTTCATCGTTGAATAAAAACTCTGCCAGAGCTTTCGCGGTCTCGGTCTTACCCACGCCCGTAGGTCCAAGGAACAAGAATGAACCCAATGGACGAGATTCTTCGGAAATGCCCGCGCGCGAACGCCTGATTGCGTTTGCCACAGCCCTGATCGCTTCCTCCTGGTCAATCACTCTTTTGCCCAAAAACTTTTCCATATTTTCCAATTTTGATATTTCGGACTCCAAAAGGCTGGTCACGGGAATGCCCGTCCATCTCGAAACAACCTTGGCGATCTCTTCCGGTCCGATCTCTTGCTTTAATATCGGATTTTGTTTTTGCAGCCTCTCCAATTTATTTTCGTGCTTTTTCAATTTGGCGAACAGATCGGGCAAAATTCCGTATTTTATTTCCGCCACTTTTTGCAAATCCCCTTCTTTTAACAGCCTTTCCAATTGATATTTTTCTTTTTCGATATCGCCCTTCAGGCTTTTGATGTTTCCCATTGTTTCTTTTTCAGTCTTCCAGCGCACGGCGAATGCATTGGCTTTCTCATTCAATTCCGCGAGCTCACGAGCGATAGTCCTTTCCCTTTTTTCGTAATTTATTTTTTCCTTTGGATTGTTAGCCACATCTTTTTTTATAGCTTCTTTTTCTATTTCCAATTTTTGGATCTCTTTTCTTAGATTCTCAAGCTCAATAGGATTAGACTCAATTTCCAGTCGCAAAGCCGACGAGGCCTCATCCATAAGGTCAACCGCTTTATCGGGCAAAAATCTGTCCGGAATATATCGCGCCGAAAGTTCGGCGGCGGCTACAATCGCGGTGTCTTTTATCTTCAAACCGTGATGCAATTCGTATTTTTCTTTTATTCCGCGCAAAATGGAGATAGTGTCCTCAACCGTGGGTTCAACCACATAGATCGGCTGAAATCTTCTCTCTAATGCCGGATCGCTTTCAATATGCTTTTGATATTCTTTTAGCGTTGTCGCTCCGATCGCTCTCAGCTCCCCCCTTGCCAAAGCCGGCTTCAAAAGATTTGAAGCGTCTATCGCACCCTCGGCCGAACCGGCTCCGATCAGAGTGTGCAACTCATCAATAAACAACAAATATTTTCCATCCGCTTTTCTCACTTCCTTTAATAATGTTTTCACCCGGTCTTCAAATTCACCCCTATATCTTGTTCCGGCAATCAGGGCGCCAAGATCAAGGCTGATTACCTCTTTATCTTTCAAGCTTTCCGGTACTTCTTCTTTTACTATTTTTTGAGCGAGCCCTTCCACAATCGCAGTCTTGCCCACACCGGCCTCACCCAAAAGAACCGGATTATTTTTTGTCCGCCTGGACAGAATTTGCATCAATCTTCTCGTTTCGTCCTCTCGCCCCACGATCGGATCCAGTTTTCCCTGCCTTGCCAAATTAGTCAGATTGCGGGAATAGTTTTCAATGACCCGGTACCTCGCTTCCGGATTAGGGCTCGTAACTCGCTCGCCTCCGCGAATCTGATTAAAGATCTTTAGGGCCGTATTGTAATATAATTTGTTCTTTATCTGGTCCCCGGCCTCGGTGGATTGCCTTAGATAAGAAGCGTTTTCCAAAATATCGCGGGCATAGTTTTCCGTAGCAAGGATCGCGAGAAAAAGATGTTCCAAGGAAACGAATTCGTCGCCCAAATTCATTGCTTCTTCCTTTGCTTTTTCCAAAACCTTGGCCATATCCTGAGTAAGATAAAACTGCCCCAGAGCCTGGGGATTTGAAACCGTGGGGATTTGGCTTAAAGAACCTCTTGTTCTTCTTTGCAGATCATCCAGGTCTATTCCCAATCGATTTAAAAGATTAATTACGATGTTGTCCGCGTCAGAAGTGATAGCTAGCAATAAATGCAAAGCGTCTATCTGCTGCTGGCCCAACTCGCGCGCGAGATTTTGGGCGTTCATCACCATCTTCTGAGCTTTGTTTGTAAAGTTTATTCCTTCCATTTTAGTATACCCGCTTGCCCTCATGAACCCGAACAAAAGCGGGATTATTATTGATGATTTTATAGCAAACGATAATTAATTTTATATTAATTATACGCTATAATTCTACACCAAAACCGAGAAAAAAGCAAACGAGGGGTGAGAGTGCTAATTTTGAAAACCTTACTGTTTGGCAGTTAAAAACGATTTCAGTTTGCCCGCGGCCTCAAATCGCATAAAACGGCTGCTTTTTTCTTCCGCGGTCATCTCGGCAAAAGTTTTTTTCTCATTTTCAGGAACAAAGATGGGATCCCAGCCAAATCCGTTTTTTCCGCGGGGCTCTTTTACGATCTCCCCCTCCACTTCACCGGTAAAGAGTTTTATTCCGTTTTTGTCCGCGTACGCTATGCAGGTTTTAGCGCTCGCGCGGCGGTCGTGCTTTACAAGCCCGCAAATTTGTTCCAATGAAAGTTTATCAACAAAAAATCTAATCAAAGCTCCGGGCAATCCGTTCATTTCCTCAAAATGCAATCCTGTGTCTTCAACGATCAAGGGCTTTTTTAAAATCTCAAAAGCTTTTTTCGCTTTCTCTGAAGCAACATTCTCCACGTCTATTGATTGTATTTCCTCCAAGTCCAAATCAACAGATTCTAATTTCTGCCCCAAGATCTCTTCAAATTCCCTGACTTTGTTTTGGTTTCCGGTTATAAAAATCATATTAAACAATATATCACAAATCTGTTTCTTTGCATATTTCCGGTACCACAAAACTAATACCCGTGGGATCAAGGGCGTTTTTCATTATGTGGTGGACTATTTCCGGAGATTCCAATATCCACTCGTGCACAGGGAAACAAATTTCGGGTTTTGTCTTCTTCACGTATTCAACCGCTTCCGCTGTTTTCATCCACGGCCCGGCGATAGGCAGGGCCACTACCCTCACCGGCACGTCAGGCATAATAAAAGAATCTCCCGGATAAAACAACTCGTTATCAATAAGGTATCCTGTATTTTGGTCTGTGGGATATCCCGGATAAATCAAAGCGTGATTAGTGTCAAAAGCCTTGATTATAATATTTTTAAAAGTAAAACTCTCGCGGTCTTTGAGAACACGATAAGGTATTTCGTCTTCGTCCAATACGGCGCCAACGCTTTTATTGGTAATTATATCTATATTGGAATTGTTTTTTATAATTGCTTCAACTGAACTCGCGTCAAAATGGTCTTGATGTTTGTGAGTAATAAGCATCAAATCAATATTTTTTATTTTGTTTTGACCATCGGAATAATTTCCGGGATCAAATAAAATCCTGACGCCGTTTATTTCCGCCAAAAAGCAGGAATGTCCGAATCTTGTTATTTTCATAAGATCACTTTAAAATATTTAAATTAAATTCGAATGAAGGCGAGATTAAATGCCCACATAGCAAGTTTTCGGCTTGGGAATATAATGCGAACTGAAACGTTGTTCTTTTACGTCGCCGTTCGGATAAACCACTTTGTAATCAAAATACGCATCCGCTCCTTTATAAGAATCGTACTGGCATTTTGTTACTCCGGTCGCGAGACTGGTGGTTTTGATTGTTTTCGCTCCAACAGGATCAACGATATTATAGACAACGGGCTCTGTCCTTGTGACGACTCTCCCATCCTTTGTTCCCCAAAACTCAATGTTCAAATTAAGTTTCTCGTCCACATTCGCCTGCATTAAAATATATTTTCCCGTGTCGTTTACGAATCTCAAATCGGGAGTGGGTTCAAATATGGTGGCATCGGTTCCCGGCGGATTATAATAATGCAGCCAATATGAATGATTGCGGCGCATTGTTATCGGCAAACCGGTATCAATAGCGGCCCTAAAAACAGTGGTACTCAACTGGCAAAGCCCTCCCCCATAATCGGGAGTAAAGCCATTACTACCTATCACTATTTCTTTTACATAACCGTTTTCTTCATTAAACGGCCTCAAGACGCTCAAAAGAGAAAACTCCTCACCCGGCGCCAAGAGCAATCCGTTTACGGCGGAAACACCATTCTTAATATTTTTGATCCTATTATCCGATGATTCGATTATCGCGGACGAACTTCCTCCGATCTTTTCTTTTATGCCAAAATTGGCATCGGCCTTCAGGTCGGCAATGGGCATTTTTCTCACGGAAAGATCCAAACTCCTGAATTGATTGGCGGGCAAGCTGGCTAGCATATCCGCGGCCAAAGACATATCCAGTTCCAATCCGCTCTTCGCGGATCTTACTTTCTGCAATACTCCGTTTTTAAAAGTAAATTTAGGCAACACCGGCTCTTCGTCGATTTGAATCTCAACATATTCATCCAAATATTTATTGATCTTGTCCAAATCCAAAGATAAAACAGGATTGTTGTCCGTGCTCGCGGACTTTGATACGTTGATCCAATCAGCCAAAGTATTCGCGTCCACGGAACCTACGTTCCTGCCTTTGTATTTTAATCTTATTGGCGCCAGATCAACGAGTGCCTTGGCCTGATCTTCCACCTTGACGCAATCTTCTTCCAATATATTCGCCTTACCATCGCCTGCATCGGTTAAAGTGATTGCCGAAAAAACAAACCGCTTTAAATTGTAATCAAGCTCATCCAATCCATCGCTGTAAGATAATAATTTTCCGTCACTGGCCGGTTTTATCGCGATTTTACCCTGATCAATATAGAATTTGGCCGGAGTGGGCACTATTCCCGCGAATCCTTGGTCAAGCCTCTCAATAATTTTGTCTCGGTTCAAATTAGCGACAAGTTCCACTCTGCGCCCGACAAGCAAAGAAAAACGGTTCAAGAGATCGGGAACAAAATTGCCGCTACGGCCGATTGCCATAGCATCGGCAACCGTCTTATCGACATTGAAATCAATCAAGGTTTCTATAAGATCCCCGTCCGGCGAATAACTTTTTATGGGGTAAATGATCGTAGCTTTGTTTTTGTATTCAAAAACTATTCCATCTTGGTCAATGGTATCGATATAAGCGTAGATCAGATCTTTCGCTTCGGACGCGGTCTTTCCTTGAAGATTGATATTGTCCAGGCGAATACCCGGAAAAATCTTTTGGTTATATTTGCTTCCCAAGAATAAATAAATCGCCAGTGCGAGCAAAAATATAAATACAAAAACAACAATTATAACGAGTATTGTCCTTAAAATTCGCGCCAATGCCATAGTTGCGGTATCTTAATTATTTATTATCCAAGCATCCTATCAGCTTAATATTAGCAAAGAAAACCCTTGTGTTCAAGGAATAAAAAAAGAGCTCAAAAAACTGCTCTTTTTTCCTTTGAATAGTGCTTTCTCGCAAAAATATTAAGATATCATATCTAAAATTTCAAAAAATATTTTATCGCTGTTGAAAAAAATAAAGTTTCTGCCCCCATAAAATGATCTCGCGGAAAGATAAGTGTATTTTTCCATTTTTATTTTATCAACATACACATTTGCGCTTTTATCAAATACCGAACACTTGCCTTCTTCAAGTAAAGAAGCCAACTGATAATCCGCCCGATTCCATCCCTGTTCATCCAATAATTTAATTGCGCCACTAATATTTATCTCATCAGTTTCTTTCGCTTTATTTTCGATAAAACTAATAAGGGCTTCGTATCCTCTCGTCGCATTATTGCCCCCCTTATTTTTTTCAAGCTCTTCCCGGAATTCATTTAATCCAAAACCTATAATAGCCTCGTCGGTTTCAAATATCACCATTTTGGAGTCTGTTGGCCTAGACAAGACAACTGTTTTAAATTCAGACCTCGTTCCAAATTTTGTTTTATTTCTGTAATTAACAAAAACCGTCGCGCATATCGTGATAATTACAATAAATATCGTTATTGCAATAATAATTTTTTTAATCATAATTTATTAAACAATATATTTGAATAATATTATCTTTTTTATAATAATACCAAAAACTATACGTTTTCTTCTATTACTTTATGTTGAGTACATATGGGTTCGCCCACACCAAAGTATTTCCTATTTTCTTTCTTCGCTAAAGATTCTGTAGTCCCAACAAGTAAATCCTTTTCGTCTTTTAATAATTGATAAGTGAACGGAACATCTGTTTCAAAAACCCTTGGAATATTGCCGGCATGCGGATTTGCCACATCAAATATTAAAGTTTTTTCCGATCCTTTTATGTCTTTAATCACAATAAAACTATGTGGTTCGGGATAGGCATCCATATCATTTGCGTCTTCCATAGAAATACCGCTTACATAAGCCGATTCAACGCCGGATTTTTGAAATATATATTGACCCAATGCCGACCTTTCGGCACATTCCGTTTTCCCTTTTAACTCTGATAATTTCGGCGGTGTATCTGAATGCATCTTGAGTCGCTCAAACGAACTCTGCGGCGTATTAGAATCAATCTCTAAAAGATCATGTACTTTCTTTTGTATATTACAACAAAGAAAATACAAATAAGGGTCAATATTTGTATCAATTTTTTTAACGTAATCCTTAAAATCATTCTCAATTCGATTGTATACCTCGCCAATATTTTCTTTCGTAAAACCCGTAAGGCTTTCATCAAAATTTTCAAAATCCAGCTTTAATTTAACATTTAATTCATCGCTAAATATTGAATTGCCACCGACCGGCAATTCTTGTCCGGAATTTAATTTATCAGCCCAAATTCCACGAAAAAGTTCTTTTATGTTTTCGCTCTCTTCGTTTTCTATGCTTTCGTCCGCAGATTCGTTGATCGGTTCTTGATGCTCTGGCTTAAAATTTTCCATAAACAAATTATACCATAAACCAAAAACGGACAGAAGTGTCGATTTTATTTTCTGGAGAGATTCGTCCTTCGACAAGCTCAGGACTTACAGCCCACGCGTCGTCCGCCAGCTGGCGGACGCGCTCCGGTACGGGCTCGCCGCCAGCCGCGGCTCCGCCTTCGAATCTCTTTCATCCTTTATGTCAAAGACACCCCTTCGGGTGTCTTTGACATAAAGCGGAGAGGGAGAGATTCGAACTCTCGGTGCCTTTCGACACACAGTCTTTCCAGGACTGCCAATTAAACCACTCTTGCACCTCTCCGTGCTCATTTTCATTTCATTCAAATTCGCAGAGTAATTTGTAGTTAGTAGTTAGTACTTTGGGTTTTGAAGCGGACTATGTCCGCTTTCATCTCAGATAAAAGAAAATGAGCACCCCCAAGTACGAATTACACACACAAAGTACATCTTTCTTATGTTTGAGAGCTAAGCTCCCAAACATTCTTTCTTTTGGGCGAATATAGTTAATATAGTATAAAAAGATAAAAAAGAAAAGCCGCCCTTCAGCGGTTGCTTTCTTATGCTTAACAATGTTTGGGGGTTTAACCCCCAAACATTCTGCATCTGGTTATTTTGTGAATGTTTCTGTTTCTATTCCTTCTGATCCGGCGGGTGGCAGCTGCAATCCTCTTAAAGCGGCGATTCTCTCTTCTATCGGCGGATGGGTCATAAATAATTTCGCGAATCCGCCGGTTGCCTTTTTGCCTCTCATTGGCGACTCGATAAAAAGATGCGCCGTGGTATTACTGGCCCGAGACATAGGATGCGGGTCCGCGGCAATTTTCGCCAAGGCACTCGCGAGTCCTTCCGGATATCTTGTCAAAAGCGCACCCGAAGCATCGGCCAAAAATTCTCTTTGTCGAGAAACGGCCAATTGCAACATTAAAGCGCCTATCGGGGCTAAAATTGCGGCCACTATGCTGAGTACAACCAATATCGGGTTAACATTTCTATCATTGTCTCTGTCCCCTCCCCAAAAACCGAATCGTAAAAATAAATTGGAAGCAATGCTTACAATTCCCACCAAAACAACTATTACAGTTTGCAAAAGAATATCTTTGTTTCTGATGTGCGACAGCTCGTGGGCGATCACCCCCTCAAGCTCCGTCCTCTGCAATCTTTGAAGCAATCCCTTCGTGACGGCGATCACCGCGTGATTCGCGTCTCTGCCCGTGGCAAAGGCATTGGGCTGATCCTCGTTTAAAATATATATTTTTGGCATCGGCAGGCCGGTCTCAATACAAAGATTTTCCACGATCCGGTAAAGTTCGGGAATGTCTTTCTTTTCTATCAATTGCGCTCCGGTGCTTGCCAAAACTATTTTATCCGAATACCAATAAGACGAAATACTGGAAACAATGCTTAAAATCACGGCAATATACAAAAAAGCCTGATTGTTAAATACAGAGCTGAACAACCAGCCTAAAAGAATAAGGAATATGCAAAAAAAGAAGATCAAAAAAAAAGTCTTCCAGATATTAGATTCGGCTTGGGCGTATAATGTTGCTGCCATATTTTTAATGCTGAAAGGACGCGATTAAGCATCCTTCAAAGCAATTAAACTACTTCTTCAGGATGCCCATCCTTTTCTGGTCCTTGTCGCTTAGTTTATTGAACTTTTTCCTAAGTTTCTTCTTGTGCCTGATAATTGTTTTCTTAAAATTTTTCATCTCTGTCCCGCCCTAATCCAGACTATGGCGGGTTTGCAACCTGCCGCTATCTTGAAAAAGCGTATATTATTTTTAATTCTTAAAATCAACTTTCGGAGCTTGTCTTTGCGCTTCTTCTTCGATCTCGAAGAAATCCATCGGCTTGAACGAAAACATAGAAGCGATAATGTTTGAAGGGAAAGATTCTATCATTGTCTTCAAGTTCAAAGCGTTGCCATTGTAAAATCTTCTGGCGGCCTGAACCTTGTCTTCCGTGTCGCGCAACTCTCTTTGCAATTCAATGAAGTTATCCGAAGCTTTCAAGTTCGGGTAATTTTCAGCGAGCGCGAACAAACTTTTTAAAGTTCCCGATAATACGTTTTCCGCTTCCGCTTTTGCTTTTGTGCCTTGCGCGGACATAGCGACGTTTCTCGCCTGGATTACTTTTTCAAACGTGCCGCTCTCGTGGCTGGCGTATCCTTTTACTGTTTCAACCAAATTAGGTATAAGGTCATACCTTCTTTTTAATTGAACATCTATATCCGACCATGCTTCCTGCGTCCTGTTTCTTAATTTTATCAAACTGTTGAAAGCGCTGAACAAATAAACGATAATTACAGCGATAGCAACGAGAATAAGAATAACACCTGTTGACATATATTTATCTTTGTCGCGCCATAGTCCTGCAGAAGCCCTACTTTGCCCCTACGGGCTTCGGCGAGGCAATGCCCTCCTTTGCCCATAGGCTTCGGCGAGGCAATGGCGGATATTAACTAACTTTATTATTATTTCCCCCATCTTTTTTCTTTTTTGAAAAGGTGGGGGTAAATCTTTTCGGCTTGATCTTCTCCGCCGAATGATTTTTTATGCTGATCTTTTTGAATACGTTTTCCGTTTCTTCTTTTTTGTATTCGCTTTTCTTTTTGACTGACGCTTTGTTCTTGCCCACAACCTCTCCGTCGAATTCCATCTCGGGCTCCCCTTTTTTAAAAGCGAATCTAAAAGGTATCTTGCCTGCAACGCTTTTTAGCATATCTTTACCCTCATTGTAAAGGCGTTTTGCTGATTCCATATCGTTTTGAAGCTCTTCCCACTCTTTCTTCAATCCCAAGAATTTTTGTGAGATTTTTAGATCCGGATATTTTTCCGAAGCATTAAAAACCGATTTTAAAACCCTTGTCAATCCATTGCCAGCCTCTTTCTTTTCCTCTTCCGTTTGCGCGGCATCCGCCCTCTTTTTTGCCCTCAAAATTTCACTGACCAATACTTTTTCAAACGCGGCATACTTCATTATTTCGCCTACTACGCCCATCGCGATCTCTATCTTCTTTTTTAATTCGCTTTCAAAATCATTCCAAGCCGTTTGTGTTTGCCTTTTCATTCTCATCAGCGAATAAGAAAAACTGGCTAGAGCCAATAGAACAATGGCAAACAAGGCAACAACGACGTAAATAGTGGAAATGTCCATAAATCCGCAAAAATTGAGGTTCTTATGTTTTGATTATAGCAAAAAACATCAAAGAATCAAGCACCAAAAAACTCGCTTTGCTCTGCAAAATAAGAATGTTTGGGGGCTTAGCCCCCAAACATTACTCCTTAGCGTAATTATTTGTTAAATCAGCGATACGATTATTGTATTCGTTTTCCGTGATTTGGTTTTTAGCAAGTAATTTATTAATGCCCACAAAATACATTTGTTGAATTTGAGAAGTCGGCATTGCGGCATTGAATATACGAACATCATCAATTCTGCCAGTAAAAAAGTAGCTTCCCGAACCGCCAGATGATCCAATATGAAAATCAGAATTGTTTGTACTAATCTTTCCAGCCAATGTAGTTGCATATTTATTGACCCCATCAATATAAATATTGAAGTTATTACTTCCTCCGTTTTCGTTATATGAGAAAACAACATAATGCCATTGATTATCAGAAAAAGTATTTGCTGAAGTGGTCCTTGGAATTGAAGCTCCTCCAATATTTGTCCATACTTTTATATTGTGACTAGAATAAACATAGACCCAATATGCTGTTTCTAATTTACCAACAATAGTATTAGCATCTACATAAACACCTTCTTTATAAGCCCACGCGCTAATTGTAATCGCATCGGTAATATCCAAATTATCACCATCAGCGCAGTCAACAAAATCATCTGTCCCGTCGAAAGAAAAACAACCTCCCGAAACACAACTTGCAGCTGATTGAAGCTGGGGAAAACTTTGCAATCCACCAGAACCATAAAGCGTTCCCGCATTGCCTCCGCTCCATGAATCAGGGGTTTGACCGGCGGCTGGAAAATTGACTTGATCGAATTTCCATTCGGAAACCAAATTACCCATCAATGAGTTGCGTAATGAATTGGAAAACACCTGTGCTTTGGCGATTGTGGCTTTTTGTGTTGTCGAGTTCATTCCAATAATAATCAAAGCGGAGAGAATGCCAATAATAGCTATTACCACAAGTAATTCAATCAAGGTAAACGCAAAATTACCACGAAATGTGTAATTAAGTTTGTTTAAGCTGTTAAATTTTGAAGAATTAAGAATCATGAATTAAGAATCAAGAATCTTGAAGCGGATAGATATCCGCTACATTAGGATATATTATTCTTTGGCGAAATTATTAGCTGGTAAGTTTGCTAAGCGCTGCTGGTACTCGGATTGGGTGATTTGGTTTTTGGCGAAAAGCTTACTCAATCCAGCGAAATACATTTGCTCAATTTGAGAGGTTGGCATAGCGGCGTCAAAAATACGGACTTCGTCAATATAGCCTTTCCATAAATAGTTACTTAAAAATCCGGTAGCAGAGTATCCCTTTGCAATCCAATTATAATAAATTGCTGAGTTAACCAAAGTCATTGTGTCTCCATTTTTCAGCCCATCAATATAAAAAAAGAGCTGCTTGCTTGAATTAATTGACCATGTAATAAAATGCCACTTTTCATTATATAAAGTTTGCGTATTGCTATTAGTTATTGTTGTTTGTGTGCAAGGAGAATGATCGCGAAACATAAAAGTATACGAACCACTCGAATATAACTGAATAAAATCACAACTTCCAGTTCCCCCAAAAGGAACAATAGACGCCGTAGGAGCGCTACCACTCCACTTAACCCAAGCAGAATATGTATGCGGAGACCCCTCGCTAAAATTCACATTAACATGATTAACATAATCATCGACGCCATCGTAATATAAACATC
>Ga0265297_10008218_pt1 | contig 14031 bp, 12 predicted proteins | sample Munlanlwell13791_FD_192502 | JGI IMG/M metagenome (GOLD analysis project Ga0265297, IMG submission 192502) | Leachate microbial communities from a municipal landfill in Southern Ontario, Canada - Leachate well 137-91 | ecosystem: Engineered > Solid waste > Landfill > Unclassified | place... | reverse complement strand
CTTAAATGACGATATCTACGCCACCACAACCACTATCAATACAAACGGCTCGATAACGATAAGCGCCGACCGGACCATTGCGGGCGCCACGACCTTAGACGGCACGGGGACGCTGAACCTCGCTAACCATAAACTTACAAATACCGGAACATATACGCAGGGCTCCGGCACCATATTAAACCTGACCGCGAACTCCTCGGCCGATTTTGGATACGTCTCAAGCTCCTCCAACGCCAGCGTAGATGCCGGAAGCATTGTGAATGTCACCGTAGGAGGCTACCTTGCCAACGGCGCCACATTGACCATAATCGACGGCGCCGGGGGCTCAAGTGTCAATGTCCCTACGACCATTACCTCAAACAGAAGCTCCGCCAGGTTCATCGGATCCGCCGTGCTCGGAGACCTGGTGCTCACTGTCGACCGCTCGCAGTCAGGATTCGCAAGTTATTCCACCAACTCTAACGCTCAAGCCGTAGGCAATGTCCTGGATAATATAACCAACCCCACGGGTGACATGCTTACCGTATTAGATACCCTTGACTCCGCATCCGACTCCAGCATAGCCGGCGGACTCGGGACGCTTATCCCGGTGGTCGATTACAGCTCCAATCAGGTATCCCAGATCACCCAGAAAGAATTTATAAATACGATCATATACCACCTGGAACATCTTCATACCATCCTTGCGAACACAGGCATATCCACGGGGTCAGCCACCTTTGAGGATATGGCTATCTGGGCTCAGGGCTTCGGTTCTTACATTCACCAGGATAAACGCCAGCTTTCCAATGGCTACGACGCCACTATCTGGGGCACGACGATAGGATACGATATGCCTGCCATAGGCGACTTTTTAAGGATAGGCATTGCCGGAGGCTTCGCTCAGGACTACATAAAGAGTAAGGACTCTTCCGGGAAGAATGACATAAACAGCTATCAGGCCACCATATATACGAGCTTTGATAAGGAACCCTGCTATGTAGACCTGGCATTGTCATTCGCCTATAACACATATGATGCCTCAAGGAAGATAGCCGTGAGCTCGATAGACCGCACGGCCACCTCCGATTATAACGGCCAGCAATATTCCGTCTATATAGACGCCGGCTATAACCTTATTCCGTTTAAAAGGTCTAACCTTGTAATAACGCCGACCGCCTCATTCGAGTATATGCGCTTCAACGTATCAAGCTACACGGAGAGAGGGGCGGACTCCCTAAACCTCAACGTGGACAGGCAAGAATACGATTTCGCCCAGACAGGCTTTGGCGCCAGGCTCTCATTTCCGAAGGACCTTAAGGGCCGATTCGGGTTTCTCATGCCGGAATTCAGGTTTAAGTGGCTATATGACTGGGTGGGCTCTGCCCAGGCCACCACATCGACATTTACAGGAGGAGGCGGCTCATTTGCCACGACAGGATTTAGACCCGCCCAATCAAGTTACGACTTCGGAACAAAACTTACGCTTGCCACAGGATTCAACGTCACTCTGTCCGCAAACTACGATTTCGAGCTGAAAGAGAACTACTACGGCCACTATGGCTCCGCGAATGTCAGATATAAATTCTAGATCATCTCGGCCGTTTCGCGGCTTCGTAATGACAGCAGGAATCTTGCTCCCGCTAACGGCCGGCATCATCCTCATCGCCGGATGCGTGACTATACCGGCACCGATCGAAAGAAACGCTGCGGCCGACAGGGTGGCCGCAGCGGGCGGATTCGAAAGATCCCGGACCATATCCGGGCCATTCACCCTTACTTCGTATCAAAGGATAAAAAATCCCGGGGCGCCGGTCAATATCTATATCGAAGGCGATGGGATAAGCTGGATAACAGAGTGGCGGCTCTCGGATGATCCGACGCCGCGTGAGCCTCTGGTGCTGGAACTCGCCTCCGCCGACCCTGCCGAAAACGTAGTGTATCTTGCAAGGCCGGGCCAGTATTGCGCAGGCGGCCCTGATTGCCCGGCTGAATACTGGTCCGGCAGGCGGTTCTCGAAAGCGGCTGTTGATGCGATGGATCGCGCTATCGATGAGATACGCCAAAAATCCGGCGCCAAAGAGATAGGCCTGATCGGATATTCCGGAGGAGCCGCTATCGCGGCTATCATAGCGGCAAGACGAAACGACGTAAAAAGCCTGCGCACGATCGCCGGCAATCTCGATACGGACGCGGTAAACCGCTACCACCGCGTAAGCGCCCTTTCGGAAGACTCTCTTAACCCGATAGACGACGCGCCGAAACTCGCAAGCTTACCGCAGCGCCATTATGTCGGGTCCAGGGACACCGTGATCCCTGCGTTTATTGCGAGGAAGTTTGCAAGCGCGGCCGGAGACAGTCGATTCGACTCTGTAACGATCGTGGAAGGGGCCGGCCACACCAAGGGCTGGCGCGAACGCTGGCAGGAACTGCTGGCCATGCGGCTTAAATAAAAACTCATCTTGAGCGCACGCTCTCTATCTTATCCAGAAAATTCTTGTCGCATTTCCATCCCAGCGACGCGGCCTTATCGCAGTGCTTTACTGCGAGGTCGTATTGCCGCATATTATAATATAGAACGGCTATATTATAATTCGCCTGAGGATGGTCGGAGCTTATCTCGACAGCCTTCTTGAGGGCCTCCAGCGCCTTGCCGTAGTCTCCCATGGATCCGTAAACCAGCCCTAAATTTGAATACGCCCCCGCAAAATTAGGGTTCGCTTTTATGGCCTTCTCATACATCCCGATCGCTTCGGCGGTCCTGCCCCGCAGCCTGTAGGCGCCCGCCAGGTTATTGAGGGCTATGGAGAAGTCCGGGTCCAGCTCTATCGACTTTTCATAGTATTTTATCGCGATATCGTCTTTTCCCATTTTATGATATATGAGGCCAAGATTATTGTACGGTATCGCGAATTTTGGGTTGATCTCGACGGCCCTTGTGTATAACTTTATCGCCTCTTCGGGCCTGTTCATCGCCTCATACTGTCTGGCAAGTTCAACCAGGACATTCACGTTGCGGGGCTCATATTGGAGTATCCTGTTATACAATCTTAACGGCTTCGACCAACAGTTATTTTGCCAGATCGTGATGTAGCCATAAAATGCAATTGCCGCCGATACAACGATAACTAAAAATGGAGACACACCGCGGAGATCGTCACCCTCTTTTTTGACTATGCTGTTACCGATGATCAGGAATAGCCCTACCGAAGGCAGCGCAAGCCAGTGCTCGGCCATATAACTATTCAGGGGATAGATGTTCGATACCGGCAGTATGGCTATGATGAACCACATGATGCCGAAAAATATTAGATTGCGCGAGGCCGCTCTCCTGAAATGATATGCCGCAGCGATCATAGCCGCAAAAATAAGTAAACCCGATATTGCGCGAGGGTCGCCCGGCCTGAATAGATACATGCCGTGGCCCATATGGATATCTACAGGCATGATCAATGTTTGCGCATAAGCGGTTATCGCGGCAAATGACCCGGGAAGCCTGTCGAGTATTGTCGTAGAGCCGCATATCGTCTCCGGAGAGGGGACGAGCAGGTGTTTTAAGGCGGTAAGCCTTATCAGGATATAGCCCAGAGTTATGGCCACGACCGGTAAAAATCGTGCCGGCCTTATCTTCTTCATAAAGGAGCAATGGTATAGAACGAGCAAAGCCGGGAAGATGAGGGCGCCCTCTTTCGAAAACAGCGCAAGGGTATAAGAAATAAATATAGCGGTGCAACTTAAAACGGACGGTTTGTCCGTGTCCTTGACATAGAAGATAACCCCCAGGAGGATGAAGAGATTTACCAGGGAATCGGCCCTGCCGGATATATAGGAGACCGTAGCCGTATGCAGGGGGTGGGCCAGAAACAGCATCGCGGCAATGAGGGAGGCCCACCTCTTTTTATAAAGCACGTTGGATAGCCAATAGACGCATATCGCGGTCAGTATATGGAGAAAGACATTGGTAAGGTGGTATCCCCGCTCTTTTATTCCATAGAAGAGATAATCTATGGTGTATGTCATTATCTGTATGGGACGGTAAAAACCGAGCCTCGTCCCGCTTCCGTGGCCTATATCCTGAGTAAATACTTTGGGGAGATTGGCGAAGCTCCTTGTATAGGTATTGAGCCTGACAAGCGTTTCATCGTCCCATATAAATTTACCATCGAGCGAATTGGCGTATAGGATAAGGCCTGTCGCTGCTATTATTAAAGGGAATATCCTTGTGATCGTTTCTTTCTTCAGCCGCACTTAATTCTCCTTATTCATCCATTTTCTCAAGGTTTTTGCGCGCAGTGGCAAGGTTCGGGTCGAGCGATATCGCCTTCTCGAGCATCGCGCGAGCCTTGTCCTTATCGCCTGTATCATAATAGACACTTGCCATGTTGTTGTAAGCGATCGCGAAGCCCGGATCGATCGCGATAGACTTTTCATACAGCTCGAGCGCCTCCGCCTTTCTGCCCAAGGCATTGTATTGGTTCGCCAGGTTATTGTAGGCGAGAGCCATATCGGGATCGATCTCAAGCGCCTTCCTGTATGCCTTGATAGCTTCGTCGCTTCTTCCCATGTCGCTATACAGATTGCCGAGATTATTATGGGCTATCGCGTATTTCGGGTTTCGGGCGATCGCCCTCTTAAACAGGGCAAGGGCATCTTCTTTCCTGCCCATCTCGCCCAATATCTTTGCCAGGTTGTTGCAGGGGGCGGGGGCAGACGGGTCGATGGCAAGCGCCTTGGAGTAGAGGGCGATAGCAATATCCTTCCTGCCCATATTGTTATAAAGCACGGCAAGATTGCTGTACGCGCTCTTGCTATCAGGCGCGAACCGGATCGTCCTCTCATAAAAATGGATCGGCTCACGCCAGTAATCGTTCTGCCCGATAGTCACATAAGTGTAAAACCCCAATAGCATTGCCGTAAACACGGCAGCAGATATGCGCAGTTCCCTGATTTTAAACAGCCTGCTCATGCCTCCGGCGAATAAAAGGAATAATCCCATAGATGGCAGATACAGCCAGTGCTCGGCCATATAGGCATTTACCGGATATAGGTTCGACTGCGGAAGGAGCGTTATGAAGAACCACGATATCGAGAAAAATATTAATTTATTATTTTTTGCGTTAGCTATAGCAGAGGCTATCATGACGGTAAAAAGAAATATGCCCGCTGCTACCTGGGGGTGGGAAAAGCTGAAGAGGGCCGGTCCGTATTCCATATGCAGGTCGAAAGGAAATGCCGTCAATTTCAGATATTGTGCTAACGCGGCAAAAAAACCGGGCAGCCTTTGCAGCAGGGTAGCCGCCGACAGCGATCCGGCCGGCGGTTTTAAAACCGTAAACCTTATCACTATATAGATGGCCGTAATTGCCAGTATCGGCGTAAGCGCTTTCAGCCTGATCCGTTTCCCGGAGATATAGTGATAGAGCAGCAGAAGAAGCGGTAATATGAGGCTGTTCTCCCTGCTTAAAAGCGCAAGCGCGTAGCAGATGACCTCGGGGACGAGGTAATATGAGGCTTTCGAATCGGATATTTTGATATAAAAGATCACGCAAAGGATCATGAATAATGCGGCGAGGGGATCTGCCCGGCCGGAGATGTAGCTGACGGCTTCGGTGTGTATGGGATGGACAGCAAAAAAGACGCTGGTCAGAAAAGAGATGAGGCGGTCTTTGAATAATATCCCGACGAGCCAATAGATGCTTAGGGCTACCAAAATATGCAGTATAACATTGACAAGATGGTAACCGAAGGTATTGAGCTTCCATATGGAATAATCGATCGCATAGGAGAGCATCTGTATCGGGCGGTATGGGTATAGCTTATCCGTGCCTCCCGCGGCCGTATCTTTGGTAAAGAACCTGGCTGCGCCTGCCCAGCTTCTTAAATAAAGGTTATCCCTTATCAGGGCGTTATCATCCCAGATGAACTTGCCGTTAAATGAATTTGAATACGCGGCAAACCCTAATATGATTATAAAAAGTATGGAAAAGAGGACGCCTTTCTTCATAACGTTTATATTATAGCAAATCAAATCCATATAAAATATAAATATACTAATAGATAGGTGGCCCCGGATATATCAGCAGGGGAGGTGACAATTATTGCTGAATTACTCAATATCTGGTGGTACAATAGTACAAAGGACGTTCCGGAAGTGACGAAGATCACTGAAAATATAAGGAGGGGGAGGATGAAGGCGGCTAATAAGAAGATTTATCTGGAGGAGCGGGATATTCCGAGAAAATGGTATAACATAGTTCCGGATTTCGCGAAGAAGCCGAACCCGCCGGTTATGCCCGACGGTAAGCCGATGACTCCCGATATGCTCGCTCCGGTATTTCCGATGAACCTGATCGAACAGGAGGCGAGCCAGAAGCGCTGGATAGATATTCCGGATGAGGTGATAGAAATGTTATACAGGTGGAGGCCTACGCCGCTGCGAAGGGCATTGTACCTGGAGAGATTTCTCGATACACCGGCGCGCATCTACTATAAGGATGAAAGCGTCAGCCCTCCGGGGAGTCATAAGCCGAACACTGCTATCCCGCAGGTCTGGTACAATAAGCAATTCGGCATCAAAAGGCTGACGACCGAAACAGGGGCAGGCCAGTGGGGCAGCGCCCTTGCTTTCGCATGCAAACTGATCGGCTTGGAATGCAAGATATACATGGTAAGGATCAGTTATGACCAGAAACCTTTGCGAAAGAGCATGATGAGGATATGGGGCGGAAGATGCGTAGCAAGCCCCAGCAACGAAACAGAATTCGGAAAAAAGGTTCTGAGCGAAACGCCCGACACTCCGGGAAGCCTTGGGATAGCTATAAGTGAGGCCATAGAGGAAGCCGTCAGCGATAAGAGCGGTAAGACGCGCTATTCGCTCGGGAGTGTGCTCAACCATGTCATGCTTCATCAGACTATCATAGGTCTTGAGGCCAAGAAGCAGCTTAAGACCGCCGGCGAAGACCTCCCCGATATAGTGATAGGTTGCGTCGGAGGAGGCAGTAACTTCGCGGGGCTTTCGTTCCCATTTGTTTATGACAAGATCAACGGCGCCGACATAACGATAATACCCGTCGAGCCTACCGCATGCCCTACTCTTACCAAAGGCCCTTTTACCTATGATCATGGCGATGCTGCTTGTATGACGCCTCTTCTGGCCATGTATACGCTCGGGCATAAATTTGTGCCCCCGCCAATACACGCGGGCGGGTTGAGATATCACGGCATGGCCCCGCTTGTAAGCCACGCGGCAAAGGAAGGCCTGATCGAACCAAGGGCTTTTGACCAGATTAAATGTTATGAAGCAGCTCTTATATGGGCAAGTACGGAAGGGGCGATATGCGCCCCTGAGACCAGCCACGCGATAGCGTGCGTCATAGATGAGGCGAAGAAGGCAAAAGAGGAAGGTAAGGAAAAGGTTATACTGATGAGTTACAGCGGGCACGGACTGATGGACCTGACCGGATATGATAAGTTCCTGGATGGGAAGCTTGCTGAGTACCATCTGCCGGATAAGGATATACGCAAATCGCTGGAATGCCTGAAAGACCTGCCTAAAATATAAAAAGGGATAGATAAGTGATGAAAAGTGTGTATCTGCGGACGTTCGGTTGACCGTTGGTTACAGTATTACAGACTGATAATACATTTTCTCGATGATGTTTATAATTGTGTTTAGTGCTTTGTTTGTAATGAGTTACGAGAATTAGGTCAAGGGAACCGTACGTTAGTGGAAATTGCCTTCCTTCAAAATTCGTCCTACAATGCACCATTCAAATTCTCCAGTAAAATAAAAAACTTGACAAAAGTAAAAATACATGCTAATATTCGAATATATTAAAGTAAGGAGCTTCTTTATTTATGGAACAAAAACTATACGAACTGCACGCTCAAATGTGTCAGGTCTTCACCTCACCTAAAAGATTAGAAATCCTAAATCTTTTAAGAGATAAAGAACTATCCGTGGGTGAATTAACAAAACTTGCCAAGATCCGGCAGGCAAACCTTTCTCAACACCTGAGCCTTCTAAGAGAAAGGGGTATTGTTAAGACCAGAAGGGAAGGCACAACAATATATTACTCTTTAGCCAATCCTAAAATGGGCAAAGCCTTTGACATCATACGAGAGATGCTTCTCGAAAAACTGGCCCAAACCGAACAACTGTCTCAGGATATACGAAAAGTTAGAAAAGGTTAATTTTTTTGCTCAACTATATTCATCTATTCTAATAAAGGAATATATTCGTTATGACAGAATATAAGATATTGGAAAAAAAGAGGGCGGTAAAACAATTTTTTATGGCCATCGTCTTCCTCGTAATTCTTATCGGCGGCTGGCATTACCCGTTATTGGGTTATTTCATTCCGCTTTGCATGCTTTTAGGTATAGGAATAGCCCTATTTAGAGGGAGGCAATGGTGCGATTGGTCATGCCCGAGAGGAAGTTTCTTCGATAGTCTAATAAAACCGATAAGCCCAAAAAAAGAAATTCCGAAATTCTTTAAAGAGCTGCCCTTTAGAATCGGGATACTATCTTTTCTTATGGTGATGATGGGTATCCAATTGATCAAGCGATGGCCCGATCCTTACGAAATAGGCAAATTCTTCGTAGTTCTTCTTACGGTTACCACTATTTTAGGAGTTGTATTAGCGTTACTTTTTCATCATCGGACCTGGTGCTGTTTCTGCCCTATAGGGACAATGGCGAATTGGGTGGGCAGAAGAAGCGACCCTTTGAAGATCGATTCCAAATTATGCACGGAATGTAAACTTTGCTATAAGGTATGCCCGATTAAAATAGCACCGTTTAAATTCAAGAAAAATAGTCTCGAAATAGTAAAAGATAACGATTGCCTGAAATGCGGATTGTGTGTTTCAGTTTGTCCCGAGAAAGCGCTGAGTTTATAAGGAAAAAAGATGAAAAATATAATATTTTTACTCGCGGTATCATTCATATTATTGGATATCGCGCCTCCGGCCTTTGCCGATAGGGACTGGGAATACTGGTCGAGATACTCTGCCGAAGTCCCAATCACTAAAGAGGTGAGCTATGCCATTAAGCCGGAATGGCGCATCCGGGATGACATGTCATATAGATATCTTTTTAAGCTTGAGCAGGCCATCAATTTTAAGATCGGCAATTATCTGGAACTTGCGCCCTATTATGTCTGGCAGGAGAATAAGACCGCCAAGGGAGCCGACAGATCAAATTTATCCTATATTGATATTACCGGTAAAATTCCGCTCAAAGAACTTTTCGGTATGAAAATAATCAATAGATTGCGCTGGCAATATAATTATGACAAAGGTTTAAGCATATGGCGCAACTCTGCAAGGCTGACCAAATCTTTCAAATTATGGAAGCTTGAGCTATTTCCTTTTATTGAAGATGAAATATTCTATGATTCCAAGTTAGGGAGATTCAATGAAAATTGGGCAAGCGCAGGCATCTCTTTTGCGCTTGGCAAAAATATCAATATAGGAGTATCATATTTATTGGACACCAAGAAGAAGGGCAACGATTGGAACTACGCCAATGTGCTGGTAACATCGGCTAGTCTAAAATTCTAAAGGACACAATATATGAAGGTCAGAGAAAGCGGAATGCCGGAAAAGAATATGTGGGAAGATTTTTTTGATCCGGCAAAAGTCCTCAGAATAATGAAGTTAGATAAAAATATAGCCGATGTTGTCGAATTCGGATGCGGCTACGGGACATTTACTATACCCGCAGCACGGATTATTAAAGGCAAAATTTACGCGATAGATATCGATTCAAATATGGTCGCCATGACCCAGAAGGCAGCCCAAAAGGGAAAATTAAATAATGTAAAGCCAATTATCAAAGATTTTGTCGAAGAAGGTACCGGCCTTGATGATGAGAGCATGGATTATGTCATGCTCTTCAATATCCTGCATTTCGAGAATCCTCAAAGGCTGCTTCGCGAAGCGTGGAGAAATTTAAGGTATGGCGGGATGATCGGTATTATACATTGGAATTATGATCCACAGACTCCTCGCGGACCATCAATGGATATACGGCCGAAACCCGAAGATTGCATCGAGTGGGCAGAAAAAATCGGCTTTAGCAACTCGGTGAAATATGATCTTAAACCATATCATTACGGAATTGTATTAACCAAAAAGGAGGCTGTAAAATGAAGATTGGGGTTATAATTTCAAGTAACGATGCCGAAACGAGTTGGAATGCGTTGCGATACGCTAATTTTGCCATTGGGCAGAAAGACGAAGTGAAGGTGTTTTTAGCCGGTAAGGGTGTCGAATACCAGAGCATAAGCACCGAAAAGTTTAATACGATTGAACAATCTAATAAGCTATTAAAGTCGGGTGGCAAGATCTTTGCTTGCGGCACATGCATAAAATCTCGCAACCAGGAAGGCACTGAGATGTGCCCGATCAATACGATGAAGGATATGTACGATATTGTTAAGGAGAGCGATAAAGTTGTGACTTTTTAATCGGACAGGTTTACATATTAATGATTTGGCAAGCTGATTATGCTTCGGCTTGCCTTTTCTATTTATAGAGTGAGTTTTTTATGTTAAAATAGACCAAAACATAGAGCGAGTTTACATACGTTCGGTTGTAGTAGTAAATTTGAAATATATCGAATATTCGTAACTCATTTATTTATAGGAAATTATGGAAAAAGTCTTCCTAAAAACTTTTGGTTGTCAGATGAATTTCCGGGATTCGGAATTTGTGGAGGGGCTTCTGCTCGAAGACGGATTCCGGAAGGCCGGGTCGTTCGATAAGGCCGATGTCATACTATTCAATTCCTGCTCGGTAAGAAAACACGCCGAAGACAGGCTGTTCAGCAATATCGCTGAGCTTGCAGCGCTCAAAAAGAAAAATCCGCAACTTGTCATAGGCCTTATGGGCTGCGCCGCGCAGAACTATAGCGATAAGATACTCGAAAAGTCACCTCTTGTCGATTTCGTCTGCGGCCCGGGCAATGAGACCGATATCCCCGCGATCATAGCCGATATCATGGAGAACCGGTGTCCGGTGATAGCGACGAATAAGGTAAACGACAAGAGGCCGGAGTTTTTTCCCGAATACCGGAGCTCGTCGTTCAAAGCGTATGTCTCGATAAGCGAAGGATGCGGCAATTTCTGCTCATATTGCATCGTTCCTTATGTGCGCGGCAGGGAGAGATCGAGAGAGGCGAAAGACGTAATACGCGAGGTGAAGGATCTGGCGCGACGGGGATTTAGAGAGATAACGTTATTGGGGCAGAATGTCAATTCGTATGGGGGGTATAAGATATTAAAGAAGGGTCGCAGCAAAGGCCAAGGGCTTATAAAGCTCCTTACGGAATTGAATAAGATCAAAGGTATCGAGCGCATAAGATTCCTGACGAGCCACCCGAAGGATGCGTCGCCGGATCTTTTCAGGGCCATGAGGGATCTCGGAAAAGTATGCGAGCACCTGCACCTTCCGGCCCAATCAGGATCGGACAGGATATTAAAACTGATGAACAGGGGTTACACATCGAAAAGATATCTTAAACTGATCGAGGAATACAGGAAGTCTGCGCCCGGCGGTTCGGTAACTACCGATATCATAGTTGGTTTTCCGTCGGAGACAAAGAAAGATTTCAATGATACGCGAAGGCTTATGGAAAAGGTGCGTTTCGACGGCGCATTTATCTTTAAATACTCGCCCAGACCGCCGGCAAGATCCGCGGGATTTAAGGATGATGTCCCGAAAGAGATCAAGCAGGAGCGCCTGAAGACGCTTTTGGATCTCCAGTGCGCGATATCATTGGAGAAAAACTTACCTATGAAGAACAAGATTGCTCAAATCCTGATTGACGGTTATAATATTAAGGAGTCGCAGGTGACCGGCAGGACCAGAGCCGGCAAGGTGGCCGTTTTCGAAGGGCGTAAAGACCTGATCGGCAGGTTCGTAGATGTCAGGATAGAGTCCGTAAGCCCGCACGCGCTGAAGGGAAGGATAGTGAAATGAATATGGTCAGGATATTGATCTTAAGTCTGATAACTTTACTGGCAAGTGGTGCGGCTTACAGCGCAGAAGCCGATATATCCGCTGTCGAGAAATTTTTCCTCGAGGGAAAGTACGGAAAGGCTATAGCTGAGGCAGATGATCTTATCGATGGCAGAGCGCGGCACAGGGATGAGCTCTATTATCTCAAAGGATTGAGCGAGCTTAAGACAGGCAAATTTAAAGACGCCAGGCAAAGTTTTGAGCATATCATCTCTAAATATAGGCACTCCGCGAGGGTCTTTGACGCGCATATGGGGATAGGCGATGCGTATTTTTTGGAGGGCGATCCGAAAGAGGCGCTTGGGGTTTATGACGGGATAACGCGAACGTTCCCCAAAGATAGAAATATATCGGTAGTTTATGAGAGGATAGCGGAATGTCATAATAAACTTGGGATGCTTGGAAAAGCTAAAGAATATATGTCTAAGACAAAAGACGCGCCGTCGTTTTCTCCTAAAAGAGAACAGCCTACTCAACCCGGACGCCCGGTTTTAAAAGTTCCTAAAGAATTGCATGTCGAAGAGGGTCAGCTTTTCTCGGTGCAGGTCGGATCGTTCCGGAATAAAAGGAATGCGGAGCGCCTGATCCGTAGATTGTTGCGTAACGGCTACGAAGGGTATATCGAGATTCCGGTAGACCGGAGTGAAAGGTTATACAGGGTCAGGATAGGCAGGTTACAATCTCCCGAAGAAGCCAGGGCCCTGGAAAGGCGCCTGAAGGCCAGCGGCTACCGAACGAAGATCTGCAGCGATGTTTCATGCGAATGAAGAGAGAAGGCATAATCGTATTCATAGTGGGTCCAACCGCGATCGGTAAAACGCGCCTTGCAATAAAACTCGCCACACGCATCAAAGGTGAAATAATCTCAAGCGATTCCATGCAGGTGTATAGGGGCATGGCCATATTAAGTCAGGCGCCTACGGCCTCTGAGAGAAAGAAGGCTAGACACCATCTTGTAGGAGTGCTTGATCCCGGGCGAGAATACAATGCCGCCTCTTTTATAAACAGGGCTGCGAAATTAATAGGCTCGCTGATAAAGCGCGGGAAGATTCCCGTCGTCGCCGGCGGAAGCGGCCTGTATATCAAGGCTCTGATGGACGGCCTTTTTCCGTCGCCGCCGCCTGATCTCGGCTTCAGGGGCTCGATGCAGAAGTTTGTCCGTAAATACGGAGCCGGCAAGTTGCATGAGAAACTGGCAAAGATCGACCCCGCATCAGCCGCAAAGATACATCCGAATGATGAGCGCCGGATCATCCGCGCCCTTGAGATACGCCACTCCACCGGCAAGACGATGACAGAATTAAAGAGCCGGACAAGGGGGCTGGCCGATCGGTACGATATACGCATATTCGGTCTCACGAATACGCGCAGTAAGATATATAAGGAGATAGAGCTAAGGACGGACAGGATGTTTGAAGGCAGGGTTTTGGGTGAGGTGAAGAGGCTTAAGAAAAGAAGGTTATCGAAGACGGCCTCGGCGATACTGGGCTTAAAGGAGATATCGGATTATCTCGACGGCAAATGCGATCTCGATACTGCGAAATCGCTGATAAAGAAGAAGACCAGGCATTTCGCGAAACGCCAGTTTACATGGTTCAGGGCGGATAAGAGAATAAGATGGTTTGATATGGACAGGGCGAGCGAGGCCGGCATCATAAAAAGAATAATAAAAGGGATGGGATAATTGGAACGCGCGATTCTGGTAACTGTAGATCTCGGCAAAGAGACGGAATGGTCCGCCGGCGAACGCTCGCAGGAGCTTGCCGAGCTTGCGGTCTCCGGGGGCGCGAAGATCGTCAAAGAGGAGATAGTGAAGCGCGATAATCCTAACCCGGCGTATTTTATCGGGAGCGGTAAAGCTATCGAGATAGCCGCCCTCTGCGCCGATGAGCATGCCGACACCGTGATATTCAACAATGACCTCAGCGGGACCCAGCAGAAGAATCTCGAAGATGTCATGAGGAAGAAGGTTGTTGACAGGACCCAGCTCATACTCGATATATTCGCCCGGCACGCTCATTCGAAC
>Ga0265297_10008217_pt1 | contig 14031 bp, 14 predicted proteins | sample Munlanlwell13791_FD_192502 | JGI IMG/M metagenome (GOLD analysis project Ga0265297, IMG submission 192502) | Leachate microbial communities from a municipal landfill in Southern Ontario, Canada - Leachate well 137-91 | ecosystem: Engineered > Solid waste > Landfill > Unclassified | place... | reverse complement strand
TAGTTCAAACGCACCGAGTTTGCGTCCACATTGCGGGCACTCGCTCCGACCCGCTACAATGCCGGATTTACCATCACCCAAGCGTAAAATCACCACACCTAGAAAAGACCCCACCAGTGTACCCAGAACGAAATGTAAAATACTCATCAAAATATTCATTTTTTATTTTTGAGAATTTTGTTCAGCTTCAGTGCGCGCTTTGGCTTCCGCTTCCTCCTTTTCGATTAGCTCATTGTAGCGTTTAGCGGCGGTGTTGGAGATAGAATCCCCATTTCCCTTTTCATAAGCCGTATTATAATTTTTTTTCGCGGTGTCGAGCGAGCCTTGTTTTTCATACCAAATTCCGAAGTTCAGATAAATAGCCGCCATGTTCGGGTCAAGCGCTTTAGCCTTGTTCAGTTCAGCGAAGGCCTCCGTGTATTCTTCCGTATAAATGAGTGACCAGCCCAACAAGTTATGTGCGAGTGCCTGATCGTCAAACTTCGTTACCGCTTCGCGAGAGAGCGCGACCGCTTTTGCGTAGCCTTCCGCGGTGTTCACGTAGTCCAGATAAATCCAAACCGGACGAACATAATTTGTCAGCATAGCATTGCCACCCTTTGCCAAATAATTTTCGTAAGTTTCAGCGGCCTTTTGATAATCCAGATTGTCCAGATAAATCTGTGCCAATTTCGAAATGACCTGTGTTTCCGGCGTGAAACCATCTTCCAGAGACATTTCCAGCGCACGAATCGCGCTGTCTTTTTCGCCCATTTCCGCATAGGTCAAACCGAGGAAATACTGCGCTTCAGGCTTAGTCGGATCAAGCTCCACCGCCTTTTCCAGTGCATTCTTACCGGCAACATATTCCCCGCGGGCATATTGCGCATAGCCAAGCAAAATCCAAGCATCGCGATAATCCGCCTTTTCCTGAATCACATTTTTCAGAATTTCCACCGCCATAGTATATTGTCCGTTTTCATTGAGTGCGCGTGCAAGCAGAGTTTTGATATGCATCGGATGACCATCTTGAAACAAATCAAACTCCTTATAAGCTTCCAGATATTTATTTACCTCATCTTTATATCCACTCTCGGGATAAAGCTCCAAAAGTTTTGCGAAACTTCCACCCGCAACCTCGCGATTGTTATCCAAAACCGCCAAAAGTCCGCGCAAATAAAGCACTTCTTCCTCCTGACTACCCTCATCAAAATTCAAGAAAATTTCGCGTGCCTGTTCAAATTTGCCGGACTGAATCAGCGCACGCACGAGCAAGCTGACGGTTTCTATTTTGTCATCACCATATTTGCGTGCGTTACTGAGACTCATCACGGCGTGCGTCCAATCCTTGATTTGCATCTGTGCACGACCAAGCAGGGCATAAGCCTCACGATTTTCCGGTTCGAGCTCCATGGCAGAGAAAAACTCCTGAATCGCGAAATCATAAAAACCGTTTTGCGCGTAATCAATACCCTTTTCGATATATTCCTGATAGCCGGGATTCTGATATTCCGGAGTTTTACTTTCGGCTATATTCTCTGTATTCTCCGGTGTTTTTTCTTCCGTCAAATGCAGAGTTGTGAGAATTTCCGGACGATAAAGTACCACAGCCCAGACCAATGCGCCCAAAATCACCACTATGCCCAATATTTTGAGAAAGGTTTTCATTTTTTTTAGATTAAATAAACCAGTAATTTACAATACCCATTGTCGTTATGATTGTGAAGAGAATCGAATTTACGAAAATTCCGCTCTGTCCGGCCTTGCGCCACGCTTTCCATCCAGAATAAAGCCAAAATGGTTGAGCGCAAAGATTAACAATCAGTCCATATTCCGGATATTTCAAGGCAGTGGCTACTTGCGCTCCGATTGTCAGAGAGGGGATCAGTACCTGTGTCGCCGAATTAAAAATTCTTTGATTTTCCATAAATTATTCAAACCTACTATAGTGCAAAACCTTACTTAAGCAAAGCGTTTGTTTGTCCACAGGTGATTGCCACAGCGAGCGCGTCGGCGGCATCATCCGGACGCGGTAATGCGTCCAGTTTCAGCAGATTCTGAACCATTTTTTGCACCTGCCTTTTCTCCGCATGACCATTGCCACAGATGGCCTGCTTGATTTCCATCGGTCGAAACTCTCGAATTTCACAGCCATATTTTGCCACTGTCGCCAGTACTACTCCGCGGGCTTCCGCCACCGCGATACCGGTCGTGATATTATTCACAAAAAAAAGTTCCTCCACCGCCACCGTGTCCGGGTTTTCACTCGCAAGGAGTTCTTCCACATCGGCTTGGATTTGGCGCAAGCGTTCGGCTTTCGGCAGACCCGCTTCCGTCTCGATAATTCCATAATTCCCCACCATAAAATTATTGCCATCTTTATCCACCACTCCGAAGCCAAGTCGAGCGGTACCGGGGTCAAAACCGAGTATTTTCATAAATTCTTATTGTATTAATTTCTGATATTCTCTCTCAAAATAGGCATCCGTCATGCCCGCCACATAGTCTTTTACACTCTCCACGCCTTTTGCATCCCCCGGTAGATTTTTGGGATTTTCCACCAAATAATCACAAAAGCGCATAATTTTACTCTGAATTTCTTTTTCCTCCTTGCGTAATTTTGGCGTGTCATAATAATGATCCCACAAAAATTTTTTCAATTCCTCAAAAATCTCTCTCGTCTCCGGCGAAAAATCCGCTAAATTAGCGGGCAGTTTTTTGATTTCCGCGCCGGATTTTGGCTTCATATCGGCGATTTTTTGTTCTAACGTCTGATCCAAATCCCGCACAAAGAAATTAATCACTCGACTCGCCAATAAAACCGCCATAGGGTTTTCCGGTAACGCCTCACGGATTTTTTTCCAGATTTTCAGATTTTGGATTTGCTCCATTGCAAAAAAATTATTTTGCAAAGCATCTTCCAGATCGTGCGCGTTATATGCGATTTCATCTGCCAGATTGACAATTTGCCCTTCCAGATTTGGCCGGTCAGCATGTGCGGTGCGGTGCTTATCCAGTCCATCTAGCACTTGCATCGTGAGATTCAGCCCGCGATAGTTCGCGGATTTTTTTTCCAACACAGTTACCACCCGCAAGCTTTGTTCATTGTGTTCAAAATGCTCGTTGTGCTTCTGCATAAACTCATCCAGAGCGGTTTGTCCCGCGTGCGCAAAAGGCGTATGTCCCAGATCGTGCGCCAGTGCAATAGCCTCCGTCAAATCTTCATTAAGCTGATTTGTGCGTGCCAAACTGCGCGCGATTTGCGATACTTCCAGCGTATGTGTTAGTCTAGTGCGGATGTGGTCATTCGTCAAAATCGGCAAAACCTGCCTCTTGCCTTGCATCCTTCGAAACGCCTGACAATGATAAATGCGATGGCAATCCCTCTGAAATTCCGTGCGGCAATCATCATGTTTTTCCGCAAAAACGCGCTTGGCGTCAGCTGAAAACTGCGCATAAGGCGCCAATATGGTTTTTTCTTTTTGCTCGTAACGAATGCGATTATTCAGCATGGCTTGATTATAAGGGCAAGACCCACTAATCTCAATATCAGATGAATAAATACGCTCACCTGAACAAACCCCAAAAGCAAATTGACCTGCACAAACTTACGCGTGCCGAAGCTCTTTTTGTCGTGGCGGATTTTTTGGGAAAATGCCAACATGAGGGCGTCGAGCGAGTTTTGATTATCACCGGCAAAGGGCGACATTCTGCACAAGGTGAGGCGATTTTGCGTCCTGTCATAGAACAATATCTGCGCACCCGTAATCTGAATTTTCAAGATGCTAAACCGGCACAAGGTGGAGCAGGAGCGCTTTTTGTACGCCTCACCAAAAACTAAAAAAACCTTGCTTTTATATTTACGAATCGATAGAATAACCCTCGTCAATGTCTGGGGGCATAGCTCAGTTGGTTAGAGCGCCACACTGTCACTGTGGAGGTCGCGGGTTCGAGCCCCGTTGCTCCCGCCATTGTATTTTATCCACTCACAAGCGCAAGCGAGATGTGGATGTTTTTGTGATGGCGAGAAAACACACTAGAGTCCATTATCTCCGTTTATCATAAATTAAAAAAAGCGTACCGATTCAATCGGTACGCCGTGCCTTGATTTAAGCGGGAACAGCTTCCCCTTTTGGGCTTAAAAGCCCCTCTTGTTGTAGCATCTCCACGATGATTCTTTTGATCTCCTTCAAGTCGCTCGGTAGAGAGGGTTTTTCTGGCTTGTACATAGAGACTTTTACCAGAAGTCCGCTTTCTTCATCTCGCTCCCAGTCAACCGTGATTTGTCCGACGAGATTCGGACCGTCGAACAGAAGGAAATGGTCGAAAATCCGACCATGCCCGCATTCCGGCAAGCGCTCCACTCGCTCGCAGCCAAACCTTTTGGGCAACTGAGCCTTCAGGAGATCCACTCCATCAGAAACGCGATCATACCAGCCTGCACCTTGTACCATAAATTCTCCTCCAAACAAATTAAAACCAAAGAACCAAAACCCACTTCCTTAGCCTCAGTGAGCAAACGGATTATAACACCTTTTTTTTGGTTTTCAAGACTTTTTTCAGAATCACAATTTTTTTCTCATCGCAAAATTCCATCACCAAATCCAATTTCTCAGCCAGAGTTTCTACCCCACTCAAAGCCAAAAATCCCACATGCGTCATATCGCGTCGATACCACCACTCCCGAAATTCACTTTCCGTGCCGGTGCGCAAATGGGTCATTATCGCGAGGCGACCATTGTCCACGAGCAGTTTTTTTAGTTTGCGTAAAACTTCCAAAGGTTTATCCAAATGTTCAAAAACTTCCGTCAGCGTAATGAGATCATATTTTTTATCCGCGTAGGTTTTTTGTGGAAAAAAATACCTGTCATGCAAGGTTACCCTTGCGCCTTTTTGGGTCATTAGTTCGCCCAAAACAGGCGTATGCCCACACCCGAAATCCAACACTCGCAAATTTTTTATTTTTCCGACTTTCAATAAAAAATCCTCCAACATTGTGACATATTTTTGGTCGAAAAGACTGTTTTTGTGCATTTCATAACGCGTTTTTTCAGTTTCTGGGGTCGGACAGTGCGCCTCATCCAGCCAGACATATCCGCATTTTTTACAGTGGTGATGGTTTTCCAGCCAATTTCCGATATTATTACTTTCGCAGATTTTGCACTTAGTGGTTTTCATGGTTTTATCATAGCACCATTGATTTTTAGCGCAAAATTTGCTAAAATAACATGATAATTTCACATAAAAATGTCTAAAAACAAAAACAAAAATCAGGGCGAACAGGCGGTTTATTCTTGGGATGGTCCGGAGTATATTCGCTACCAAAAAGGTAAAATCTGGTATCTTTCCGCATTTGCAGTGGCGGTTTTGTTTTTCACTTGGGCGCTTTTTGAGCACTCTTGGCCACTGATTGTTTCAACGCTTTGCATGGTCGTAGCTTATTATTTTTATGACCAAAAGCTTCCACAAGAAGTCAAGATTTCGCTTTCCCGTTTTGGTATCAGCGTGGGCGACAAGCTCACACCCTTTTCCGAATTAAAATCCTTCTATATCGACTACAATCCACCCCTACGTGCGGTTCATTTCCAGCATCGCAGCCACTTCAAATCCGATTTTGGCGTGATTTTTCCGGCCGAACTTTCCGTCGAAGATTTGCGCTATTTCTTGCTCACCCAGCTTCCCGAACAAAAGCCTGAAGACCGCAGTTTACTCGAAATGATTCTCAAAGCCTTTCGTTTCTAAAAATGTCAAAATTAAAAACCGCATTGACGGAAAAACTTCAGAAAACCCCGCTTCTTGAGCAGGATTTGCCGGAACGCGATTATATCATTCTGCATATCGCCGAGAAGATTGAGGAGGACAAAACCGCCACCGAAAAACAAGAAAAACAAATCCAGGACCAGCTCGAAAAATCTCGTTTGCAGGAATTCCAGAATACTACACAAGTGGCAACCAATCTGGTGGTAAACGAAGGCCTTCGTCAGCAAATCTTCGCTGAGCGCGAGGCGCAGGAAACCCAGACCATCGCCCAGCTTCAAGTGGAACACGAGGCTAGACAGCAAGCTGAAGCGCAAAAAAAACAGCAAACCGAAGCGCGCCGTCAGGCTTCTCGCAAAAAATCTTCCAAGAGCAAATTATCCGCACGCGATGCGCTTCATCCCGCACGCAGTCTGACCAAGAAAGTTCTCGGCAAGATTCCGATTGTCGGAGGAATCGCCGCGGCGGGAGTTGGGTTGGTAGGGTTGGTCACACTATTGCAATAAAACTAAAGATCAAAAATAAACCTAAAAATAAATATGCATATACCACACAAACAATATCGTAAAGTCGAACCTTCCGGACGCAAAAATCTCTTGATTTTAGCGGTAGCCGGAATGATCTTTTTGCTAACCATTCTATTCTCTTCGCATGATTTTGGATTTGGTTTGGGTAGGGTAGAGCAGGCAAGTATTTTGAGTATTGATGAAGAAAGCGATAGCTACGACAACAATGTAGACGACAATACGGATTATGAAGAAAATACAGCTACGGACAATAGCTATGACAATGCAGATTATAATTATGACAGCGGAGACTACAACAACACAGATGAAAACAATTACGATTATGCCTACTCAGATCCTAGCTCCGGTTCCAGCTCCGGTAGTCTTGGGAGCGACCCCGGCTCACTTTTAAGTAAGGCCACCAATACAATCAGCAAAGTTTCCGACAAAGCCGCTTCCGTGATCGAGAGCGCATCCAACAAAATCAACAAAATTTCCGCGATAGCGCAAACTGTGTCTCCGGATGTTTTGAGTAAGCTGAGCGATCTCGATGTAGGCACGCTGGGAAGCGCCTTGGGCATTTCCGCACTAGGCAAGCTTTCCTCCGTAGAAGATTTTATTGGCGGTAGTTCCATTGTTAGCAAGACCGCTTCTATATTGGGTTTTTCCAGTGGATTTTCCGCCTCTGACCTGATTGGTCGCATCGAAAAAATGGGTTATGAAGCGCGTCGTAATTTTTTCGGTTCAAATTACCGTACGGTTGACGAAGTAGCTTCCATTATTGAAAAACTTTCCACAACCACCGCGCGTGACACCGTTTTGGATATGATGGACGCCGGCAATGCCTCACAAGTTACCAATGCTATTTCCATCGGGAAAGCCAAGAGCATTCTTGGCGAAATGACCAAAGATAACGGTGCTAAAATCATGAACGGCATGGACCCCGAACGCGTGATTTCACTTCTTGGACAATTTAGTCCGGTGGACGCGCTTCAGCGTCTTAGTCTCATGGACGACAAGAAACGCGCCGAGGCTTTGCGTTTGATGTCAGCTAGTCAGCTTGCCGCCATCGCCAATGTTATGACTCCCGATAACGCAGCTGATGTTCTCACCAAGATTGATATCCAAAAAGCTTCTTTGGTTTATATGCTCATGGGAACCGATCAGCGCACCGAGGCGGTCAATCGTCTCGACACAAGTACCCGCAATTCCATCTTCAATGAGGTTGAAGAAATTTACGGCAATCTTTCTAGCGACGAAGGTTCGGAGGAAGCCGATACGGAGGCTTACGATAATTATGATTCAGACAATTACGATTCAGATTCCGAGGATTATGACAATTCTGATGATGAAATTTCTCAGATCGGAAAAGGCGCTTTGGATTATATGGTAGACGCTTTCGGCATACCGACCGCGTACGCCGCCGAAGAGAGCAATCTCAAATCCGAGGTGGCTGAAGGTTATCAGAGTATCATCAAGAACCTCAACGACCTTATTTCATTCCTCTTTTTTATTATTCATCAGGTGCTTTTTTGGCCACTGATTTGCCTTATTAGCTCATTGGTCGACAATGACTTTGTCATGGGCGGACAGATTTCCGAAACCCTAAGAAGTGTTTGGATTCAGATTCGCGACTTGGTCAATATCGGGTTCGTATTTATTTTGCTTTTGATTGCGCTCTTTAGCGTCATTGGATCCGAAGAACTTGAAAGCAAACTTCCCATGAAATCCACTTTACCAAAAGTCATCATTGCGATGATCTTGGTTAATTTCACTTTCTTTATTTCCAAGGTTGCCATCGACACAGTCAATGTTTTGACAGTGGCGGTTTACGCAATTCCGTCTCAGATTACAAATGTCCCAGAGACGGATCTCTCCGGTATCGAAGTGGTTTCCTACCAATCCGAGTCATGCGATCAAGATCGCACCTGGGGTTGTGAAGAATGGCGCGCCAAGTGTTATGTGACCCAAGGTGGCAAGGATTTTTCTTCCAAAGATCTCGAAAAAGATATCCTTTATTACAAATCTCATCCTGAAAAAATGGATGAAGGCAGCTTGATGGCCTACAAATGTATCAGCTCCGGCAAGGGTGAAGTCGGTCCATACGAGCAATGTCTCATGGATCAAAAAGAAAAAAACTACAATTACTTCATGCGCGAAAGTGTTGATCGCTACGAGAGCGACAGCACCCTCAAACAAGACGCCGAAAAATACAAAACCGATAACAAATATTACAATAAAACCGGTGACGATAAAAACTTTACGGTTGATTATACTTATTTCACCTACAAAGTCGAAACCAAGAAAGACGAAAACGGTGACGAAAAGCAAACTCGCAATATCACCTATAGCCTAAACAATCTCTACAATTTGGAAAAGGAACACGTTATCTGCCATTTTCCAATGGTGGAGTCCGAATACCTCAAGAGCCAAGGGGCAGATGGGGCAAGCGGAGCTGAAGGTAGTGGCTCCGACAAAAAATCCAGCGGTAATCTGGTCAACAAAGGCATCGCTTTCACGATCGCCAAGAACTTCGAAGGACTCATACAGCCTGACAAATTTTACAAGGATCACAACTACGGTAAGGATAGCGTCGAGCAAACTCCAGGCAATTTATTTACCTTTCTCGCGAACAATATTTTTATTATCTTTATGTTCGTGGCGATTTTCTTCGCCTTTCTGGCGCTTGCGGTTGCACTGCTCATACGCGCAGTTGTGCTATGGGTTTTAATCGCACTTTCACCACTTATCGTCATTGAGCAAATTTTATTCAAAGGTCTGATCAAAAAAGATTTATTTGGTATGTTTATCAGTCATTTGCTTATTCCACTCAAGGTTGCCGGCGCGCTAACACTTGGATTTATCTTTATGAACGCAGTGGGTAATATGTTCACACCAGATGTCATGCCGACACTTTCCAACCTATTCGAATTTATCAAAGGCAACGATGTAAACACTGGTATTATTGCAGCCAATGGCGACAAAGTAAGTATTGTTCAGCACATACTGTATCTCTTTATGACAGTCTTTATTCTTTGGACAGGTGTATTTATGGCCTTCGAAGGTACCGAAGCCGAAAAATTTACCAATGCCATCAAGGGTGCCGGAGAGTTTGTCTTCCGTACACCGCAATATTTGCCATTACCGATTCCGGGAACGAAGGGTGGTGCCTCAATCGCCTCCATGCGTGGTGCCGTACATGGCTTCAAGAGTGGTCTGGAGGGTGGTCTTGACATGGAGGTTCAAAAGGGTGCTGCTTTGGGCAATGCACTTGCTTCCAAAATGACAGGCAAACAGTCTACTCAGATTAAGCAAATCGCGCATGATAGCAAGGGTGATGCTAAAAAATTTATTATCGACATCAAGGGCAATCCTACCGCTACCAAAGATCTGCATGGCATGGCAAATCCGGAATTCAAAGATACACTTAAGACCGGTGGCCTCAAAGTGGACCACCTGGACGATGCCACTCTCACAAAACTGAAATCCGGTGATCAGACCGCTTGGTCACAAGTCAAAGATAAAGACGGCAAGGCAATTGACTACGAAAACATGGCTAAGGCATTGCGAGGTGCTCAACTGACCGCAGCACCTTCTGCCGTCGCTACAGCGCAGTCTCCTTCAGCTGACAAATTGCTTGATGCTAGCACCAGTGCGGGTGTGGTTGTGGGTATCGGCGAACTTAACGACAGTCTTCAGAAAATTGATGAAAAACTCAAAGCCGATAAAGCCAATCCCACAGACACTACAGACAAATTAACTCAAGCAGAGCAAAACAACCTGCAAGACAAGAAAGCCAATACTATCAAGCAAACCGCCCAGGATGTTTCCAAAGTTAGGGGTGGGTTAACACCGGACGACGCACAAAAGATTGCCGAAGCGCTTCGCAAAATAGATCCAAAGAAGCGCGATGATGCGCTCGAAGGACTTGAAGCGGATGACCTTCTCAAGGTCGCAAAAGCCATGGGGATAAAAGAAGTTCCCGTTAGCGTTCATGACGAGAAGAGCAATGATCCCGTCAGACGCAATTACAAAGTTAATTCTGCCGGCAAGGCTGTCGATCAAAATGATAAAGAAATAGCCAAGCCCGAGAAAAACGATGACAGCGAAGTCAAAGATCGCAAGACCAATAATCTGAATAACATCAAAGAAGCAACACTCAAAGAAATTCAAAAAGCCTAATTCTTCTCCCTAGCCAAACAAAGCGGGACTAAACCTCCCGCTTTTTTTATAATTTTTTGTTTTACTTTCCCGCCACTCCCACCAAGAATCTTTCCAGAGCTAGCTCCAACGCACGCGTATCTTCAGTCGAAACTTCGATCCCGCTGGTCTTTAGTTTGGTGTCGATGTCCAAAAGTTCAGCATACATCTTGCGCAATTCCGCCCAGCCGAATTTTTGCGCCTGTGTCAATAGTGGCCTGATTGTAAAAGGCGCCACTTTTAGTATTTGTGCGGCTTGCTCGGTTTTTTTCTCATCTATTACCGAACGCGCCAGACTCAATAAGCGCACCTGTCTGACCAACATATAAAAAATCTGTTGCGGTGATTCACCGCCATTAACCAGATTTTGAAAACATTCTATCATCTTGCGTGCATCACGATTACCCATCGCATCCGTCAATTTAAAAATATTATCTTGAAGCTGCCCATGTACCAGCACCTCCAGATCGGTCAGCTCGATATCTTCACCGTCCGCGAATTTACAAAGCTTGTCGATTTCTTGGTTCATCTGCCATAAGTCCGCCCCCACCATTTGTGCCAAGCGACCGCTAATTGCGCTGTTGACTTTCATCTGCCTTTTTTCAAATTCCTTGTTGATCCAAGCTACCAGTTTAGCGCCCGTAATTTCAGGGAAGCTTTTTGTTTCCGCATTTTGCAATAACTTCTTGGCGAAACGGCGTCGCTTATCCGGGACAGGGGACACAAAAACCAATATTGTCTCTGATGGAACTTGTTCGACTTTTTCAGTTAAGAACTCCTCCTTATTCTCCAGATTGGCAGACTCACGAGCGGTAGTTCCTGCCGGCAGATCACGCACAATTACCAAGCGCTTCTCGCCCAGGAAAGGCAGTGTATTGACTGCATTCCAGATCTCACCCGTCTCCACACTCAGTCCGTCCAACACACTCAGATTGAGTTCGCCATGCTTACCGATAAATTCTCTCTTCCAGCGCGCCAGCTCAGCCTCCAGACTGTAACTATCTTCACCCGTAAACAAAAATACATTTTTCAGCATACCTGCATTTTAGCCGAATTCAGACAAAATAAAAACCCCTCGCAAGGAGGGGTTTTGTTTGCTTTTCAGACTAGCTCTGAGCGCCCGGATTGGCCGCACCGAGGATAGTATTGATAAGAGCGAAAGAAATCAAGATAATCACGATACCGACAACGGCATAAGTGATAATCTTCTTGCCCTGATCAACCTTCTCGCTGTTACCAGCGGAAGTAACATAGAGGAAACCGCCGTAGATCACAAACAAGACGGCGATAATGCCGAGGAAGCTCAAGATAAAGTTCACGATCGTGAGCACGATGGAACGGAAACTGCTTTCACCACCAGTCGCACTAGAGACTGAGGACGGGTTGTCGCTTGGGCTAATGAGGTCCTGTGCCATAACGGCATCACCGATCATAAACACCGCGAAAGCCAAAACAAAAGCAGAGAGAATTGTTCCGGCGGACTTGGGGAGTAGAGAGGAAAGGGTCTTCATGTTTTTTTATTAAGTTTTTAACTTACTGTTATTATATATTAAATTTTTATTTGCATCAATTTATTTTAGCACAAAATGCGACTTTCTTCAAGTCGTTTTTATTATAGCACAGTTTGTTTTTTTGTAAAAAGATTTGACAAAAATCAAAAAAAGTATATTATTCAACAAAGATTGATTTTTGTTTTTTCACAACTCAGACTTTTTGTAGAAAGGAGATTTGACAGCGTTAAAGTGTCCATGGTCTTCATTTATTTTTCAGAACAGGCTTAAAAGGGGAGTTTGATTATGAAGCGCACAGCCATGATCCGCAAAGGGGGAATCCTTGCCATCAAGGACTTCAGAGGTTTTACGGCCAGGGACTTGTTGTTCGGACGAGTGCCGGACGAGGATAAACTTGACTACATGGTTTACTTCCTCGGCAGTGCCGTAGACAACAACGACACCGAAACGATTGGCGCGCTCAGTGCATGGTTTAATCGCCAAAGAGGAATCACCGTTGGCGAACTTAGCACGCTTTATACCGCTCTGTATGCTTACGAGCTGGTCAAAAATCCGATCTACAAAACGGTAACGAGTACCTTGCGTCGTATTTCAGCAAGCGTCTTGCTGGCATTGCAGGCAGCCTGAAAAAGCAAAAATATAGCCCCGTTCATTATGAGCGGGGCTATTACTATTGATTTATTTTTTGCGCCTATTCTTTTGGCTGATCGGCATCTGGAATACGCACGCTCAGACGATATTCGCGATACTCAAACCAGCGATTCATCAGTACACGACGAATAATCCCCAAGTTTGAGAAGATTCTGAATGTGAATACGATAGTCGCCGCCAAATAAAGATCCAACCCTAGCTTATCACCCAGAGCTGTAATACCCACCGCCAACAAAATATTGAACGCCACACCTGAAATAAAAATCACCGTACTGAAGTCATCGCGATTGACCTCTGCGCGATACGCGCCAAAGATAGCATCCGCCATACCGAGAATAATCACAGCGCTATAACGCGCCAGTTCCGCCGGAATCTCCACCGAATAAATAAAGCCGAGCATAACACCCAAGATAATACCGAGTAGTGACCAAATCATATTTTTGAAGTTAGATTATTTCTATTTTATATCTTTTAGAGCGTCTTGTAAAAAACTTTATTTCCAAGTACTCGCAAATCAATATATTCGAGCGGGTCGCTCTTGAGATTGAGCTTCTCCCCAACCTTTTTCAACTTTTCAAATTGTTCCGCGATATCCGAATGAAAATCGAATTTTACAAGATAAGGATAATTTGCCACCACCACAAAATGAAATTCTTGCTCCACCGGATAATATTCAATCGAATCAACCATCAACTCCGTCTCACGTTCGAATTGATCGCGCGCGTCAAGCAAAGTCTGCAATTCAGATTTCTTCATGACCGCCTCACCCAAACTATATAGATAGGCTGGCTCAGGAATTGTCTCGGTAGCAGTGGCCGTCTCATCTGTGATTTCCGTACGCGTTACACCATCTTCACTCGGTGGGGGAGTTTGTGTCTCAGCATCCTTAGGTATTTCAGTATTCTCAGGTGCTACTGTCTCAGGTTTAACTCCCGCTCCGACCTGTTGCATTTCGGCGGTATTTGTTTCCGTGGTTTTTGTGGGCGTACCACTATTACCGGTTTCCACATTCGCATTTTCCGTAGGAGTTTCGCCGTCCGGATAAGTAAAATTCGCTTCCGCCTCAGCCTGCGCGATTCTTTCCTGTTCCGCATTATAGGCTTTCATTTTTTCTGAATCCGTAAACCGCACAATCGGCAAATTGAATTCTTCCACGCCAATTTTAGAGATCAACCCCACTTCATTGACGATATAATTTTGCCCCAGCGGATCAATCAAAACCAATGCTTCCGGAAAAGAGTCCAGCTCGATTTCCAGTGTGCGCGGATACTTCTTATAGATTTTTGCATAAGCCAAAACCGGAAAATCCACTGCCAGCGTGTCTTGGATTTTTTTGGTATCCATCATAAATATATTCTGTCCGTAAACATCAGTCAGATGCCCGAGCACCTCATTGCGGTCTATCGACATATCGTGGCGTACAATCT
>Ga0265297_10008216_pt1 | contig 14033 bp, 15 predicted proteins | sample Munlanlwell13791_FD_192502 | JGI IMG/M metagenome (GOLD analysis project Ga0265297, IMG submission 192502) | Leachate microbial communities from a municipal landfill in Southern Ontario, Canada - Leachate well 137-91 | ecosystem: Engineered > Solid waste > Landfill > Unclassified | place... | reverse complement strand
TATTTCAGGAACGCCGGCAATAATGAGTGCACATGAAACCATCGATCCTGCTGACCAATGATGACGGCGTGAGCTCCATCGGGCTCTGGGCTGCCTATGAGGCCCTTAAGCCCATTGCGGATGTGACGGTAGTGGCACCCGCCACCCAGCAGAGTGCGGTCGGCAGGTCCATCTCCATCTTCGAGCCGTTACGCGTAAACCGGGTAATTATGAATGGTCGGCCGGCATGGTCGGTGGCCGGGAAACCCACGGACGCCGTAATCATTGGCCTGTATGCCCTCAAGTTAAAACCGACACTCGTAGTGAGCGGCATCAATATCGGGGAGAACCTCTCAACGGAATCGATTATGACCTCCGGGACGGTAGGTGCTGCGCTTGAAGCTTCCAACCAGGGAACAAAAGGAATCGCCTTCTCACTCCAGGTTGAAGACCAGGGAGATAAGTTTGACGATCCCGGCACTAACACCCAGAGTTTCAAAGAAGCACAGGGAATCGTGCGGGATGTAGTCACCCGCGTTCTTTTGAGTGGCTTCAGCACAAACACCGATGTCATCAATGTCAACATTCCCTCCGTGGTAAAAGGCGGATATGAAGTAACCCGTCTTGCAAGGAAACTCTTCCATACCGGTGTTGAGAAACGGCTTGATCCCCGCAACCGTCCGTATTTCTGGATCAACGGACCCCTTGTCAATGATGCCGAAGAAGGAACAGATGTCCATGCAATCCGGAAAGGGAACGTTTCCATCACGCCAATTACCCTGGATTGTACCGCATATGCGGCTCATGATGATACAAAAAATCAGTTCTTAAAATAATTTTTCCTCACCCTTTTTTTTAATAAAAACTTCACATCACCAGCATTAATTATCCCCAAACTGCAACGTATGCAGTAGCATGGACGAAAAGGCATCTGCCCTGACTGCAGCGAAGATGGCTGCCGGGTTCAGGGCTGCAGATATGGTGGAAGATGACATGGTGGTAGGTCTTGGCACCGGTTCAACCGTATTCTATACCATCGAACGACTCGCAGTCCGTATCCGGGAAGGACTCCGGATCTCCGGCATACCCACGTCATACCAGACCGCACTACGTGCCCGCGAATATGGGATTCCCTTAACAACCCTTGATGACAACCCGATTCTTGATCTGGCCATTGATGGTGCCGATGAAGTCGACCCCCACCTCAACCTGATCAAGGGGCGGGGCGCTGCCCATATGCGGGAAAAATGCGTGGCATCTGCTGCAATGCAGTTCATTGTTGTTGTTGACGAAGAGAAAGTTGTCCCGCACTTAAAAGCCCCCGTCCCGGTTGAAGTGTTACCCTTCGCAGTCCGCCCGGTCATGACTCAGTTGCGCGAATTCGGCTGCATTCCAAAGATCCGGGAGGCAGTAAAAAAAGACGGCCCGGTCATCTCGGACAATGGGAATTTTATTGTGGACTGTTCGTTTCATGAGATCAAGAATCCTGCCGAACTTGAACATGCCATCGCAAACATCCCGGGCGTTATCGAAAGCGGGCTGTTCTGTAATTTTACCGAGAAAACCACCGTAATTGCCGGCAGTAAAAAAGAGTGCAGGATAATTTCTTCACTTGATATAATTTCTTAATTTCTGGACGAGAGCCAGCTGGTTGTTGGCTTCTTTCTTCTTCTCTTTTTCAATGCTGTCCATAATATCCTGAATTGGTTTGGCCAGCTCGTAGATCTTGACCGGGCGTCCCTTGCTCTCGGCCTTGCTCTCCCTGCTCGAAATCCAGTCCTGTTCCATCAGGTAGCGCATCGCGATACTGACTTCGGGCTGGCGGAGATCGGTTCCGCGTTCAATGGCCCGTGATGTTGCTTCCGGTGTATTTGCAAGAAATACCAGAACCTTTGCAACATTTCTCTTTGTTCCAATTTCGATGAGGAGGTTGGCAAATTCCTCTTCTTTCTCGGTAAAATACATTACATTTTCTGTTCTCATGTCACACATCCATAAATCGGTCTTATGTATCCAGAATAATTATCTTAATAACGTTATATAGGTTCTCTTATCGGCATGCAATTGCCGAGAACTTTTTATAATATCTATCGTTTTGAAAATTTACCATGTGCAATAAAAAATCAAGTACGAAAAAATTACATGAGTCCGAGACTGCGTAAATCGGACAGGATCTTAACCACCGCTTTACTTGCATCTTCCGGCACTTTGCCACCGGTGATGATCAATTTGCCGGATCCAAAGAGCAATACAACGACCTTGGGATCATCCAGTCGGTAGACAAGACCGGGGAACTGTTCAGGCTCATATTCGATCTTATCGAGATTGAACCCCACGGCAATCTTGTTGAGGTTGATGGGCGTAGCAAGATCTGCAGACGTGACAATATTCTGGATCTTAAAGTCCAGTTTCTTCGGGATATCGATTCCCTGTTTGCGGAGCAGTCCGCCAAGGATATTCAATCCTTTTCCCACATTGTCAATGCTTTTGGCACCGGTAAGAACGACCTTTCCCGATCCAAAGACCAGCGCTGCAATCTTGGGATTCTGCATCCGGAGTACAACCCCGGGGAACCGCTTTTTGTTATATTCGGCACCCGGGATCTGGGAAGAAAGAGCGGGTAGATCCAGATAATCGGTCACCTTTGCCGAGGCAACGATGTTTTCGATCTTAAGAGAGTCTTCTGGCCTGACCTTCATATTTATAAATACCACAAAACAGTATTTAAAAAGTTGGTTTCATATTCCGGGATATTTTATTCATCAAGGGTTGATATGTCACCGGGATCCTCGCCCATCTCCTTTGCCTTGAGCACCCGGCGAACAATTTTGCCACTCCTAGTTTTGGGAAGGGAATCAACAAAATCAATTTCTGAGGGCATTGCAATGGGGCCAAGCGTGATCCGCACATGGTAGATGAGTTCATTTTTGAGTTTGTCGCTGGGAGTATGGCCGACACGGAGGGTGACGAAGGCTTTGATGGTGTTTCCTTTCATCGGATCGGGTTTCCCGATCACCGCGGCTTCCGCTACAGCCGAATGGGAGACAAGAGCGCTCTCCACTTCGGCTGTACCGATATTGTGGCCGGAGACAATGATCAGATCGTCGGATCTTCCAATCACCATGATATTGCCATCCTCGCCTTTGATCGCAAGATCCCCTACCGTGTAGCAACCGGGAATAGTCTCCCAGTACTTGCGGTACCGTTCGTCATTGTTATAGACCGTACGCATCATCGCGGGCCAGGGTTCTTTGATTACCAGGAATCCTTTCTGCCCAGGCAGTACACTCGTTCCATCCTTATCCACCACATCCGCGACAACACCGGGTATGGCTTTACCGGCATAGCCGGGCCGCATCGGTTCGCCGAGCACGGTGGTTACCATGTGCATACCGGTCTCGGTCTGCCACCAGGTATCAACAATCGGGCACTTGTCTTTGCCGATAACATGGTAGAACCATTCGAACGCTTCAGGATTCAGCGGTTCACCCACCGATCCGAGAATCCGCAATGAACTGAGATTATACTTATCAGGCCATTCGCGACCCAGTTTCATGAACATCCGGATTGCGGTTGGTGCTGTATAAAGGATTGACACCCCGTACTCCTCGACCATCTTCCACCAGATGCCGGGATCCGGATAATCGGGAGTATTCTCGCAGATAAAGACCGTGCCGCCAACGCACAACGGCCCGTATATCACATACGAATGCCCGGTGATCCAGCCGGGATCTGCCGTACACCAGTAGACATCGTTCTCTTTCAAATCGAAGATGTACTTGGTGGTGTAATAGGCGCCTACCATGTACCCCCCGCAGGTATGGACAATGCCCTTGGGGGAGCCGGTGGTGCCGCTGGTGTACAGGATAAACAGCGGATCTTCTGCATCCATCACTTCTGCCGGGCAATCGGATCCGACATCCGCAAGCAGTTCATAGAAATCAACTTCCATCTCGCTGTGGATCTCGACCGGGATCCGGAGCTCCCGCCGCAGGATAATGAGATGTTCTACGGTCGGGGCATTGATGATCGCTTCTTCAATCACATGCTTGAGCGGGATCGCCTTGCCGCGCCGGATGGCAATATCCGCTGTAATGACAACTTTTGCCCCTGCGCCCACGATCCGCTGGTTCAGCGCTGCCGCACCATAACCGCCGAACACGACCGAATGGACTGCGCCAATCCGGGTGCAGGCAAGCATCGCAACAACCTGCTCCGGTATGACGGGCATGTAGATACAAACACGATCGCCTTTCTCAACACCGAGTTTTTTCAGACCATTGGCGAATCGCTGCACTTCCCGCATGAGCTGCCGGTAGGTGTACACGCGATCTTCGGTCTCGGTCTCGCCGCGCCAGATCAGTGCAACTTTGTTACGGTTCTTGCCAAGAACATGCCGGTCAAGACAGTTGTAGGTAATGTTGGTCTTGCCGTTGACGAACCACTTTGCGTAAGGATAATTCCATTCGCATACTTTGTCGTAAGGTGTGAACCAGTGGAGTTTTTTTGCAATATTATCCCAGAATTTCTCAGGATCCTTGAGAAATTCATTGTATGCCCAGCCATAATCCCCAATCCAGCTGTTATGCCGGTACGATGGGTCAGGAGTAAAATACTTTGCAGGTGCTTCGGATTCTGCGCTCTTGTCCATGTGGGTGCTCCCAATCTACATTATCAATAATGATAATTTAACTTAATCTTTTGTTCTGAATGCCAAAAACCGCCTGTTTCAGCCATTATTTGATGCCGAAGTACAATTCGACAATTGCAGAATGTTTAAATTATGACCTGTCCAACTTTTGATCATATCTCACTTTCCGGGCATGAGCCGATTGATTGGTATGATACCCTTCTGCCTGCATGCCCACCAACCCCGGAGGACGGCAGTATCCTGCCGCACCTCAAAGAACAATTAGGCACATGAATCGAGGTGAACCAGTGACAAATACGATGCTATCAGAAGCAGAAGGATACGACATTTTACGGAAGTACGACATCCCGGTCCCTGAATACCAGGTAGTTAAGAGCGGGGAAGATGCAGCATCAGCGGCAGAACTTATGGGTTGCCCCGTGGTGATGAAGATCATATCCCCGCAGATCGTTCACAAGAGCGATGCGGGCGGTGTGATTGTCGGTATCGGGAGCAAAAAGGCAGCGCTTGGAGCATTTACCAAAATCCTTGACGGGGCAAAGGCCTACAACCCGGATGCAGAAATCACCGGTGTAATCGTTGAACAGCAGGCAGAACCCGGTCTCGAACTGATCATCGGTGGCAAAACCGATGCAGCATTTGGCAAGGTCATTACGTTCGGCATGGGCGGGACGATGGTCGAGCTGATGAAGGATGTCACCCTGCGTATTCTCCCGGTCACCGAAGAAGAGATCCGACAGATGGTGAAAGAGATCAATGCCTACCCGCTGATTGCCGGGTACCGTGGCTCAAAACCGCGGGACGAGGAAGCACTCGTCACCATCATTAAGAATGTCTGCCGGTTCTTTGAGGAGAACGAGAACATCGTAGAATTCGATATCAACCCCCTCCGGTTGTACGAGAGTGGCGGCTGCGCGGTGGATGCACGGGTGATTGTATCGGACACGGTTGAAATCATTGAAAAGAAAGTGCGGACGCCGGTCCCCATGGAATACTTCAACCCGCGTTCGATTGCCGTCATCGGCGCTTCGCAGGATTCCTCCAAGATGGGGTATGCGGTCATGCATAACCTGCTCCACTTCCCGGGCCAGCTCTACCCGGTCAACAACAAGCGCTCCGAGATCCAGGGGATCAAGGCATACCATAATATCACCGCCATTCCCGCACCGGTCGACCTCGCTGTAATCACGGTTCCTGCCAACCAGGTACCTTCAGTTATTGAAGAGTGCGGGGCGAAGGGTGTACCGATGGCAGTCATCATCACTGCCGGGTTCAAGGAGATGGGAGAGAACGGCAAGGCGCTGGAAGACCGGGTCGTTGCCATTGCAAAAGGGCATGGTACGAGGATCATCGGACCGAACTGCCTTGGCATCATCGTTCCCCCACGAGGCATCGATACTACCTACGTCCATCAGTCGCCCAGGCCGGGCAATATTGCATTCATCTCCCAGAGCGGCGCCATCATCAACACGGTTGTTGACTGGAGTCTTGCCAAGAACATCGGATTCTCCAATGTCATTTCCGTGGGCAACCAGTCGGATCTCGACTTCCTCGATTACATCCGGTACGTGGGAGGAGATGAGAAGACCAAGGCGATCATCCTCTATATCGAACAGATCACCGATGGCAAAGCCTTCATGGAAGTCGTCTCCGAAGTTACCGCGAAGAAACCGGTCATCGCCATTAAGGCCGGTTCCTCACGCAGGGGCCAGGCTGCTGCATCATCGCATACCGGGTCGCTCTCCGGTTCCTATGATGTGTACATGGAAGCGTTCCGCAAATCCGGTGTCATCGCCGTTCATACCCTGACCGGCGCATTCCTTGCCGCCCAGATGCTCTCCCACCCGAAGCGATATCCGAAAGGCAAGCGTGCGCTGGTAGTAACGAATGCCGGTGGTTACGCGGTACTCTCATCCGATTATGCGGAACGGTATGGCGTCGAGATCGTTGACCTGCCACAGGAGGTCATTGACGAACTCAACGAGTTCCTTCCCGAATTCTGGAACAAGGGCAACCCGATCGACCTGCTCGGTGACGCGTCAGAGAAGCGCTTCGAGAAGACCTTTACCGTGCTCGCAAAACACGAGGACCTCTGGGATATGTGTTTCATTATCACGTTCCCGAACCTTGTGCTCACATCCGAGCAGATGGCAAAACAGATCCTGAAATTCTCAGGTATGACAAGCAACCGGCTGGTCGCGACGTTGCTTGGTGGCGATTCGATGAACATCGGACGGGATATCTTAAAGGAGCACGACATTCCCAGTTTCGAAGAACTGGATTACACCTACCGCGTAGTGGGTCGTGTGCTCTGGCAGAAGTTCCGGGTCAAGGCTCCGGGCCTTCTCTGATTTTTTAATTATTTATTCCAGCCGAGTTTTTCCAGGATATATGCTGTTTCATCCTGTGCCTTTGCACCGGAACTGCGTGGCTGGACCACAATGGTGATGGCTTTTTTCAAAGGAACATTACCGCCTTTCTGTTTGCAAAGGACATAGTCCCCGTTGAACCTCCTGAGGGCCTTGACAAACGCATCAAGGATCTTCTTCCTGCTCTTCAGGTCGCTCTTTTTTAAGTTCATCAGGTGTTCAATGATCGAGAGATCGATAAGCGTGCTTGCCATCCACCCGATCTCGCAGGTGTACCCGAATATCCATGCAATATGCGAATTTTTTGTTGTTGTAATGAAATCCTTAATATTGTTCCCGATATTGCAGGCACTGATGAGAACTCCTTCGATATTCGAATAATTGGCAGCATTTTTCACCGCTTTGAACGTTGCGGGAAGTTTCATGCCGGTCTTTGACGTGAGGCCGCCGATCCGTTTGCCGGTACCGTGGGCTGCAACATACAAAAACAGCCGGTTTTCCCGGGTATTTGTCAGGTCATCTTCAAGAGCCCGCCGGAATCCGATCTTTTCATAAAAATTTGCATAATAAATATTGAAATCGCCCTGGATACTTTCAAGACCCTGCATAAATAACAGGACCGATGGCCGTTTTGGTTTCTGCTCCGGGGTCCACCAGAGTCCTTCAATGACAAGAAGTGCTGTACTTGACATGACCCAATCATCCCGACTTGTATATACGATGATATGAATGGAGGCATCCTGATTAACTTTTCCTTAAAGACCGGCACAAATCATAAATGCCGGGGCGGATGAACTTCATTGATACGATTAGGATGTCCGGCACAATTCCCGATCCTCCTGAAAATGACAGAAACAACTGCCGATGATCAATGTAATGAGTCGTTAGAGAATTCAGCATCTTCGAGCGGAGCAGGAACCGGGATAACAAAACTGACTCTTGAAGAGGTCGTCACCATGACCGGAGAACTCGAACACCTCAATGAACTGGTCATGCTGCGTGTTGAGAAGTCCGGGGGATTCTCCGGCACATCGTTATATTTTATGCTGGTCACACCGATCCTTGATCGGCTCGAAAGCGAGATCCGCTCGCAGTGTTCATGCGACACGACCACCGAAGCGATAAAAGAGACTATTCATGGATGGATCGATCAGCAGATCGCTCTTGTATCTTCCGGCCCGGAGAAAAATCCGAATGGGAAAAATCAGTGAGAGATTTTTTTAAAAAAGTTTTCAGCAGAGTAAAAAATTTGCATCGGGATTTCAGGATCTCCCGCGGCAAAAACCCGGGCAGGAAAATTTTACAGCGGCCACCGGCACTTGTTGTCCATCTTCTTTAAGGCCGTGCACTTGTTGAAGTAGGTCTCGCCCCAGATCCACGGTTCGTAATGGCAGCACATCTCGGGTTTGACCAGATGAATCCCGCAGAGGTACCGGTTCTTTGCCACCCGACGCAGGAACGGGCAGACGGGCATATAGTCACCGGTCCCGGGGTTCCGCATCCCGGACGAGACGGCGCTCCCGAGATCCTCCGCGGTGAGACTCGTGCACGGCACCTGCGTCCCGCCTTTTTATGAACGCAATGTACCAGCGCAGGATATGGGTGCGGCCCTGCTCGATCCCGGCGTACACATTCGCGGCGGTCGGCGTAATGCCGGGGCCGAATAATGGTATTGTATCATTTGGGAAAAAATCATCATCCAATTTTTTTGAACTCACTTATTCTGCATTTTCAGAAAATTTTTGAAGAGAGCCCTCTCATTTTCTTTTAATCGTTGGTTAATGTTGTTGGTAATGATAGTCGGAATATTGACCGTTTTAATCGCAATCGGTTCAGCTATTTTATCGGTAGATTGCAACAGGGGCTGCTTATTGCTATCTGGAATCCCTAAATCGGAATCTAATGAATTCTTTTTTTGTGAGACCACAACCGCTGATTTTTCCTCCGGTTCGGGATCTTCAAATAAATCCTCAATAGTGATATTATGGTAATCCAAATCGGTCTCATTCACAACGACGTTTTCTGTTATAGTGAGCGGATGATATTTTTTATCAATTCCTTTTGAATGATGGAAATATTTTCGTTCAATTGTTGATGATGCGTTTTGATTTGCAAAAGGTGTGCTGACCGAGTGGATTTGAACCTCTTGAACCGTCTTCAAAACTTTAAAAATATTAATCGATGATGCTTTAGCTTTCTCTAGTTCCATCTCGGCTCTCAAAGCAATATGGGGTTCACTTTTTAGAGGGGCAACTGTTTCACTCGCTTTTATTTGGGCGATTTCATTTGCAATTTCCATTATGGCATCGTCAAAATCTGACTCATCAATAGAAAATTCTCTCTCTGCCATAATGTTCAGTTTTTAAATTGATGGGATTCTACTGAGAATATTCTCCATTCTCGAACGCTTCATAAAACGGCATAATCTTCAGTCGGGTTACCTCTTCTGAATCGTTAAGTGATTTTGAGATGGCATGGAAGACCTTTTGCTTTGCAATATCTGTCTGAAGTTCTTTCGCGGTTTTTTGTGAGCATGCAAGAAGTTCCTGTACCGCCTTTGCAGAGACACCATCACATTGGAAGATAAAGGAAAATTCCAGCAGTTCTCTGAAGTCAAAGGAAGGTTGATCGTAATCACTGGGCGATTGAGACGCAAAGAAAACGGCAATACCCTTTGATCTTCCTTCACGTACAATTTTTTCAAGGAATGGATTCTTCTGCGAGAGATAGTTATGTGCTTCATCAATAACAAGGACAGTTCGGATCTCCCGGTACTCATCTTTTGTTTTGCTATCGGGAAGCCCGGCCATCTCTTTGTATAATCGTTCAATCACGAGGTACGCCACGAGTTGTTTTAATACCGGCAATTCGTGAAGATCAATTACCATTGTTTTACCGGCAACAGAATCGATCGGTTCATCAGAGTCACCGTGTTGCCAGAATAAATGAAACTGCGCGAGGTCTTTGAGAGTTTCCATCAAAGTATCCCGTTTTTTACCATCTTCTTCATAATCATCTTCAGCAATGTAACAAAGCTCTTTGAAGTCCGGATATTTCACGGATAACTGTGATCGTGCCTTATACCCTTTCTTGATGATCTCTGTAAGGTGGCCTTTCTGAACAGGACCAAAATGTTTGTCTATGGACGCGAATGACTCTGTTTTCTCCCGGGAAGACAGTAATACAGTATTCTCCTGATAATCAGACAGGATAAATGGATTTATGGGAAGATGTTCGTGAGGGAGACGGAAAACCTCTGCTTTAGTCACTGATATGAAATCTGCATTTTGTGACACATCACCCTTGTAGTCAAATAAAATAAAATTCGTGTTGAAACGCGAACTTTTTCGTATATCCGCTAGGATCTTCAGCAAAAATTGTGTTTTACCACCGCCGGGTTTCCCCACAATTGCGAGATGGGGATTGACGTGTCGATCCGTTTTGTTGAGTTCAACACCTATCATCTGGTTAGTAAGATCGTTGATCCCGAGAATTATTTTTAATGCATCATAATTTTCTTTTTCAATACCTCCACAATCGGCTTTCATCTGGTAGAATAATATTTCATAAAATTTTAGTTCGTCTTTGTTTGATTTCTGAAAGATTTCATCAAGTAACGTAAATCCGTTGTCAACATGATCCTTTACAACGAGTAAACGCGAATAGGCAAATGCCTCATCTTCAATGGACTTTTCATAAACTGTACAAAGAAGTGTTTTGAAAAAAATTTCTTCATCACCAAAGAAACTTCCTCGTAAAATCTGTTTGCCACCAGAATCTTCAGAATGTGGAACAAATATCCCAGTTTTTTTTAAAGATAAACAAAATGCAATTCGTGCAAGTGTGTTTACCTCCAATTTGGTAACATAACGGAGACTCTCTAATATTTCTTCAGATTTTTTTGAAGTATGAATTCGGTCAGCCATTATGCAATCCTCCAGAAATATCCTTCTTGAATGGTGGTGAGTTTCTCTTGTGGATCGTATTTCAAGTGAATTGCGTCCTGAAGATGATCTTCAAGAACCGAATAATACTTTTTGTCTACTTCCGTATCCGTTGAGAGAATAATTACCTGGTGGCCGGCGTTCGGAAAATAATTACTCACGATTCTGTCCCGATGAGTACTATCAAGCCGGGATAACGGTGTATCGATAATGATAGGTAACTTCAACTGGGATGTTTGGGCAAGACCCCATAATAATGAAATGGCAAATATTTCTTTCTCCCCGGCAGAGAGGGCTTCTTTCCGTATTACTTGCCCGGAGTCATTTTTTATCGTTATTAGGTACGTTTTGGGATCGATTGATAACTGTACTACCGATTCACCTTTGCTTAATAATTGTCTGAACATCTCGAACGTTGATGTCTCCAGCTGGTTAATTTTTGCAGACCGGAGTTGATCAACATACTCGGTTAATAACTGGGAGATATTTGATATCTGTTTTAAGAATGTACCTTTCTTTGTCGATTTTTCTAATATTGTATACGCTTCTTCTAACATCGCTTTCTTATCAGTAATTGCTTTTGACAGAGTTTCAAGTTCAATATTGATTTGTTTTAGTTTTTCGTTTCGTTCACCAATATCCGTGGAGAAAAGTTCCAATCGTGTCTGAATTTCATTGAACCGTGTAAGTCTGGTTCCTTCGAAATTCTTTTTACTGAGGTCCTTTTCAATTATTTCCAGATCGATCTGGACTTTTTGTTTTTCCTGAAGTAATTGAATGAATTTATCCGACACACCTTTTTCAATATCTTCCATTTTTATGATGATCTTTTTTGCATCGTCATCAGATAATTTCAATATTTCTGGAGTATTGTCGGGGGTTCCCTTGATTTTTATATACCTGTGAATAATGGCGGTAATTTTCTCCTGTAAATATTGTAGTTCCGCATCGGTCAGCGGTTGTTTCCGATTAATCTCTTCAAACCTTTTTAATTCATTAAGGATTTCACTGGGTATTGTGTCGGCGATCCCTTGTTTTAATCGTTCAACACGCAATTTCTTTTCATTCTGTATCTGCGATCTAACTTTATTGAAAAACGGAATCAGTTGGGCAAAAGCAAAATTGGCCTGAATAATATTTTTCATTTCCAGATCAATTTCAGATAACCGTGAAGAAAGTTTAACCCGTTTTTTCTCATCCAATTCCTTCTGTTTAATATCATCGGATTCAAAACCAAATTCCTTTTTGAAAAAAGATTTGCTCTCATTTAACATGCCTTTGTATTGTTCCAGTTGAGTGTCAATTTCAACGGCTTGTTTTTCCAGTTTCGTTTTTTTTGTTTTCCAACTGTCCAATCTCTATTTCCTGAAGTTGAATATCTTCGTTGGTTATGCCCGGAATATCCTTTCGTTCATCCCGCTTAATGTGATCCAAATCATCAATCAGTTTATGAATATTCTGAATCCCAAGAGCGGCCTCCATGGAATTTTTCAAATCCATTGCTGCATATTCATCTGCCGCAATATGCTGGATTTTTTCACCATCAAAGAAAAAAAACTGCGTGATGCCTTCGGGGATTTCTGTTTTTATGTAATCCAGAAATGACTGCTGTTCAACTTCGGAAATAATCCTATTATTCTTTTTTATCGTAATTTTCTCTTTGAGATCTTCTGGCGTGGGGGATTCTGAAAAACTAAAGGGGATGCTCCATGATCTGTTTAAGCAAATATTATCCCCATTATCCATGACAAATTGCAGTTCGATGTAACAGTCACAATTCCCCTTTTCTAACTCGTATTGGTTGATACTTTTGAATACTTTATCGATTTTTTTCTCGCCGTATAAACATAAATTTACAGCATCAAGGATGGACGTTTTACCTGACCCATTCATGCCCCCGATCAGGAATACATTTCGTTCTGATGTTGATGATTGACCATTATTAAAATTAAACTGAGTCCTGTTCCGGAATGTTTTGAAATTTTGAATAATGAGATTGTCGAACCGCATTTTTCACCTCAGTACCATCTATAATTATCACAACGCCAATTTGAATTTTTAAAAATTATTCGTTCATATCCGTTCTGATTAATTCAGTTATTTGTTGGTAGATTCCTCTGCGTTTTGCATGATCTTGGTATCCTCTTTCGATAATCAACAATTCACGAATGAGTTCTTGCTTGACACCATATTTATCGCATAATGTTGAGAGTATTTTTTCTTCGGGTAATGAAATCAGATTACTCATGAACGGACCTCAATAATTGTCCTCTTAACCTGTGAGTTGATCTCAATGAGAGATAATCATTACCAAATCTATTTTGAAAAATAATATTCCCGTCTGCAATAGTTTATAAGAATATTATTGAGGGTTGTTTGGAGATCTACTTTTAAAATTAAAAATGAACTTCACAGAAATATCCAAAATCTTCTGGGACTATTCACGAAATTTTTTAAATTTTCTCGATCAATATAAAAAAAATCGTAATTGAGGCTAATAATGGATCGTGAAGATGCAATTGATTGGAATAATAAAGGATATTCTCTTTCCGGAGAAGGTCGTCATCTCGAAGCGATAGATGCTTACGATCATGCAATTCGTCTGGACCCATCCAATCCAATCTTTCAAAAAAATAAAGAGAGAGAACTTAGTGTATTACAACGACAAAAAAAATCCGGCGTGTTCAATTCGAATCAGAAAACGAGAACAAAATTAGAATATGCAATTGACTGGAATAACCGGGCCGGAATGTTGTTTAAACAAGGTCGGATTGATGAGGCTATCCTTGCATATGACCGGGCAATTTCTTTAGATCCAACACATCCGATTTTTTGGAAAAATAAATCTAAGGCTCTAAAATCAGTTGGGAGGGATCCAGAATCGGAAACTGCGCATGAATTATTTGAGAGTATCCAGACCCAAAAAAATCGTAATCCCTCTGAAGAAGCAATATTATTGAATAACAAAGGACATTCCCTCGCAGAAATTGGGAATCACATTGAAGCGATTGAAGCGTATAATCGCGCCATAAATGTTCATCCTACTTTTGCTGATGCATATAATAATCTCGGATACTCTCTTGCAGAATT
>Ga0265297_10008215_pt1 | contig 14035 bp, 12 predicted proteins | sample Munlanlwell13791_FD_192502 | JGI IMG/M metagenome (GOLD analysis project Ga0265297, IMG submission 192502) | Leachate microbial communities from a municipal landfill in Southern Ontario, Canada - Leachate well 137-91 | ecosystem: Engineered > Solid waste > Landfill > Unclassified | place... | reverse complement strand
AGTACACGCCGGGGAATTATAATTCAGCCGATGACGGGGGCGCCAGCTATACCCAGGGCCGCTGGGACGACGCGCTTTCATTTTTATCCAAAGACTCCACAGGCAAATACCTGACGGGACTAAGGGGTTTTGCCCTGAGCTTTCAGCCGGACGAAGATACCACTTTCGATACCACAGTCGCTACCCCCAGGAATCTCTGGCAGGATTACGCTTCAGTGGATAATTCTGTGGTTGCTTCCCGCCTTAAGCATTATTTCGCCGACAATCTCATGCTCGGTATGACCTTTACCAATCGCGCCGGTTTTATGACGGAGAAAAGCCAGAAATTGGACAGCTTGAATTTTGTCGAAGGCGTTGACCTGAGTTACGAGGTATTTGACGGGATCAAGGCGCAAGGCGAATTCCTCACCTCCCAGTCCGAATACGACATGAGCAATTCCGTTTATCAAACGGATGCCCGCGGTAACGCCTATTATTTATCTTTAACCGGCCGTTATCCTTTTAAGGAGATCATGGATCTGAAATACGGCTATGACGATATCGCCATGGATAAGGATGAAAGCTTTCTGTTCAAGGGCAAGTTTTACGCGGCCCGCATGGACCGTGATTTTGACACCGCGCTTTCCGATTACCACAATACCCGCCAGGATGTGTTCTGGTCAAGGCATATCCATTTCCGCCAGCCCCTGGATTATTACAGCCAGGGATTGGATAAGCCGGCGGATCATTGGGGGGAGCTTAATGCTACCCGCATCGGCGACGGCATAGATATCGGCAGAAGCGTCCTGGGTTTGCGGTTTGAGGCCTTTTGGGAAGACCGGCTCGCCAATCTTTTCGACGTGCGCAATGTGCATGACGTAAACGGGAAGTTCATCGAGAATGTTGCCCGCGACGAGCTGTCGGTCAAGGTCACCGATAAACTTACCGCCAAAGGGCTGGGCATCTACCATAAGCTCCCTAAAACTACGGCGGGAATAGACCCTTTTATCTATGACGGCAAAACAGGAGATTTCTTTCAGAACGCGGCGATCGAAGACGGGCTAAACCCCACGATCAAGACCGGTTCTTTCGGGTTGCAGTACGACTTTTTTGACTGGTTGAGCCTGAACGGGATCTATGAACGCACGAATGATTACACGCTTGCTTACGGGAATTTCCCGCAAAACGCCCTGAGGAACGACACAACCATGTTCGGCACTTTTTATGACGGCAGCAATCTCTACCGCTATACGCAGCCGTTCCTCTACGACCAGGGGGCTTTTCCCAAGCCGCCGTATGACTTCTATAATGTATTCAAATGCGGCTTACGGCTGCAGCCGCTGGATAATCTTGAGATCTACTTGGACTATACGCGCAATGAATGGGATGCCGCATCAGTGATTTCAGACAGCATCAATCACGTGGGGCTGGAGGTCGCTTATATGCCTACCATGAAAATGGGGATGCTCTTTAAATATATCTATTCACGCACTCAGGACCTTGACCAGCTGCAGCAGGGGATCAAGAATACCTCAGGCCATCATAATTTCTTCAGCGAATTCAGGTACCTGCCTTCTAAAGACGATCAACTGATACTGCAATACGGCGTAGGCGACTATACCAATATCGGCAACCTTGCTTCCATGGACCCTTACGGCGGAAGCATGCTCACCCTGGACACCCAGCATATCATCCGCGCTTATTACCGCCGCAAGTTTTAATCTAGGGACGGTTCTCAACTCAATCGTAAAGTGTCCCCGGTTAGGGGACAGTTTAGCTTTGTGTTGGGAACCGTCCCCGAATTATTGTAGGTATATGTCGATCTTGTTGATTTGGCGTGATCTTGTTTTTTCAGCGTAAGGCGGGGGGATAACCGGGGAATTCAATTCGATCGGCCGGCCGTTTTCCCAAAGCACAATCTTAACGACCTTAAGAGGATCTTTGCCAAAGGTATCTTTTCTTCTGGGATTAAGGTAAGTTACCTTGATCCTGCCGAGAAAATTGAAGCTATAACGGCCTTTTTTGTCAAAAAGCCAACCTGCCAATTTCGGCTCAAATCTCAAGGCAAGCCCGCCTTCGTTCAGAAAAAAGGGATTCTTGCCGATATTCATCGTCAACCAGATCTCCAGGAATTCCGCGGTAGAGCCGGAGAGCCGGGCGACAAAACCATTCCCGTGCAGCCGCTTATCCGGAAAGGCGCTGCTTACCAGGAAGGATGAATTTTCTAAAATACTCCTGCCGTAAACAGCCGGTTTTTGAAAGGGGATAAGCGTATTTTTCAGGTCTGCGTAGAACTCCTCATACAGGCCGCGTTTCAAAAGCTCCAACAGGTATTTATACTCCATATGCAGCCAGATGGATTCATTCTCCAGCCATCCCGGGGTAAAGACGCGGCACCTGCCTATCTCTTCCGGCATGCCCGCTAAAGGCGCGGTAACCTTATACATTTTGAGTTTCTTGTCGAACAACGCGCTCTTTTTTGTCCCAAGATGGATCTTGAGGGCTTCTGCCCGGTCATCAGTAAGCCGGAGAGCGTGGACCTGCGCCTCCAGGAATAGAGGAAGAGGGACCTGTTTGAATTCCGTCGGTTTGATAAAATTACCTGCCCCGGTTTTATAACCGGTTACCTCGTTAATAAAGTACCCGCAATAGATCGATCTTTGCTTATCCCGGGCCTTGACGATCCCGGAATCAAGTTTTCTGATCATCGTCTCCAGTATTCCGCCTAACTCCCCGGCCGGGACAGTCGTTTCGTTACCGCTTACGCCCATCTTAGTCAGCAGGCGGAAATTCTCCTTGCTGCTATGCGTTGCGTCCCACCAGCCGAAATCATCGATTTTTTGGGCAAGATAGTCAAGCGTAAACCGGTTCAATTTATCGAGAAAAGAATAAATTTCTTCAGTCACGCCTATTTTATCAATACCGCTTTCCCGGAGGGCGCCTTGAATAAAGAGCGCTAACCGTTTTAATTCGAATGTTTCGCATAATGATGAACCGAATAAGGCGGGAAGGCCGTTGAGCGCGTCAAACCAGTTGGGCTTATCCGCCTCCATCTCTATGCCTACTCCGAAGGGATCAAGGGAGGCGAATTTATTGGCAAGCAGGCAGAGGAGCTTATTGACCAGGACCGTTTCGTATACCCGGCTCGGCGCGGCAAGCGCCCTTGCCAGATGCGGGCATTCCTGGCGTTTATGCAGTTCCTCTTTTTTATGATTATCGCAGGCGATCGCGTGCAGTTGGCGGGGCTTACCGTTATAAAGGAGGTATTTTTCCGCGCGCGGCCTGACTACCTCCGTATTATCAAAAAAAGTAAACACCCTTTTTTCAAAAATTATCCCTTTAAGTTCTTCGGGATAGATCCGTAAATAACTTTCGAGCAGGTCCAGGTTGTAATGCCAGTGGTCGGTCCAGAACCCTTCTCCATGTTCGGCCTCGTTTATCTTCAGCGAAGAGGCGAGGGCCAAGCCGAGGAAATCGTCGTAAGGGATATGCAGTTTGATCTTGTTGTCTTCGAGAAAGAGGATCAGTTCGCCCGGTGAAAAGGGTTTGGCAAGGTAGGAAACGATCTTTTCTATTTTATCTTCGGGGCAGGCCCCCTTGAGCTTGGCTTTAAAATTTTCCCGCTCTTGCAGCATAAAACTGGAGCCCTTCACCGTCAGGGGGTTAAATCCGTCTAACTGGATGAGGTTAAAGAGGGTGATGACATTCTCGTCTTTTACCCCCGGATTGAACCAGACATCGCTGCGCCGGTTCTGGTTCAGGTCGCGGTAATTACCGTTCCCCTGCGAAAAATAGGTGGGGGAGAGCTGGAATTTATTATAGTCGCGTTCAGGGTCGCCGTGTTTACGCGAATAAAGGTAAAAGGCCTTGTCAGTATCGAAGATAAAGGGATAACCTCCGCGCATGAGGTTATCCAGGTAAGTTTGGCGCGAATATAGGTCGAATTCGCTTGAGCCGGATGAGGTGCGGATATCATCGGTCAATTCCTCGATAACCTGCTGATTTTCGATTTTCTTCTGATCGAGGTACCCGGATGAAGTGATCCTGGGTATAGAGCGGTTCAGCGTTTCAAGGCCGCGCATATAGCCGATCACCGAATAGACCTGTTGCTCGCGGCCTTTGGTCAGCTTAAGGTTCAGGAAGGAGAAGGCGCACGGCGTTTTACTGCTGACGCTTCTGCCGTTTGTGGGACTGAATTTTTCTTTTTTAATGAAATTGACCGGACAGGAAAAATCAGTGACCTCTCCAAAAATATCTTCCGGATCGACTATCGGCGCGGCTAACGCGGCTTTTTTGCCGTTAAAAGAGAACCCCAGGTAAAAATTTCCTTCATTGATATGTACGACCTCCGGCCGGTCAACCGGGTCGACCCTGAGGCGGTAGAAGGGGGCTTTTTGAGCGAGGTTTTCCACGTTCATCCAGCCCTCGATCGTGCGGGACATCTCTTTAAGGAAAAAGTTATTGGTCCCGAATGAAACGATCTGCGGCAGCCCGTCGATAAGCCCGATCTCTTTCTCGGTTTTAGAGGTATTTTCGAGGGTAAGGATACGGGCTAATCCGGAATAGTTATCCGCGGGGATATTGAAATATTCGACCTTAACCTTTAATCCTAAGGTCCTGTTGGCCTCTTCCAGGGATAATCCCCAGGGCGTGATCAGCATTTTATTGCTCAAGTCGAACCCGAGGTTACTGAAGCCATTGTGAAAAGGTTCATAGACAACGGTTTTACCCCTGAGGGTGGTTTTGATGAAGGTGCGGAATCCCTGGGTGCTCACCATCTGCCACGCTTTATTCGCCGGCAGGAATTCCAGGATGGCGTGATCCTTGTCTTTGACCCCAAAACTGGAAATGGCCTGGCCCCGATTGACATAAAAGGTCCACATCGGGATCCCGTATCTGCCGGCTATGCCGGGGAAGAAATTGGAAAACGGCTTGGCATGGTTATAATTCTCGATCACAAACTCGCCGGCCGCATTCAGGTAATATTTGGGGGATTTATGTGTTATTTTCATATAGCATATTTTACCTGAATTAACCCCTTTGTCCACAAATTTCTGATTATGCCATTCAAGGCCGCTATCCCCCTGTACCCCTTGTACGTTAAGCCCTAAAATCGGATTATGTTTGACTTTTAAGATAAGGGATGATATCATATTTTTTTATAACTATAAGGAGAATAATGGGGATAGATAAAAAGACGGTTGAGGGTGTGGCGCACTTAGCGCGCATTGAATTAGACGCGGGGGAATTGGAGAGATTATCCAGCCAATTAGAGCATATATTGGCTTTTATCGATAAATTAAGCTCCTTGGATACCGATAATGTCGCGCCTACCAGCCATATCCTTCCTATAAATAACGTATTGAGAAAAGACGAACCAAGGCCCTCATTACCCATTGAGAAAGTGCTGGCTAACGCGCCTTCTAAGCAAGGCAGCTTTTTCTCGGTACCCAAGGTAATCGAATAAATATGGACCTGCATAAGCTCACCGCACACGCGCTCCTCGAAAAACTAAAGAACAAAGAGGCCACTTCAGAGCAGATCCTTGCGGATTTAGAGAAGCGTATAGAAGAGGTAGATCCTAAAGTTAACGCATATGTCAGAAGACAGAAGTCAGAAAGCAGAGGTCAGAAGACAGAAAAACAAGGTATTCCTGCAAAAAGCGGGGACAGTCCCCAATTTTCAAAAGGAATCCCCGTATCCATAAAAGATAATATTTGTACTGACGGCTACAATACCGAATGCTGCTCAAAGATACTCGCGGGATTTAAGCCGCCGTATAATGCAACGGTAATCGATAAAATAAGCGCGGCAGGGCATGGTATTTTAGGGCTCAAGTGCAACATGGATGAATTTGCCTTTGGCTCATCCACGGAAAATTCCTGCTTTGGAGCTACCCGTAACCCCTGGGACCTGGAACGCGTTCCCGGCGGCTCTTCCGGCGGTTCTGCGGCCGCGGTTGCCGGCGACGAGGCGATCTGGGCATTGGGCTCGGATACCGGCGGCTCGATCCGCCAACCCGCGTCTTTCTGCGGGATAGTAGGATTAAAACCGACCTACGGAAGGGTATCGCGTTACGGCCTTATTGCCTTTGCCTCCAGCCTTGACCAGATCGGGCCGCTGACTAAGGATGTGCAAGACGCGGCCTTATTGATGAATATAATTGCCGGTTATGACCCGCATGACTCGACTTCCATTGATATCCCGGCACCTGACTACACTCAAGACCTGATCAACGACGCTAAGGGGCTGAAAGTCGGCATACCTAAAGAATACTTTGTAGAAGGACTGGACCCTGAAGTTAAAGCCGTTATTGAAGAGGCGATCAGTAAGCTCAAAGGCCTGGGCGCTCAATTTAAAGAGGTTTCGCTCCCGCATACTGAATACGCCGTGCCGGTATATTACATTATTGCCACTGCCGAGGCCAGCTCAAATTTGGCCCGTTTCGACGGCGTGCAATACGGCTTAAGGGCCAAGGCCGACGGTTTGCTGGATATGTACAAAAAAACCCGTCAGCAGGGTTTTGGCGATGAGGCCAAACGCAGGATACTCCTGGGGACATTTGCCCTTTCGCACGGCTATTATGACGCTTATTATTTAAGGGCCTTAAAAGTACGCACGCTGATCAAGCAGGATTTTGATCATGTTTTCAAGGATTGCGACTGCATAATCACTCCTACTTCGCCGACGCCCGCTTTTAGGGCGGGAGAGAAAACAGATGATCCGCTGAAGATGTATCTTTCGGATATCTATACGATCTCGGCTAACCTGGCCGGTATTCCGGCGATATCCTTCCCTTGCGGTTTCACTAAGAACGGTTTGCCCGTCGGATTGCAGATACTGGGCAAGCCCCTGGCTGAAGGCACGCTTTTCCGCATGGCTTATACTTACGAGCAGAATACCGCATGGCACACAATGAAACCCAGGCTATGAAATACGAACCAGTCATCGGCTTAGAAGTACACCTGCATTTAAACACCAAGACCAAGGCCTTTTGCGGCTGTTCCACGGAATTCGGCAAAGAGCCGAATGCGCAGGTCTGCCCGGTATGCCTGGGTTTTCCCGGCTCTTTACCGGTGTATAACCGGACTGCGCTTGACTATGCCATCAAAACAGCCCTGGCGCTGAATTGCCGGATCCAGGAATACACTAAATTCGACCGTAAGAATTACTTTTACCCTGACCTGCCTAAGAATTATCAAATATCCCAGTATGACCTGCCTCTATCGCGCGATGGCTGCCTGGATATCGAGATAAACGGAAGAAAAAAGCGCATCGGCATTACCCGCGTGCATATGGAAGAGGACGCCGGCAAGCTGATCCACCAGGAGGGCGTAAGCTTAGTTGATTTTAACCGCACAGGCATACCCCTTTTGGAGATCGTCAGCGAACCGGATATCAATTCTCCGGAAGAGGCCTATGAATACCTGGCTACCCTGAAAAACGTCATTCAGTACCTGGATGTCTCTGACTGCGATATGGAGAAGGGGTCGCTGCGCTGCGACGCCAATATTTCATTAAGGCCGCAGGGTTCTAAGGGGCTTGGGGTAAAAACCGAATTAAAAAATATGAATTCATTCAAGGGGGTGAAAGACGCCCTTAGTTATGAGATCGAGCGCCAGAGCGAATTACTGGAAGCCGGAGAGAAACTCACGCAGGATACGCGGCTCTGGGATATCAAGTCCGGCCAGACCGTGGCTATGCGCACTAAAGAAGTGGCTAAGGATTACCGTTATTTTCCCGAGCCTGATCTGCCGGCGCTGATCATCAAAGAAGAGATGATCACGGAGATCAGGAAAACCATTCCGGAACTTCCCGGGGAAAAATTGCCGCGCTTGATGAGAGACTACGCGTTGTCGGAATATGACGCCAGGGTCCTGGTGAGTTCTCAGAAGGCCGCTCAATTCAGCGAAGAGACGATGCAGAAATTCAGCGATAAGAATAAAAAATCCGTGGCGAACTGGATCATCGGGCCGTTAGCTGCCATAGCCGCGGAACGTAACCGTGAGGTCCATGAACTGGGTATTTCACCTGATAACCTTGTCGAGCTCATCGGATTAGTGGAGAAAGAACAGGTCATCTCTCATTTGACGGGAAAAGCAGTCCTGGAAGATATGGCCCGGTCCGGAAAATCAGCGCAAGAGATAATCGTTGAAAAGAACCTGGCGCAGATCTCTGACAGCGCCGGCTTAAACGGCATTATCGAGGAAGTGGTTACGGCCAATCCCAAGTCAGTCGCGGATTACAAGGCGGGAAAGGCCAACGCGCTTATGTTCCTGGTCGGACAGGCAATGCGTAAAAGTCAAGGTAAGGCCAATCCCAAAGTAACGCAGGAATTATTAAAAAAGAGGCTGGAGAGTGCGTAAAAAATTTATTGCCGCGGCAGCCATCGGAGCAATATCCCTGGTTTGCGTATCTTTGGCTTTTTCCCTTGACCGGAAAAAGAAAGAAGACCTCTATCGTCAGGTCGAGCTCTTCGCGGATGTCCTGGCGATCGTGGATACGGATTACGTGGATGAGGTAAAGCCGAAAAACATGATCTATGGCGCTTTAAAGGGGATGCTTGCTTCCCTGGACCCGCACAGCCAGTTTATGGACCCGGATACCTACAATGAATTAAAGGCGGATACCGAAGGAAAATTCGGCGGGCTGGGGATCGAGATATCCATTAAAGACGGTCTACTTACTATCGTCACGCCTATTGAGGATACTCCGGCGTGGAAAGCCGGGCTTAAAGCCGGCGACAAGATCATGAAGATCAATAATGAACCTACACGGGGGATCGACCTGACTGAGGCGATGAAAAAACTGCGCGGCAAGCCGGGAGAACCGGTAAATCTGCTGATCCTGAGAGAATCCGGGAAGAAACTTCTGGAATTCAGGGTTATCCGCGCGATCATCAGGATCAACGATATCAAAGAAGCAAGGATCCTGCAGGATGGCATCGGTTATATCCGGCTGGTGGAATTCCGGGAGACGACGCCCCGGGACTTTAACGCCGCGGTAGAGAAATTATCCAAGCTTAAGATGTCCGGTTTTATCCTGGACCTGCGGAATAACCCCGGCGGGTTATTGGAGAGCGCCCTGGAGATCACCGGGAAATTCATCCCGGAAAATAAACTGATCGTTTACACCAAAGGCAGGAAAGAGGACCAGAACCTGGAATTTACTTCGCGGGCCAAGGATCCCATACTTGAACTTCCGATGGTGGTACTGATCAACGAGGGGTCGGCCTCCGGAAGCGAGATCCTCGCCGGCGCTCTGCAGGATTATAAAAGGGCCGCGGTAATAGGGATAAAATCCTTCGGCAAGGGCTCGGTCCAGACAGTCATTCCTTTAAGCGACGGTTCGGGTTTGCGGCTGACCACCAGCAGGTATTTCACACCTCTGGGCAAAGAGATCCACGGTAAGGGAGTGATCCCGGATACGGTCGTAAATAACGTAAACAAAGAGGAGGACGCACCGGCCCGGGAAAAGAAACCGTGGGATTATGCCTCGGACGCCCAGGTTATGGCCGCGGTAAACCTCCTGAAAACCAGGACCCCGAAGCAAAATTAATTCAACCGGACGATGACGAAAAGAATTATCACCTTCATCCTGGTTTTTGTGGTCCTGCTGGCGGGGATCTCCTTATTTTCCAGAAAACCCCGGGAAGCGGCCAAGCCCCTGCCGGCGATCAAGGGAAGGATCGCCATTGTCCTCGATGATTGGGGATATAACCTCAATAACCTGCGCGCGGTAAAAGAAATAAAATATCCGCTTACACTGGCAGTCCTTCCCGATCTTGCTTATTCGCGCAGGGTCGCGGATGAATTCCGCGCAAGAGGTTTTGAGGTGATCCTGCATTTGCCCATGGAGCCGGAAGAAAAACTCCGGCTGGAAAAAAATACGATCAGGGTTTCCGCGGACCAGGCGCAGATAGCGCGTATTCTAGATCAAAGCCTTGCCAATATCGGCAGGGTCAGCGGGATATCCAATCATATGGGCTCAAAGGCCACTTCCGACCCCCGCACCATGGAGATCGTTTTCAAAGAATTGAAAAAAAGGCGCCTTTATTTTTTAGACAGCTATGTGACTGCCAGATCTGTCGGCGCGGACCTGGCGCGCAAGACCGGCTTGAAGATCTATAAGCGCGACGTCTTCCTCGATAACACGAATGAACGCGAATATATCAGGCAGCAGGTTTATAAACTGAGGGATAAGGCGAGAACGCAGGGTTTTGCCATCGGCATAGGGCATGACCGCAAAATTACTTTGGAGGTCCTCAGGGAGATGATGCCGGGGATAGCCAGGGAAGGGTACAGGTTTGTCCTGCTTTCGGAGCTCCAGCGATGATCGTCCTGGGGCTTGAAACCTCCTGCGATGAGACCTCCGCGGCGATAGTAAAAGACGGGCATAAGGTTCTTTCCTGCGCAATCGCCTCAAGCCTGGCTTTTCATAAAAAATACGGCGGGGTGATCCCGGAGATCGCCTCAAGGATGCAGTTAGAGACCATCGCCGGCATAACGAAAAGCGCGATCAAGGATGCCGGGATCCGCTTAAAGGAGATCGACCTGATCAGCGTGACCAGCGCCCCGGGGCTGGTCGGTTCATTATTGGTCGGCATCGCCTTTGCCAAAGCCCTGGGCTTAGCATGGGATAAACCCGTCCTGGGGATCAATCACGTGCACAGCCATTTTTATGCTAATTTCCTGAGCGGCGAAAAATTAAAACTGCCGTTTATAGCCCTGGTTGTTTCCGGAGGGCACACCAGTCTGTTTTACGTGCGTGACTTTGATAAAATAGAGCTGCTAGGTCAGACCCGTGATGATGCCTGCGGCGAGGCCTTTGATAAGGTCGCCAAGATCCTGGGGCTGGGTTATCCCGGCGGGCCGGCCATCGAAAAGATCGCCAAGAACGCGGGCCCCGGAAAAATCAGGTTCAACTGTTCCGGCGGGCGCGACGGACTGGATTTCAGCTTCAGCGGGATCAAAACCGCGGTACTGTATTATGTGAAAGACCGGAAGCCGGAGAGCAGAAGGCAGAAAGCGGATATTGCCGCGGGCTTTCAGGAGGCCGTCCTGAATACGCTAGTTGCCAAATCACTCCTTGCCTGCCGGCTTAAAAAAATCAACCGCCTGGTCATCGGAGGAGGCGTGGCGGCAAACAGAAGGCTGAGGGAGAAGTTCGATCGCGCCGCAAAGGAGCATAAGCTGAAATGTTATTTCCCGGAGAGCGCCCTCTGCATGGACAATGCCGCGATGATCGCGGGGTTAGGATACAGATTATTCAAAAAGGGCCGTCGTTCGGGCTCGGATTTAACCGTGGATCTAAATTAAAAGGGGGTAATCATGCTTACCGATAATCAGATCATCTTACGGCTGGTGATGTCCGTAGTCTTAAGCGGGCTCATCGGTTTTGAGAGGCAGCTGCACAAAAGGACCGCGGGGCTGCGCACGCATATCCTGGTCGCCCTGGGTTCCTGCCTTATAATGTTGACATCCATCTATGTTTTTGATATATATAGAGATATAGGCAGCCCGGACCCGGCGCGCATCGCCGCGGGCGTGATCACCGGTATCGGGTTTTTAGGCGCGGGCACGATCATCCGCGAAAGGGAAAAAGTGAGCGGGTTGACTACCGCCGCCAGCCTGTGGGTAGTGGCAGGTATCGGGTTGGCCTGCGGCTGCGGGTTCCTTAACGCGTCGGTTTACGCCGCTATCCTTGCCATCATCGTGTTAATATTCTTACGGCATGCCGAAGGGCTGGTTTTTGATGACGGCAGGGCTGCTAAAAAATAAGGAGGTGGGATATGGCTTTTAAGAAAAAGCTGGAAGAGAAGGTCCTGGATGTCGATGCCTCCATGCAAGGGACGTTGAGCTTTAAAGACGCGGTAAACCTGCGCATCAACGGAAAGTTCGAAGGTACGCTTGAGACTAAAGGGAATTTGACTATCGGCGCCTCGGCAGTTGTAGGCGCGGATATCGTCGGAGATAATATTATTATCGGAGGCAAGGTCCGGGGCAGGATCACGGCTAAAGAACGGCTGACCATTCTGCCTTCGGCAATAGTAGAGGGGGATATCTTCCCCGCGAAGTTGAATGTGGCTGAGGGCGCGGTCCTGGAGGGAAGGTGCTGCATGCTCCATGATTTCCTCAATGCCGAGGAACTTGCCAGGTACCTGGAGGTAGACCTTAATTCCATTATGGAGTGGGCTAATTCCGGCAAGGTCCCCGGACACAAAGAAGGCACAGACTGGAAATTCGAAAGAAAGGCGATCGATTCCTGGGTCGCTTCGGGCAAAATAGACAAATAAGAGCAGGGCAAACTATGGCTGACGAAAAACTATTGACGGTAAGAGAGGTATCCATCCTGCTGAATGTTTCGGAAAAAGAGGTAATGAACCTGGCTGAAAATCGCACTCTGCCGGCCTATAAAGTAGGGGGGGTATATCTGCGGTTCAAGAAGGACCAGGTGCTGGGGTACCAGCGTTCATCCACATCCAGCCCGTTTACCGTTAAACCGGAACCGGCCCCCAAGAGCCCGCTTCAGGAAAAGATAAGCGATTTTTTCTACTTCTATGATTTCTATATACTGGCCGGCGCGCTGATTTTTTTACTGCTCGCGATAATCCTGCGGGGTTAAATCCAATATAATGTCCTTACGACCGGGTTTTCGCAATTTAGGTTTTGCCAGAGTGGATATAGACAGGCAAAAGAGGCGGGGTTTTGCCGAGGCCATCTATTGCCCGGGAAAGGCCAAAGAGCATATCAGGGAGATAGCCCGCCAATTGCTCCGGGATAAACAAAACCTCTTACTTACCAGATTAGATAAAAAAACTTTTATTTATCTTAAAAAACACCTCCCCGGCCTGCAATATAATCCTCTGGCAAAAATAGGATTTATCGGCAAAAAAAAGGCGCCCCTGAAGAAAGGGCTGGTACTGGTTGTCTCAGCCGGCACAGCGGATATCCCGGTAGCGGAAGAGGCGGCGCTCACCCTGGAGATCATGGGAAACCGGGTAGAGCGGCTTTACGATGTGGGGGTCGCGGGAGTGCACCGCGTTATCAGCCATACCGGGCTTTTGAAAAAAGCCGGGGTGATCGTGGTGGTCGCGGGGATGGAAGGGGCGCTCGCCAGCCTGGTCAGCGGCCTGGTCAGCGTGCCGGTCGTCGCTGTACCGACCAGCTGCGGTTATGGAGCAAGCTTTGAGGGCCTCTCCGCCTTGCTGACGATGCTCAACAGCTGTTCCCCGGGCATAGCCACGGTAAATATCGATAATGGATTCGGCGCCGGGTACCTGGCGAGCATGATCAATAGATAGAGGGTTAGGTTTTAGGTTATGCATAAAATCACCTTAAAAGAAGCGGTAAAGTTCCACGGGCACCTGGGCCCTTATCTGGTCCTGGGTTTATTGGCCGGGGATCTGGCCTTAAAGAAACTCAAGAGCAAAAAATATTTCGGCCTGGATGTTTCGGTGCGGGGAGCGGATAAAAAGCCAAAGTCATGCCTTATTGACGGGCTCCAGCTCTCAACCGGGGCCACCTATGGAAAAGGAAATATAAGAAAAACCGGCGCGCGCGGCATTAAAATAATCGTCACCGATAAAAGCAGCGGCCGGAAGGCCGCCTTAAGTATAAAAAAGGCAATACTCCGTGAAATAGAGGCAGCCGAAGGCCACGCTGCTTCAGAAACATTGGCGAAAAAATTATTTAAACAGGGATCGCTTTTTAACCTGGCGCCTGTAACCTGAAACCTAACACCTAAAACCTAACTTCCAACAACCGGGGAGAATTAAAATGGCTTTATCGGGTTTGGATATCTACAAGTTATTGCCTAAAACCAATTGCCGCGAATGCGGCTTTGCCACCTGCCTTGCCTTTGCCATGCAGCTGGCAAAAAAAGCCGTGGGCATCGATAAATGCCCGCACCTGTCGGCTGAGGTCAAGGAAAAGTTGGAGGCGCAAAGCCTACCTCCCATCAAGTTGATCACTATCGGATCAGGCGACTTGCGGCTGGAGATCGGGAATGAGAGTGTCATGTTCAGGCACGAGGAGAAATTTCACCATCCCACGGG
>Ga0265297_10008214_pt1 | contig 14035 bp, 9 predicted proteins | sample Munlanlwell13791_FD_192502 | JGI IMG/M metagenome (GOLD analysis project Ga0265297, IMG submission 192502) | Leachate microbial communities from a municipal landfill in Southern Ontario, Canada - Leachate well 137-91 | ecosystem: Engineered > Solid waste > Landfill > Unclassified | place... | reverse complement strand
CGCCCGCATTGTTTTCTTAGATACAAGTGGTAACCCAGCCATTGATGAGTTTACAAGTTTTAAACGTGAGCTCCCATGGTTTGATGGATCCGCCACCTTGACTTCGCAAACTTTTGATAGCGCAAAAATTACCAAATGGACCAAACTTGAATGGGATGAAACATTGGTTTCAGGAACTAATATTAATTTTTCCATTCAGACTTCTAATGATGGATCAACCTGGGGTTCGTGGCAATTAAAATCAGGAACAAGCCCGATTGATTTAGCGTCCTTGCCTCAAACAAGATATATTAGGTGGCAAACCGAATTAACATCTGATACTCATTTTCCACCTATTTCTACCCCTGTTTTGCATGAGGCCAGAGTTTATTATGAACAAGAAAATGCTCAAAATCAGATTGTGATGAATGAATTCTTGCCTAATCCAGACGGAACAACTTGGGGAAGTGATACTAGTTTGAAACCAAAAGGAGAATGGATTGAAATTTATAATAAGTCAGCATCAAAAATTGATGTGGCTGGATTTTATTTTAAAAATTCAAGCGATGGATTGAGAACTATTAATGCCGCCAGAACAAATACGGGCAGTACTGTAATTGCGCCCAATGATTGGCTTGTTATCTATACTGGTCAATCTGGCAGTCCAGAGTTTATGAATAATGCTGGAGATACTCTTACTTTTTATGATTTATTTGGAAACATTATAGATCAACATTCTTACGATTTAACTAATGCTTGCAATTTAACTCCAACACCAGATAATCCTAATGGAAGTGTTCCATCAGGCAGTTGCACATCTGTGCCTGGCAATAAATCTTATGCCAGAATTCCAGATGGTACAGGAGCCTGGGTTGATCCAATTCCAACTCCAGGAACTGCTAACATAGAAGAAGAACCATTTTTGGGAAAATTAGCGGAAACCTTAACTTCAACTTTATCAGTAGAACCACAAATAGCAGGAGAAGCTACCACTACGCCAGAAATGCCACCAGAAGAAACAACTACTACCACAGAAGAAATAACCACAACTACTCAAACAACAACAGAGCCAGTTATTGAAGAAGAAATAACCACAAGCACCCAAACAACAACAGAGCCGATTGTCGAGTCTACAACAACTACAGATTTGGTTGTTGAAGAACCAGTTGCAACAACTACAGAAATAAGCGCGCCAGAGACAGCAACAACAACTGATTCCTCGTCAACATCAACCGCTGGAATGCCAGAAATAGAAACTCCTGTCCAGCAACAGCCAGCTGACACAACTCAACCAGTAGAGCAAACCCAACAATCACCAGCTCCAGAAGAGCCAGCTGATATTCCAGAAGAACAACCAGCAATAATAGAAGAGCCAGCTATAATTCCAGAAGAGCCAGCTCCAGAAACGTCCGCCTCCGCTGAAAGCTCTGGCGAGACAATGCCAGCAGAAAGCGCGCCAAACGAAACACCAATAATATAATTCATTAATTAATTAAGAATATATGAAACAAGTAAAAATAATAACAATCATATCTTTGGCGCTTTGTTTGTTTGGCATAGCAAACCAAGTTGTTCATGCTGATACACCAGCAAACTTGATGGTGCAGTTTGAGAACTCGCCATTATTTAACGAAGCTAATTTTTTGCCAGGAGATAGTGTTACTCGTTGGATTAAAGCAACCAATAACACTAGCGTTGCCCAGCCAATAGGCGTTATGGCAACTAATTTCTCTGATCCATTGCCCAGTGATGACTTGGCAAGGGCTTTGAATATTACTATCAAAAAAGGCTCAACTGATTTATATGGCGGATCTTTGGGCAATAAAACTTTGGCTGATTTTTTTGCAGCTGGAGAAATAAAATTAGAAGATTTATCAGCTTCTGCTAATGCTCAATATGATTTTATAATTTCATTTCCAACTGAGAAAGAAAATGAGTGGCAAGCCAAGAGAACTGGATTTGATATTGTTTTGGGAATTTTTGGAGAACCAGAAAAGCCACCCAAACCACCAGTTACAGATGATCCTCCTAAAACCTATGGAGGCGGTGGAGGAGGCGGAGGCAGTTGCGCTAATGAGATAATTGAAGGCTCAGTTAAAGTAACTCAGGTTACAACTAGTACTGCCACAATTGAATGGAGAACAAAATGTGTTTCTACTAGCCAGGTTATTTATTCTCCATCAGATAAAAAGCACGATTTAGATGATTCAAAGAAAACTTACGGCTATGACAAGATTTATCCTGATCCAGCTGACCCAGCTAAAACTGATACTCATAAAGTTACTTTAGTAGATTTGAAACCCTGCACTACTTATTTTTTCCGCGCAGTTTCCACTAATGTTGCTGCAGCCATTAGCAAAGAAGGAAGTTTTGTTACTCCTTGCGTTCAAGGAGCAGAGGATGCTGATCAAGGAATTGTGGGAAAGATAAAATCATATTTTACTCCAGAAGTGCCCGAGGAAGTAGCTGGCATTGCTACGACTAGCAACGAAATAGCATCAGGAGAGGAAAAAAATACTTGCCCCAAGCAGGACGAATTGCCATGGATATTATTAGCAGGTATTGGAGGAACTTGGTTTTATCAGAGAAGGGAAAGAATTAAATTCCAAAAACAGGCAGAGAAGTTAGGGATTAAATAAATATTTAAAAATATGAAATTTAAAATTAAAGATATTACAATTTTATTTTATCCCATTATCGCCTTAGTAATTATTTGGCTTTGGGATATGCAATGCAGAATTTTGCCTTGGTGGTTTTGGCTTATTGCTATAATTTTCCTTTTAGCTTGGAGTTTTGAGGCTAAAAAGAAAAGAGATATCAAAGAATTATTAAATAAATAAAATTAGCTAAAAACCATAGCCCTTTCTGGGGACTATGGTTTTTAATTTAATTTTTTAAATAATATTTTTATGAAGAAATATATTTATGGTTTTTTAATCGCATTAGTCGTTATTGCAATATTCTCATGTAACGCTAAAGCAACATCTGAAACTGATACGACAAAGCCAAACACTAGCGCAACATTAATTGGAGAAGACCCAATTTATGGACCAATATTCCATTTGTCTTGTTCTGATGTTGGTGGATCTGGATGCAAAGATGTTTTATATTGTAATGACTTTACTAATGCTTGCGTCCCAGATAAGAGTGTTGATAAAACTGGCTATTTGCATCTTAGCAGTATTTTAAATTTCTATTTTAGATATTCGTCTATTGATAATGCAGACAACAAAGAAGATGCGCAATCGATGTTGATTGTTGGGAAATCTGTTTTTAAAGATGTAACCGTTTATCCAGTTTGTGGCAATAGTTCTGTTGAAACAGGAGAGAGTTGTGATGATGGCAATATTACAGCCGGGGATGGCTGCGATGCTACTTGCCAGACCGAAATCACCCCAACCGACACTGATGCCGATGGCATTCAAGATTCTTTAGATAATTGCACCCAAGTAGCAAATCCTGATCAAGTTGACACTGATGGTGACAAAGTCGGCGATGTTTGTGACAATTGCAAAGATATTGCCAACTCTAACCAAGCTGACTCTAACTCTGACGGAGTAGGCGATGTTTGTACTATTGCCCCAACCGACACTGATGCCGATGGTGTTCCAGATTCTTCGGACAACTGCAAATTTGTTGCCAATTCCAACCAAGCAGATGCCGACAGCGATGGGATAGGCGATGCTTGCGATAACTGTTCGCAAAAGGAAAATCTAACTCAGGCCGACTCTGACTCTGATGGTATTGGCGATGCCTGTGATAATTGTCCCAGTATATCAAACCTCACTCAGATTGATACAGATGGTGACTTAGTCGGCGATGTTTGTGACAATTGCAAAGATATTGCCAACTCTAACCAAGCTGACTCTAACTCTGACGGAGTAGGCGATGTTTGTACTATTGCCCCAACCGACACTGATGCCGATGGCATTCAAGATTCTTTAGATAATTGTCCCAGTATATCAAACCCCACTCAGATTGACACTGATGGTGACAAAGTAGGCGATGCCTGTGATAATTGCAAGTTTGTCGCAAATCCAAGCCAAGCTGACTCTGATTCTGATGGAATAGGTGATGCTTGCGATAATTGTCCAACAGTGGCAAATGCTGATCAAAAAGATTTAAATGAAAATAGAATAGGCGATGCTTGCGAGGCTGTCCAAGATTCTGATCAAGATGGTATAGATGATTCAGTAGATAATTGTCCATTAGTTAGAAATTCTAATCAATTAGATGATGATCATGATGGAATAGGCAATGCTTGTGATCAATACAATTGTATTGCCACTGGCGCAGAAGTTTGCGGTGACCAAAAAGATAATGATTGCGATCAGTCTATAGATGAAGATTGCTCTGATGTCACAGCGCCAACTATAAGAATTGATAATCCTGAAAATAATAGCGAGGTTTCTGGCAATATTTCAGTGACTACCTATGGAGAGGATAATAACTCTTTGATTAAAAATGTTTGTATATTATTTGGAACAGAAAATCCAGATAATCCTATTTCAGAAAATAATTGCAAAGATTTAAGTCAAAGAGAATCCTATAGTTATAACTATGCTCCAACCCATATTTTTTCTTGGAATACAGTTTCAACAACCGATGGAACATATAAAGTATTTGCAATTGCCACTGATAATGCAGGCAATGTTGCTACTTCTTCGCCAAAAACAATAACTATTAATAATTATAGCTTGGGAACTTCAGAAAATCCCGCAAAAATTACTAATTGTCAGGAATTTCAAAATATCAAAGATCATTTGAGATGGCATTATGTCATTGAAAATGATATTGATTGCTCGCAAACAAAAACTTGGAATAATGGCTCGGGCTTTATTTCTATCGGAAATAATAATCAATTCACTGGGGAAATTGATGGGAAAAATCATACAATCTCTAACTTGTATATGAATAGCGATACTAATCGCGGAATATTCGGATACATGCAAGGAAAAATTACAGGATTGAACTTAAGAAATGCCGAGATTGTTTGTAATTCAACTTATTGCGGAATTTTAACTAATGTTAACAGCGGAACAATTGAAAAGTCTTCCATTACTGGAAAATTTTCTTGCTCTGGCAAATGTGGTGGATTTGCTAGCCAAAATAGCGGAACAATTTCACAGAGCTGGGCAGATTTAGAAATTAGTAGCAGTAATCAATACGGAGGTCCAGGATATGCTGGCATTATTGCTGGGCAGAATTATAGCGGAAGAGTGACGAACTGCTATGCTAAAGGAAAAATGGTGGCAACTCAAGGAGGAGGAATAGTTGGCTTGAATGAAAATACGAATGTTTCCAATTCTTATTCCGTTGCTTTGATGCAAGGAGATTATCAAAATGGAGGATTGATTGGCTGGCAATATCAAGGAGCAAGTCAAACAAACGGCTATTGGAACAAAGAAACTTCTGGGAAAAATAATATGTGCGGAAGCACACAATACAATAGTCCTGAAAGTTGCAACGATGTTAACGGTTTAACTGATAGTGAATCAAAAACACAAGAAAAATATATAGGATTTGACTTTGAAGGGATTTGGAAAATTGATCCAAGCAAAAATGATGGATATCCATATTTAGCCTGGCAAACAAGTTTTACCCAAAAGGACACAATCAATCCAGTTATCACTTTAAAGGGTGATGTTACAACTACGGCTTATATTGGAGATACTTATTCTGATGCTGGCGCAATTGCCTTAGATAATATTGATGGGGATATAACATCAAAGATAGAAGTTAAAAGTAACGTTGACACTTCTAAGGCTGGAACATATTTAGTTACTTATAATGTGACAGATGAGGCAGGTAATAAAGCTGATCAAAAATTCAGAGAAGTTATTGTAAAAGAAAAAACAGTTTCTGCTTCAGTTGGAGGAGGAGCTAGTGGTAATATCGGCGGAGGATATTCTAGGGGTAATAATAAAATAAAACCTCAAGTTTTGGGAGCTAGCACAACGACTAAGCCTTTGACTGAATTAGATAGACAATTAGCAATAAGCCAAGTGAGGGCGCAATTGATTGAGATTATAAAGAAATTAATTTTACTTCTGCAATCAAAATTGCCTAAGTAGGCATTCAAAAACACCCGCGACGCGGGTGTTTTTGTTTAATTGACTTTCTTGTGCTTTTGTCCAATAATAAGCTGGTGAAGAAATTCAGTCGGACATTTACATTTTATTAGTCCGCAAATGAAAGGAGAGTTAATCGTGAAAAAGATCTCTTTAATGTTAGCCATTATGGCTATTTTTGTGTTTGTTCGGGAGGGGAATTATACAGCCGTGGCTCAGGATATTAAAGAGACCACAATGTGGGTTCAGGCGATTCCTCAATACATTATTCACAAAACTCCTTTTGGTCGCATGTCAGCAAGAGCTTGGCTACCAATCGGGCAGGATGGAGCAAAATGCTGGTTCCAAATAAGAGAGTCCACTGGCGATCCAATGGCTAAAACTCCATGGGAAGATGCTATCAAACCAGATTATGTTCTGTCAAAAGATGAAGCCGATCCCTACAAATACAAAACCGTTGCCTTTGAAGGTTGGAAAGTAATTTCAAAGCCTGGTATTTACGAATTCCGCGCTTTGATTGAAATTGCCGACGGCGACTATAAAGGAGTTTATGCTTCTTGGCCACCCCAGTATCTTGTTATGGTAGATCCAAAAGATCAGAAAGCTATGTGGTTTTCTGAAAGATTTACTTGCTGGGTAGGGCAAAGTTCTGCTTGTTTTGCAGTTCAAGTTCGCAATTGGGGATTTGATCCTGAAGATTCCAAACTATCTTTGTCATTTAGTTATGACGGCATTACATTTCCAGATGTGGAAATGGGGAATTTAAAAGGAGAAGGTGATCAAGAATTCTCTGAGAAAAGATTCTTTTGCGTTGTCCCTTTGGACAATTTCCGAGCCGTTAAAGGAAAAACAATCACTGCTCATCTTGGGCTAAGAGTAGCCAAAGAATATCCTGATCTTGGCTCTTTCGGACTAAAAACAATAGAAATTACTGTTCCTAATAACGAAGAGTGATTTTTACTCATAACCCCCAATCTAGCAATAGAAAGGGGGTTTTATTATGTCTTGAAGATGGTATTGACATAAGTATTATTTATGGTACAATAAAAGTGTAGAAAAAAAGCTCTTTGGCAGGTTAATATTGACTAGCCAAAAGATAAAAAAAATCCAAAAAACCACTAGGAGGTGGAAAATGAAAAATTGGACAAGAATTTTTGTTGTAATGACGGCGCTGTTGATTATAGGAAGCGTTATTTCACTTCCAATTGGGAATGTTGCCAATGCCTCAACTGATCTCGATACCAAGATTGCTGTGTATAGAGATTATGTGCGCAGCTCGGTTCAACTCGGAGAGAATATAACTGTTGGAAAAGAAACATCGGTCAACTTGATTGGGAAATTAGGACTGACCGCGACTGCCAAAACAAGCGATCATTACAAGGCAATATGGGAACCGCTTTTGATAGTTGCCCAAGAGAGCAACGATCCTCAATACGAGATTGGCGAGATTATCAAAATGGAAAGACTCAAAGCTAAAACTGGCTATGAGCTAGCTAGAAATGGAGGCAATGTACTCAAAACAATCACTGGATTGCCCAGTGGAGAAAAGTTTGTTGCTTATTTCCAGTTTTCAAACAATCTGGGATATTCCACTATGAGCGAAGTTGTTCACTTCATCACCAGGTATCCAGAACTTGACGAGATCAAGATTGGATCGGTTAAAACAGAGAAAAAAGCCAATGGTAGTATTTGTTTAGAAACCAAGTTGTCCGACCTCTATGACAGACCAGGCTATGTTCAGGCTTTCTACGAGATAGTAGCTGAATACGATTGTAGTCGGTCTTATGCATTTTTGGACGATGGCAACATCACTCAGGACAAGCTCAAAAAAATGGGTGGTAAAATCATTGCCAATTTCAAGCCATGGGTTCAGGGTCGATACTCGGTTAGAATCCACATTTACGATTTTGCCAATGACTCGGCAGGTGTTGATGTAACCAATAATGCTTGGACAATCTTTGATCCCAGCCAGATGCAAACAATAGGGTCGGGAATCCAGAGTTCATCTTCATCGCTTTGCCAATAATCTTGGCAAACATTGATCCTAGCAGAAAGGACTAGGTTAGTCAGTAAAAACAAGAAAGAAAAAATATAAGCGACCCGCCTAAAGCGAGGTTCGCCAAAAACCAAAGGCGACTCGACTGCAGCGAGCCGCTTTTTTATTTACCCCGTGAAATGCCAGCCTGCCTGCCGGTAGGCAGGCGTAGCTGGCCAGCGTCAGCGTATTTCACTGGGGTTGTTCCTCACATCTTCTTTTTATCTAAATAGGGTATAATTATTTAATATGGACATATTCAATGTGTTAGTTTTGGGCATTGTAGAAGGCTTTACTGAATTTTTGCCAATCTCTTCAACTGGGCATATGATTTTGGCAGCCAAGCTTATGGGCTTAGAACAAACCGAATTTTTAAAAACTTTTGAATTATCTGTGCAATTTGCCGCTATTTTAGCAGTTTTAGTTTTATATTGGAAAAAATTATTTTGTGACAAGCAAACTTTCAAGAAGGTAGTTTTGGCTTTTATTCCCACTGGAATAATCGGATTATTTATTTATAAATTTGTTAAAACTTATTTAACAGGCAATTATAATGCCACAATTTGGTCTTTATTAATCGGAGGAATTTTAATTATTGTTTTTGAAAAAATCTTTGCCAAAAAGGATTTAGAACCTCAAAAAGAAATTCAAGAAATAAATGCTATTGGTAATAAAAAGGCGATTGTGCTTGGCGCTTGCCAAGCTTTGGCTGGAATTCCAGGAGTTTCCCGCTCAGCTACCACAATAATTGCTGGCAGACTAATGGATTTAAGTAAAAAAACTATTGTTGAATTCTCGTTTTTATTAGCCATACCAACAATGGCTGCTGTGACTATTTGGGATTTAAAAAACTCAATAGCTGGATTTTCAATGGACCAGATTAACCTATTTGCTTGGGGATTTTTATTCTCATTTGTTTTTGCCATTATTGGCATTAAGTTTTTGCTTAATTTTGTCCAAAAGCATTCTTTTACTGCTTTTGGAGTTTATAGAATAATTTTAGCTTTAGTCTTTTTCCTTTTTGTAAAATAAAACATGAAAAAGTTTCTTATATTCTCATTAATAGCAATATTGCTGACAGGGGCAATTGTTTTTGCTCAAACAACTGACCCAGAAGAAGGGGGATCAGAACCACCTGCGCCAATTGAAGATGCTAATAAAAATTATGATCCAACAGCCTATCTGGTCATTTTTAAAAAAGATAAGCTTGATATTTCTACTGAAAAGGGGAGGGCAAAAGCTAAAGAATTAATAGAACAACTGAAACAGGAATTTCGTATTACTAGATTTATTGAAAACTTAAATTTGGCTGTTGTCTGGACAGGAGGAAACGAATTAAAAGTTAAAGATTTTTTAAAAGATTCTGATTATATCAGCTCAATTAATCATAATTATTATTATTCTTTGCATACCAAAGCTAGTGATCCGCTTTATGAATATCAAACTGCTTATTTTCAGACCCAAGAACTTTTGAATAGGCAATACGGACAGCGTATAGAAGAAGCTTGGGATTATACCGAGTATAATCAAAAAGCTAAGCCTAATAACAATATTATTGTAGCAATAATTGATTCTGGAATTGATTATAACCATCGGGATCTGGTTGGACTTTTTTGGGATGGCAGTAAAGGATGTAAGACATATAACAATAAAGACTATCAGGATGATGACGGAGGAAAATTACCATGTAAATATTTTGGTTGGAATTTTATTAACGATCCCGATTATAATTTAGGAGACTTTGACGCAGACACGCTCGATGACTATGGCCATGGAACTGCTATGGCTGGCATTATTGCTGCCAATGCTAATAATGGGAGATGCGTAGCTGGCATTAACAGAAAAATCAAACTAATGTCTTTAAAGGTTTTTGGATATAATGGTGACGCTCGTGGAATAGTAGGAACAACTGAAGCCTTGGTTTCTGCTTTCGAATTCGCTCGCTATAATGGAGCCTCAATTATTAATGCTAGCTGGGGCGGGAATACTTATGATCCTGTTTTGTATTCAGCTATCGATGGCTTTGTTAAAAGCGGAGGAATCGTAGTTACTTCGGCTGGAAATTCTTCAGAATCTCTTAACTCAGCTCCTGTTTATCCTTGTAGTTTTAAAAATGATCAAATAATAGGAGGAGCTATTTATGATCCGATAATTTGCGTTGGGGCAACAAGCTATGATTCATTGGAAAAGACAGCTTCAACAAACTATAGCAACAAAGATGTTGATTTTTTTGCCAAAGAAACTCCAGGAGCATTGTTGGGAGGGAATACGTATTATAACGGAGATTCTTGTAGTGAAAATCCTATGGGAGGTTCTTCTTTTGCAACAGCGCAAGTTACTGGTTCTTATGCCTTGTTAATGCGTTATTATTTTGGCAATAGAGATAAAAGGCCAATGCTTGATTGTGCTATGAAGGCTGGAGCAGATAATTTAATAACTTTAATGCCCTATGTCAAAGATGGACGCCAATTGAATTTACTTGGAGCAATAAAGGCTGCGAAAGTAGATTTACCTCAATGTCAGGCAATGATAAATAAAAAAACAACTGGCGCTGCAACTGTTAAGATAAATAGCGTAGAAATTATTCCCAATAAAAAAGATGAGAACGGTTTTCATTGCATTAAAATGAAAGCTGCTATTTTGGGCGAAACAGGAAATAGCCAAAAAATAAAATATGAGTATTTTGCTTATGCTAGCCAGATTGATCTTGATTCAAAGACTAGAGATGGAATACCTTCTATATGGGAAGTAAAAGATAAAAAATTAGGAGAAAAAGACGTTGATTCAAAATCCGATTCTAATATTGAGGTTGCCCTTTGCGGTTTGGATTTTGATAATGCTGCAACTAAATATTGTTTTGATTTTGTCGCTAGGCCCAAAGATAAAATTACAGCTAGCTTTGCCCCATCAAAATGCTATGATCGTAAAGATTTAGTTAACGTTGGAAAAGAGTTATATTTGGAACTTTACAAACCAGACCCTCAAAAGGTAAGTGATCAGAATTTCTTTCTTAACGGGAAAATTAGCCTTATAGATTCAAATAAGAATAAATCCTTCAACGATATCAATGTTTGGTTTGTGAAAAAAGTTGATAGGAGCAATAATGATTTTGGAGAACCAAAAACAAAGAATTCTCCTCCTTATGGTTGGGAAAAAACAACTGTCCCTGCTAATACTGTTTTAAAGCTTTCTTCACAAATTAAAACAGCAACTATCGGACCATCTAAGGTAAGCCTTAATGTGATGGATTATGATTATTTTTTTCAAATGTTTGCCCAGCCCAAAGGTTCCAATAAGATTTTTGAATCAAATATTCTAACCTACAAACCAATCCATTTTGTATGGGCCACAGAAGATCTAAAATACCGAAGCGGCAACAATATAATGAAATATTATATGTCGGTCGGATATGAAATTAAGGGAGACGAAAATGAGAAGAAAAATGATAATGCTTTGGTTCTTAAAATAACATTTAATCAAGGAATTCATTATGTTTCTAGCGTTATGAAATGCCGATATCTTCCAGATTCGGTTAAAGTTGTATTAAAAGAAAGTCATTATGGAGATACTCAGCAATATTCCAGTATTGTTTATCAAGTAGAACCGCTTTCTGATTTAAGAACACCATTCGATACTAGTTGTTATTTGGAAGTTGACTTAAAATTCGATGATCCTGCCAAGAAATATGATTATTATATTTTGCCCTATCCTTTAAGTTATATTGCGGTAACTCATAAAGATAAGAATAATCTTTTTTGGCATTTATTTTATTATCCAGGAGAATCTTTAAATGAGCTTGAAGAATATGATGACCAGAACAATTCTGGCAATTATCTGAAAGAAGAATTGGCTCAAGCAAAAGCTGTAAGTCAGCAGCGAATTCAAGCCCTTAAAATTTTAGCTGAAAATAACGGAGTTCCCAGTATTACTGTTCCTGGAGCCATTGTTAATTGGCAAGGAACAAAAGCTAGATCAGTTATTGCCATGGCAGGTAAGCCCAGTAATCAGTGGTTTGAAATATATACTCTTACATCGTCGGCTATGCCCAAGAAAGTTAATGCTAAATTATCAGGAGTATCAATGAACGCTGATTTGCCTAATGAATATTTGAATAGAAAGGGAATTTGCATTAGGGCGGTTGTTCAAACCATTGACGGGGAAATAATAAAATCAAAACAAGCCTGTTATTAATATGGCAATCAAAAAAACAAAATCTAAAAAAGAAATCACAATTGGATTAGCGTTGAGTGGAGGCGGGGTGCGTGGTTATGCGCATGTAGGAGCCTTAAAAGCCTTAGAAGAAAATGGCATTAAAGTTGATTTTATTGCTGGAACTAGCATTGGCGCATTAATTGGCTCTTTATATTGTTATTACAAAGATGCCAAAAAAGTGGAAGAAATAGTTTTGGGAATGGAGTGGAGAGATTTATTTACAATCAGAGAATTATCTCTTAAGGGAGGTTTGGTTAAAGGAGACCAACTAGAGGCTTATCTTAAAAGAGAGTTAAATAAAACAGAATTTGGCGGTTTGAAAATTCCTCTTAAAATTATTACCACCGACTATTTAACTGGAGAAAAAGTGGAATTAATGGAAGGACCTTTGGCGCCAGCCATTCAGGCTAGTTGCGCTTTCCCATTATTCTTTGCTCCAGTTAATCATGCTGGAAGAATCCTTTATGATGGGGGAATGACTGATCCTGTTCCTTGCCAGACAGTTAAAGAGATGGGTGTTGATATTATTCTTGCTGTTAATTTGAATAATAATAAGATGTTTGATCCAGGTAAGAAAATAGATACTCGTTTGCGCTCGGTTATTGGCCAGGCTCTTAGAACAATGGAAAAAACCTTAGCTAAAGAGTCCACAAGACCAGCCGATATTGTTATTGAGCCCGGAGTTGATGGTTTAGAATTTTTTGGCATTAAAGACTTTATTTACAAAAGTGGAGTTAAGCTAGTTGAGGTTGGTTATAGCGCAACAATGCAAGAAATGCCAAAAATAAAGAAACTTATTGAGAAAAGAACTAAAGAAGTGTAAACTGATTATTATGAAAGCCATTATCAAAGACCGCCAGCCAATAGCTGATGGAACAATCCTAATAGAGTTAGATTTAAAAGGCCAAGAATATGATTTTACCCCTGGTCAGTATTTCTTTTTAACCTTGCCTGAATTACGCTATGAAGACCCTAAAGGCGCTATGAGGCATTTTTCTATTGTTAATAGTCCCAGTCAAAAAGGAATTTTGCAATTTGCCACTAGATTAACTGATAGCGGATACAAAAAGACTCTTAATGAAATTGCTTTAGGGACTGAAGTGGAAATTGGAAATGCCATGGGAATATTTGGAATACCCCAAGAAAATACTAAGCCCGTTGTTATGATTGCAGGTGGTATTGGTATTACTCCTTTTGTTAGTATTCTGCGCGACATGCACGAAAAAGAAGCTGAGCATAATGTTAGATTGTTTTATTCTAATAGGCTAAAAAAGCAAACAGCTTTTTTAGATGAACTGCAAAGAATGGACCTATCTGATAGCAATATGAATTTGATTTTAACCTTAACTGATGATCCTAATTGGGCAGGGGAAGTAAGAATGGTTAATGGAGAATTTATCAAAGATTATGTGCCTGACTATAATGATTGTTTGTTTATGATTTCTGGACCGCCAGCTATGGTGGAAACTATTTATAATCAATTAATGGGTTTGGGTTTAAGTAACTTGGATATTAGAACCGAGAATTTTGCTGGGTATTAATGAGTCTTAAAAATCAAAAGTATTTTTCACACGCGTCAGCTTGTTCTACTAAAACAAACTGCGCTCACCCTCAGCCATTTTGCCTGCTGGCAAAACCGGTGAAAAATTGGCTTCCGCTTTATTTTTTCCTAAGGTTCGTTAGACCGCCTTTCAGGCGGTCGTCGGTTCTTCCAGCCAATTTTTAACCTTGGCTTGCG
>Ga0265297_10008213_pt1 | contig 14035 bp, 12 predicted proteins | sample Munlanlwell13791_FD_192502 | JGI IMG/M metagenome (GOLD analysis project Ga0265297, IMG submission 192502) | Leachate microbial communities from a municipal landfill in Southern Ontario, Canada - Leachate well 137-91 | ecosystem: Engineered > Solid waste > Landfill > Unclassified | place... | reverse complement strand
CCCTCTAGGACGATCGTGCTGGTCACCACATTATTCAAAAACGCCCGGTCATGGCTGACCAAAAGCAGCGTACCAGAATAATCGAGCAATAATTCTTCAAGGAGCTCAAGGGTCTCCACGTCCAGGTCATTGGTCGGCTCATCCATCACCAGGACATTGGAAGGCTTGGTAAATAATCTGGCCAGAAAAAGCCGATTCCGTTCCCCGCCGGAAAGCACCTTCACCGGCGTGCGCGCGCGGTCCGGCGAAAAAAGAAAATCCTGCATATAACCGATAATATGCCGCGGCTTGCCGTTAATAATGATACTGTCGCTATTGCCGCACATATTCTCCATGACCGTTTTTTCTTCATCCAATTCTTCCCGTAACTGATCGTAATAGGCGATTTCCAGATTGGTCCCCAGCCGCGACTTCCCCTGCCGAGGCGTTAGCTGTCCTAATAATACGCGCAGCAGCGTCGTCTTTCCCGAACCGTTCGGCCCGATAATCCCGATTTTGTCCCCGCGCATAATATTGGTGGAAAAATTTTTAAATAAACATTTATCATCGTACCAATGCCCTAAATTCGCCGCCTTCACCACCAAGTGCCCGGAACGACTCGCCTCCTGCGCCTGCATATTGACTTTTCCTATTTCCCGGCGCTGCGCCTTTTTGGCTTCCCGCATCCGTTCGAGGGTTTTGACCCGGCCTTCGTTACGGACCCGGCGGGCCTTGACCCCCTGGCGGATCCAGATCTCCTCCTCAGCTAACTTTTTCGCAAACTCATAACGTTGCGCCTCTTCATTGTCCAGGGCCATTTGTTTGCGCGCGAGAAACGTTTCATAATCACAGCTCCAGCTATAAAGCCTCCCGCGGTCCAACTCAACGATGCGGGTCGCCAAATGCCGCATGAACACGCGGTCATGCGTGACAAACAATAATGTCCCGGAATATTTTTTGAGAAATCTTTCCAGCCATTCGATGGATTCGATATCCAGATGATTGGTGGGCTCATCCAGGAGGAGGATCTGCGGGTGGAGGACCAAGGCCTTCGCCAGGAATACCCGTCGCTTTTGCCCGCCGGATAAATGATCAAAATCCGTTTCGGGATCAAGTTTCATCTGCGCGATGACGCACTCAACCTGATTATGGATATCCCAGCTCTCCGTGCGGGTCAATTCTTCCTGCACCCGGTCAAGCCGGCGCAACAATTCCGGCGTGTGTTCGGTATGCAGACGATGGCTAATATGGTGGAAATCCTTGAGAAGCTCACCGCGCGGACCCAGCCCCGCCGCGACGATATCAAATACATTGCCTTCCATGCCGGCAGGAATTTCTTGCGGCAGATGCGTGATATCGATCCCTTGCTGACGGACGACCTCTCCGTCATCCGGGCCCAGGTCTCCGGCAATCAGCTTCATCAATGTTGTTTTGCCGGCTCCGTTGCGCCCCAATAAGGCGACCCGCTCACCCGATTCTAAATGCAAACTTAATTTATCGAAGATGAGCGGCCCGCCGAAAGCCAGGGATATTTCCTGTAAACTGATCAGTGCCATAAGGCCATAGTATACACGGCGAACAGAATTAAACAAAGAAAGAAATTCTGAAGCCCGCGAATGGCGAGAATACGAGGGGAAACCCCTCCGTTACAGGATAAAACTTTTTACCTAGAAGGAATCCTGCCGAGCACTGTCCGTGCCGGCCTAGCGACCGGCTAATTAACGGCCGCTGCCTTTTCTCTTGGAAAAGCATTCCTTGCAGTAGATCGGACGGTCTCCGCTGGGCTTGAAAGGAACTTCACATTCTTTTTTACATTCTGAACAAACCGCTTTGTGCATCTCCCGTGGTCCTCGATCATATCCACCTTGAAAACCCATGTTTCTCTCTCCTCGTTTGGGCACCTTTTTAAAAGTGCCGGATTGATAAGTTGTTCTCTATACGCGCGTGAATTCAGGATAGAGTGATCACCGTTTCGGCATAAGCCGACGGCTTTCGCCCGACCGTTTATCCCCGTTCGTTTCGTTCATGATAAAGCTTTTCACAATTTTAAAATCATAAGCCCGGGGGCAGAAAGACCTCCTGACAATATCCGCGGGCTATCTTCTCCACCGCCTGGTCACGTTCTTAATTTCTTCCCAAAACGATTTTTGTTTTCTTAAGATAATGACTTGCCGTATTTTCCGCGGCAGCTCATTATAAAATTTTTTGATGTTGGGATATTCTTCAGCGGGGATTTCGGCTATCCGGTAGCGCACCTCATCGACCAGAACGATCTCGTCCTCTTTCACCGCGAAAGTCCTGGAGAAACGGTAAAAACCGTTATCCAGGTCCAGATTGGGCGGAAGATACTCAAGGCGAAAATTTTCAGGAAAATGATAGGTAATCGTTTTTCTAAAAAGCGAATTCTCCGGGAAAAAGATAGGATAGTCCCTTTTCCCCTCGGTAAAGGATTCGCTGCGCTCGCCTCCGTCAAAATTAATAATGATCATATCGCTTACGACGGGGAAACGTTCTTTTTCCCTGATCGTCATATGCCCCTTAACCGTGCCATAACGCTCCTCGACCCCTTCCAGCCGGTAATCCACGACTTCTCCGTTGGGCGCAGCCCTGGCAAAAAGTGCTTGCTTAAACGCGTCCTTTTCTTCCTGCGTGGAAGATTCAGAATGACGACGCAAACTAATAGAGGTATCCAAATCCCAGGCGACCTCCCGCTCCAGGACATCAAAGTCGTCCGGATAAATATAGACTTGCAATTCTTCTTCTCTGAAGTTTCTTCCCTCTTCAAACTCGGGGAAACGGCCGAAGGTCCCTTTATCCCGGCCGATAATAAATGTATAAGCTGACTGATAGGGCGCCGGATATTCGCCGATATCGTACCCTTTCAAGAGAGGGTCAACATAAAAGTCTTCCCCCTCGGGGTTTCTCACCAGAAGGACCGCATGGTCAAATAAGGTCGGGCTCGGCAAGTCACCCACCGGATCAGTGATGGAAAATCTCTCTTTAAAAAGCGCCATATCCGCTTCGATGCCGCCCAGAGAGAGGAGGGTCCGGGTCAAGAGCGAAAGGTCTTTGCAATCTCCATATTTATTCTGAAAAACTTCGTCGGTGGGATGAGGCCGTAGGTTATTTTCCCCCAAAGACATCGAGACATAACGAAAATTGTCTTGAACATATTCCAGGCAGGAACGCACTTTATCTTTCAGCGTCGTCTGATTGTCAAAGATCTTGCGCGCGGCCTCTTCTATCTCCGGCGTGATAACCGTGTTTTCTTCAACGGCCTCATAAAACCATCCCGCCAAATCATCCCACGACGGAAAAGAAGAAAATTCTATGGCGTTCTCAATGTCCTCCCAACGCGGCGGAGGCGCCAGATCTTCTCGGCTCCTTTCAAAATAGGCATCCTTGATATCCCAAATGTACGTAACGGCCGTCTCACTTTCGGTGATTTTCGGTTGACGGTCTTCCCCTAAATTAAACGGCCGATAGCGGATGTTCAAACTTTTGGGAAACGTGTAAGACACCCTGGCCTCCTTTGTCGGAAAACCAAAATCCAGCCAAGACTCTTCCCAAAAAGACCGGGGGACAGTTTTTCCCTTGGAACGTATCGTCTGCTTGATCTCGATGATAGAGCCGACATTGACCTCGGGCATGCTGAGGATCTTGACCCTTAAGTCCGAGTACATCGGATAATCAGGATAAACATTGAAGTCCTGGGATTTCGCGTAGGAATGTTTCCGGCCATCAGGGGTTATCGTGTGGGCTTCCAGATCCAGGATCTCTTCGATACCTTCGATATAATAAACGGGGATCTCGCCTAAGTCCTTGGCGCTCTCTTTCAAAATCTTCACCTTCTGATGAACGCTTTGAGTAAAAGACCAATCTTCGTTAAGGACAAGAGAAGAATTATCCAGAAGAAATATCCGGTCTTTATCCGCATGCCGCTCTTCAAAAGTCTTCGCCGGCTCTTGGGGCCCGGCGTCTTTTTTATCTTCAACGGCAGGACCCGACGAATCCGCTGAATCCTTCGCCAAGAGCCGCGAGGCGGCGTCACGCCGTTCACGGACAATAAAAATAAAAATGCTGCTGAAAAGGACAACCAGGGCGGCCCATCTCAACACTTTTCTCGAACATGAAAAATTCATAACGTCTCCTGAGCTCCCCCCGCGCCTGTCCCCTGGCGAGGGGAATAAATAAAAACCCTTCGCAGTTTTTCCACCACGAAGGTTTTTCTTCGACGAGCGCTCAACTTATGGATATTCTCAGCCGCAAGTTCTCTGCGCGAATCGCCCTTAAGGGTTTTAGAGTCCGGGTTCCCCCTTCAACGCGGGACTATCTCAATTTTTGGTTTTACTATAATCCTCAGCAGAAACTCTGTCAATGAGAAACATTTCCCGCCATGCCCCGATTCTATTCGCAAAAATATCCTCTTGCCGCTTTCCATCTTTCCGGCGGTCGGTATCCCGGCGGTGTTTGCGAACGGGGCAATTGCCTTGTTATAAACGGCCGACTAACTTGTTGAAATATTCCGGCAACCCGGCCTCAAAGGTCAACCGCCGGCCGCTGAAAGGATGAGTCAAGGAAATCGACTGTGCATGCAGGGCCAAACGTTCTCGCGGCGTATCGCTTCGGCCGTACTTCGTGTCCCCCGCCACCGGATGCCCCGCGTCCGCGCAATGGACCCGGATCTGATTCTTACGCCCGGTCAGAAGATCAATCTTCAATAAACTGAACTTGCCCGTTTCCTTCACGACGGTATAGGCCGTCCGGGCCAATTTTCCTTGTGTGCCGTCGGGAACAGAATGCACCACATAATCATCATCCTCAACGAGATAGCTCGAAAGCGTCCCGGACTTCTGCGAAAAATGTCCATGCACGACGGCATAATAGATCTTTGCTGTCTCTTTCCAGTGGTCTTTTAAAAATCTCTGCGCGCGTTCAGTCTTCGCAAAAACCAGCGCGCCGGAGGTAGCCTGATCAAGCCGGTGGACGGCATAAACGCATTTTCGCGACCGGGCGTTGCCCCTGCGCACATACCGGTTCAGGGCAGAATGGATCGTGTCCTCTTTGTTCCACAGTGCGCTAACCGTCAGGGAGCCGGCGGCCTTGTTCCCGACGATAATATCGGCATCTTCATAGAGGATGTCAAAACCCTTGGGCTGATGGCGTTTGGGTACTTTTTTTTGTTTAGGCATATTTCCTTCACCGGGGAAGGGATAAAAGGATGGCACGATAAATGCCGCACAGAACCTATTCCCCTCGGATGATCTGCGCCTCAGGCGGGATTTTTATCTCAGGCGCTTAAGAGGAGCGCGGGCAGCGTCCTGTTCAACCTTTGCTAAAAATAATGCCCGGCACGGTAGTGCCGGGCATTATAAGTATCGAAGTTATATTTTTACAACATTGGTTGCTTGCGGCCCCTTAGGTCCCTCTTCGATTTCAAATTCGACTGCTTGCCCTTCGCTCAAAGATTTGAAGCCTTGGCCTTGGATCGCTTTGTGATGGACGAAACAATCTTTGCTTCCATCATCTGGTGTAATAAACCCATAACCTTTTTGGTCGTTGAACCACTTAACTTTGCCTTTTGCCATTATCTCTACCTCCTTCCAATAAAATTCTAGCAAATAATGGCAGAAAAAAAACCGCAAGGCGAATGAACTTTTACCTTGCGGGTACAAACTTCTACTCACCTATTTACTATTGAGCCTAATTTACTTCAACTCTGTTTGTTTGTCAATAAAATTATAAATTAAATCACCCAACCCTGTCATGGCGAATTTCCCAGCCGATCTCCCTTTCTTGGGCTCCGAATAAAAACGGCTTCGCTTCTATCCATCCGGCCGGGCTTGTTTTATTGTTTTAAAAATTTCAAAAACTAAACCTGCTTCCGTTTATCAAAAATCGTCAGCGTAAATCCCGGAGGAACATTTCCCCTGCCGCTTTGGATCGAACGGGCCTGCCCCACGATTAAACACCGGGCAGCAAAACCAACGGCCAAAAATAAAACACAAACTAAATACGCCCTGTCCTGAGCCGGAACGCCCAAAGCCTTCTGGCCCGACGGAGGATTCTCAATCACTGGCGCCTGATCCCAAAACGGCGCGGATACAAAACCTGGTGCGCCGCCTCTGCCGCCCACAACCCACCCATCCCCTTCTGCGGCTCAATCATTCTTTATAAATGTGCGCCGCAGGGAATCCTTAAGCCGCCCCCTTCTTTTTTCTCTCAGGATAACGCTCAAGATAACTCTCGGGGCCGCGAGCATAACCAGAATAATTTCCTTGAAGGTAAAGAACTTAGTGATAAAAATATTCTTCCACAAGATTTTCATATACCGGCCGGGAGTATAAAAAGAAAATTTTATCTTCCGCCCGATCTTCTTTAATGCCGCGTGGCTATATTTATCCGAATAAAGCTCGCCCTTCTCCGTTACGTGATAACCGGGAGTCCCTTCCGCAAGCGCTTTTAAAGGGGAAAATTTCTCAATCCTCAGTTTATTGCAGGCGATGACATCCACGCCGATCTCCTTGGCAAACTGCGCGATATAAAGCATTTCTTCCTCGGTCTCACCAATGTTGCCGTAGATAAAATAACCGTTGTAAAAAATAGGATACTGTTTAAGGACCTTGAACGATTCTCGAATGGTTTCCTGAGTAAAGCCTTTGCTCAACTGTGTCAGAATCCAGTCGTGGGGAGACTCGATCCCGATCAAAAGGGCTTTAAACCCGGCCTTCGCCATCTTTTCTAACAGCCGCGGGTGTTTCGCGATGTCCAGCCTGGATTGCGCGACAAAGCGTTTTTTGATCCCGCGCGCGATGATCAAGTCACAGATTTCCTCCGCCCATTTCGGGACAGCGGAAAAATTGTCGTCGCTGAACAGGATCACCTTCGCTTCCAGTGATTGGATTTCGTCAGCCACGGATTTTGCGCTGCGGGCCGCGTAATATCTTTTCTGTCCTAAAGGATTCAAGCTGAAGGTGCAAAACTTACAATGAAACGGGCAACCCCGCGCGCCCAAGACCGAATCAAAGGTGAGGTTCGCGACCTTGATCCCGTTTAGGGAAAGCTCATATTTCTCGCTTCTCAGCGAGCGGTCAGGGCAGGGGAGACTGTCCACGGGAAGAAAAGGCCGGTTGGCCGTATGCACGACCTGATTTCCTTGCCGGTAAGAAATCCCCAAAATGTCCTTGCGGGGTTTGAACCGCAGAATCTCTTTAAGCGTCTCTTCCCCTTCTCCCCGGACAATGATATCAATAGTGGGGCAACGGCTAAAAAGCTCTTCGACTTTTTCGGTGGCCTTATACCCTCCCACGATCAAAGGGATCCTCGCGGGCATCCGATTCAGCAGGTCGCAGATCTCTTCAAACTGCCGGTCCCAACCGACGCTCACGCAAAGGATATCAATCTCTCTGGATATAAAATCCAACAGCTTCTCTACGGCGGACAGTTCTCCTCCCTGCCGCAGATCTAAAAGGGTAATCTTATCCACAAGCCCCTTCGCGCTCGCGGCAACATACTCCAGTCCCGTCGGCGGGAAAAGCATCATCGTGTTCGTGGCATTTTCTTCAATATACGGATTAAGAAACAGGGCATGCGCATATCTCATGATGGGTCTTTCTTCTGAAAGGTTAGAAAATAATGCAGAATATTCTCACAAGACACCGCGCTCGGGTTCCGATCTTCTTAGAGATATTCTTTCGCTTCCTGAAATAATCGTTAAAATCCCGCACGGCGCGAGACCGGCGAGAGGCTCCAACGGCCCGCGGGGGCTTCTTATTTTTCCTTACTCTTTAACGGCAGGAATCCGGCCATCTCTCCAATAACGTTGACTAACTCCGTGTTAGCCGGGACGACAATCTTGGCATTGTTCTGCAATGCCTTCTCAACCGCTTCCAGCTTGCGCAACACCTGGGCATTCCCCACAAAATAATGCTCAGCGGCTTCATTGACCAACTTGATCGCCGCCGCTTCGCCTTCCGCTTCCAGGATCCGCGCCTGCTTAACACCTTCCGCCTTTTTGATCTCCGCCCGCTTCTGCCCGTCCGCGGCAGTCTCCGTCGCTGTAGCAAAATCGATCGCGGCCACCTTTTCATTCTCCGCTTTTACCACTTTATTCATTGTCTCCTGGACATCCTCCGGAGGCTCAATCTCTTTAAGTTCTGTCCGGACAATTTCCAGTCCCCAGCTGGATGTCTCATCACAAAGGGTCCGGTGCAATTCGGCGTTGATCTTTCCTCGTTCACTGTTGGCGGACTTGAGGGTAAGAGTCCCGATGATGTTCCTCAATGTGGTCCGGGCCAGATTGACGATCTGCCATTGATAGTTATTCACGTTATACTGACAACTCTTCACATCACCCTCGGAAGATTTCACTTTAAAATAAACCTGGGCATCTACTTTGGCGTTCAGATTATCATTGGTAATGATCTCCTGGGGCTCGGCATCAACCATTTGCTCAGTGACATTAACCATGTAGACAACTTCAATGCCCGGGATGACCCAATTAAACCCCGGGTTAGCAAAACGATTATACTTACCGAACCTTTCGATCAAACCACGGTGGGTGGGGCGCACGATCCTTATCCCCAGAAAAAAAATAACCACGGCGGCAACAACAATTGAAGTTAAAATGTTCATAACCCCCTCCTTGCTTTTTGTATTCGTGAGGATCTTTTCCCCTGGACATTTCCGGAAAAACTCCCTGCTCCCGAATAAACGCTAAAACGATTTGCTTTTGCGAAAAAAGCGCGCGAGAACAACATTACCCCATTTATTGCCCCATTGCAAGAAAAATTATTCCCCCGGACCGGCCCAGAAACACACTCTTCTCCAGCGGACATTCCGGACCAAACACGCCGGGCCCTCTGAAGAAAGTGCCCGCAGATTGCCTGGCTTATTTAAGATCTGACTTTTCTGATTTGACAACGATTTTAACGGAAAGCCTTCCCGCGGAAGGAATATCATTCTTGTCGAAGTGACTGCCATTCCTGTTGTGCGGTTAAATAAGAGCGCACCCTTTTCCGCCATCCCGGCAACCATTTCTTCTCCTGTCTCTCCTGGGGCGAATAATGGACCCTTTGAACCAGCAGCCGCTCCGCGGCTTTACTGAATTCGGCCAAGGCCGTTTCTGGGCTCTCGCTGGCGCCCATTTTTGACAAAACCTGCAGCAAACCCCAACCCTGCCCCTGGTAGCGTTCCAGAGGATACGTCCCTGACCCTTTAAAATTCATATAATCAACGAGGGCATAGATCCCCGCGGGAGTGCTCGCCACCTTATAAAAATTTTCCTTCACCCGGGGCCGTTCTGGGGCCGGCGCGCTCTTCAGCAGTAGGGGAATCCTCTCCGTTAGCCTCTTGATCATAAAATCAACTTGTTTATCTTTGGTCGCTTTCAGGAACCGGTAAAGTTCATCGATCCTGGGGTCCCGGGGATTGCTGAAAAAATGTTCGCGGGTCCGCCAAGGGCATTTCGGTTCTTTTTTGACATAAAGCCACTGTGGGATTTCTTCGCCGAGGGTTCGTAAATATTCCAAAAACGCGGGAAAGCTTTCCTCAAAAGGCCCTTCATAATCCTCCGGATACCAGATAAAATGGCCCATCCCCAGCGAGAGGAACTCCTCCCCCTGGTTCCAGGAAAGGATACAGGACTCCTCGGCGTCACATTCATTTAGAAAAATTTTCTCCCCAATCCACCGGACATCCGGAGGAGATAAAGAAATGACTTGCGCGGCGGTTTCGACGGCGACCAAGAAGATTAAGGACAAGATAAGACCTAAAACCCGAACCCTCGGCATAAAAACTCTCCGGATAATTATGTCATCCATTAATAAAACCCGTTCTATTGGCTATGTGCGCGAAGCCCAACCCAAGTTCGCTGACCGACAATACCGTCCGCCTTCAATCCCTGGTCGCGCTGGAATAGTATCAACGCGGATTAGAGCAGGGTTTTTAATCCAAACTGAAATATTCTCGATGACGCCGAATCCTCCACCTCAAAAATTTTCTGCATTAAACGGTAAGGAGATACAACTTTCTTTGTTTCCTTGCATCTTTAATCAAGAAATGGACAATCTGCGTGCGAGGCTGTTTATAAAGCGGCAGAGAATCTTCACTGATTATTTATGTATAAATTGCATAATATGGATGACAAAAATAGCCGATCCTATCGACAAGCGCACGCAGCGGGTCAGCTGATCTCGCAATAAATCTTTTTTATACTTTATAATAGCCGCAAGGCTTTCCACGACGAGAAATACCGCTATGGCGAGCGCGAGGATATCGATACTGACCGGGTCAAGGTAACTGCAGGCGTCGACGGTTTTGTTGGCGCTCGACTGCAACATAAAAGCCGCGCAACTGCTAATGCTGACTAAGCCTGCCGAGAACATCAATGTTTTTAAGAAGGGGGCGTCTATCTTTTTCATAAATGTATCCGAGTATACCATTTGATTATTTACGCCACAACAAGAAATATTTGCGATTGTGAGCCGAAATGACCGGACACGGTGCCGCGCGCGAGACACTCCCCCGGCTTACCGTTTAATTTTTCCCGGCAAATTCCTGCGTTATGCCGAGGGGATTGTCAGCGGGAGTTAACCTTTTTTCTTCTCTCCCTTTTCCTTTTCCTCCACGACCTATGCTGCCTTTTGGAGTATCCGCCCTGTCCACACGATCCCAATTCCGGCGGAACAGATGTCGGTTATCAATCTTCCCCAAAAAATCCCGGAGAGGCCAAAAAGTTTAGCACCGAAATAAACTATGGGGATCATAAAAACAATGACCCGGACCACATTTAGACAAGCGGACGCGACCGGCTGATGGATGCCCGTCAGACAAAAGCCCGCATAGCGGTGCACTTCCAGGAACCCGTAACCGAGGCACGTAATGTATATATACCGGACCAGGACCCGGATGACTTCCGGATCGGATGAAAATAATCCGGCCAAAGGACGCGCAACAAGCAAAAAGATCGCCGCGATAACAAAGCCGAAGGTCAGCGCAAACAATATCGCGCCTCTGCGCACAGCCCTGATCCGGTCAAAACGTTTCGCCCCGTAATTTTGGGCGACGAAGGGAACCAGCGACATCCCCACCGTCATCGGAATCATGAACGCAAACATTTCGATACGGCTGGCGACCCCGATAGCGGCGACTGCCGCTTCACCGAAGCCGGCAACGATCTTGATAACGATCGCGGCAGAAAGAGGAGTCAAAACAGAACTTAACGTGGTGGGTATCCCGATCTGCAGGATCCTGCGCCACGATGCCCTGATCCTTCGACGGGAATGTGAGACAAAAATGATCAATCGGTACTTTTTATGGATGAAATAAAATGCGGCCGCCAACACAAACGATTCGGAAATGACCGTTGCCAAGGCCGCCCCCTGTATCCCCATTTTGGGGAATCCCCACAACCCGAAGATCATCAGGGGATCGAGAATGAAATTCAACACCGTCCCCGCGACCATCAAAAAACTTACCGCCTTGGTGTTTCCCGTGCCGATGATAATATCGGCAAACATCATATGCAGGACCCGGAAGATCAACCCAAAATACCAGATCCCCATATACTGCTGCGTGAGGAAGAGCACCTCCCCGGACGCACCCAACCGCACGAAAAGCGGCCTTTTCGTGAGAAGGCCGACGACGGCAAGACATACGGCCACGCTTGATGACAAAAAAACCGCGTGCGTTGTGATCCGCGCAGCGGTTTGATGTTTCCCTCGGCCCAAGGCATGCGCCACCACCGTCATGGCCCCGGTCCCTATCCCGCGCATGATGAACCCCAAAAGCATGACGACCGGGAACGTGAACGACATCGCGGCCAAAGCATTGGTCCCTAAACGCGAAACAAACCAAGTATCCGCCAAATGATACGCGTTCATGGCAAATGTCCCCGCCAGCATCGGGACGGCCAAGCGCATTATCGTCGGAAAAACCCTGTCCTTAACTAAAAGCGCCATCTATCCTTTCCCGCACAGCAAAAAATTTCCCTTTCACCGGATCCGCAGGTCTTCAGCGAAAAAATTTCCGAATTCATTTGCTGTTCTATTTAGAAATGACTGTTAGGAATTATTCTCGGGCCCTTGCTGTCCTTCTTGCCGAGAAGATATCCGGCCGCACAAAACTCCCCGCAAAAAGCCTTTCGTCTTTTAGGGGGATCCAGCGGAAGATTCAGCCTAATAATGTTCTTTAGATATCTTTTTAAAGAGGTTGTCGGGAAATCTTTCAAGCCACGCACCAAAGGTCTCTAGAAAACCACTGATCCGGCTTAATCCTTTTGCCGGCTAAACGGAAGCATTATCCGACCCGTTTTCATCGGCCTTGCCAAGACAGACTTGATCGCCATGCCCTCGATACCGCCTCCGGGCGGATACGCCGACGCCCGGCCTGCCGACCCTTTTGTCGGGATCTATTGGGAAAATATTTTCTTTAAACCTTCCTTGGTCTTCTCGATGGCTTCTTGGGCGGATGGTTCGTTTATCTTCAATGATTTCACGGCTTCAACATTCGTGCTCAACGCCTCATTGACGGATTGTTTCATCTGGGTCACCTGCCCGGAAATATCAAATTTTGCGAACTCGGATATGCCTACGCGTAAAAGGATTTTCTTCAAAATGTCGGCGGCTACTTGCGCAGGGTTGGTCACATCTTTAAATGTCTCTTCAATGTTCGGATCAAATTCCATCTGTTTAGCGCCGACGGACGAGAGATAGCTTTTATACCCAACTTTTCCGACTTTCAGATAAAGCTCATCAATGCTGACCTCCGGGGATTTGGCGCCGCCGGATTTAGGAATAAGCATGGCGAGCGAATTGAAATTGAGTTTTCCCTGATCGTTTAAAACAACCGTGAGCTCCTTGATTTCAATCCTGATTTTCTTCAGGTGCACCCGGTTTTTAAAGAATCCCTTCAAGTCATAATCAACGTAAACCAAAGGGATATCCGCCATTAATCTATCCGCGAACCCATCCGGATTATAGACCTTAAGGGAGACAACCTCCACGGTAGGGCTCAACAACCCGATATCAATTTTCTGCACCTCGACCTTAACGCCGGCCAACGACTTGATGCCTTTGGTTACCGCCGTCTTCACGATGATATTCCTGGCCACGACGATGAAAATAATCGCACATACGCACACCACAAGAACGCTGCCGATAATCTTTTTCATTCTTGTTCCTTTCTGCTGCAAATCATTTGTAATCATTTATAGTTTTGAGACCGTCCAATTTCTGGAAACGGCCTAGTTTATTTTCACTTGCTTTTCCCACCCAAGGCCTATTACTTATTTACCATGGAATACGAAACTGTCAATTTCTTATTTAGGGCCATGCTGTTTAACTAAAAACCCCGCTTCATTTCTAAGCTGGAGCGGGGTTGATCGCGCATCGATATTTCACCCGGAAAAAAATCCACAACCGAACTTTCTCTGTCGCTCAAAACCGGCCTTCACCTGAAATTTATTTCATTCCCGGAAATGTTTGCGGATTTTTTAAAACAGCCTCTGAGGGCGTTAAACTTTTTCCAAGGACAAAACGCAGGCGCTCCCGAGCGGCTCTCTCCTGACGGCCTTCCCGGCCGAAACAAACCGATCAATCCTGCGCTCTGTGTTCATCGGCATCGGGCTTCCCTAAGACTTCTTAGCTCTTATTTCAGCGCGCTTACGGACCCTCGGATCTCGACATTTTTACTCTTGCATTGAGGGCATGCGGCTACGGTCCTTTCCCGGAGAAATCCGCGGCAGGCCTCACATTCGTTCCCCCGCTCCCCTTCCCGCAACCTATCCTTAGACGCAGGATCATCGGCGGGCCAATCCCTGACCTTCCCACATTGCGCACAATAAAATTGAGTTATCGGGTGGACATTGTCATCATTGGAGCGGAAATATTTACCGCACTTTCCGCACTGATAAATAATTTGTTCCGTCATCAGAGATCGACCTCAGATATTTTCATGAATTAACTCCGCCGGAGCTTGGAGAAGAAATCCTTGATCCGCACGGCATACCAGAACGCCACCGGCGTAAGGATAAACGAAAAAACAATTGATGCCAACA
>Ga0265297_10008212_pt1 | contig 14037 bp, 10 predicted proteins | sample Munlanlwell13791_FD_192502 | JGI IMG/M metagenome (GOLD analysis project Ga0265297, IMG submission 192502) | Leachate microbial communities from a municipal landfill in Southern Ontario, Canada - Leachate well 137-91 | ecosystem: Engineered > Solid waste > Landfill > Unclassified | place... | reverse complement strand
TATTATTCTGAAACCTTAATATATCACACTTAACAATTTTTGGTCTTTTTGGTGCATTATTATAAAGATTTTCAACAGCCGCCTGTGCAGGTTTTTCTTCATTAGACACAAGAACACCTGATCTGGACCCATCCCGATATATGGTAACACCTTTACAACCAACTTCATGAGCATAACGATATAATTCATCAACTATTTCAACGGTTGTTTCTGAAGGTAAATTTACCGTTTTTGATATTGAATGATCTATATATTTTTGTATTTGTCCTTGCATATTTATTGATTCTTTCCAATTGATATCAGCAGAAGATGCTTTGTAATAAGGTGATTTTTTTATTAAATCTTGCAAATATTCTTTACTAGAATTTTCATCAATAACATAATTATTAATTTTTGCCCATAATAAAAATTTATGATGAAATACATTAAATTCTCTCCATTCTTCACCATTTTCATCTATAAAATCTATTTGCACACCACGATCTTTTTCTGCTTGATTAATTCTTGATCTTCTAGTATACCAAGGCAAAAATACAGGTTCTATACCAGAACTCGTTTGAGTCATAATACTAGTTGTCCCTGCAGGTGAAATTGTCAATAACCCAATATTTCTTCTACCATATTGTTGAGTTAATTCTTTTAATTCAGTATCTAATTCATATAATCTATTAACAAATGGATTATTTTTTTCTAATTCGAAATTGAATATATCAAAACATCCTCGTTCCTTTGCTAGATTCACTGAAGATTTATACGCATTTAACGCTAATGTTTGATGTACTTTGGTTGCAAATTCAGTCGCTTGTTTGGTGCCGTAAATTAAACCTAAAGCCGCCAACATATCACCTTCCGCAGTTACTCCTGTACCTGTTCTGCGACCATTTTCACATTTTGTTCGAATCCTATTCCATAAATCCAATTCAATTGCTTTTGTCTTTTCAGATTCCGGATCAGTCTTAATTTTTTCTAATATTTGATCAATCTTTTCTAATTCTAAATCAACAATATCATCCATATATCTTTGAGCAATAAATACATATTTTTTAAATTTATCAAAATTAAATTTAGCCGTTTTTGTAAATGGATTATCAACAAAACTAAATAAATTTAATAATAATAATCTGCAGGAATCCGCATCACATAATATAATTTCGCCACAATTTTCGACTAAAACATTGATTTTCAACGACTTATCACACATAAAATATTGATGTGTGTCATCAACAGTACCATTATAGACATTTTCAAAACCATCTTCTACAACGGAAATAACTTTATGGTTATAATATTCTGCATTTTCTTTTAAATCTTTAAAATTATTGAAACCATATTTTGTATTTAATCTATGTGATAGATTTATTTCTTCACATGCATTTTCCCATTCAGTTAACATTGGAGTTCTATTTAAATCAAATCTTAATTTTGTAAAAATGTCTAATTGTTTATTTTTAATATCTTCCATTTTTTTAGAATAAACATCATTGATAGAGTTTGTTCTTTTTTCTTTAATGTTTTTATTTGTGTTTAAATAAATATTAGAACAGTTTGAAGAACAAAATGATATTTCTCTTTTTCTATGTTCAATCCAAAATTTCTCATTGCAAATTTCACAAGTTTTTTCGACTAAAACTTGATGATTTTCAATTTTGCAATTATAACCTAATTTTAACATTTTCTTATAAGTTTCTACTAATCTTGGATCATCATGTATAAATTCAATATCTGAAATTTCTGCACAATGTTTCAAAAAAATCATCAAGTTACCTAATTCTTTTTCTCTAAAATTAGTAAAACATTGTGGTAAATTATTTTCTTTTGCATATGTTTGCCATTCTTCTATTGATAATCTATGATTTAATTTTTTAGTTAAATTTATTCCAAGTATTAATAAATTATCATTAGAAATATTTACATAATTTGGATTTGTTTCTCCTGGATGCGATGCAAAATTAAATTTCCATTCATCAGACATTTTGTGGTATGGATTTAAATCACCAATCATATCAATGGAATGCAATTTGTCATGTTCTTCTTTTGTCATAATTTGAAGATTTTCTGGATTATTATTTAAACCATTATAATCTTTATGATGAACAACTTCATTTTCTAATAGTTGGGCACCTCTATAAAATTCTGCAATCAATCTATGTTCACCAATACATTGTTGACCAACTCTTAAATTATAATATGTATTTGATTTTCTAAATTTATTCTCATATTTAGTCATGATTTTAAGACTATCACCATTTTTCAAATTTTTCGCATCAATTTTCGTACCATTTTTTAATATAAATATATGATTTCCTGTAACTCTAAATGAATGACCACCTTCGATAGTAACTTTATATATTTTTTGGTTATATCCAGTTATTCTAGGATTTCTCATCGTTTTTATGCACAATTCATTATTATCATTTATTGTATAAACTGGAACATCTTTTCCTTCTTCTGCTAATTGTTTTATGCTAACTGCATTTCTACCGTCAGCGACAGCTATCAAAGTATCTCCGACTACACAAGGATTTGTACCGATAGATTCAAATCCAAAATCTTTATAACAATCTGGTACAGATTCCCGAATAATAGTATCCCAGAATAAAATTCCTGGTTCTGCCGATTTCCAATTATTGAATATCAATTTATTCCAAATTTCTTTTGGATCTACTTCTTTTATGATAGATGGATTATTCACATTCAACGGAAATTGTTGTTGGTATTTTTTATTATTTTTTAAACATTCAATAAATTCATCATCAATTTTTACTGAAATATTGGCACCAGTAATTTGATTTGTGTCAAGTTTTGCATCAATGAATGATTTAGAATCAATTGCCTTAATATGAGTGGATAACATCAATGCACCACGGCGACCTGAGTTGTGTACTTGAAATCCATTGGCATAAAATAAATGTTCAGAATCCAACGATAAATCATATACTATTGATAAATCGTCATAATGTTCAATAGAAAAAATATAATCTTGAAATACATGGGGTACAATTCTTTGATTATTTTTATCTGATATGTCTTCATTTAATCTGTCTGTAATTGAGTATGATAAGTATTGTTCATTATTTATTATATATGAATGTCTTGAAGATTTAGTATTAAAATCGGCACATTTAAAAATTGTTCTTAAATTATCTGAATTTTTATAAAATTTATTAACCGAATTAATTTTTACGGAATCTTTCATCAAATCATAAAATAGATGTTGATTTTTTTGTCCATTTATTGTCAAATTATAAATAGTTTCCCAATTTTCATTGGTACGAAATGATGTGTGTATTTTACTAATTATACCAAATGAATATAAAATTCTTTGAATATTTAACAAAAATTCTTTGTTGATACTTGATAATTTATATGTTTTCTTTTTTTCTGATATTGTACCATCAGCATCAAAATAACCAGAAATAAAGGAAAATATAATTTCAGCATTTGCATTATATAAAAAATTAGGTAATATTATATTTTTTGACTTTTGTTTTAAAATATTATTATGTTTTAAATAATTTACTAATAATTTAGAATTTATATTCATTATACAATATTTACCATATTTTTCTTTATTTATTATTCTTGAATCATATTTAAATTCAGATTTAATAATATGTTTTAATTTATGATTTATATCTATCCAATCATTAGACAATGATAATGATATGCGATCTAATGATGTTGATACATAACCATCACCATAACTATAACCTAAAAAATATGATAAATCAGTACTCATAATTTCTGGTAATGTCAATTCTAATAATCTATTAGAATTATTATATTCACTTTTAATGTAATTAGGTATATCCAATTTGGTTTGTTTTCCTATCCAACCATTACCACCAATTATATTTATTTCATCATTTATTTTTAAATCTTTAAGTGCTTTTTCACCATGAGTAGTATTAAAAATATGATCTTCACTACAAATTATTTCATTTCCAAATTTAGTAGTCATTTTTAATAATGATTTTTGATTTTTTAAGGTTTTATTATTTCTAATGAAACCTTTTGATGTCCATATAAAATCACCTGCGATAACATTTTTAATTTCTTTTATTCCATTTTTCGTTAAAATTTTAGTGTCTCCATGTAAACATTGTGCAACTTCTTTAATTGAATTAGAATATCTTGTCATAAATGGAACAACACCAGTCGATGTTAATGCCGCATTTTTAACAGATGAACCACAGGGTCTAATATATTCTAATGTTGTACCAACACCTGCTCTACGTTTGCATAATTGTATAATTTCTTGATCAGTTTTTAAAATGGAACCATATGAATCTTCATAATTACCATTCTTATCTTTTTGTTGACCAACAACGAAACAATTTGATATACTTGATATTTGAAAATCATTTCCTATACCTGACATTGGTGATCCTTGTGGTACAATATATTTAAAATCTTTTATAGATTCAAATATTTCTTCTTCTGATAATGGATTTGGATAATTTTTTTCTATTCGGTATATTTCTTTAGCTAATCTATGATGCATATCTTCTGGTGATAATTCATATATATTTCCATCAGAATCTTTTAAAGCATATTTATTTATCCATACGTTTGTTGCTAATTCGTCACCTTTAAAATACTCGAGTGTTTTCTTAAACACTTCTTCTCTACTGTATTTTTTAATCATTCTTTTTTAATTATTTTTTTGCAAGTACATGTTATACCTAAGGTTCTAAATAAAGTTTTATGATTTTTTATAAAAATTTATAAGAACTAATATCGGATAAATAACCTGTATTTTTTAATTCTTGTATTATACCTGTTGCATTTTTTTTATTTAATAACTTGAACATATTAAAAATGTTATCTGTGAAATAATATGATAATTCAACAAATATTTCAGATTTTGAATATTTTATATTTAAATTATCTATACATAATTTATAATAATTATTAAATATTATTTTATTAGGTTTTCTTCTATTTTGAGTAAAATTTAATTCAGTTTTTTCTTCTAAAATATCATAAATATCTTTTTGTAAATTTTGATTATGTAAATATTCATCATTTTTTATACTTTCTTTTTCATATATAGAACCTCGTTCTATGTCATATCTATCATTATCTATTTCACAATAACTTTTATAACAATCTTCTTCCGTAATTTCTTCAAGTTTACCCATAAATATCGTATCTCTTTTAAGAGTATGTGTACCTTCTAATTTATGTTTATTTGCACTATGTTTGAACATAATATCAAATTCAGAATCTTCTTCAATAACTATATCATCTTCCACGATTAAATCTAAATCATCTGTTATTTCTAAATCATCTGTTATTTCTAAATCATCTGATAAATCTTCAAAATTTTCATTTTCTTCTACATATTTTTTAATCATTTAATATTTTTTATTTTTTGTAATAAATCTTTTAACTTAATATTAATTATATTATCATAATTAATTCTAAATAAAAAAATATTATTATCATTGCAATATTTTGTTTTTATACTATCTTTAATTTTTTGTATTTTTAATATTTCTTCACCACCAAATTTATAAAATGAAGAAAAATGTTGTTTTCCATCATATTCTATACAAATATTATATTTTGGTAAATAAAAATCAAATTTTAATAAATTTTTATACTTACAACCTTTAAAAGTTTTCTGATAAATAAAATTTATATCATTATTTTGCAAAAAAACCCTAATTTCTCGTTCACCATGTGATTCAGTACATATTGGACATCCACAACCTTTTAAATGTGCATTTGGCGTTTGTGAAAAATAACCATGTTTTAAACATCTTATTAAAACTTTTTTATGAGAACCATTATAAATAGTTGAATCATAATTATATTTAAACCCATGTTTAATATTTGATTCTACTATAAATGTTTCCAATGATTTCAATTGATTTTTTGCACATTTTATCTGTCCACAAACAGGACAACCAATTTTTCTTAAATGTGAATCAGGTCTCTGTATAAATTGACCATGTTCCGGACATATTATTATAACCGGAATCTTATTATTTATATAAATAACCTTCGAATAGTCATATTTATTATTATGTTTTTCATTTGCATCTATAATAAATTTTTCTAATGTTTTTTTGTGTGACATTTATTAAAATCATTTTTTTTTAAACTGTACCTACCAACTCATCATTTTCCATTACTAAAAATTTAGTATTAAAATCGAATCTGATTTGTTCTCCACTATGCTCACCATCTCTTAATTTTAATATTTTTAGTCTGTAAATATTATTCTTTTTCATTTCAGGATTTCTAATAATTGCCCATACAGAGTCTGCGGTTTCTGCTATCGCCTTTGATTCTGGCATATTTTTTAAATCTATATCATTCGCTCCCCAAACTGACTTATCTGTTTGTGTTGCAGTAATTACACAACAATTATGTTTGTCTGCAATATATCTTAATCCTTCCGCTAAATGTTTTCCTTTTAAAAATAACATATTAGCAAAATCTAAACCCTTTTCAATAGACATAATATTAATATAATCAACCAAAATCATATTAACTTTTATACCCTTTGATGTTTCTAATTTATGAATATAATTATCCAAGTCAGTAACTGTGCAGTCGCTTGTATTATATTTCTTAACAAAAATTTTACCAGGCTTAGAATTAAATAACCCGTTATTCATATTTTTTAAAGAATTAATACGATTTTTCATAAAAATGGTATCTTTTGATTTTTCATTATATTCATCTGCAGGAATCTTTAATCTCATAGATCCCATTCGTTTCATACATTTTTGAGAACCCATTTCTAATGTTACATAAACTACATTAGCACCTTGATCCGCAGCCTTAACTGCTATATTCTGCATCCACATAGAATTATGACTTAATATACCATTTGTGTAAAAACGTCTATTTGTTTTATAATCTAATTCTAAATCATACATTGAAACTTTTTCTTCAAAATTTTCAACACTTATTATTTCTTGTAAACCTTTTATAGTCTGAATTTTATCACCAGATTTTAATTGATCTACATATACAGTGTGCATAAATTCATCAAAAACTAAATGCTTATCAGCACATTTTAATTCAAAATCTTTTGTATTTATCTTCCAAATATTATATGGTATCGTCTTACCAATAGCATAAATATCTTGCCAACCACCATCAGTAAATATTTCATAATCTTTTACTTTATATGTTTCTACAAATTTTCTATCATGTGTTTCAGCAATATCAAACTGCTGTTGCAAAAAATCCTTAATGCCATCATCAGTAATATTAAACCCATTTATTAATAAATCATTCATTTATTCTTCTTTAATTTTTTAAAATATTTTTTAATTTTTTAATCCTTAATTGTTATTAATTTTATTCAATTTCATCAATTTCAATGCTTTTTAAATTATCTTTTTCAAATAATCTATCTAAATTATTTCGTAATTCTCTTATTTTTAATTGTTTTTGTTGCAAAAAAATATTTTCTTGTTTAATTTCTTTTAATAATTCAATATTTCTTTCAGTATTTTCAATAAATGCCCAACCATAGTAACATTCATATTCTTTGTCACTTCCTTTTATATTAAAAGAATAACCACCAGAATCTAATAATTTTACATTCGTAACAATAATTCCTCTATCAACAATGATTTCTTCATGTTTAATCCAAACCATATCCAAATCATAAATATATTCTATGTTTGGGTTCGCTACTAAATTTCCGTTATTCATTTTTTTTATTCATTATTTTTTAGAAAATCTATACATTTTTGTATAGTCTTTTCTATGTTTTGTTTATATTCATTTTCTTTTACTTTCAATAAAGTATAGCCATATTTCAATATCATTTTTGTTCTTTTTTTATCTCGTTTTATATTTTCAATATTGTTTCTGTGATAATAAACTCCATCAAATTCAATAATCTTGTTATTTTTTAAATCTATAAAATCTGGTAATATTACAGAATCTAAAATTAGACGTTGTTCATTATTTGATCCACTATCATCTTTTTCACCATTCAATAATGTAGCAAATTTTATATTAATTTTTTCATCTTCTGATAAATTATTATAAACTGACCAAAATAATTTTTGACTTATTTTGGAAAAATTTGATTTTTTATAATTTGAATGCCACTTTTGTTGTCTGTTTAACCATCTTTTTCTTCCTTCTATATCACCATATTTTTCAATGCAAATATTTAATGAAAATGTTCTCTGACGAATTTTTAATTTTTCTTTCGCTATTTTATACTTAAATCCCTTTTTTAACCAATATTTTAATTGACTGGTACGAATATCATCATATTTTTCAGGATCATCTTTAAATTTCTTAAAAGTTTTTTCATGTATCATACACATAACTTCTTCAGATTTTTTTATCGATTCTTCTTCCGAAAAACCTTTATTTAACCAAAATTCCTTGGTGTTGTGTGATCTCTTCTTGTGAAAATCTTTGTCAGTTTCATATATTTTATCAAATGATTTTTTTATTTGTTGACCACGACTTTTTGATCTTTCATCTTGCATATCTTTCGCATCTACATCATTCAAATCATACTTATATTTTAAAAAATCTATCGTACCTGTGGCTCTAGTTTTTCCTAAACATTCTTTCGATTTACAAATCCTATGATAACCTTTAGTAAAATTTAAAAATATTGCTTCTTCAACACAAAAATAACATTTACCTTCTGTTTCCTTTTTTAAATACTTATCATAATAATCTTTCAAATCTAAATCAGAATATTTATGTTTCTTTTTTAAATGAATACTTAAACCTTTTAAACCATTTACTTCTAAATTGCATATTTCACATTTCATAACATTTCTTTATTTCTATATATTAAAATAATTTTTCATATTTAAATAAGTGAAACTAATTATGGTAATCATTTTTTATACGTTCAAAAAATCTTTCTATTGAGATTTCTTCTATTGTACCATTATTTTTATTTTTGATTCTTATAATCGAATCAAAAAAACATTTTCCGATATTTGTTTCTCCCATCAGAACGTTCATTGAAGCTTGATCCCAACCTCCTGATAATACTTTATCCATGTTTCCCCATCCGGTTGACATTTTTCTAGTATCTTCTGTAACTTTGTGAGATTCAGGATCATCAAAATCTTCACCTAAATCAGAATCATCATTATCTATTAAAGATGACTCATTAAACATATTTCTAATTTTGCTTACGATGTCAGTAACATTATCGTAATTAATTTCTTCTATACCTCTAATATATTCTACCGATTTAAATACATTATTCTTAGTTAAATTCGATAGTTTCCAAGCTTTGAAACGTTTATCTATCCATTCTTCGTCACCATAACCCGAATTATCTCCTTTTAACAGCATTTTCACTAAATTATCTGAAATTTTCTTTTCGACATCATTTAATTTAACTAATGCCAATATTTGTTGTGGTGTTGGTACTGATTTATTTTTACTTACAACATATTCATTTTTAACTACGTCATAAATAAATTGAACATCATCATTTTTGAAGAAGTATGAATCTACTTTTTGGAATTGTTCTGGATTGCCGAGTATGTGGTGAAAAAATATTTTTTCTAGTCCGACATTGACTTTTTCTGCCATTGATCATTGATTATTTTTTGTATGTTTTATATACAATTAAAACAAAAATGTTTTGTTTGACTTTAATTATTTTAATAAATATAGCAATAAAAATATCTTAATGATGAAAAAAACAACTGAAGATTTTATAAAGAAAGCAATAGAAATTCATGGTAATAAATATGATTATTCATTAGTAGAATATACTGGTGCTTTAAATAAAGTAAAAATTATTTGTCCTAAGCATGGTATTTTCGAGCAAACTCCAAATCAACATATTAATTGTAATAAAGGTTGTCCTAAATGTTCAAATAAAATTCCTACAATTAAAGATTTAATTATTAATTTTAATATAGTTCATAAAAATAAATATGATTATTCGTTAGTTGAATATAAAAATAGCAGAACAAAAATTAAAATCATTTGTCCGATTCACGGCATTTTTGAACAAACACCAACATTACATAAACGTGGTCATGGTTGCAATAATTGTAAGTCATTAGAACAAGAATCATTTATAGAACAATCGAATTTAGTTCACAATTTTAAATATGATTATTCATTAGTTAATTATGTAAATTGGAAAACAAAAATTAAAATTATTTGTCCGATTCATGGTATTTTTGAACAAAGACCAAATAATCATAAAGATTTAAAGCAAGGTTGTCCATATTGTAATGAAAGTCATGGTGAACAAGAAATATTAAAATATTTGAATGAAAAAAACATTGATTATATTCGTCAATATAAATATAAAAATTGTAAAAATATATTGAGTTTGCCTTTTGATTTTTATTTACCAGAATATAATATTTGTATAGAATTTGATGGTGAACAGCATTTCAGAGAACATAAAATTTGGGGTAATGATAAATTAATTAAAACAAAAATAAATGATAAAATAAAAAACGAATATTGTTTAAATAACAACATTCGTTTAATTAGAATTAAATTTGATGAAAATATTAATGAAAAATTAAATTTAATTAAATAAATCTCCATCGTCATCAGAATCAATATCAAAATCATCATCACCTTCATGTGGTTGATATAGAGCATCCATTTCAAGTGCGATTTTATCAATTTCATCTTGATTAGAATAACTAAAATAATCAGCAATAATTGGTTCTAATTTTTCTAATACTTCTTTTGTAAATACAGTTTCATTATATAATTGTGCTTCATAAAATGATTTATTTAAATGTTTCACAAACCATTTGGTTCCACCTGTTGTGTAAGTTACTTCACCTGTTTTTTTATCTACGACTTCTTTAACTTTTGCGATTCCGATTTTATCAAAATTTTCTGGTGTGCAAAAATATTCTAGTCCTTTGAATCTGTTTGTACCTGAAGTGTGATTAATTTCGAATTTGATTTTTTTAGGTTTAGCTTTTCTATTTTTTCTAGCGATAGCCGTAACTATGATACCAGATGCACCTAAATCTAGTTCATCTTCTTGACCAGTCTTCAGTTTTGCTTTTGTAAGGTATACGATTGTGCTGGCACTATAATCAACACCTTTACCACCAGATTGAATTGCTTTTGGAAATAAATCTTGTGACATATAAATATGGTTCGTTGCGACAAGTGGTATCTCCAAGAAACCAAGGTCTGCTGTAATAATTCTAAATAAGGATTTTATTGCTTTTGCTCTTGACATATCGACTTTATTTTTTCCTTCGATTGCATCTTCGGTTTCTTTGATTGATGCTAGTTGACCAATAGAATCTAAGAAAATAATAGTTTTACTTATATCAAGACCTTTTAATTTTTGTTCTTTTAATTTATCTAAAAATTGTGAAATCATCATTTTTAGGTCTTCGACTTTATTTGAACGAATAAGCATAAAATTATCTTCAGAAATATCTATACCAAAGTCTTCTAGTTCTGCAAGTTCTATTGAAAATTCGGTATCAATATAGATTACGCTATAACCTTCTTTTTGAGCATTTCTTGCTATGTTGTAGCAAAGGTATGATTTACCTACTGATTCTTCACCAGCAAAAACGGTGAATCTATTTTTAGAAATGCCACCATTTAGTATAGATTTTGATAAGAGTGCATTAAGCATGTATATGCCTGTGTTGATGTAAGAAAATTCTTTTTTTTCAGTTTCTATAACAATTGAAGTTTTTTTGGATATGCCTTCCATCATTGTTCTCATTTCTTTAAATGATAACTCTGAATTGTTTTTTTTCGCCATGTATATTGGATTATTTTTTTAGAGTGAAAACTCTAATCATTTTATTGAAAAATGTGGAAAAAGTTTAATTATTTTCTGGTAAAATTATATCTTTATCTGGTAAAATTATATCTTGATGATAATCCGTTTTCCATATTTTATTTTTTATTTATTTTATTCAAAAAATATAAATAAGTTTGATTATTTAGGACGATTATTGATTTATATATAAAAAATAAAAAATAATCTAAATGAATGAATTTTTTCATAGTCTTTTGTAAAACCCGTAGAAAATTTGATAAGTATATCAAAATAAACCGAGTAAGGAATAAGGTAATTGTTGATATTAATGAATTAATGAATGATTATGATATAGATCCTAATGATAGTAGTCATGTTGAATATTTTAATTTGATGATTTATACTAAAATAAATCATTCTTTACAAAAAAATAAAGATATTTATTATGTACCAGATTTTAAGAATAAGGATATATCAGTAAAAGATTTATTTAAATTGAAAGAAATATTGAATTTCGATATTAATTTTAATGTTTTATTATTTTATGATGAGTTTATAAATAATGAAATTATTTTAAATGATGTTTTTGAAAACATGGCTAATTTTAACACTTCTCAGATATTAAAAAATTACTAAAATAAAATATGTTTTGTATTGAGTATTTTTATATATAAATAAAAAAATATTTGATATGAGTTATAATAGTTTAGGTTCAGCATATTCGGAATTGGATTTTTTAACGATTATTCCACCAAAACTTCAGAACAATAACAATAAAGGTTCGATATATGGTGACCCATCGGTTAAATTTAAACAAAATAGTCCGAGTGATGGTATTACATATTATAGAAACTATTATAAAGATAATGTTTATAAGTATTCTGCAACAAATCAATCCGATTTAAATCCATATTTAAAATTGATTAGAGATTTTGAAAATTTTTCATCAATGAAATTTTCAGCATCTGATTTCACATATTTATCTGATTTGGGTGTTTATCCGACTAATAGAATGTGGACATTAAGACGATTTAATGATTTTGTAACTGTTGATAATAATTTACAAAAAATGCCAAATGTATCACCAATTTCTACGGTTGTTGGTTGGATAAATCCTGCTGAAGAAACATTTTTTAATATTACATTCAATGAAAAATGGACAACTATGGATCAAAGATTAGATCAAGTTATGATGAAAATTTTGCAAGAAGAATTTGGATTTAAAGCTGAAAGTGTAATATCTTTACCTGGTTGGTCTCAAGGTTTATTATTTGGATTTTTACAGGCAATGGGTTTAGCTTCAGATGAATTTGACTTAACTCATATACCACAAGGCGATCCAGCAGTTTTAACTGAAGCCGCAACAAGAGCAAAAGACAATAAGCCGGAGTATGGTCAAGAATCTACAATGTCTTTAACGTTGAACACTTCATATGAACAAAAATTTGTTGGTGATATAGATCCAGGTGCTGCTTTTTTGGATATTATTGACAATCTTACAAAAATGGGTACTCGTGATACGAAATATGTTTTTTCTGGTACTAGTCCAATTATTGATTCATTAAGGAAAGCAAATGAAAATGGTGGTACTCTTGATGACTGGTGGAATTTTATTACTGATGTTTTATCTGCGTTTTTAGTTGCAATTGAAAAAATATTTACTGAAATAAAAGGTGCATTTAGTGATCCAAAAATAAAGGTTAATACCGAAAATACAGATCCGGTTAATGAAAGTGCGGTAAATGCAGTAACTAGTTTAGTCGGTGGAGTAAAAAATATTACTAATGTTTTTTTAAAATCAGTTTTGGCAAGTACTGTTGCAAAATGGAGATATGCTTTAGATGGTTCAATAGGCTTAATGACAGGTCAATCTACAACACCTTGGCATATAACTTTAGGAAATCCATTATCACCAACTGTATCATTATCAAATGTTAAAATAACACAAATATCAGTAAAATTAAAAAATGAAATGGCATTTAATGATATGCCGACTAAATTAGATGTAGAAATTCAATTGTCATTAGGAAGAAATTTAGGTGCTCAAGAAATATTTAATATGTTTAATAATGGTTATCAAAGATCATATTCATCATCTAAATCGGTTTCATATACTGGTAATATGACAAGACAAGAATTTGATGAAAAAAATAAAATATCGCAACAATCCGCATCAACAGATATAAATAAACAAAAAATTGATGATTTCGTTGATGGAAAATTACCTGGTGTGGTAGAATAATTTTATCAGGGAAAAATTAAAAAACTATAATGGATACATTTACATTTGAAGTAATAAA
>Ga0265297_10008211_pt1 | contig 14039 bp, 17 predicted proteins | sample Munlanlwell13791_FD_192502 | JGI IMG/M metagenome (GOLD analysis project Ga0265297, IMG submission 192502) | Leachate microbial communities from a municipal landfill in Southern Ontario, Canada - Leachate well 137-91 | ecosystem: Engineered > Solid waste > Landfill > Unclassified | place... | reverse complement strand
AAGCCCCATCTGCACAGTTCCGTTGCCGTTGCACTGAGACATATCAGATTATTTGAGGTTGACTTTTGATAATTTTTATGTTAAGATAAAATAAATTATTCTTAACCCCAAAAAAATGCAAAAAGGAAAAATCATTTTCACTGGCAATTTTTTTGAGTATTTTTTAATGTCTTTAGGGCTTCTGATCTTGTGTATTATGACTTTTGGCTTACTGTTGCCATATTATGTATATTGGAATTTTAAATATTTTGTTTCAAAATTTGAGATCGAAATTTATTAATATTTCGCTATCTAAATTTTATGCGCGAAATCCAGTTTAGAGCCTGGGACAAAAATTTCAAAAAGCTAGTGCCTGTTATTGCGATTGACTGGCATAATCAAAGGCTAAGTGAAGGGATCATAGGCGATACTTTAATTTGGTATAATATTCAAAAATATATCCTCGTTCAATCGATGGGGTAGAAGGATAAAAATGGTAAAGCGATATATGAAGGAGATATTGTAATTACAGAGAATAATAAAAAAAACGTGTGTCAAGTAATATATGATCATGAGAATGCGCAATTTTTGATCGAGTGTAATGAATGGTCTAGTGCTTTTCGGCATTTTTCTAGCTATGACTTGGAAATTATTGGTAATATTTTTGAAAATCCAGAATTAATAAAAAAAATTTGACAATTTTGAAAAAATAATTAAAACTTAAATAAGATCATTCAAAAAAAGGGATTTAAAAAATAAGCATGCCAGAGTGGCCGAATGGGACTACTTTATAGTGGTAGTTATACTACTTATTAGTGGTTTGTGGGCTTGTCCTTCACAGTAATTCGAGTCTTCTTCTTATTTTTTTAAAAAAATAGAGATATTAATATTATCTTTATGTCCCTTTTTTTACAACATAAATTTCTACTTTTGTAGATATAAAAGCCATAAAGACAGTATTAAGATTTTTATTCTGATACTGTTTTTTTTATGAAACAAAAAAATCAAGCAAAACAAGATTTGAAAAAATTTATTAATGAAAATGGGTTTTTTAGTCATGTTGAAATTTCGGAAGTGAAGAAAGAAGAAATAAAAACGCTTGGGATAAATGCGGTCAAGACCAACACAAAGATTCCAGAAGGAGAAAATATTCGAGTATTTCGAGGACTTGCTTCGCAAAGATTTACTGGTGAAAATGTAAGCCGTAATGGGTATAAAATGGATCCAGAAGGTTGTATGTTAGATAATTTTTTGAAAAATCCTGTCATATTGTATCAGCATGACCCGGACAAGGTATATGGTGAAGCAATAGAGGTAATGCCCCACGGGAACGGCGTTGATATTGTGTTTTGGGTGGATCTTAATGCGTTAGATGATAAAGAGTCATACAGGGTAAAGAATGGGTTTGTTAGGGCGTTAAGCACAGGGCACATAACTCTTGAATCAGCATGGGAGAACGTGAAAACTGGGGAGAGGGTGGACACTTGGCAAGATATGCGCCGAATGATCGAATCCTCAGAAGAGAAGATGACCGCAGATGATTTTTGCTTTGTGGTTACCAAATGGGATTTGGCAGAAACTTCGACTGTAACAATCGGATCAAACCCTGACGCGCTTTTCTCTAATTCTTATTCTGTCCAAGACGGGATAAAGAATTTTTATCAAAATAATTTTTTACCAAAAATTAAAATGGTTCAAAAAAATGAAGACCTGAAAACAGAAGGCGAACAGCCGGAAGCGCAGGCACAGCCAGAAGTTCCGCCAGTCGGTGAAACACCCGCGCCAGCAGAACCAGAGGCACAGCCAGCGGGTAACGCAGAACCAGCACCAGAATTATCACCGGAAGTTCTGACAGAAAACAAAGTTAAAGTCTCAACTGATGAGATTCAACTAATTCGTGACCTAATGGAAGCTTCAGATGGAGAAGATAAGCAGAAGCTTCTTACGGTTCTTAATTCTTTAACTGACGAGGAAGAAAAAAAACCGGAAGTCAAAGAAGAAAAACCCGCGGTTCAAAAAAATGAACCGGAGAGCAATTTTATTTCTGTTAATGATTTTAAAGTTTTTGCGTCGTCAATCGCTATGGCGATAAACGCGCAAGAGGAAACTATTAATGAGATAAAAACAGCACTCGAAAAAATTCCAGAGCAGAAAGGTTTAATTTTTCATTCTCAGTTTTCTGAGAAAAAAAATAAACCAGACAGTAATGGACTTGCTGCGCGCTTACTGGCGCACATGCAAAAATAATTTTATAACTTAATTTTTAAAAAAATGAAAACACGCGAAGAAATTTTACAGGAGTTTTACACAAAAAATAATGCACAACCATTAAGTAATGGCGAGCGTTCCGCATTAAGCAACCTCTATGAAGCGATTGAGAATATTACGCTTGTATCCAATGGGTGCGCGCGCGATAAAAAAATCGCTAATGATTCAGAAAAAAATAAAATGAGTCCGGAGCTAATGAATGTCATGAAGTCTGCCGGATTTAACATTCAAACAAACGCAAACGATGTTTTGCATACCACTAATACTGGTTATGGTGCGGAATTAGTCCCTGACCAAATCTTATCAATGCAGGTAATTGATATGGTGCCGAATTACGCGACTTTTGTTAATTCGCTTCCCGGCTTCCATGGTTCTAATATGCAGAAAAAAGAAACTGTGTCGATTATCGGAGACGAAGGTTTTATGTTGGGTAATTCGGAATGGACGACTGTAGCCGGTGCGATCGCACAAGGCAACCGCAAACAGGCGACAGGCGAGATTGATATAGATCAAGCACCATTCATTCAATCTATCGATGTGTCTAAGCGATTATTGAATTATTCCGTTGTTGACTTGGAGGCTTTAATTAAGACAAAAATTGCTAAATCACTCGCTCGCACGATTGAATCTTGTATTATCAATGGAGACGCAGAGACCGGAGGCACTGGGAATGTGAACTCCGACGATCAAGCGCCTGCCACCACATTCGGAAGCGCACTTTATCATCACTTGATGATAGATCATGGTATCAGAGAATTAGCGATTAATGGGACATCTCTTACCGTTAATGCCGGAACTCCTGATATTGACGATCTAATCGATGTGATGAGTCTCCTTAATGATCTTGCTTCTAATCCCGCTGATTGTTTATGGTTATTTAATCGCCAAACCTATAATAAATATCTTGCCGTACAAGCTTTTTACGATGAGGCAATGAGAGGCGCACAATCAACCCTTGCCGGTAATGCGATCAGCAACATTCTTGGTTCTGATCTATTCATTGCCCGTGATTATCCGAAGGCGGAAGCCGACGGAAAACTTTCGATGACAGCAGGTAGTAATACCAAAGGTGGATATTCTTACATCTATAAACCAGCAGTTCAATGGGGCTATGGACAACCTCTGGAATTAGATGTCGTTAAAATCCCGGGTAAAGGTATTCAGATTATCGGGACAGTAGAATTTGGTTACACAATTGTTCAATTGAAGGCTGGTATGACTGACTCAAGTGTAGCGGCCGCGATCAATGTAGATTTATCTTAGTTCTTTTTTCTCCCCCTCTTTCGGGAGGGGGATTAATTTTTTAAAAAAATAATATGAGTCAAAAAATATTCGTAAAACTTAAAAACATTGGCAAGAATGATACATTAATCCGCTCTTATCGCGGATCACACAAAGAGAATTTCAAAATTGGAGACATAAAAGATGTAGAGATAAAATTAGCTCAAGAATATGCCAAAAATGGCAAGAAATTCACAATAATTAATGATGAACAGGTTCAAATCCAAGAACCCAAAAAAAAGAAAAAGGACTAAATTTTAATTTCTTAATTTAATAATTATATGTTAATTACTGTACCTATTACCGATACCACATTGTCCGCCGCTGTAACAACTAGCGCGGACGATAATGCGATTGCACTATTGAATCGTAATGATAAGATGTCTATTCAGATCCAAAACCTAGACACCAATGATATATATGCGGAAGTATCTTATGCGGCACGCACTACACATTCGGTCAAGATTCCCCAGAATATGACCTTCAATTTCACTTGCAAACCTAGTGAATTGCACTTAATAGCGGGGACAGAAGCAACTGATGTTCGTGTTATTGCAGAATCAATTCAATCCTAATTTTTAACTTTTTTTAAAAATGAAAAATATAAAATCCTTCATTGCTGGATTATCTATTAGCGCTCTGCTAGTAGCTGGGTCGGTAATGGCTATTGGCGTCAATTCCGGCGGATTTGGGACTCCTATTCTAGGTTTCCCAGTTGGGTCGGAATTAGTGATTGGATCATCTACTCCATTATCAGATTCCGGCGGTGTGCTCACGCTCCAAACTGTCGATACAATAGACGCCACAACGGAAACAACAATAGAGTCAGCTATTGATACATTAGCTAATCTTACAAGTATTCAAGGGCAGACAATCACAATTGGTGGGACTACTTCCATTAATCAGAACGTCTCAACAACTGGAGCCCCTACATTTAGCGGAGCAACTATTACTAATGGGCTGACAATGGGAGCCACGGCCGTCCTGACTGATGTTTCTAACACTCTCACATTGTCCGCAGTGGATGCGTTAGATTCCACCACGGAGACGACAATAGAATCAGCCATTGACACGCTGGCCGGTCTGACTTCTGCTACGATTGCAGGAGTGATTGTTACAACTCCTTCCGCTGATGTCCCATTATCTGCTGGATCAGGAGTGACAGTTACCAGCCATATTATGCGAGTTGCCGGAGATGGGAGTGCTGTATCTATAACAGCCACGCCATCTCTAGTGGATGCTACTGACGGAGTATGCACGAAGATTCAGGGCACATCTGATACTAATACAGTCGAGCTTGTTGACGCTGGTACTTTAGCAAGTACGGGATTGGCGTTATCTGCGACTGGATCAATATTAGGCAAGGGGGACATCTTAGAGGTTTGTTATGATGCGGGGGATGATTTGTGGTATGAAGTATCTCGTTCTAATAATTAATTATGGAAAATCCTTATAGTACTTCAGCCCTGATTATCGGGCTGACTCAAATTGTGAAAATGAATAATTGCCCTTCACAATTACTGCCCATTGTGGCAGTAATCTTGGGCGCAGTGATTCATCCCGCCGTATCAATGAACTGGACAATACAGAATATAGCTTTTGGGGCATTTCTAGGCTTAACCACTACCGGAATAATTGATTTCGGCACAAAAACTATTGAAAAAATAACTTCAAAAAATGAGTGATATTGTAACTACAGCAGAGGTAAAAACAGTTTTGGGAATAAGCGGGACATCGCAGGACACGCTTATTACATTCCATATTAAGACCGCGCAAAATCTTTTGTATCAGATTCTCGGGGTAACGGATATATTGACGCACACAGTAACGAAGGAAGAAACCACCATATACGATTCACTTTATTTCTATCTTGATGAATTTCCGGTTACGGCGATTACCGCGATATATGACACAGACACGCACGAGGCGATTACCGGATACAGTTTTGCAATTGGAACCAAAAATAAAAGAAAAATAATTGTAGTCGATAGTACCGGCGCGCCGTATGGGATAGGGAGGTCGTCAATCAAAGTTACTTATGTTGCAGGATATGCACTTATAGGAGATGTACCAAATGAAATAAAAACAGTAGTAGCGTTAATGATTGGTGGATTAATAGCTAAGAATAAGCAACTAGGAGGTGTGAAAGAATATAGAGTAGGAAGCAAGAACGTAATATTTGAAGATGGTGCAAGTGCGACAAAAGCGACTGATATAATCAAGCAATTCATGACTAATTACTCGAAACCGATAATTGTTTAAAAAATGGAAAATAATAAAATAAGCGTCAAAAGATTAATAACAACGGGTAGTAAAGAGGCTTACGCAAGCATTTATACTTATGAGAATATCGATTGTTATATTGAGAAGCAGGATCCCAAAGTTGCGATAATGTACGGAGACGAGAACGCTTTTAACACGTTCCTATGTGTGATTAATCAGATATTAGATATTCGGAAGAGCGACTTAATCATTGACCAGAACAGCAATCAATACAGAGTATCCGGATTCCAGAAATTCGATAATCCAGAAATAGAAAGCCATATAGAACTTATAATGCAACAAAAAAATGCAGATACAAATTGACGAAGTTGTGAGTAGGAAGGCGTTAAATCTAATACGACAATTCCCGGAAAAATTAAAAAAAAGTGTATCAATAGCATTAGGGCGGGCAGGGTTAGAATTGCAAGATGAAGCGGTAAACTTAGCCCCATATCAGAGCGGAACGTTAAGACGAAGTATAACGACAAGCCCTGGACTCTCAATGATAAGCGACACGGTAAAAGTTGGGACAGACGTAATATATGCGAGGATACACGATCAAGGGGGAACAATTATTCCAAAAAAAGCAAAATGGTTACGGTTTAAAATAAATGGGAAATGGGTAATGACAAAAAAAGTCAAAATACCGAAATATAAAGGGCGAGGATATTTAACCCCAGCATACCAGACGCAAGTTAAAGGGAGGGCGAAAAAAATATTTGAAGAAGAACTTTCTAAAATAATTAAGTAAAAAAATGACCACCGTATCATCAATCAAAGCAAAAATCAAAACAATCCTTGAAACCAAGGAGGGGACAGGCCAACCGCTAAATGAAGTATATGGATATTGGGAACAACAACCGGAGAAATTCCCTTGTGCAATACTGGAATACTTTGAATCGGGAGCGGAGAAACGAGACACACAACAAGAAAATGAAGTAAATCATAAATACAGAATACGAGTAGCGATTCGAGATACGAATAATCAGACAGAGAGCGACTTAAGGATGAGCCTGATAGAAGATATGACGAACCTATTCCGGACAGCAACGAACGTTGACACGTTGGATAGCGAGGTTCACCGCTTCGAGGTTGAGAGTGTGAAAGCCTTCAATTCATCCGAAGACATGCAATATAGCGGATTTGATATGATTATCTCTACATTTTTTTTAAAAACTTTCGGTTAAAACAATTAAAAAATAGTTAAGCTATATTTATACCTTAGACATCCTAAAAATCGTTTAGAACGCATTTAAACGCAATGTCCTAAAACATAATTCTAAAAATATGTCAAAAACTATCAAAAACATTGAAACGCAGGAACTAAAAAATATTAAAATATCAGATTTCAAAAAATCTGAAAAGAAAAAAAATAATAAAGAAGAAAATCTAAAATCTTATCATTTCCCGCAATCGGAAAAAATAATTATGGCTTCCTCATACAAAGAAGCATTAGAAAAATTTAATTCATTAACTCAAAATTAATATGTCATCAGAACACATTGGCCGACTTAAACAATTCGGGCTTGCTACACAAGCGGTTGCCGGTACGCCGGATGATCCAGAAATATGGATACCTTGCCAGTCCATAGATTTTAAGCCGATCTTCGAAAAAGACCGTGATGACTCTGCAATGGGAGTTATCGAAGAATTTTCTGGGGAAGAACATATTCAAAAAAAGTCCGGTGAGTTGGCTGTTGAATGCTGGGGTCGTGATACTTCTATCGGATATTTTTTGAAAGGTGTTTTTGGAACGGAAACGCTGGTAAGTATTATTACAATATCCGGTGCGAGCGGAGGCACACCTGCGCGCGGGGATGTAATTACTTCCGCGACTGGATCATGGGCGGGTGTTATTCGCAAGATATTCATAGTTGGTGCGGTTACTTATTACGCTGTATCGACTACCACCGGAACGATTGGAGACCTTGACGATAAAACTGATCTTACTAACGGAACCTGGACAGGAGGGACGGTAGAACAAGGAGATTTCGCCGATGCGAAAGGACATTTATTCACAAGATTAAATCAGAATTACGGACACCCGATATATTCTCTCTACACGGAAGACGTTGTTGCAGGTCGCGAGATGTCAGATGCTTCGATTGATACTTTTGATTTTGAATTGATGCCGGAGTTAGCTCCAAAAATCAATTGTACATTCAAAGGGATTAGTGTTGTGGACGGTGGAACGCTAACACCAGCGAATACAACCGAAAATAAATTTCTTGGCAAACATTGTTCTGTTAAATTCGCCGCTAACGAAGCGGCTCTGAATGCGGCGAGTGCCGTTGATCTAAGAAGATTTAAATTATCAATTGCAAAAAATCTTCAAGAAGAAATGAAGCTCGGACAGGACGGAGCTATAAGTGGATACTACCCGCAACAATTCGGAATCACCGGAGATTTGGAGGCATTATTTAATTCTGAGACTTTTAGAAATTATCATCTGAATAATTCTTACATGGCTTGTAGAATTGCCATAATTAATAGTTCAGTTGCGGCTATTGAAGACGTAACTGCTGATATATTCCCCTCTCTGTACATCGACATAATGCAGGCGTACTTCCAAGAATGGAGTCAAAGTAACGATCTTAACGGATTAACAAGCCAAACGCTCGGATATACTGGCCATTATGAGAAGACTACGACTGCGGCGAGTATTGAATGCCTCTTGATTAACACGAAGGCGACAGTTTATTAATATTTAACTTTTTAAAAATTTATGGAAATCAAACTAAAAAATGGAACGGCTATTATTCGGGATTTTATTAATCGAAAAACTCAAAAAGAATACAAAGCAAAATTATTTAATAATGTAAAAATTCGTCAAGGCATGGGGGCGGAAGATCTTGAGCTTGATCTTGTATCAGCGGAGGAAGCCAATGACTCGCTTGTGTACAACATGATTGAAAAGCTGAACGACAAGCCGATAACAATTGAAGCAATTGAACAAATTGATAGTGATGATTTTAATCTTATTTTAGAAGAGTGTCAAAAAATCTTGAATAAAAATGATGAGAGTAAAAAAAAATCGCCGAACAGTACCAAAACGCAATAGCAGGGTTCGGGGAATATCCTGAAGAAATTAAAGAATATTTATTGATAAAAAAACTCTATAAATGCACTCCTTCACAGCTTGATCATGAAGACTCATACATAACAGACCTGCATTTTGATTTCTTGCAAGCTGAGGGGCGAGAGCAACAAATACAATCTAACCGAAGGAATCAAAAATAATGGCAGACCAAAAACTTCAATTCATATTATCGGCGAAGGATTACGCTACTAAGGAATTTTCAAAAATGAGTAGTTCTTTTCAAAAAATGGTTTTTGATATGGAAAAAGCGACAAGTGCTTCAAGGTATTTTGCCGTTGGATTAGCTGGTATTGGGACAGGGATACTTGCCGTTGGAGGATTTGCATTGAAAGCCGCCGATGATTTAGAGCAAATGGAAATTGCGTTTGAAACTATGCTCGGAAGCGAGGAGAAAGCCAAACAGCTTACAACTGATTTAATTAATTTTGCAAAAAAAACTCCGTTTGAATTATCAGGGTTACAACAGACCACTAAGCAATTATTAGCTTATGGATTCGCTCAAGATGAAATAATTCCGACTCTAACAGCTCTAGGTAATATTTCCGCTGGCGTTGGAATGGATAAACTCCCAAATTTAACGCTTGCATTCGGGCAAGTGAAGGCGGCCACTCGATTAACTGGGATGGAATTAAGGCAATTTTCAGAAGCGGGAGTTCCGCTTCTTGATGAATTAGCAAAACAATTTGGGAAGACTGCGGGAGAAATTCAAGATATGATTTCGCGGGGTGAGGTTGGATTTCCGGCGGTTGAGCAAGCCTTAAAAAGCTTATCGGGAGAAGGGGGAAGATTTAACAATCTTATGGCAAAACAGGCAACTACATTTTCGGGGTTAGTCTCCAATCTTCGAGACGCATGGAATATTTTTTTACAGGGAGAAGGGAAAGTGTTACTTGACTGGGCAAAAGAAGTAACGATTGCAATGATTGGCTTTGTGGAAAATGTTTTACCGCAACTTATTTTAAAAATTCAGGAAGTCGGAAGTTTTTTCGCGCAAAATCAGGAAGCAATATATACACTAGCAGGGGCAATCCTTGGCGGACTTACCCCCGCAATTCTTAGTGCAGTCGCTTCATTCGGGGCGTTGGCAATCGCGATAGCTCCATGGATTATCGGAGGCGCATTAATTGGAGGTGCTATTTACGCCATGATTGAATGGGCGGGGGGATGGGAGAATGTGAAGAATACAATACTGGGATGGTGGGCGGTAGTACAGCCGAAGCTAATCGAAGCGTATGATTGGATTAAAGTGAAACTCACGGAGGCGATGCAATATCTGTCTGATTTTTGGGGGAGGCATGGTGACAAAATAATTAGTATTTTTCAAAATATATATGCAATAAGCAAGGCGCAGATTGATGGGATTATTTTTGTTTTCCAAAAACTAAAGGAGGGCGTTGAAATAATTATGGGGAAGCTGGGAATAAGTTGGGGGGATGTATGGAGGTACATCTTGTTCGCAGGGAAAGCGTCAATGGATAACATTAAAGCTGTTATTTCTTTTGGTTTTAATTTTATTGTTAACGCATTAACTGTTTGGAGAAATATAATGCAAGGAAATTGGGCTGGTGCGTGGGAAGGAATTAAAATATTAACCGCGAACGCGTGGGAAGGAATTAAAAATATTTTTAAAAATTATCTAAATTCTATTTTATCAATTTTTGGAACTTCTTTAAATGAAGTTCAGAAAAAAATAACAGAATTAGTTGATAAAGCCTATCAGTGGGGGGGTAATCTTCTGACGGAATTCGGGGACGGAATATCGGCCGCCGCATACTATCCAATACAGAAGGCGCAAGATTTAGCTAATGGTATAGCTGATTATATCGGATTTTCTTCGCCATCAAAAAAAGGAGCAGGAAAAGACGCCGATAAATGGGCTCCGAACCTTATGTTCATGTTCGCGGATGGGATTGAGAAGGGCGGACAAGATGTGATAGAGGAGTTGGCTGACATGATGGAAGAAATGAGCGGAGTAGTGAAGGACTACACTGATGATAATTTTGTGATTCAACAAAAATATATCGAGAGCGTTAAAAATCATAAAGAGAATATTAAGGAATTAAAAGAAGAATATAAAAAAAATAGTGATTCAATAAAATTAGAAATCGATGGAATAAAATCAAAAATAGAAGACCTTAATTCCGTATCGGTTGACATAGAAACATCTTTCGGGGGTGGAGTAGCTGAATCAATTTTGAAGCAAAAAAAAGTAATTGAAGATTTAAAAAAACAATCGGAAGGAAAAGAAGGCGATGAATTGACGGCGATTCAAGACCGGCTTAAAAAAGAGCAAGAAGCTTTCGATCAATACGCGAATTATCGCGAGCAATATGCAACTCAAATAGCAGAGCTTGAAGCTTTTCAATCGAAAACAGATTTTGAACAAAATATTTTAAATTTAGAAAAAGAAAAAGAAGAAAAATTAAAACAACTGGAAGAAACAAGGGCTCAATTAGAGGACGAATTAAAATTAAAAACAGATCAATATGCAGAGGAGCAAGCGCGATTTGCTCTTCATATTGAAGCGCTAGAAACCCAGCGACAAAAAGATTTTGAGAATTATAATAATTATCTTCAACTTCGCGAAGCGGCGCTTGAGCGTAGTGTTGCTCGAATGAGAGAGACAGAAGGGTTGTCTTCATTCGCTCAATCTAGCGGAATCGGCGATATTGTAAGTGGTGACAGTACCGGGAATACCTCTACTCAGCAGACCATCAATGTGCCAATCAATTTAGGCGGAGTGAATATTAATAATCAATCAGATCTTAATACCTTCAAGTCTTCCATCACCGACGCAGTATCCGAAGCCTTACGATTATCTAACCTTGGAGTACCACAATGAGCCTATTTAATAACATATTATTCAATGGCGGGATGTTTAACGGCGAACCAATCTTCGGAGTATCTTCGAGCGATGATATAGTTTTTAATAATTATGGATTACAAAATTCAAATATCGTTACATCTTTTTTTAAAGATGATTCACCGCCGGATAAAATCTATGATACGCAGAATTTTCCGCGCGGTAGCGGTCGAATATTCGTAGATTCTCATCAAGAGATCAAAACAATTCAAACCGGCGGCAGTATAAAAGCGGCCGATTCCGCTGCGTTTGTTGAACTTTTAAAAGTTTTTAAAAAATATTTAAGGGTCGATAATGGAATTTTGAAAAAAACAGAAGGCGGAGTATTACGGCAGTACATAGCCAATCTTACGAAGTTAGATATACCTCGGGAAGCTTGGAATATTAATTACGCCAAATGGTCGGCGGAGTTTGATGTTTTTTCTCCTTTTGGATTTTCTGAAAATCGGGTAGTAACAACTCAAAATATAACTGGTGCTACATTCTCTAATGAGTTGTATCATGACGGCAATGTCGATGACGGGCGATTAATTGCTTCATTTGTTGTAGATTCTGAAACAAACATGACGGCGTTATCGTTGACCAATTCGACAAGAAGCGAAACAATCACAATCACTACGACATTCAATGCCGGAGACATTCTGACAATCAACGGGGAAGACCAAACGGTTAAGAAGAACGGAACGAGCCTTGATTTCACGGGGGTGATTCCCTCGCTGGATTCCGGGGCTAATACGATCACCGGGACAATTACCAGTACCGCACATTCAGTACTTGCGACTTTTCAATTTTATAATTATTTTTCTTAAAAAAATGCCATACGCAAACAGATTCCCGACAGGCAGCAAAGAATATGAACCAGCGGATAACGCGCGCGCAAGCCTGTTATCGTCAATTACGGCAGTCTCTTTAAGCATTCAGCTCCAAAACTTGGCTTCATCTGATACTTACACCAACTTTCCGACAGGCGCGAGCGGGACGGAAGCGCCATTTATTATTACCGTGGAATCCGAACAGATTCTTATCTATGCTCGAAGTACCGATACGCTTACCGTATACGATGAAGATACGCACGCCCTTGGGTATCTTACCGCTGGACAGAACGGGCGAGGATACGCTGGGACAAGTGCGGCTGCTCATACGATCCCAAGCGGGGGGAGTATTGTTGCATATCAGTATATTGTAGAAGAACATATCGAGCAGATTCAAGACGCGGTTTCCTTGAATAAAGCGGCGATTGATTCAGCCAATACAGCGATCGGACTTAAGGCGGCAGATAACGCCGTGGTTCATTTGACCGGCAATGAAGAAGTCGGGGGAGTTAAGACATTTACATCATTCCCCGTGTTGCCGTCATCTGCTCCAACTACCGATTATCAAGCCGCCACTAAGAAATACGCGGATGATTTAATCGCAGGATTACAAGGTGAGAGATTTGGAGGATCAGGAGCAGACGGCGCGCAAGGGGACGCTGATTTAACAATCTCAGGGTCTAACAATACATATATTGTTAAAAACTTCACAACTTGGGAGGCTGGGAGCGTAGCGAGAACATGCACAGTGACGCCTACTGGATGTGTAGTCCACCTTAAAATAGCGGGAGACGCGGATTTCACTAATTGGCTATTCGATTTTGCGGGAAAAGGGTTTCCGGGCGGAGCAGCGGGGGCCATTAATGGAAATGGAGGAGCTGGAACGGATGAAGATATAGTAGTCCAAGGATCCACCGCTGGGGCTGGAGGACTTAAAGGGGCGACTAGTTCCGGGGGTGGGGGTGGAGGTGGAGGCGGCTCCTACAAAAACAGTGGAGCTAATGGGGCCAATGGCGCTCCTGTAGGGGACGGTGGAGATGGTGGGGACGGTGGAGCCAAATCAGGAATAACCTTGTTGTCTGGGGTAATGTGCCAGCGATCCATAATGGTCTCACCTGGGGCTGGCGGAGGGGGAGGCGGGGGAGTTGCTGATCCTGGTGGAGTAGTAGGAGGCGCAGGGGGAGCCGGAGGCGGATGTTTAATTATAGAAGTGAAGGGAAACGTAGTGTTTTCATCTACAACAATCAACGCAAATGGCATAAACGGTAGTGCTGGTGGATATGCTGGAGGATATTATGCTGGAGGTGGGGGAGGTGGAGGTGGAGGCGGGGGTATGATATTAATCATATATAATGGAACAGCAACCTCTGCCCCCACAACCAATATCACTGCTGGTAGTGGAGGGGCGGGTCCTGAATATGGCGGAGCAGGGGGAGCAGGGGGAGCAGGGGAATATGCCCTTCTACAAAATACA
>Ga0265297_10008210_pt1 | contig 14044 bp, 24 predicted proteins | sample Munlanlwell13791_FD_192502 | JGI IMG/M metagenome (GOLD analysis project Ga0265297, IMG submission 192502) | Leachate microbial communities from a municipal landfill in Southern Ontario, Canada - Leachate well 137-91 | ecosystem: Engineered > Solid waste > Landfill > Unclassified | place... | reverse complement strand
TGGACGAGCCGATACAAATGTCTCAAGCATTGCCAATCCCTGGCGTCTCAATTCAACAGGAATGGCGCGGTCCGCATCTTTGCCGTCCGGATGAGCTGGCGCTGGTCGGAAGTGAGCAGACAAATATACCGGACGCATTTAACAAGGCGTTCGATGAGAAACCGCCAGAGGAAAAGAAAGATGACGGTTCAAGCAAGTAGCATCGATTTTCCCGGAAACCAAGAGCAAGGGTGTTGGAACTGCTATGAGAAGTTTAAGGCAGACCCTTACTGGAAGGGTAAATTCCATGAGTTGAGCCACTTCTGGGAGCAGGTCAGTAAAGAAGCCTTCATTCTCCATGTCGTATTTGAGACTCTGGAAAGTATTGAGGAGCGTGAGAAAGATGGTCGTCGATAAAACCTATTGCGAGATTTGTAACAAAATGGTGCGTGACTGGGAGACCCACCGGCACTCTTCCGAACACCAGAGAAATCTTATAGAGAAACGAGGTATCCCAGCGGAAGTAAGAGAGGCTAATAGCTTAAAATGACATATAACTTTCCAAATTTTCCTATTGCGGGCTATGGGCACTGTCGCCATTGGCGGCAGCCTGTCCAAGTCGGACGTTACACAATAACGTGTAGCGGCCATTTTAATAACCCCCAGCATGGGGCGCTGCTCCCGCCGTACCCGGATTTCGGCATCTATGTGATGAATGGTTGGGCGGATGTCCTGTCGCAAGGATTATGGACGAATGGTGTCTATCTGAAGTTGGTGAAGGAGCAGCGCCCCTACCCAGCTTTACTTGTGGACTGGAAAGATATGGGTGGGCTTTCCCCAAGGCAGATGAACATTCTGGTCACCGTTGCCAGGAACAAGATGAGGAGGGGGAACCGCATCGATATTGGTTGCGGCGCCGGTCATGGTCGCACTGGTACGCTTCTTGCCTGTCTTATCGGTCGTGTCGAGCATCTTGATTACAGAATAGCCATCATCGAGGCAAGGAAGCGGTATTGCGGTCATGCGGTCGAGAGCATGGCTCAAGAGCAGACCGTAAAAGAATATTTACAGAAATATGGTTTGGGAAAATGGCGCCGGCTACTTTCCCGATTCAGGAAAAGCTAATGGGTACCAAAAGAAAGAAGGGCGGTCGAAGAAGAGATAGCCTGAAACCGCCCAAACAAGAACGAGGTCTCCGGGCGATGGCCAAAAGAGGCAAGCAGGTATCTCGGAAGACGCCGTATTTGTAAAGTAATAGTCTCTTATTTGTAAAGGAGTTGACGATGGATTGTAAACATGAGAAGTGGCGACAGCGTGGTTCCATGGGGTATTTAATGCTTGAGGACGGTCATCATACCGAAACTGGATTACTGCAGTGCGTTGATTGTGGAAAGATTGAAGGCTTCCCGGATGAAAATCTGGAACTGGCCATCAATGAAGGAACTCCGGAAACTCTCCGGAGAATAATCCGTCATTTTACCATCCGACCTGCCCCTGCAGTACCCCCCAAGCCCGGTTGACCTGCCGAAGTCTTCACGCTCGGGTTCGGGAGGTGTCAGAGTCCGCCCCGAGTCGTTAAGGGGCTTCTTTTTCGATTGTAGCGCGTCGCGGAATCAATTTTCAGCAAGGAAACCTAAAAACACGCTCAAAAGAGCACTGCGGAGGAAAAAGTGGGTCATAAAGTCGTCACGGAGTTGTGGAATGATGCGGGTTACCTTGATAAGTGTGAAAAACTTCGGAAGAAACAGAAAAAAAGAGGGAAGCGGCTAACTTATGATTGCGTCCATGCCGCCGTTAAAGGGGATAGGGTGAGGTGTCAAAAAAGTCGAATACTGGATAAGCTCTCTAACGACGGCTCCATGTATATCGTTGGGGTTTTGGAAGGTCGAACCAGTTATGCTTGTCTGAAATGTATTCAATATGAGGAGGGGGAGTAAAATGTTTGCTCATGGTGATGAAAGCGATAACGCTTTTTCGGACGCTTTTTACAAAGGGAAACAAGCTGAAAGGGAGGAAATCATTGCCGAGCTGAAAAAGCGGTGGAATGAGGAATCGGTCGAGAAACGCAACCAAGAGAGCACAACTCTTCCCCAGTGGGTCCGGCGCGCTCTGGGGCAAGATGCCCAGGATATGCGGAAATTCAATGTCAAACAGCATCATATCAAAAGGGAGAGGCGAAGTGGACAGTGAATCGATAAAGTTTGTAATCGACTGGGAGCTTGAGAAGAAGGAATTCCAGGAGCAGATAAGGGAAATGATTAAGATGTGCGTTGATGGGCATAAGGTTATTTCACTCCCCATTACTATCATCCCGGGTCTGGACTTTGCCAGTGAGCTCTCTTTGATGCTCTCCCAGCTGCAGTGTCAGGAAAAGCATTGCTCCCATTGCTGTGAGTGCAGTAACGACGGTAAACCAATATGCGTTATGCCGGCAGAATTTGAGTATCTGGCAAATAAGTACGGTAAAGATAAGTTTATTACCGATGGGACGGGTTATGCTCTTCCCTATCCGTGCCCCTTTCTGAAAGCAGAAGGGTGCAATATTTACCAGGATAGGCCTCTGGTATGTTGCCTGTTTCCTTTCCAGCCAGGTGGGACTGCAGGGGAGGATGGGGAGCTCAATGTCATGGCTCTGGCGTCGGATTGTTCAGAGTCAAGGCGAATCGCTCGAGCAGTTTATATGATGACCTGGCGGCTCCGGAGACAATTCAAAAGAGCGAAGGCGATTCAATGAATAACTGTAAAGATTTGAACTGCGTCTGCTTCGAGTGTCCGAAAAGGCAGACCTGTACTCAAGGCCGATGTCATGGATTGCTTGAGTGTCCGCTCTGTGAGGGATTTTATGTTTGTAGTGAGAGGGGAATAGATACGACAAAAAAGAAACTGGTAAAATCAATTCCAGAAGTAAAACTCCGAACAATCAGTCTTGAATTTCCTGAACTCCCGTATAGCGAATTATATCCGAACGCTTTAAGAAGCCTTCACTGGGCAAAAAGGAATGAGATTGAGGGTATTGCCAGGGAAGAGGCTTGTCTGGAAGCGAAGAAAAAATGGAAGAAGCAGCAGCCGATGGAGCTGGCTGAAGTAGAATATATGTTCTACCTGCCGAATTATCGAGCGCGCGACCCGGATGGACTTATCTCGGCTTGTAAGCCCTGGATAGATGGTGCCGTCGATGCCGGTATCATTACCAAAGACGATATTTGGCACATTCCTCACGGATGCTGGGGAGTGACCTACGCAAAGAATAAAGAAAAAACGGTTATCACTTTTAAGGAGGTGAAAGCATGACAATAAATTTAATTGTTTGCCCAAGGTGCGGAGGCACAGGCAGGGATAGAAATGGGAAGATATGCAAACCATTTCAATTAGGGAGGAAAAAATGAGTGAAGTCTATATTTCAGGAACAGAGAAGAATGTCGACCTTATAAAGCAGGTGGCCGACAAGCTCATTGAGCGTCATCACAGTATCTGTGGTAATGCTCTCTGGGATAATCCGGAAAAAACGCTGTCGAATATCATCAATGCTGATATTGCTATCTTTATTATGGCAAAAAGAGATAATAGATTCTTAACTCGTGAAGTGACACAGAATGTCTTGGTGGAGCTGGGGATAGCGGTCGGTAGTGGTAAGCTGACCATCGTTGTGGGGAAAGCCGAGGGGGCTAGAATAATAAATCATCCCTGGGTGAGAAGAATGGGACTGCAGGAACTGCTCGATTATATTTCTTCCAACCGGCATCTCGATTATATTCCGCCAACCCAGGTGAACGCTGTCGAAGAAAAAGAACGAACTGATAGGGAGGAAAAACTTTAATGGGAAAGGAAATCTATTACTACGTCCGGGATGCAAAGGGAAAACTTTTAGCTGCTGTGTGCCTGATGCAAAAGGAAACTGAAATCTGGCATCGTGGCGTGGCTCTCTGCTCCAAAAGAGACCAGTTCTCAAGGAAAATCGGGAGGAAGATTGCTCTCGGTAGAGCTGTAGCCGCACCGAAGTCCATGAAGCAAATAGCGCATGTCAACACGCCGGCGGCTAAAGAGTTGATGCTGGCACATCCGGGTATCCGCTACACTTCTGAAGTGCTGTCGGCTACCTTCTTGTCTGAATTCGAGAAAAAACTGGTATCAAAAATGGAGGAGAAGGATGCCGAAAGGTAATCCTGGCATACCCAAGACCGAAGAGCATCGTAGAAACTTATCTATTGCCTGTATAGGGAGACCAGGTTACTGGACAGGCAAGAAGATGCCCGAAGAGGCCAGAGCAGCGATGCGAGTTCCGAAGGGACCGCAATCACCAGAACACATTGCAAAATGTGCAGCTTTACGCGTAGGTAAGAAACGTCCTCAAAGCGTGATTGATGAGTTGCATAATAGAGAGCATACTCTTGAGAGCCGGCTTAAAAGAAGACTATCACAGCTCGGGGAAAAGGGTTCAGGTTGGAAGGGTGGTATAAGCCCTGAAAATGAGCGCATCCGCCAATCTTCCGAGTTTAAGCAATGGCGTATTGCCGTCTTCAGACGAGACTCTTTCATCTGTCGGAAATGTGGAGTAAAGCATATTGCTGGTTCTCGGCTACAGTTAATTCCTCATCATATAAAGCGATTTGCTGAATTTCCTGAATTAAGGTTTTTGGTTAGTAATGGGATTACTCTTTGCGATAGTTGCCATAAGCCTACCATTGGTCACGAAGAGGAATTTGAATCTGAATTTTTTGATTTAATAAAGGAGGAAAACATTGAAAACTGCCATTTATGAAACTGCCGGAAGGGCAAGGGAATACAGTGAGCTCGCTCTTAATCTTTTTAATCATTGTGACCACAGCTGTATTTATTGCTATGCCCCAAATGTTCTGCGGAAAGACAGAGGGGATTTCAACCAGTCAGCGGAATCGAGGTTATTACCTTTGGATATAGAGATTAGCGCCAATAAGTTCAAAGGTGAAAATAGACGGGTTCTCCTATGTTTTACTTGTGACCCTTATCAAGACAGTGAAAAAGGAAGTAAAATTACACGAACTGCCATCGAGATACTCCATGAAGCCGGACTGGGGGTTATTATCCTGACCAAAGGCGGCATCCGTTCGATGCGCGACTTCGACTTATTGAAACCTGGTGTAGATGCCTACGCTACTACTCTGACGCTGAATGACCCTGTAAAAAGTAATCAGTGGGAGCCCGGCGCAGCATTGCCAGTTGAGCGTATCTACGCTCTGGAACAAGCGCATAAAAAGGGCATTGAGACCTGGGTATCTTTCGAGCCGGTTATCTATCCCCAGGAGACCTTCAAACTCCTGGAATTGACTCACACCTTCGTCGACCATTACAAAGTTGGGACGATGAACTATCATCCCCAGGGAAAGTCGACCGACTGGAAAGCATTCGGATTCGCGATGAAGAGGGTTATGGACGCTATGGGCGTCAAGTATTACTTCAAAAATGACCTTCTCCGAGAGATGGGAATATTGCCAGCGGAATTCAAGCAGAAAGTGGTTTGCAGATGAAATGGTTTAAGCTCTCGCTGGCACCAGAAACAAAGCTCGAATGGATAGTAATCGTAGTTTTGATTCTGTTTGCAATCAGTGCTGGAGTTTATATTGGTTGGAGGGGTTAATATGAAGCTGAAATTCCGAAAGAATAAGCCACCGCTGAAGATTCTGGAGAAGGGCGACCGGCGAGCTCAAATCCCAGTTGCGAAGCCTGGCGACCCGTGGAAGGAAATAAAACCATTGCTGCTGGTTTCTGGAGCCTTCTGCCCGCTCTGCCAGAAAGCTCTGACCAAGGAAAATACACACATGATGACGGTCAACGGAAAGCCGACTGCAGTCCATAAAACTTGCCCGGAGGTGAAGTAATGGTTATGCAGATGGAGAATGATATAAAGGCTATCTTGCGAGGAGACCCTATTGAAAGGCTTATTACGAATCCGGACGATTATCGTATCGGCGATTTTGTTATTTTCGATGGCGATGGTCCAGCCTTCACGGTCTTATCATGGACGCTTGGCCGGTTCGACGAAGACTGGAAAAATCTCGAGCGTAAGCCCTGGCATGTAGCATTCATCTCGAGGAGAGACCCTGACGGTACCTGGTGGGTGAGCGAAGCCAAAGGCGGAACCGGTATTACCGAGAGCCGGCTGGATTCCTTCAAGGAGCCGTACCTGGTATTCAGATGGTTCGATGTGGCGCCAGAGGAAGCAAAAGTCAAGGAATTTATTGACACTTATCGCGGGGAAAAGTATGACGCATTCTGGGGTTATGCCTTCGTGATTCTTTGGTATTTCTGGAAGAGCTGGCCGTTAATCATCGATTACAAGTGGATGTGCTGGGAATGGCTCTGGTTCTTTGCAGCTCAATTCGGAAAGCCGATTGACAATGTGCATAAATATCCTTTAATTACTCTCTTGCTCGTCAGGATAAAATATCCGGGCTACGGAGATATAAAGATTGCTTTTGTGAAGAACTTTTCGGAGAGGGTCATCGATAGTTTTGAATTTGAGGCAATGGATGACTTTCCCCCAGGCTATCAGGCTTATTTCGGTGAAAATAATACCTTGCATCTTGTCGATGCCGAACATCCGGTACCTGATATTATTTTCTATACTTACGTGAAGAAGGGTGACAAAGTCATAATAAAAGTTACGGATTTATAAAAACAGAGAGGGGGAGCAATCCCCCCTCTCGTTGCTCGTAGATACTCTGTTCTCTACGAGGTGGCCATCAAATAAGTTATCTACCAATCAACAGCTGCGACCGGCGTCTGCCCTCCTAAACTGTCAACCATCCAGAAGCGTAGTGTCAGCTGACCTTTGAATCCCATCGGCAGACCTCCATAAGGGTCGAGCGGAGGATTAAAACTGAAATCCTTCGTTTCCCCAGCCAGAATAATGACCGGAGCAATATAGTTTCCCCATGTCTGTGGCGCATCCAGCTCCCCGCCAATGACACCGGATTGCATCCAGAGGGCAAGAACCTCTTGAACATCCGTAGTGCCCTTATTTTGGATTCTGACATTAAACACAGGCGTTCCAAAACTATAGCCTGCCGGTGATTGTTGCAAAACCATTTCCGCGCTGACGTTGGAGTAAACTAAAGCCCCGGAGGCTGAAGCCTTTTTCCGTGTCATAAGTATCACTCCACCAGCGATAACAGCGATTGCGCCTATCGCTAATATTCCTTTTCCCATAGTACACCTCTATTAACTTTTTCTGTTTCTCCACCGGTTGATTCGCTTGGAGACCCAGAACCAAAATTCTTTAATCTTTAATAACATTATGGTGTCGCTCCTGCCGCCCCATCCGGAGGTGCCGGTGGCGCCGGCGGAAGGGTATTCGGCTTTTCATTCGGGAGAGGGAATTTACTGTTACCCAGTAAGGTACCGACCCTGTTGATGACTGTATCGAAGAATGGACCGGAAGCGATAGCTCCTATAACGATTCCCCATGTCAGCTTTTCATCCAAAGGATAAGCGGCTGCCCAGATGATACCGGCTATCAAAGAGCGGATGACTGAAGCGCAGAATTTACGAGTGTCGAACTTCTCTTTACTGTCAAGATAACCGAGAAGAGCGACCGCGATGCCGGCGCCCCAGGCTGCTAATGCAAGCCATAATTTATCCACTGTGATTTTCTCCTCCTACATCTCTGGATGGAGCTGCTTCACTCCGGGCTCTCTCAAAGCTCGGGCAATTTACAGCTCCCCAAGGGCAGGCATTGTTTTTTACTGCCAATGCCAGAGCGTCATTCGACTTTTGTAGCGCTTTATTCGATGTTTCCAGGTTACCGAGTTTCCTCCACAAGACCGTACTCATTCCAGAAGAGAAAGCCATGCCGACGATGCTGGCTCCGAGAGCTATTGTTTCGAGTGCCATGTTCATGTTCTCCTTCAAATTTAATGGCCGAAGCCAGGTTAAACGGTTATTTGCACCGTGTAGGTTACTTCAAGAATTTCGGTTGTTGCGACCACAATAGCTCCTGTTATATCTCGAGCGATGCAGAACTGATAAGTATATTCTGCGGCGTTCCATCCAGGGCAATAGATACCACATTCCTGAACAGTGACATCGCCCCCTGATACATTCTCAAAGAACCGGCGAATAGTAAAAGAACCATTCGGGTTAGCAAAGGTCAACCCAAAAATCTCGGTTCCGCCATATAATAATTCTCCGGCTGCTACTCCGTGGTTTATTCGGGTGTTTAGTGCGTTATCACCAGTCGTAACGGCGGTATTATTACTACCGACTATAATTCCATTATTCTGACCGCTCAACGGGGTGTAATAGTTAATAGAATAGCCATTCCATTTTGCTGCCAGTATCTGTTGTACACTACCACCAGGAGAGCCTACCATCAGGTTTGGTTTAGGAGACCCTGATAAAGTTCCCATCGTTCTATTGTTGGCTCCAACATCAGGGATATTCGTTAATTGCTGCTGTGCAAATAGAGGAAAAGTCACATCAAAAAAGTGTTTAATCCAGCTACGGCTGGGTTGCGTTCTCTTTTCAATAAGCTGCCGGTCGCTATCGTAACGAGCCAGACCTAATTTTGTTATTATCTTTCCCATATTTTTCTCCTATAACACAGCCTGCAGTCGGTAATTTACAGTTAGAGTTTGTCCGTTTGGGACTGCGATACCACCACCGATTACATCGCGAATCAGGCAGAAGTAGCGGAAAGCCCCATCCCAATGTCTGGTGTATAAAGCAAATTCATTCACGGTGACAGCTCCACCTGATACATTGGCAAAATTCCTTGTTATCGTGAATTGAGAGGTTGTATTATCTGCAGCAGGAGCGCCAAAAGTAACTGCAGAATAGTTCATTGTGGCATGAGCAATCAGAGTTTCAATTTTGTTATCGTTAATAGTCGGTGCGGTACTGCCTGTGCCAATTATAATGCCATAATTTACATCTGTGATAGCGGCGTTCGTTTCAAAAATAGTGTATGAAGTTGGGTACGACGCCTCGGAGACGTTTCTGGCTACTCCCCCTGTATCTGTCATCGATATAACATCGACTGATGCTCCCATTTTAATAAAGAGCATTTGTAAGAATTGCTTAACATAACTTTCAGCTTTTTTACTGAGCTGCTCTGTTATTTTTCCGGTCTTCGGGTCGAAGACCTTCAAATCGAGCATCGCTCCTAACTCACCGGGTTCGAGTAATGAATGAATTCTTTCAGGTTCAACCTTTTTGAGTTGACAATTTAATCCTACTTGTGCTCTTGGCATAATATCCTCCTATGTTGATATTGCAGCGAACATTTGTGTAGCTAATGGCGCTGTCGCCTGATTCACAAATGCTGTCGTTTCTATTTTTAACCAGTATAAGTTCATTCCCATAATTGTAGTAAGAGCCCAATCACCTTGAGGAGTATGCTGGGTTCTTTTCCATCCAGTACCTCCTTGATAATCGGTATCACCAGCTTCATCCACTGTGACCGTCCATGCGCCATTCCAATAATAAACGGTATTCGCCCAATTTCCTGCTCCTGTTTGTGACATATTGAGCCATGCCTGCCAGAAAGGTTGAATTGAACCTATGTAAATTTTGTCGGCCAGAAGAGGAGACATCGGTACCAAATTACAATCGCCAGCAGCAGAGCTTCTAGCTTGTGCAGTGTGGTCAGTCCGTATCATGTAAGTATCACCAGCTTGCCATTTGTTATCAGCTCCACCGGCCAAAGCTGCCACGGTGACAGTGTGCTCATCATTATCGGTAATGACTCCACTCGAGCCATCGGTAATGTTGTAAATGGTTTTCCCAATCAAGGCATCTACAACCCAGTGACCGGGAGTTCGTACAGAGTCAGTCATTACGGTAGCGCTATCAGCGGCATCATGGGAACCATAGTCGTAAGCCCTTTCTTCAACAAAACCATCTACCAATATTTCTACACCACTTATTAGAGGAGCGTTTTTATTATAAGTGTGGTCTGGTGCTGCTATTATTGTTTCAGTGTCAACTGATGCTAATATCGCCTCAATTCGTTCCATATCTGTGTCATCATCATAATTGGCAACAAGACGAGTTGTAATCGGTGCATTTTTATTATAGCTATGGTCTATTGGGACAATCGCTAATGCTGGAGCTGACAGACCCAGCGTTGCAGGGAAATAACGATTCAAATAAAGCCCACCTGGCGCCCATGTTGGCAGTGCTCCTGGTCCGGATGAAGTGAGCACTGTATTTGCGACACCCGGAGATAGTCTTACTAAAACACCTCCAGGACCGCGAACAACCAAATCTCCTAATACCATAGCCGCAGCGAGCTCTTTGATATTCGAGATACCTTTGGTAGCCCAGTCTTTGTCGGCATCAATCGTGAGCTGTGATAAAGCTGATATTCCCTGTAATGGATACCTCGGCATTATGGTAACCCCCATGTTATTACTAAAATAGGAGTCAATCCCGGAGAACTTTCAAAGGTGTAGGCTGACTGGAAATTATTAGCTCCTGAACCAACATCTCTCCATTGAAAAGCCATGACTCCGTTCACATAAGGAGCGTAAGCGCTTACAAGCTCTTGCACGACAAGCCTGAAATCCGGGGAATTATACTGGTTATTTAATGTCCATGCGGCTATGGGAGTCCAACTGATATAGCTTGTAGTAAGAGTTCGGAGGCTAAAGTTTTCTGCAGCGCCGTAGATAGCAGGAGATGCTGTCTTTTCACCGTAAATTCGGGAAAGAATTGTCTGCCCTGCTCTAGTGAATCGAGCTACGAAGTTTATTTGTGCGGTATAAACAATAGCTCCTGCAGGAATATTGATACCTCTAAAGCGCATTGCAGAATGTAAAACTGAACCGCCAATATTGCCGGCACGACATTCTCCGCTGGTATTATCGTAAACACCGGCGACTCCTGTAGAATCGTCTGCCCCGACCACGATAAGACCCGTATTTCCCCAACCTACAACTCCAGTATCAGCAAATCCCCAACCCGGAGAATGGGTTGTTCCTCGTGTCATTAACTGCTTACCCAAATCTCCTGCAGGTAGTTTCACGATTTTGCTACCGTCATGGTAAATCATATCTCCGACTGCCATGCTGGCAGCTACCTCTTTAATGTTATGAATGCCGGCGTAAATTGGGTCAGTTAATCGGTAATAATCGTCCGTCCCAAAAGCAGAGACAGTGGGCTCGGGTGAAGCATAGTTTCTGTTGTGCACCCAGTCGAGTAATAGAACCGCTTTCATTACTCCGCCGCCGTCACCATCTTCGATGTGTTGAGCGGTTGGAGCTGGAGGGAGGAGAGAATTATTGGTATAAAGAATGGTGCCGGCCTCTGTTTCTATGCTCCAATCCAGGCGGGCAGCCGTGTAAATACTTTTCCAGCGTAAATAGATGTCTTGTGTGACGGCAGTCCCAGTGTAAGCACCATTCCAGAAAACTTGCCTGATGGGATGAGCGCCATCATCAAAGACGCCGACATCAAAAGCCGTACCCGCTTTATTTATACGTATTCGAGTAGCGTTTGAGGCATCATAGAGAGAGGATAAAGTCATCCTGGTTTCTATTACTGTGGGTTGAGCGCATACGCGGGTCAAGGTAGCTGAACCCCCTGCGGCACCTGTAGTTATCGTGGCTATTCCACCGGCAACGGTAATCGCTCCTGCTCCGGTGAGTGCTACCGCCCATTTCAATGGGTCGATGGCTACTCCATTGAAGTCATCGAAGAACTGGAAGGTAGCATCTCCGTTGCTCGCAGATACGGCTGTTAGTTTATCGTGGTACAGCCAAATATCGATGGTTCCGGGTGCAGCTGGAATTGTATCTATTTCAACCCATACGACAGCAGAAACCCCTGCAGTAGAGCTCTCTATCCAGTAATCAAGTGGGAGACCGGCATTGGAATAAAAACGAAGGTCGGAGAAGTCGTCTTTACAATGGGTGTTGAGATAAATATTGGTTCCGACATCAATGCCAATCGTTTTATAGATGGTAAACTTCATCTGGTAAAGAGCTTGAGCTCCCGCAGCCGTGCCGGCCACCGTAATATTCTTACGCCAACCATAAGTCACATCAGCCCATGCCGGAGTAAAGACATGCGGGACTGCTATACCAGTGTCAAAACTCTTGTCGACATCGATGGCAAGCCTCGAGAGAGTTGTTATACCTTTTACCGGATAAACTGGCATTAGCTCATATCCTCATAGATTACTTCGTAAGGAACATCTCTGGCGGCGCCCTCGGCGACCGTTTTCTGTATTTCAAGCCTCAATGGATGGTCAATGCAGGATTCCAAAGCAATAAGGACTCCATCATCCATAGCAATAGTCCATGGAGCCGCTGCGTTTGAGTCGAAGATGCGGTAAGTGGCACCGTCAACCTGGTAGCTCAATCGGTAAGTTACAGTCTGAAGAGCTGCAGCAAAATTAACAAAGTCGAGCCAGATTGAATGTACTTTTCTTCGACCGGTCGGCGAAAGCGTGAGTACAGTTTGCCAAAGTAAATCATCGGCATGGGCATGTGTACCTGGCAATGAAACCCCAGCCAATTTGGAGATTTGACCGCCAGGTGAAGCATTGGCCAGAGCGGGATGAAGAATAAGAACTTCATCACCAATGGCAACGATAACCGTATAAGCGGCAGCAATAGTAAACCGTCCAGCCGAAGAGGCTGTAATAACCTTCGCTTCTCCCTGGGGAGCTCCGCCCGAGCCGGTTCCTTTTCGTTTGATAAAGCAGCTGTATCCGGCAAACTCATTGACGCCGAAGCTCGCTAGAGCATCGACATTAAAGACTGTCGGCGACGTTACAGATGTAATTATGCCATAATGGGCAAGGTCGTACCTGATTACAGGTATTCCGCCACCTGTCATGTTAATGCCCCCTTATCAACGCTGTTCGGCACTCACGATGACTGCGGCGGGTAAGACCGTGGCACTTACCCATAGCTTACTTGCATCTTGTATCCGTACAGCGCGAAATTCATTTGGTATCAGCGGGTAAGAGTTCACTGGGTCTATAGCATTCGCTTCGTTTTCAGCAACCCTCACAATAGAACCTACAGCATTACCCGGGTCGGCTTTAACTACGATGTCCATGTCATCCGGAACTTTAATAGATGGCAGTATCACTGCTTTATTCGCAACATTGAAGGTCAGAGTAATTGACCTCATTGTGATTGCATTTGCCACCGGATAACCAGACAGTCCGCCTCCGGACGATGTTGTCATCTTTTGAAGGATAGCTTCGACATCAGCGACCAGCTGCACATTGGCTTCAGCTATGGCAATCAGCAACTGCCTGGTAGCCTCATCGAGTGAAAAGGTACTACCTGGAGCTGCACTTGCCTTCTTTGCCATGGCAATAATTGCTAATACCCCAGCCAAACCGCCGACGATGAGACCCGCTTTCCCAGCGTTTTCATTTTCACCTGACATATCTCACCCCCAGCGTTTAACCGCCGAATTCTTCGACCTCTATGGTAACCAGTAGGCCGGCGACCGAACCTAAAACATAGATGCTGCCGCTTCTGCCTGCTACTGTCAGACCCATGTTGCTCTGGAACTCTATGTTGGGGAGTTCTTCCTCTGTCAGCTCATTATCAAAGCCGTTAATGAGGGTGATTGTTGGCAACACGGCAACGAATAAAGGAACGGCGCTTCGGTCAACCGTTCCGAAGATGATGGTTGCATTACCGCCGGTATTGTTATAGGCGAAAATCTTTTTGATGACCGCGCTCCGAGGGTTTGGTTGGCCAGCTACGAGAACGAGGTCATGCACCAGGTCCATGGTAGCGCCACCGGTGGTGGTAACCAGACCTGCACTATTTGGTTTTCTAATTCCGACTTTCATTGTTTACTTCTTAACCTCCCTTTCTCATTAGCTCTGGCGGCCTTCTGCCGGCAGATAAACACAATTTGCTGGGATTGAGGATAAAGCTGACAGGGTATAGCGATAGCCCCAGAAAGCAAATCTTGCCTGTGGTAAAGCTACCGCATTGGGATTTCTTACTTCGAGGTTCATATCCTTGTTGCCAAGGCTACCGATGATGAAGAATGTGGTCGAAGCAAGATATGGGTCAAAGGCATCGGTGAACAGGTCAACACGAGCTCTGACACC